>Ga0160429_1001095_pt1 | contig 16115 bp, 22 predicted proteins | sample SolpanmetagenomR_FD_108199 | JGI IMG/M metagenome (GOLD analysis project Ga0160429, IMG submission 108199) | Solar panel surface microbial communities from Lawrence Berkeley National Laboratory, California, USA - R | ecosystem: Engineered > Built environment > Solar panel > Unclassified ...
AAAAAAAAAAGGACTGGGATGTCTTGCAAAACGTAACTGAACAATACGCTTCTAATGTCCCTCGTATGGTGTGGAAAAAAGACACCGCTCGTACCCGTTCCTCGTCTTGCTTTTGCCGAACAGTAGGGCCGTTCCCATCAGACCTCTACTCATCCGTCAATAATCTAACCCCCACAAAGTGTTGGCACGTTTATGCAGCAGTGATGGCCTTCCTGGCGCGGATACCCCGTTGCCTGGTGTTAAGGTGCTCCTCGCGCTTCACGATTTCAGGGGCCTTCTTAACAACTTCCTCACCCTCGGTAAGGATCATCTCGATGTGGCAGGGCATGGACATGTACGGGTTGATCTGGAAGACTCTGGTCAGTCGCCAAGTTGCAAGACACTCTGCTTTACGAATGAACTTACGCGACCGTGGGCACGGTAAGTCCTCCTTCGCTGCTTGGGTGCCTGGTTGACCTGGATGTGCTTGACGATGAGGTTGGAGGTGTCGAGTCCCTTCGTGTCGGCGTTGGCCTCGGCGTTCTTGAGGAGATCGAGGAGGAACTTGGCGGACTTCTGGGGCCAGCGGGCCTTGCTGACACCGAAGGCCTTGCCTATGGGAGGATGAGATGTGTTAGTGTTTGTTATCTTATCTCATGTGCTTGCTGGAGCAAGCGGTCGATGTCCCAGCTCTGCCCGTTCCCTTGCGCTCTATACTATTCCATCTTTCCATGCTTTTGATCCCCTTTTCCAATAACCGAGCATCTCCCAACCACCTTCTCCAAACATTGAAAGAGGAATCTCTTTACTCACCCTGAGCAGTCCTTCCCATGGAACCAGCGTAACGTCTCATGGGAATAGCCTCCTTGTGCTCCCTGACATTCTCGAGGTATTGAACAGCCCTCTGGAACTTCCAGCCGTTAATAGCTTGAGCAGTCTCGCGGGTGTTCTTGAAGGAGACACGGAGGTAGGAGCCGCGCGACCTGGCGCTCTTCTCAGCCTTGATAGGAGTGGATCCGTAGCGTGCCTACGAAAGAGAAGCTCTGTTAGCTTTTCTTGCTCCAATCGTTGTTTGTATATGTGCGTTGCGTGCGTTGCGATTTGTGTGATTTGTGTGTGTTTTCGACGGTAGAATTTGTCATCGGGGGTTCTGTCTTTGAGGAAATATTTCGTTCGATTCATCGAATGAGTTTGGAGGCAGCATACCATCTCTGTCGATTGTCGGTTGGCGATGGACGTTAATTAGTTGATATTCTCGCTCACTTGTCGAGGTGGAGGAATTTGCGTTCAAGTCCGTGGAACTCCGGGCCGGTATTAATCCGGGAAAAAAGTGGACGGCAGGAAAAGTCCATCAGTAGCAGGATTACTCCAACGAGTGCATAACACTCCCCTTGCACTTTTTTATTGTTTTCGAAACTACAAAGCATCTTCACTTATATGGCTTTCACTCCGGGAGGTCGTGGTGGCGGTATGAGGGGTGGACGCGGTGGTGGTCGAGGTAAGGACTCATTCTTTGCGCATTTTTGCTTTGCACCTGTCTTTGGAGCTGGAATCGATGTTTACATCGCGACTGCTTTCCGACCAAAATCAATCATGGGATCTCCGGACTCTGAGTAACTAGTGGAGCCCGAGAAAAGGCAGGCGCGATCTGTAGAACAGATCTTCGTCAAGATAAAGGTGGATGAACAACGAGAACACGAATTCCTCCACACTGAACTCCATATGCTCAAATTACGACTTCAAAACTTCATCTATCTCGATCTCGGCCATTTCGAACCTCGGGAATTCTCAATCTAAAAACACAATGGCAGACATCACTAAAGAATCAATTCTGATTAACGCTTGCAGGTGGTTTCGGCGGCGGTGACCGTGGTGGCCGTGGAGGATTCGGCGGACGTGGCGGCGGCCGGGGCGGATTTGGGGATCGCGGTGGTGGTGGCCGTGGCCGGGGCGCCCCTCGCGGTCGTGGAGGTGACCGTGGAGGCCGTGGCGGTGGTCGCGGAGGCAAGCCTGGTCTTGGTGCCAAGGGAGGTGCGAAGTTCGTTATGGTAAGCTTATCCTATGTGCGGTCTCGAAGCGTTTGCTAATAGCACTCCTTTAGGAACCCCACAGACACGCTGGTGTTTTCGTCGCTCGCGGCAAGGAGGATCTCCTAGTCACCAAGAACCTTGTCCCTGGTGAGGCCGTCTACGGCGAGAAGCGCATCTCCATCGAAGCTCCCCTCGCCCAATCGCAAGCCATGAACGGCGATGCAGCAACCTCCACAAAGACAGAGTATCGCGTGTGGAATCCCTTCCGTTCCAAGTTGGCGGCTGGTATCCTTGGTGGTCTTGACAACATCTTCATGGGCCCTGGCAGCAAGGTGCTTTACCTCGGTGCTGCATCCGGTACCTCCGTGTCCCACGTGTCCGACATCGTCGGTCCTACTGGTGTTGTGTATGCCGTCGAGTTCTCCCACCGCAGTGGTCGTGACTTGATCGGTCTTGCTACCAAGCGCACCAACATCATTCCCATTGTCGAGGACGCCCGCCACCCCATGAAGTACAGAATGCTTGTCGGCATGGTTGATGTCATTTTCGCCGATGTTGCCCAACCGGATCAGGCTCGTATTGTTGGTCTTAACGCACACATGTTCTTGAAGCAAGGTGGTGGTGTTGTGAGTTGGCCCTGAAACGCTCGGGCCGTCAGAAGATTCGCTAACACAGCACACAGCTTGTATCTGTGAAGGCTTCATGTATCGACTCGACAAAGCCCGCCGAGGTCGTCTTTGCACAAGAAGTCATCAACATGAGAGCCGAACAGATCAAACCGCAAGAACAGCTCACCCTCGAGCCCTTCGAGAGGGATCACTGTATCGTTGCTGGTATCTATACACACACGAAATAAGTGAGAGAAAGGAAAAGGAACAAGTACACAAAATTCCATCCGGTGATACCATATTTTGTACTCGGGAGTTTTCTGTATCTGCGTTGGGCGTTTGGGGTTTAAGGACAGAGATTTTTGTAGACTTTGGTTTCTTCCTTTTTATTTCATGAACTTTTTTTTAATGCTTTATCCTTTTGCCCTGTATTGGTGTTTCCACATTCAGTGGTATACCCGACAAAGAAATTTCCAACTACGCTCAACAACCATTTGCTGTGGCAGAACTGGTGAAGAGAACATTAGCTGAAATAAGCAATATACCACGAATAATACCACCTTCACTTCCGTCGCTTAGATCAAAGATATATCATTGTAGGGTATCTTGCCATCCTTGCCCCAGATGCTAATAGCAAATAGTGCCACCATCAAACGTTCCATCAACACATTGCCATGCCTTGCAACATGAGGCTTCCGTTGTGCGTGCAAATCCACCCTTCCGTTTCCGTCCTACACCCTGCTTTATACATAGATAGATACACAACACCTCAGCAAACCGTCTCTATCTGAACCGCGCCGTACACCTTCCCATAACCTCATTCTGACACACAAGCTCGGCGTTGAACTCACTGCCGTCCAGCGTGAGGTAGATGTCAAAGTAGACGCGGTAGAAGGTACCCTGTGGAGTGTCGAGCCGCTCGAAATCCTGCTCGAGGTTCTTGCGCGAGAGGTCCGAGGTCAGCGTCACGAGTTCTTTGATCCCTGGAGGACAAGGGTTAGCTCAAATATTCAATAACTGGTTAAGGAGGAACGGAAACAAAACTCACTCGGATCCTTGGTATACTCTGGACAAATGTCATCGTCGCACGCATACAGCACATCCTCGTACATAAGTGTGGCACCCGGTGCAACCTGGCGGAAGAAGCTGACTTTGACCGGCTCGCCGATCTTGACCCGCTGGCCGCGTTGTACGAACAGCTGGCGTGTATACTTGCAACGATCGCGGCCATCGAGCGAGGGGACGCGGTATTGCTCCGGGTGGTGACCTTCTTTAAAGGGTTGTAACGTGCCCATGAGGTAGTGACGACGGGCGACACGCGATGTGATAACGCGCTCCGATATACCTGCGGTCACGGCGCCTTTTACGATTGCGGCGACCGAGTCCATGGGGCGGACGACTTTGTTTTGGTACTGCGGGGGCACGTGGAGTTGGATTTGTTGGAAGAGGTATTCCGAGGCGCCGAAACCACCTACCACGAGGACGTTCTGTAAGGTTGTGTCAGCGAGCGGTTAGCAAGCATGGATTGCGACCACCTACCTGTAAAGGTCGATTCTGCGCTTGTATAGCGATGATCTGATTTCTCACAAGCTCGAGGATGCGATTGACGACTGGCTCGAAACATTGCAAGATCTCCTCGTTGCTAAACGTCATATACCCTTCCTCAATGCCAGCTTCTGGGAACTCTGCCTCGATACCAACGTCGACCGCCCACTTCGAACCGTTATTACGAAAATCCGCCTTGATACGATTTTCAAAGTCCATGATGCATTTGGCGTATACCTTGCCTGCCGTTCGAGACCCATCTGGTAGCTTCATCTTCCTGATTTTCGCCCGCAAGATATTACTAAAATTACGATTGAGAGCGGTAGATCCGCAAGAGTCGCCTGACCCAGTCGTACACTCTGCGACCGTAAAGGGGTTCTCCTCTTCGACCTCATAAGCGATCAAGTCGACGGTTCCGCCACCACAGTCGACTATGAGAACAGCATCATGAATCTTGAGGTCGAGAAGACCGGTTTTCGAGCAGAACATTGCGGCAGCTTCTGGTTCGGTAATTAAAGTAAGGCGATTATCGTTCTCGTCGCGAATGAACCCGGCGCGAATGGCAGCTTGACGAGTCGCCGCCTTCCCTGCATCATTCCAGATTGCAGGCACGGTCAAGAAGTACTTAATGTTGCGCTCCTCTCTATTGAACACCTCGCCGAGCGTCTTTTGTAGTTGATGTCGCATAGCAACTCTAAGCTTCGCAAGATAGTCCGCCGCAACGTCGATTTCAGACTTTCCTGGTGGTAGAGGGGGAAGGTTTATCGGGTCGATATAGGTGTTTCCTGAGAGCATCAATTGAAGCTTAAACCATTCAACCTTCTGAACTCCAGGTTTCGGGTATCCTGTCGGCGCAAGCGCATCCGCAATATCTGGACCCCATCCGACTACTTTCTGGTATTGGTCATAATAGAGCACGGTAGGAATCTATTGCCATTAATTTAAGAACATTGTAACACCAGGAGATGCCTACCTTTTGTTTCGTCTGATTCCCTGCGCCTGGCCATTCCGTAATGATGTCTTCCTTCGTCTCCGTGTTCGTCGCAAATGCGAACGCAACACCGGAGAACGTTGTACCCTAAGTGAATGTCCGTTAGCTTGCATAATATTTGCATATCTACCAGGTCGACACTCACAAAATCTATGCCAACAATGAGCTGAGACTTATTCCGGCCTGCTGCAGCATCCACTTCATGCGAGGGGTTCCTTTGGTAGGTTTGCGGCGGCCCATACTGTTGCGGCGTCGAGTATTGCGGTTGAGGGGCCGGAGTATACACCGGTGGACCGGGAGGCAGATTTTGAGAGTAATTTAGATTCGTAGGAGGATATCCATGACCAGGCGGGCTTGTCTGAATCGGAGGGATCTCGCGAGGGCTTGTCGCACGAACTTGTTGCGAAGGCGCGCCCAGATTGCTGGCTTGTTGCGGTTGATACGGGTATGAAGGAGGACGAGGCGCATTCATTGAAGGAGCTGAATTCGTCGGAGCAGGTTGAGCTTGTGATATTGACTGAAGCGAAGCAGTCCGCGATGTGGGTGCTGGAGAGCGACTGCTGGTTGGGGTGTTGCCGTTCGACTGGTTTTGAGAGGAGGACCGCCGCTGAAAGACGTTCTTGAACCGCGATGACATTGGTAAGAGTGGGGAAGGGAAAAGGTGGAGAGATCGAGGATATGTACAAAAGAGGAGTAGTCAATTGTATGACAGGAAAACAGACGAGATGAGGCTTAGTAGTACTTGGTGTAAAGATGGACGAAGAAGAGACGGAGGGTAAGTTAGAGTAAGCACAGCCTCGCCCGCCAGCCCACTTTCGTCATGCAGCGGAGCAGTCCCTGGAGAGTGGGAGGTTTGATGCTATTATTATCGATCAATATCATTAGCATCATCATTATATACTGTGTATTGTACTAGTACACGGACTACACCATTTGATACTTTCTGTCCGGAGTCCCTCAACGGCTCTTCGGCCTGAGAGATAATTTTCATTCTTCAATCTACATACTGTGCTTCTATCTTTTTCGTTCGTTATCACATCGTCGTCCTGTTTACATCAATCCCGTCTTTAAACAGCTCGTGTCCTCGACAAGCGATGGATTAATCGGCTCAGAGGGTACTGCTGGCCTAGTCTCATATGACTCTCAATACACTGCAGACATCGCCGGTCATACGGCTGCCACATCTCGCACCAGTGCATTCGGTAGCATGCTAAAGCGGACGGTCAGTCATCCCGGGAGAGGTGAACCAACCTTTTTTGATTTCTTTTTCTTTCGTTTGTTTCAGAGTCATTGGCTGGTGATCTCTAATCAAAGCATCGTTCCTGAGGTGGCTTTGAGTTATTCTCGTCTGAGATGTTAATCTTTCAGGTGGATTAGTTTGAATATCAAAGCGCGATTTCCAAACCATTTCAATTACTTTGTTCGAAATGAGCCATGTTGGTCAATACCGTTTGAGAGTGGCGAGTGGTATTTCAACCTGCGACAGCGGGAGCAGCAACGTTGTTCGCCGATTGGTGCCGCTTTACTCCATTAACGTTCGACTCCTAATTTCGTCATCAATGTATTAGCAGAATTACCATGAACAAATGTACTACTTAACAGGATTTCATACTTCCATATTTGTGGCGGAGAATGTCCTCTTAAGCGATCCTGCATCTGCAGTCTTGGGAGTCTTAGTCTTCTTCGTTCGTGTTGGACGCACTTCACCCGGTTCGAAGACATCCGCCGGTAAGTCGTAACTAGATCATAATTAGCTACCTGCAAACCTCAGGGCTTAGGCTTCATTTAGTTTTCACGAACTTTCTGGTATGAATGATGCGAATAGAATTGAGTTCCGCGTCGTATTGCGGCCAATCGGTACATTGACGCTTGAAATCCTGCACAGGGAAAGAGATATCGAGTGACTTAGACTCCTTGGTTAACTCAATTCCCACATAGTATGTTGTTGTGTAAATGGTCACTTGTCCATCGCCATTAGCTGTAGGAACTTCACCGTCGGGTTTAGGCATCTCAATATTTCCGCCACTTTCCTGTGCCGCAGCAGCGGCATGTGCTGGGTCATTGATCACATCCGTAGTCTCAGTGTTGATCTCTGGTGCCTGAAATTGGAGATTTCCTTGTAGTACCATATCAATTTCTTCCTCATTGTGACACCTGTGGACACGGTCGAAACCTTTATTGAATGGATGTGCGAGTTCAACTCCTGCTTGAGATGTTTCAATGCCAGTGACAAGTCTTCGCACCTTGGATTCGACGAGTCCAGACCAGATCAGTTGTGCTTCTTTTGTTCTGCTGGCAGCCACTATGCTGAGATAGTACTTATAGTCCTGTGTGAAGAACGTATGCTTCTGGAAAAGGTCTTTCCACTGTTGTTTACCATCGGCGATTTGCCCCGTTAATACACTGGCGCGCTTCAGTTCTCTCGTAATAATTTTCTTGGTCGAGCTCGTAATATTGTGCGTGGCACACATTGACGGGTAAGCTGGCGTAATGATTGGCATGAGATGGCGCTTGTCCCCGGCGTAAATCTAAAATGGATCAGCATTGATCAACCCACAAGACGAGCAACCGACCGTTGGATTCCACACTCGTACTTGCAACGGACCCTCCTCAATAGCCTTCAGCAGGACGGGTCTCGGCCATGGCCATGGGCCCATGAGATGGAAGAAACGGCCCACAATGACAGAACCGGTAGCTTGTGGATATAATTGGCAGATTCTTGCTACCATCATGGCCCATGCGACACCGCCAGGAAAGCCCATGACGTTAGCATATACAGCCCTTCCTAAAATGAATGTTAATTATGAAATTAACTCATTTGAGCTAACTTACTTTGCGCCCATAACTTAATGGCTCTAAGCGCATGTCTGAATGTCTTGACCTGAGGGACTAAGGTCAAGATTTCATCCGTAACTCTTGTTCCGTTCAGACAGCGGAGGTCTGTTTCGTCAAGACCGCGAAGAAGAGTGTTGTCTTTCAGATCGAGTGTGGTTGGCACAGATGACACTAAGAGACGAGCGAAAATTAAATCGATGCTGATACTGGAATATTCTAGCTTGATTATAGGCACGAAGGCATCAGACACCGGCTTCAATTCTTCTATTGCACCGGCAGGTGATATTTGCTCCAGCAAGGCAGGAAAATGTTCGAAGAAGTCATCACGTGTAACGTGTTTGGGAACGACAACGAGAGTGTCGATATCGGATCCTGTGTGAACCAATTAGACTTGTCTGGCACAGGGGATAAGGAGCAAGAACCAGGCCCAAAAACACCAAGTCGATAGCTGCCGAATGTGAAGATCTTGCCTCCAGCTTCATTTATTGCCGTTTGAGATAAGCCTTTCTTCTTTCCTACCAACTTGACAAACTCGAGAGTGATCTTTTGAAGGGACCTCAAGACGGTCAATCTGGCCGAATGCGGTCAGTTTATTGTTAACAGCTTGGATGTCCGAGGGGTACCCGCCTCCGGTCGGTTTCTTCAGGCGCCTCGAAGTTGTTCTGAGCCTTCAACTCGGCGATCATGGCGTCGTTTAACGCAAGCTCCCTTTCCGTCGGCAAGTTCGTTGCGATGGGAGGCGTCGTGCCCCATTGACGAGTCGGGTGACTATCCATGCTGAGATAGTAATGGTACTATTCCTGATCGCAAGAGTGTCCGCCAGGTATGTTACGCAAGCGGATTACTACGCGAGGCGCCAACTTGAGGATACACGAGTGGAACGGAGGAGTTGACAGGAAGTATGGTAAGAAGCCAGGTCCATCATCCAGCCACCCAGATTAGCGTGTGAACCCGATATGTGAATGATGTTGACGAGTGCTTGGACAGCAAGCGCAAATGAGGAGCGGTGGTTATCGAATAGCGATGAAAGTGAGTACTCGTTCCTCGACATCAATAATTGGTTAAAAGAAAAGAAGGGTCAAGGAGGAGGGAGGAAGCAACGGTGGACGAAAGCCCGCTCCATGCGTGACTAAGCTTCGGTTGGACCCTGTGCGTGCCCCTCTTCGGCCGTTTCGATATGCAAATGGTAGATAACATATATATAGTGTCTGTTGAGCCTCAATTTTGTCATCCTCTTCTTCCTCTTCTTGTCGTGTCCTATTTCTTCTGCTTTTTCATTCTCATTTTCTCGTAGATCTTCCACTTCCATGTACAACGAATAATGGCCAATTCATCTCTTCTCCGAGCCATACCACGCTCATCCCGTCCCGTATGTTCTCTTGCACCAGGAACGAGCCTCAATCTTCCTCGCGCGGCTCTAGCTCGACGAAAGTTTGCAACTGCCAGTGCTACCACAATCATCATTTCCGAATCTCAGTACGACTTGCCAATCCCGCCGACAGCCCCACCCAAAAACCGTCACCCGAATTTGAAGTCGGCGAAACCATTTTCAGAATTCTTGACCGACACCTACAATCGACAGCATGATTACCTGCGAATCTCGATTACCGAGCGCTGTAACTTGCGTTGCACATATTGCATGCCGGCTGAGGGAGTCGCCTTATCACCGAAAGAGCATCTTCTCACGCCGCCCGAGATTCTCTACATCTCATCGCTCTTCGTCTCCCAAGGAGTTACCAAAATTCGATTGACTGGCGGGGAACCGACCGTACATCCCCAGATTCTCCCTTTGATGAAGAACATTGGCGCATTACGTAGCAAAGGGCTTCGTGAACTTGCGATAACAACAAATGGTTTAACACTAGCGCGGAAAATCGACGCCATGATAGAAGCTGGTGTGACTGGTATAAACCTGAGCCTGGATACTCTAGACCCATTTCAGTTCGAAATCATGACTAGGCGGCGGGGCTTCGATCAAGTAATGAAGAGTATCAACCGTATTTTGGACGCAAAGCGTGCTGGCGCGCAAATCAAGCTCAAGATCAACGCAGTCGTTATACGGGGTCTCAACGACGCTCAGATTCTGCCGTTTGTGGAAATGACTAGGGACCAGGATGTCGAGGTTCGTTTCATAGAATACATGCCGTTTGATGGAAATAGATGGTCCAAGAAGAAAATGCTTACCTACCGAGAAATGGTGGAGAAAATACAAGGCAATCACCCCGGTTTTGCGCAGATTCAAGGACATCCAAACGACACCAGCAAGACATACCAAGTCCCTGGCTTTGTGGGAAAAGTGGGCTTTATCACCAGCATGACAGAGCATTTTTGCGGCAGTTGTAATCGTCTTCGTATAACGACAGATGGCAATTTGAAAGTTTGCTTATTCGGAAATGCTGAAGTCAGTCTACGTGATCTACTTCGAAAGAACTTCAACAATGGGGAACCGATCGACGAGGCTGCATGGGAAGCTATGAAACAAGTCGAGATGGACCGATATGAAGGCAGGATTGAAGGCGTGCTTGCACTTCAAGAAAAGGAGCAAGAGCTGTTGGACGTTATCGGCATGGCCGTCAAGCGTAAAAAGGCGAAGCATGCGGGAATAGGGGAGTTAGAACATATGAAGAACAGGCCTATGATTCTGATTGGTGGGTGATCCTTCCAATCTGCAACTCCAACCATAGTCCTTGTCATAGTCGACTCGAGATTGTGGGAAATCCACGATGCATTCGTAGATGCCCTTGCGGGAAAGTGCGAAGAATTGAGACGGCAGCTACCACAACCCCTTTTTCTTGAAAGGGGGGAAACAATCATGATGAACAGCAACTCAAGTCAAGGCGACTTCACGACTATTGTTAACGGCCTTACATAGACCAACAAGATCGACATAGCACAATACCCAGTCAAGCCACACGCAAGTACCTGCTCTCCTTGGGTACTTCCCGAAGACCACAATTCGCCATACCACTCCACCTCCTACCGTTTACCACCACAATCTCACAACCAAGACTATTCTCCACCACTACACAGTGTCAAAACCCTCCACAAATGCCCAAAGATGGTCATCTGACACACCTCGCACCCTCCGGTGCCGCACACATGGTCTCCCTCCCACCACCCACACCACCAACAACAGCAACCTCAGCATCAGACGACCCAACTACACCAGTTACAACAGCAACAGCGTCCCACAAGCCACCTACCACCCGCGTCGCAATCGCCCGTGCCCTAATCCGCTTCTCCAACGCAACACCAGCGCGCTTAATCCGCAGCGCGGCGCTCAGAAAAGGCGACGTGCTCTCCGTCGCACGCATCGCGGGTATCATGGCTTCGAAGCGTACGGCGGATCTCATACCGCTATGTCACAATATTCCGATTGGAGGTGTTAGTGTTGACGTCGAGGTTGTGGGAGGTGAGGGTGCAGATGAAGCTGCGGGTGCTGAAGATGTGGGAAAGGAGAATGGTTCGAATCCGTGGAGGAGGGAGGAGCCTGGTCCGTTTGGCGGCGTAGTCATCACTGCGCGCGTTCATACGTTTGGGCAGACGGGGGTGGAGATGGAGGCTTTGACGGCGGCTAGTATTGCTGGATTGACGGTGTATGACATGTGCAAGGCTGTTGACAAAGGGATGATTATGGAGGCGGTCAGAGTAGTGCTTAAGGAAGGAGGACGTAGTGGTGACTGGAGAGAGCGCTGAGATGATATAGACTTATGACCAAATGCATGAGTAAGTATATCCTTGTGTACTCGCACCAGATGCCGAATAAACCAACCCATAAACCATGCCATTGCGTCTTCCACATTATGTATTCGACAAGTACACATTCCCAATCAACTTGACTTTCAAGCTTGTAATACAGGCAAAAAATTCACGGAATGCCCCAAAAAGCCAATATACATGATGCAAGCAGACGCCAGAGAAAAGACGCATACGTTCTTGACAATTCGTTACCCATGCCATTGCTCGACTTCTTCGTAGCCTCTGGGGTGGGTGTCGTCGTGGTCAGTGACGCTGGCAATGCCCCAAAGATGTCATCGTGCCAATCTCGCTTCACATGTCCCGTCTGAGCGAGTTGAGTTAGCTTGCCATTCGATGTGGCAATGATGTTTGTCGATCGTCCACCTGGGCAAAAAACAACCTCGAATCCAGAACCTGACGGTATGATGAACGTAGATGTTTGGTCATCAAAGGCTATAGTCAAGTCAGTACGTACATTCGATCGCTGGCTCAAGAATCACATACCGTAGCTATAGGCGTCTGGGCATACCGCCTTGGCCGCTCTGCTGTAAGAGCTTGGCGAGCATGCCTGTGGACTTGCGTAATTCCCTGTACAGCAATCCTGAGGTTGATTATATCTAGAACAAGCAGAATAACACGGATCAAACTGTGGCCGGTTTAGATCGCCGTCTGGGTAGATATAAACATCACCTGATGGTCCGGTACTGCTGGAGAGTTGCAAGTTCCACGGACACCATTGTGCGACTTGTGACAAGGTTGTATTTTGATTGAAAGATAGCGGATACGATGAGTTGGTGCCCAGGAAGTTGGGTTGGCCACTAGTATATGGATTGTAACCTGGCGGCTGGAGGTTGCCCACAGTACTAATGCAGGAAGGATTCGTGAGATTTGGAGGAACGGCTTCTAGTGAGACATTGTTTCCAGGTTGTAGTACGAGGCCTATCGGAATGCTGTAGCCGTCTACAAGAGAAATGTCATAGTACGTGTGCCCATCGCCTGCATCGAGAGTAAACTCTGCAAGTGTAGTTGGAACATTGCCCTAAGATCTGTTAACGAGGCAGTCCACTCATCCACAAATGTTTAACTTACAGTTCCTCTACAGTTGAGCACTCCTCCGCAGTCCCCAGTGCCGCATTGTCCAGTTCCTCCATTGTTGAAGGTACAATTCGTACGGCCCCAGACACGCCCTTGCCAGTTCTCCGATACGGTAAGACTTCTTGTAGAGCCGGAATTGAGCTGAAAGCCGCCAGTCCCGGGACCAATGCCAGATTGGGTGAGGATTCCTGGATGAATTGTTTCACCGCATCTGTTCGTGATGATCAGAGGTGTATTCGCGGCATTCTGTCTTCGCGATAGGTCTTGTGGTGGTATGCGCGCCATATGATGGGTTGCGGTAACAGAATGGAACTGTGACAGCAATGAAAGGACAACAGTTGAGCGTTGGAATGTAAAGATATACCGTGTTCGGCATCTCCCTCGTCTTCGACGGCCTAGAGTCATATCGCTCGAGGAGAGAAAAATGTAGCGCCGAACGGCGCATAAGATAAAAAGAATAATAGCAGGGGTAGGGATGAGGCCAGTGGAAGGTTTAAGGAGACGTGGTTTTGATGATACGCGATGTATTGGTTTTAGAGACGAGGAGTTGTGGTTTTTTCCAGGCAGTAGGAAGCTGCGATTTGCAACAAGAAATCACCATAGTTGCGCCTGCCACGAGCCAACTCATTGAGAAGAAAATCCTTTCAATGTTCTTTTAATCCACAGCTTTTATAAATCAGGCATTGACAGATTACGATATTACACTTGCAAGACCTAAGTGATGAAACATGACCCAATTTATGGGCATTAACTAGAACAAAGCAAGACGAAACAAATTCACGGCAGTCACGCCTCAGGGCCTTCACCCGGCCTCCACGCGGATAGTTCGTGCGGAACACCATAATCTGGTAGCTCATGCGGCTTAGCCTCGTGCGTGGCAATCATATGGGCTCGCTCATGGTCGTCCAAAGAATTTAGCTCGAGAAGAGGTGAACCATTGGCCTCAGATTGCAAAGTCTGGTCCACTCCTGTCCCGCCTTTTTCATTTTGTAACTCCTCGTCTGCTTCAAGTTGGCGGCGCTTCTTTGCCCTCATTTTTCGCAAGACAAAGAGACCAATGAAACTGAGTAGAATCGCAACTACACCACCAACAACACCACCGACGATGGCTCCTGTGTGATTTGGTTTCGTTTCCACAGGCGGTTTCGGATTAGACTTGGTGCTAGCACGTCCAAAGATTTGAGCAAGACCTGGTTGGGAAAAGCCTCCAGCAGGTTCCAGCATGGTTGCATTGCCATTTGGCCTTTGTAAGTGATCAGGTTAGTTTTTATGGCATAAATTTTAGTTTACGGTTGGGAACTTACGTTCCACCAATCACTGTGACCACATTGCTTGGCACTATGTATTGAGTGGCGCTTGCATTGTATACAGTTCCCCAGGTAATGGTTGATAGATCAAGAATTGAAACGCCTTTGGTCAAGAAATCACAGGTCCAGTCTAGCCGCAAGATATGTCAGTACAGCATAAGTCTCAAAGCGTCTCACCGGAAAGAAACGTACCGCCGGTATCCAGTGTAGAGGAACCGCCAACAGCAAGCATTTGACGATTTCCAACCAGGTGACAGGTATGACCGAAGCGTACGGAGTTTCCTGTATAAACTTGTGACCACGTGAAACTGGGTATGCTCAGAACCCACACTTCGTCATAGTTTCCTTGCGTCGGTCCGGTGCCACCGTAAACATAAATATTATAGCTTGAGTTATCCGCGGCAGCGACAAGCACTGTGCAGAATTGAGCTCGTGTCTTAGGAGCGGTTCCGGTAGTTTTCTGCTGGTACCAAGCCTTTGTCGTGTTATTCGTAGCAATTTTCGTGAAAAGGGAGTTCACGTCAAAAACATCGATCGTGTCCATGGGAACATAATTTGGAGTTTCTGCACTGTCATATTGGTCGGCGGCCTTGTACACTCCTCCAATTGCAACCAGTATTCCTTTTGGTCCTATGTTTGGCAGATACACTAAGCCTCCCCGCGTCCTAGGTGAATCACCACTTACAGCATTTGTTGATACGTTGATGGCCGTATGAGTGCTCGTGTTGATAACAACAAGTCCTTCCAAGAATACCTTGACATTGTCGCCGAAAGTCCCAGTCGTTACGGAGCTCCCAGAATCAAGCTCGCCATTGAAGTAAAATGCAAGAGCAAGATCAGGCGCTTCGGCATAAGCGCCACTCGATGGACGCCAGGGTACATTTGCCGAGATGTCGTATTGGTTCCATGTTGTATCGATTATGTTGAAGGACCAAAGAGAATATGTCTGCGATGAAGGAGCATGAAAGTCAGGTGAAGACACGTTCCACCCTAAGCAACATGTCAGAATTGTGCAACTAGATCAGACATCGAACCCTCAGGTCTCTTCTTACATGATGTTGTCCCACCATAAAGGTAAATGTTTGGATCGTTTGAAGGGCCTCGGAAAAGAGCCCCCTTCTCAACGAACGGAGGAAGAGTCCCAGTTCTTGGATTCGCAGTTTTGCTAATTAAATTTTCGGTAATGTTGCTGCCTGTTGTTCCGGCATCCCAAGACTTTGTCAAATCAACAGTAATGACATAGCTGTCTGTAGTTGGTTAACGGATTGCATCTGAGTGACATATGTGGAGCATGCTGACTGTACCCCAAAGTGACATTTCCTTTTTGGCTGCCATTAACAATGGGTATGAAAGACTCTATTCCCCCATCAATGTAGAGTGTGCTGTTCTTGATAGTTGCTGTGTTGGTCAATAACTGCTTACTGTTCGAAAAATGGTCCTCGTGGCCGACTCACACTGATGAAACATTCGCTTGCACATGTTCTTGACCGGTTCCAATTGAGCAACGGCCAAGCCCCGAAGGGAAAAACATTGAGAGAGAAGCGCATAACGCACAATATTGGTGGATAGTGAGCCCATTTCCACGGTCCTTTGTAGATTACTTCTTGGTCTGATTGGACATGAGGGGGGATATGTACTCACTCTTTCCCTCAAAAGGCCTTCGATCAAATACACCAAGGCATCTGCTGAGCCTCCAAGCGAATGATGTCTCACAGGCCCGCTTGCCCCGCATGCTTCTTATTTTAGTGCTTACTGCAGACGCGGGGAAAGGTCAAGCCTTAGTAGGAATAGCATGAGGCGTCGATCAAAGGATGGCTTTACTTTCTACAATCGTGTTTGTTTGTTTGTTCTGTACTCAGCGGAAGACAGGCATTTGCGTCACGTTCATCATCGTGCCTATACTTGGCTACAGAATCACTGCTCATGTTCAAAGTGTCGTGTGTGTTTTTTTTTTTTTTTTTTGGGAAGATTGGGGTGGATTTAGAAA
>Ga0160429_1001096_pt1 | contig 16097 bp, 15 predicted proteins | sample SolpanmetagenomR_FD_108199 | JGI IMG/M metagenome (GOLD analysis project Ga0160429, IMG submission 108199) | Solar panel surface microbial communities from Lawrence Berkeley National Laboratory, California, USA - R | ecosystem: Engineered > Built environment > Solar panel > Unclassified ...
AGGTTGGCTGCGGAAACGGATCCTGCTTTGAAAAGTGTAGGAGTGAGCAAAGTAACAATATACCACTCCAGCTATCGTCAGGAAGTTCTTTGCGGAGTGGTTCCACCGGTTCGTCCTCCCGCTTTCTTTTCAGGTCGTGCGCTTCTTTGAAATGGCCTGTGAACATGGCCCGGAAAACCGGCGAAGCTACGCAAAGCACTTTTGAAGACACCAATATCTCCCATACTGTCTTATCGTCGCCTACTATGATGATGAGATCGCCGTCAGGGTCGTACTCAACTTGAGTTAAGGTCTTCTCACTTGGTGTGGGAGTTGACATAGCTAGCAGTCAGGTATTTTAAAAGGGAGAAGCTGAATAGCAAGAGACTAAATAACAAGAAGAAAAGCACTAAAGGGATTCCCATGATAAGCGAGATCAGCAAGGCACAACAAGCAAACATCACGTCATCACGCGTTTTGTGTTTTGAAAGACCACGAGGAAAATAAAACGGAAGTGAAGCGAAAGATATCATTTGCTGGATGAACTTCAAAGGATTAATACCAACTCGCGGGGAATCGCCGAAGATCTTGTGCGCATACGCATGACTAATTGAAACCAAAAATCAAAACGTCTGTTCAATATGTCTGAGAAGAAAATGTCGTGCCTTCATACCCAAGAAGAATTTTCGAAAAATGCCCTCCCACCTAACAGAATGCTAGATAGTTTAGCGCCAAAGGTTTCGCGTCGAATGCTGAACGAACATGACGTACTCATGCTTTACAAACAATCAAAATTCACAGTCCAAGATCTCCTAATTGACTCCAGATCAACACTTCTTTTGGTGTAGAGAGTAATTCTCCACAAAGTATCACAGCGCTTGTTGCCCTCATAAACCCTCCCACGACGCAGCCAAAACACAGTCCCGCTACCGCATTAGTTGTGGGGAACGGGTTAGCAAACGGAGGACATTCACGGGATCATGTTGAGGAAACGGCGTAGAAGGTCTCGGGACCCGGGCCACCAATTCCTCAATGGTCTTTTCTCACACGTCATTTCTCTCCAGTCTTTCACCATGTTAGCTTTGTGCGGGGTCTGCCATTTGCTCTCATAGAGCGGTCCGGCTTACCCAGAGATCACCCAGATAGTCAACGCCATCCTTGCGTCCAGCGACTACACTTCTTCGCAGACACTGACGACGTTGAAGTAAGATCACTATTTGTCATATCCAGTTAGTCCAATGTTTTGGCTGTGCCCGACCCATCTGAAAGCTGGACTTACTGTACAAGTAGCGCCTGAAACCGGGCTGATAGTCGATTTTGATTGCGTGAAAAAGCACAGAGTCGCCGTAAATAAGCTTCTTCGTGACTTCAGCAAGCGACGCTGCGCATCCGAAGCGATATGACGCCACCATGAGTTCCGGAAGACAGTCCTTCTCTAGTAAAGGCTTTATCAGAGAGGGAATCATAGGGCGGAGGGCTTCTCCACAGCCGTATTTGTCGCTGATGATGGAAGCCTCCTGGATATGCCTTAGAGTTACTGTCGAGAGGTCGATGTTGTGGTCTCTATTGTGGAGAAGCTCACAGACAAGAAGCATTTTTTCCGCATCGTCATCTGGGAGTCTTACACAAGCGGCCTTTCCAGTCTTCTGGCTCTTTGCGAGATCCTTTGCTTCCCTGAACTGGCCGGAGAACATCGCACGAATTAATATAAACAGTATTGCTTGCTCATTTTGACTGAAAGACTCCAGCGCCTAGTCATTGCAGATACCTCATGCTCGGTTCAAACCTTGCCGCATATGTGTATGTTTCAGTTGACCAGCAACCTCATGAGAGCTTTTGCCAGGTAATTCTTTGTCCTCAGATCCGTCCGGGGCATTAATACTTCGTTCTACGAATCCCCTAACATTTACGACCAGTGAAATGGATCAAGAGGTTGGTGTCTCGATTCGTCTCAACCCGTGAATATGCACGATCTGGTGCACACCAAGGAGATCAAGCAGGAAAAGAATAGACAAGCGCCTTTGAAACAATGCTTCCCGCCAGTACTGACTCAATTCATTGCTTGTCCATCACAGCATAGAACACTGTGCTACCGGGAGTTGCTCACGCCATGTGTATAAACTCTTTTGGGGCACTCTTCTACGGTTGTTATGCTGGGCCTGTCGTTGTAGTCGCCGCCGCTTTAGGAAGGCGTCACTAAGTCACGTGATATCGGAGTTGCATTAGAACTCCTGCTGCATTTAGCATTAATTAGTTTCATCGGTTTTATCAGTTTCTAGCAACTCAACCAGTGAAGCCAAGCACCTCACATTATGTTGGTATAAGCGATACTCGATTTAGATGTATACTATTCGCACCAGGATGTCTCCTTGGCACAGTCAAGGTATCAGAGCTGGTCACTGTGTCTCTCAATCCACTCTACGTGCTCTGAAATACTGAAATCCCAGAACCGATGAGATGAATCCGAAGATATCATAATTTTAAGAAGATGGTTGTCACCCTGAACTTTCTGCAGATCTGTCTGATGGCGTCTTGATCTTTTTCTCATCTTTCAATTGCCAGATGGCTCTCCTTGCTACGTTCAGCGAAGAGTTTTCGCTATTACGTCGCACCGTGCGCTCAATCAAGCTTTCAATTGCACAAGCAAACCTTTATAGGTGGTGACGACGGTCACGAGGGCCTCGTAACCGGTCTAGCTTATAATCTTGACGTCCCTTTCACCGTTAAGACGAGTGAGGATATGGATGAGCAGTGGAAGTTGGACATTGATGACTTGGAACGATCGTGGAATATCTCCAACTTTGTCGCTGTACTCTTTCAGGATCTTCACAATTTTGAGCCGAGTTCTGCGAAGTCTTGGATGGATTGAGAACTGCTAGGATTGTGAGTGGTACCATCTCGTTATCTTGAGTCAGTTATCGGTTTGTAGTTTTACAGATAGGAGTGGTTTTTCGTAAATCGTTCAGTACTGAAGCATCAATAGATTCAATCTACAACAAGATTAATTTCTAATCTAACAAACACAATGCATTCTCGCAAGCCTCCCTTTCAGAATTATATACTTTGTTGTCTTGTGGCGTAGCACCTCGTGGCGGAGCATACATCATAAAGCGGGGTAAGACGTTGCAGAGGTTGAAGTTTATTTCAAGCGAAAATTGCTTGCCGCAAACGGGATACTGTACGTATTCTTGGCATTCATCCTACACTACGAGTTCAGTCCTATCGAATAATATTCTTCCATACTAGCGTTTGCTTAGCAAAGCGCAGCGCCTGGGATGATTAACTTTCTTCTTTCACATGACCCAAGTACCTTCAAGCCTTCATGCAAAGCTCCTCCTATTCGTCCAATTTTCTCGAGCTCCCTTATTGCTCTGGCTTTTCTTTAGGACCATTCCTTAGACTGTTCTTTTGTCCGCCATTTGTCGCTATCGATCAAGTTTCCATCCCGTTGCTATGACAGCCTGGTTCGCTTGAATGGAGGCGGCCGCAGATAAAATCAAGACACACTCCATGGATAGTGGCTTCAACGCATTCTGCGTAATCTTTCTGGGTCAGAGGATCAGGCACCGTTAACAAAAGCCGGAATCCTTCATGCATGAATGGAAATCATGAGGCGATGGTCTCTATGCTCTGAACCACTTTCCCCAATATTACAAAGCACCTTATTCTCAACGACGCGGTCAAAACTGCCTCAATGCCAATTGACCATATTCTGGACACACGCACCACCTGCAAGTTTCATATTCTGACCGTGGGATGAAGTATAGACAAAATGACAGGAGCTAATATGCATAAAGGGACGATCATGCAACGTCGTAAGACCGCAAAGGCTAAGATACTAAGCGACATTAGTGCGGCTATCAAAGACTTTAGAGCACGTCTAGATGTGGAAACGGTATACGAGTGTGTCTTCGAGATTCCAGATCTCGGATTGTGGCCGTTCCCAGGGGATGATGTGTTCGAATGTAATCCTGGAAAAATTCTCTTGCAGTCCCTGGCTGGCCATTGCTGTCAATAAGAGGCGTTTTGTTTCACACCTTGCTGCTTTACAAGACGACTATGCCGACTCTGTTAGAGCCTCGATTCAAGGCTTGTGTGTCAACTGCGCGCACGATCGTGGTCACGCTGTTCAACCTCGCTGCCACAACAACCAAGAGGAAGCCTGAAAAGGCGGCGAATGTTCAACGGGTTCAAAAGGTAGGCCTTCTGTTAATTCAAACGATATAACGCAGCCATATCAGTTGGAGACCAATTAGCTTCAAAGATTTGTGCAACTAGACGTTTCAAGCAGTGGTTTTTTTAGTTTGTTTTGGTGTCTTCAATGCCGGCTGGTATGCTCTGGCGAGGGACTCTTGTGTTAGATCATGTTGTCAGCCCACTACACAACCCACCGCGATAAGTATTTTATTGCTTCATCATACATTGAGGGCCGGATGGTAAAGATGTGTTGGTGTTACTGTGTTGAAGCATTCAAAGGGGACGTTGTAGTTTTGATCACATGGCAACGTGACCGACCGTGACTTGGCTTTGTTGACTGAAAGAGCCCACTAAGCCTTGATCGCCAAGCCCGACTTCCGCCTTTGCATTTCACTGCCAAACGCCTGCGTCCATGGCTTTTACCGTTTGCACTCCCATATGTTACTCAGTTCCTGATGACTTGCCTATGAGTTGACTGCTATCTGCAGCATTCCTGTCTTCTTGTGGTCTTGCTCGTCCTTCCCTGTCTGCTTGCTTTGACTTGCACAACCCCTCAACAATTCTGCTCCGTGGCACCCGCTGCTTTCGACCTCCTTCGCACTGCCCCACTATTCCAGTGATCTAACATCGCAATTCGAGCTCACCAGGTTCAACTCTTTCAACACATACACACAACTAAAATGCCGTGCTTCAAGGGCCTGGCGGTGAGTATTCACACGCCAGATGGTCCGCTTCCCGAGTATTCCATTCAAAAGCAATCCCGACAGTCTAGGATCACTTCTTACATTCCCGTTCCTCCGCCCAAAATCTCGAAAGACTCTACCAAATTAGAACCTTCGACATTTGCCCTATCGATCACCTTGCTCGTCCCGGGTCTTGGTGTCCCTTACTCTAAACCACAACCTACGCCTGAAGACCCTTTTCCAAGGCACAAAATTGTTGGTGGTTTACCAGGCCTCGGTCGAGATAGAGGCGATTACTCCTCTGCTATCGGACCGTATGTTCCTCTTACCTCTTCACCGAATGAGACTGTGGCGGCATACATCCACTTCGACGGAAGGGCAAAAGAGGAGGTAGCCACGTTACTGAGACGAGGAGAAGAAACATGGGTGAATTCAAGATGGGTGAGCATACCGAATTCAGAAGGAGGCGGATTGGCAGAACGGGAGTTCCTCTTCCGTGAGGTTGGCTTGGAAACATGGCTCAACGGATTGGATTTACAAGGCGAGAGCAAGGATGTTGAAGCACGTATTGAAAGACGAAAGCAGCGTTTGGAGAAGAAGAGGCGGAGGAGACTAGAGCAAAAAGGTAGCGATGACGAGGACGACATCATTTCAAGGACTAGAAATGCACGACCTGTGGAGAGTAACGGGGTGCTACGATATGGAGGCGACAAAAGTGCACCGGTAGAGACTATACCAGTGGACGAGAGTGCTTTCTCAACTGATTCTGAGTCCGACGAAGATACGCAAATACCAGAAGCCACTGGACAGATCAAGATTTCGCTTTACCGGGTGCTGGCATCTGGCGAGATCAAGCGTGGAGAGTACTCTCCACAATTTGATGCTCACGACGATGATGGAACGATGAACGAAGCGAATAATGTCGATGCAGATGTTGATCACACTACTACTTTTGCGAAACCAAAATCCCTCGACCCGAAGTCAATCAGCACACAAACCGTCACTGGTATTGATCCTCCAGATAGACCTTATGCGACATTCACATTCTTCTACAGGGGTCATAGTAAGCGTGTTGACTCTCACCAAAAAGACCGAGCTTACAATTTTATAGAACAATTACAAAAGATGGGCATTCTCGCAGCCCCCGAACCACAAGAGCAGAAAGCTAGCCATGCCAAGCGCAAATCCAAGCAGCTCGACTTTGGTTCACTTGCACCTCTTCAACCGAAAGGCACAGTCGGTTTCACAGGATATCGAGAGAACACGGCAAAGGCTCCAAAGTCGGCTAAAAAGGGTACCGATGATATGGATAGTGATGGAGATGATGATTTACGACCTTCGAAGAATGGCGCCTCCAAGACCGACGATGCAGATGATGATGGAAAGATGGAGCTATCGCCAGAAGAGTTGAAGAGGCAGTCTGAATTGGCGGAGGGGGTCAAGAAGATTCAGGTAAATGCACTCTCTTTCGACCGATTATTTCTCCACTAACAACTCCAGCTCAAACGTCAACACTCTTTCGATCCATCATCAGCCCCAGAATCGCGCAAATCACCAGTTTCCCCTGGCGGCTCCATACAAAAGAGTCTTCCCTCAAGTACAAACACCAACGACCCGACTTCATTCACCACCGCCCAACCAGCAGCACCATCATCCGCACAAAACACACCACTGATGCCGCCCTCCGCCACTCCACGCCTCGCCGATCTCGAAGGAACCTCGAACACCGGCAGTCCCTTCAAAAAGCAGCGAGCAAGTTTCGCGGGGAGCGACGGTCTAAACATCCTCGGTCTTTTGGGTAGTAATTTCACCAACAACAATCTCCACCCACAAGCCGTGACGGCGGTGGAAATCGACCAGACGCGCGAAAGGGCGAAAGCTGCTTCGTCCGCGTTGGCGGCGCAGATGCAGAGTTCTGAAGGTGAGTCGGAGCAGACTCCCAGTGTGCTGTCGCAAATGCCGGCTTCCAGCGGAACGAATCCAGAGCACTTTAGACGGGACAACGAGGACGAGGAGCTGTAAGTACTCGTGTTGCTTGCAATACTGCACAATAGAAGTCCTGATGCATGTTCTTGCCTCCCATCGGTTTAGACCGAACAGCGGCACGGAATGGTTCACATGGCGTGACTTGGAACGAGTCGCGATGTTCAAAGCGCAACGAGAGCAGTTTTTGAGGCAGCAGGCGCGGTTGAGGAGCGGGCCTCATATTGTCTCTCAGCCTCCTCCAGCAGGACAGACGGAAGATGGGAGTTGGAGGGTCCAAGAACTTAGGCGGCATTCTCGATTCTGAACGAAGTTTTGTCAAAAGATTGTAAACCTTTTTGATGCAATTGACCTTGATGTTTTCCACGATTGCAGGATTGCAATGTTTTTTTGTACCCTTGGAAGAAACGTAAGGGATGAGGAAACAAACGAGGAAGTAAAACCAACTCAACTATAAGTATTCGCAGTGTTCGTGCTTCAAACCGGTGATGAAAACCTTGCGTTTTTCCCACCTCTGTTTTTTTTTTCTTCTCGCACCGTAACCTGTCGAGCTTCCCTTCTGTGACCATCACAAAACCAATCCCTTTCGCGGCGGAATGACGCATGGAGTATCTAATTCACAACCACTGCGTTATTCGTCATTCAAATATATAGCACAGTCACATAAGAACAATTACTACCGAGACCGACTCGTGTGGTGTACCTTGGTCATTGCCCACGTCTATCTCGTTCTACACGTCGTCCACTCCACGCCTGTTGGATCAACTTGCATCACCGCTTATCCTCGTCATTTCACCGTTTTCTCCCAATCGTTACTGCTCATTAATAGCAGGAAAAACAGCACGTCCATACCACCATCACCACACAACCCTCTTCATCACAATGTCAAACTCATGCATCCATCCATTCATTCATTCACTCATTCAATCATCCATTCATAGTGTTTAACCAAATCACAGCTTAAAATCAACCAACCCTCTCTCCGTCCCACCCCCATTAGCCTCTCCATCACCTTCACCACCACCACCACCACCACCACCACCAACAACCCTCCCCGCCAACGCCAACTTCGCATCCCTAGCCCTCTCGGTGCTTAACTCATAGATCGTGCAGAGGTTGAAGAGCGTCGCTTTCTCTACCCCTCCGCCAGCTCCTCTCCCAGCTCGTCCTCCCGCTCCTTTCTCACTTCCTCTTTCAGCACCTTCTTCATCAAATGATGATGCGGGGTGTAGAGAGTCGTCTATCAATCTCTCGAGAAGAGCACGCGCTTCGTTGATGCGGCCTGCGTAGACTAGGGCGACTGCGCGGTTGGTGTGGATGAATGTTTGTTGTTCTGGTGATGATGTGGATGCGGAGAGGTTAAGGGCCGTGGACCATGCTTCTTCCGCTGTTGGTGCAGTAGTTGCTGCCGCGGAAGAAGAGGAGGTAGGATTGGCCGCCGTAGCGCTCAATGCAAGAACAATTTGTCGTGCTAATTCAACACTAGCGTCTTGCTCGGTGGCAGTTGGTTGAGGTGTGAAACATTGTAGCGCCGCGTCGCGATCGCCTAGACGGAGATACACCAATGCAAGACGCATCTGAGCTCTAACCTCCCCTTCGCCGTGACCCTCGACCTTCAGCGTCCGAAGATGTCGTGCGGCGCCTTGGAGATCCCCCATCTCCACTAGCGCATTCGCGACATGCACACCCAATTCCCGTAGCCTCTCTTTCCACAGCAACTTCTCTTTGGGAGAAGTACTCCTCATACATTCCACCCTCGCCTCCCGAGCGAGCTCGTAAAACCCCACAATCCCCCTCCGCGCATCGCCAAAACCTAATGCTTGTAACCGCACCACTAGAACCCTCAACGACCAGGGCACGATATGTCTTGTATTTTCACCGTCTGTTGAGAGATAAAACGGATTCTCTAGATCCTGTAGCGTCTTGGATTCTTCGGCTGCTTGTGCGGTGCGTGAGAGGAGGAGAAGACATGTCAGGCGTGTTTGGAAGAGAGAGAATATTAGTGGCGCGTTTGTTGGTGATGTAAATGCCGGATTGAGAAGGAGGGTTGTGCAGTATATCGCTGCCGTGTGATAGCGGCCTTGTGCGAGGAGGGTTTGGAGGTGTGTTGTTGGGTTTGTGGTTGAGGACGGAGTCAAGGTGGTGTTGCGGGAGGAAGGCACAAGGTCTTGATCGCTAAGTGGTTGGTAGATCTCCGGACGCAGGAGGAAGGTGTAGTCTTTCGATGGTTGTTCGGCTGTGGGTCGTGCTGGGAGGGATAAGTCCGGGGTTGAAGTTGAAGGGGAAGGTTGGATTGTGGAGGAATCAAGAGGTTCATTGGAGCTGGAAGGTCCGGGCGGAGGTGTTGGAGCTTGTTCTAAGGAGGCGCTTGAGCTGGCAAGAGGACTGGTTGTTCTATGTTAGTGTGTTGGCTGAACATGGTCCACTGAGAGACATCGTCACCATACTCATCGAGCTCTAGGGGCCCCTTTGTTGTGCGTCTCTGGAGAGCGATGCGCCTGATGTTCGCAGATGGTGTTCTTGCATGTTTTGAGGGCGTTGGAGGGGATAGATTTGTGGTGTTCATCGCGGAGTGCAGGATGTCAGATCATCTCTTATTACTGTACATCAATTGAACTGTGATGATCAATTGGACTATGGCAGTCTAGATTGAATTTCAAAATGCAATGCGGGGCAGAGAAGGAAGAAGAAAGAGGGAGGGAAAGAAAGGGGCGAGAAGGGAGGGGGTGGCTTCCGATCTTCGGCGGGGAGGCGAGCAGAACCCTTAATTGAGTCACTGTCTGTAGGGCCCCATGTTCTTAATTCTTGCACTTTTCACCATTGATCTTCTCTACTTCCACCAAACATATACAACATAGAACACCTCTTCGCAACTCACAGCCTGCGTAAAGTACAAGGGATTACAACACTATCATCATCATCATCAGCATCATCATGATGCAAGCACGCCAACAGAAAGCTGCCCTCAAGGCTCTGAACACAGCTCGGCGTTTCTCCACATCCTCGACTCTCGCCGCACGATCACCCTTCACCCCCGCACAACCGAATACAACAAGGGCGAAAAAAGAGACAACGAAAAGAGACGCCAGCACTGCAGCCGTATCACAACCTAGAGCAACGCCAGTGCCAGCTTTCAACAGAGACAATGGAAGACCGCAGCCACAGAGGCCACAAGAGATGGACCACACATTCGTCGGTATGACGGGAGGAGAAATCTTCCACGAGATGATGCTACGGCATGACGTGAAGCACGTTTGTATGTTCTGATGCAGCTGTTTTTTGTTTCTGTCACTGACACAACACCAGTTGGATACCCTGGTGGTGCCATTCTCCCCGTGTTCGACGCCATCTACAACTCAAAACACTTCGACTTCATACTACCGCGACACGAACAAGGTGCTGGACACATGGCTGAAGGATACGCACGTGCTACTGGCAAGCCTGGTGTTGTGCTCGTAACTTCTGGACCCGGAGCTACAAATGTCATCACACCTCTGCAAGACGCTCTCATGGATGGAACTCCCATGGTCGTCTTCACAGGACAGGTTGTGACAAATCTTATCGGATCAGATGCCTTCCAAGAAGCCGATATTGTTGGAATCTCACGCGCCTGCACAAAGTGGAACGTTATGGTGAAGAACATTGCCGAACTTCCTCGTCGCATTAATGAGGCTTTCGAAATCGCCTGCTCCGGTCGTCCGGGACCTGTGCTTGTTGACCTTCCGAAAGACGTCACAGGAGGAACTCTCTCACGACCCATCCCGATGGCTAGTACTCTCCCTACGCATCCAAGCGCCGCGACTGTAGCAGCACGTGAATACAGCGAGCGCCAACTGCGCGACTCTCTCGCACGTGCCTCAAGTCTCATCAACATTGCCAAGAAACCCATAATCTACGCTGGTCAGGGCATCCTTGCCACACCCGAGGGCCCCAAACTCCTCAAAGAGCTTGCCGACAAAGCCAACATCCCTGTGACCACCACCCTTCAAGGTCTCGGTGGATTTGACGAAATGGATCCGAAGTCCCTGCACATGCTCGGCATGCACGGCTCTGCTTACGCCAACATGGCGATGCAAGAAGCCGATCTGATCATCGCTCTTGGCGCCCGCTTCGACGACCGCATCACAGGTCGCGTATCTGGCTTCGCACCCGCCGCTCGTGCCGCAGCTGCAGAAGGCAAGGGGGGAATCATCCACTTCGAGATCATGCCCAAGAACATCAACAAGATTGTCCAAGCCACACAGGCCGTGGAAGGCGACGTCGTAGCCAACCTCGCCCGTCTCCTCCCATCCGTAAACATCGTCCCCTCGCGTCCAGAATGGTTCAAGCAGATCAACGACTGGAAAGCCCGCTTCCCGTGGAACTACGAGAAGGAGACCCCCGGCGGCAAGATCAAGCCGCAGACCGTCATCGCCAGACTGTCCGAAATGACAGACCACATGAAAGACCGCACCATCGTATCCACCGGCGTCGGCCAACATCAGATGTGGACGGCCCAGCACTACCGCTGGCGCCACCCGCGCACCATGATCACTTCGGGAGGTCTCGGCACAATGGGCTACGGCCTCCCCGCCGCCATCGGCGCCAAAGTCGCCCGTCCCGAAGCTCTGGTCATCGACGTTGACGGCGACGCCTCCTTCAGCATGACCCTCACCGAACTCAGCACGGCCGCCGAGTTCAACATCGGCGTCAAGGTCGTCATCCTCAACAACGAAGAGCAGGGTATGGTCACGCAGTGGCAATCCCTGTTCTTCAAGGACCGCTTCGCGCATACCCACCAGAAGAACGCGGATTTCGTGAAGCTCGGTGAGGCCATGGGTGTCAAAGCGGATCGCGCCGTGACGCCAGAGGAGTTGGACGAGAAGTTGAAGTGGCTCCTGTTTGAGAGTGGGGAGGGTCCTGCGCTGTTGGAGGTCGTGACGGATCAGAAGGTTCCTGTACTGCCCATGGTGCCGGGTGGTGCGGCGCTGCATGAGTTTTTGGTGTATGACGAGGGTGAGTTTGAGCGTGTTCGGTGCTGTGAATGTTTGGATTTGTGTGCTGACTTTTTCGTGTTGCAGAGAAGGAGAAGGCTAGGAGACAGCAGACTAGGGATAGGAGTGGTCGGTAGAGAGTGAGCGGGTGAGCGAAGTTGCGATGTACGTCATTCTTTTCTGGACGTTCTATCAAAAAGCGGGACCCGTGGTGGCTTGTGTCATGAAAGTCTTTTGCAGTCTCGTTCGAGCGAGAGACTGCCGTACTACGGTTCGTTTCGTCAACAGGATTTTTTTCGAGGAGTTGTATTTTGCACGGTTTGGCAAGATTTCTGGAAAAGTACTCTATGATGAATCTACAAATGGTTACAATTCATTCCCTTGTACTTAGTACGTCTTTTCCTTTGAGATACGACAGGTACTTTGATATTAAAACACGCTGATTGAGGAATCACTCCTCTTCGTCCTCATGCTCCTCCTCATCCTCATCCCCATCCCCGCCGCGCATAGCATCATACTCATCATCACTCCACATCTCCTCATCCTCATCTTGATCACGATCCTCCTCGCCACCCTCACCACCCTTCCTCCCTCTACCCCTCTCCCCCTTCTTCTTCCTAGCAACATTCTCCCTCTGTACCCGCCTTCGCTCCTCCTTCTCCCTCCTCCTCTGATCCCAAACCTTCTCAAGCGCTTTCTCCTCCTCTTTTGTTCTCGCAATGTACTCATGCCATAACACTTTCCCCGCACAAACACCCTCTTCCACTTTCACTAGACGCAGCGTCATACGCGGTCCCAGTTCCGTGAGTTTTATAGCACGTTTCTGTGCGGTGGGTCGTGTTGATGAGCCTGATGTATTTCGCATATCTGAAGTTCCAGTTGCGGCGGACGCTAAAGCGGCTTTCTTCTGCCTGTCCCGTGCACTGAGAACCCTCCTTGTAGATGACTCCAGGACTTCTACTTCAGCATCGGTGTCCATTTCCGTCTCACTTGCGGATGCGTAGCCAGAGACCGCACTTGCCCCGTCGAGGAGATAATCACCGATGTCCGTCAAGCGATTCAGGTTGGGGAGGGCGCCGTGCGCTGCTTTCCGTTGTGTTGAGGACGTGGGATTCGATGTTGAAGAGGTTCCCGTAATGCTCATTTTCTTCTGTGAGTTTCCGACGGCGTATTTCTCGGCTGCTCGTAACCGGCGCAGACCGCGGGAGAGTGTGGTGAGGGGTTTCGACGTTATAGCGTAGTGTCGTAGATGAAGGATGTAGCTTGTGTTTTGAGCTCCGGAAGGGTCAGTCGTAGTTGTGGGTGTTAGGGTGCGGTCGAGAAGGAGGACGCGACGAATTGAGGTTAATGGGGTGGCTTGTGGGGATATTGGTGGAAAGAGGGATTGGAAGACTGAGGTGGTTAGAGATTCAAGATGTTTGGGAATCGCTGGTTTGCCGGAGGAGGTCGTTGTTGTAGGTACGTTTGCTGGGGTTGTAAAGTTGTTCATGACTAGAAGAGGTGGTGTAAGATGTTCGATGCCACCGCCGCCGGCTTTGGAATGCTTTTGCGATTTTATTATGTCTTTGCATAGGGAGTATTTGTCGACGCGGAAGTTCAGGGTTGGGCCGCGAGGGGCGATGGCGATACGCAGATTGATGTTGCCTGCTTCGGAGCGCGAGAAGAGCATAAGGTGGGAGACGCCTAGTGGGCCAGCCATGGTTGTGTAGTCTCGTAGTTTGTTCGATCGTTGTTCCTGTCATGTGTTAGGGAAGTATGATGAAGCAGCTAGTAGGAACTCACCCTTAATCTGGCAGCAGTATGAGGCTCCATCACCGTCCGTACATCCTTCACCAATTGAGTAACACTAGGTCCTACATCACTTGCACCCATTCGAATGACCATGCTCTTTGGAACTGTGCCCCCAGGGTTCGAATTGTTCACACCTTGCGCAATAGCATTCTGATTTGAGCCTGGGACCTGAGTTCTTCTCTTCTTGCGAGGACGAGCCATTTCGTAAGATGTAAGGGAGGTATTGTAAGTGATTTAAATGAGGAGCTTCGCTCCATAAAAGAGACTGCGACCCTGCGACTTTTTATCGTAGGGCTGAGCTATCGGCAATCGCGATCTAATATGATGGCGATTCAGGGCAAAAAAATAATTATCTTCGTTTGACCATATCATTCAACCAACCCACCCTATTAACATTACAACAAGATGCCGCCTGAGAAGAAGAGAAAAGTGTCAGCTGATGCTGCGAAAATATCAGCTGCTATTACATCACCCGTGACCACCAAACCCAGAAAAGCTACATCGACGTTAGAGAAATCCAGTTCACCATCGGAAGGAGAGTCACTACCACAGGAGGCATCATCGTCAGAAGGGGAGGCGCCACAGGAAGATGAGAAGGAAGCAGTCACAGAAACAGCAAAAACCTTTGAAGGTTTGGGAATCGTCGAATCGCTCTGCGAAGCATGTACGACCCTCGGTTACACAACTCCTACACCGATTCAAGTCGCCTCCATCCCACCAGCTCTTAGTGGCCGCGACTTGATTGGCCTTGCTGAAACTGGTTCAGGAAAGACAGCTGCATTTGCGCTTCCAATCCTACAAGCTCTTCTCGAGAAGCCTCAACATCTATTCGGTCTCGTCCTGGCGCCAACTCGCGAATTGGCATACCAAATCGATCAACAATTCAAAGCACTAGGTTCTGTAATCCGAGTAAACTCAGCTGTCATAGTAGGAGGTATGGACATGGTCAGCCAAGCAATCGCACTCAGCAAAAACCCGCACATTGTCGTTGCGACACCCGGGCGTCTGCTGGACCATCTAGAAAACACAAAAGGCTTCTCCCTACGCAACCTGAAATACCTAGTGATGGATGAAGCAGACCGTCTGTTGGACCTAGACTTCGGTCCGATACTGGATAAAATACTCAAAGCCCTCCCTAGAGAAGGCCGCAAGACATACCTCTTCTCCGCAACAATGTCCAACAAAGTCGAATCCCTCCAACGCGCATCCCTTACCAATCCTCTCAAAGTCTCCGTAAACACATCCACAAGCAAACATCAAACTGTCGCCACACTACTACAATCTTACATCGTATGCTTCGCCGCCCCTTTCCCCTCACATTCATAAACTAACACACCCAGTTTGCCCCTCAGAAGCACAAAGACCTCTATCTAATCTCCCTCCTCGCGGGTCCTTTCTCCGGTCACTCCGCCATAATCTTCGCCCGCACAGTCAACGAAGTCTCGCGCTTGACCTACCTCCTCCGTGCCCTCGGCCTCACTGCGATCCCGCTACACGGCCAACTCTCACAATCGTCCCGTCTATCCGCACTTAATAAATTCAAAGCGCACTCGCGGGACATCCTGGTGGCTACAGACGTCGCCGCGCGAGGTCTCGATATCCCATCCGTGGATCTAGTCCTGAACTTCGACCTGCCTGGAGATTCAGCGACATATGTGCACCGTGTAGGACGGACGGCAAGAGCAGGGAAGAGTGGCGTGGCAGTCAGTTTGGTGACGCAGTATGATCTCGAGGTATATTTGCGGATCGAGAAGGCGTTAGGGAAGAAACTGGAGGAGTACAAGGGAGTTACGAAGGAGGAGGTCTTGGTATTTACAGAGCGCGTGGGGGAAGCGCAGAGAGCGGCGATACGGCAACTGAAGGATGAGCACGAGAAGCAGAGAGGGAGAGGACGAGGAGGGGAGAGGAGAAGTGGTGGTGCTAGTGCTGGTGGTGGGAGGGGTGGGAGGGGTGGGAGAATGAGGCGGAATTGATGGGAAGGTGAGGCTAGGGTGGAGATGGAGAGTGTGTAGACAGTTGTCTGGATGGGGACATTCAGATACAGATTGGGGTGAGGGATTTGGGGTGAACTGCAATATGCTAGTCACCCAGTACATCTTGCCTGAATTGTGATGGCAGATGTTGATGCTCTGGTCACGTGTAGGATATCAACCCTAGGAAAATACCTAGTACAGGGTTAGGAATAGGAGAAAGTGACTAAACTGGTAGAGGATTTCTGGACGCGCCATGGGCGCGAAAACGCGTAGAAGCAACACATCTAGCCTGAATAGACAGAGTCACGGACGGTATGACAATAGTGTTTGAGGGCGCTTGCATCGATGTGCAGGGAGCAGCGCAGAAGAACTGAGGAACTGGAGTTTGGGACCAGGGATAGAGCTTGGAACTTGGAAGCTGGAGCTTTATTGGCCATTACGCACGTGCGAGGATGTCGTCAGTCATCTTTAAACATTGCGTGTTCGTCTGCTGTGGGGGAAAAGGTCAAATTCCAAAT
>Ga0160429_1001101_pt1 | contig 16013 bp, 14 predicted proteins | sample SolpanmetagenomR_FD_108199 | JGI IMG/M metagenome (GOLD analysis project Ga0160429, IMG submission 108199) | Solar panel surface microbial communities from Lawrence Berkeley National Laboratory, California, USA - R | ecosystem: Engineered > Built environment > Solar panel > Unclassified ...
AGGATGGCTATAAAGGATCGATGAGTTAGTACACCTGGGCATTGAGAGCATCGGCTCCGTCATTGAATGGTATTATAATTACCAGTCCCCGCTTGAGCTGGCTCGTCTGCTGGCCCGTGGTCATTGTGGAGTTTCAAGCGAAGGAAAAGCGGAGGATCTTCCGAGTCTTGCGTGTACAATGTAGGTCAATGTAAGGTGAATGCGGGCACGGCAATAGACTTTCAGGCGCTACGAGACATGACGTTGGTAGGATAGTCAAGTTGGCGGATAATGCGGAGTGTATGGGGAGGTGCTGAAGGGCTGGTGGAGAGTCCTGGGGAACAGAAGTACGATGTCGCTTAGGTCGCAACGCGTAAGGGTTGAAACTTCATAGGCACAAACTGATCGTCCTGATCTACTGCGGTCGGCATCAATGGGCAGTGGAAGCCTGACGGGAGCCGGTCGACTTGTGCACGTGACCAAACCCCTGCCTAGGTAGCTGAAGGTCTCGATCGCCAACCTCTGCCGGCAATGAATGTCACTGAAGTCAACGCCAATGTCCGAGGTTGTACATTATCCTTTCCTAAGCCCCGATGAGTTCGATGCCGCTTGCGAGACCTTGCGGGCGCGCTTCGAACATGCGCCTATGAGTGTCGTGGCAACTGTGCGGGAACAGGTGAGTGAGCAATTCTGGGCCTTTGCTTGAGACGCATGCTTACCTTAGTTTCCGTAAAGCATGGCCGGAAGCTTTTCCGCATTTCTAAGCCCCGAGACGAGCCTCTTGACAGGGGCGACGTTTTGCCGCCATCGCTAGACGAGTATTGTGACACTTCTGGGGAAGAAGATGAAGACCTAGAAGCTCTAAAGCCGCCTTCACTTCGCGGCATATATATTGACTACGACATCATTCTGTCTCCTATATATCAAGTGCCTGTGCTCTATTTTGATGTCAGGGATGCCGCCATACCACAGCGATTCTCGCTGGAACAGGTGTATAACCTGGTTGTCCCAGAGAGCATGAAGGCTCAACTCGAGAACACTGGCATCATTGGCGGTATCTCTATGATCAACCATCCGTGCACTGATATGCCAGTGTACTTTATCCACCCGTGTCGGACCGCTGACGCCATGAGAAAGCTTACAACAGACTCCTCGGTTCAGCTTCACGACTATATGCTCCTTTGGCTGGGTCTTGTTGGGAGTACCGTAGGTCTGTGCGCTCCTTTACCGGATCTAGAAAAGACGTAGGACACAGCGGTCAATGATCCAAGGAAAATGTTCACGGTACGAAAGAGCGGATGAGTTCTCGATTGAAAGGCCATCTATGAGCATCAACGAAGTAGTGTCGGGGGAGAAGACAGGCTGGCGATTTCGTACCGGGCTAAGTTGACTTCCGATCTACACAATGGCAAACACAAAAGCTTGAACTGTTGTGACTACAATGTATGCCAACAGTCACCCTGGGCGACGATAAGAGAAGGAGAAAAGACTAATCTGTGTGAGAAGATAGAAAGACCTCAACTTCGAGAAACACGTGTCCTAGGAGGGTGAGAGGATAGAGAGTGATCGGAAGTCTAACGGCGTCATTGTAGCTATCTTCTGGTCTTGGCCGTGCTCCCAATCACCTCTCAAATTGCTCGGTTGCTGTTCATGGAGCGACACATTTGCCACATACGCAAATCGGCCTTTCGTCAACCGGACCATCTTCAAGCTGTCCTCTTAAGTCGCCACGCCGTCCACATGATTTTGCTTAAAACCATCAATAAGCATATCGATCTGCTCTGGCGTCCAGACTAGGTTGTATCTATCAGAGAACTTTGACGTCGACAGATCAAAGCGAGGCACAGCCTTCTCATTCGGCAAGAAGGGCATAACACCATTGTGTATTCTATTCGGCACGTAGCAGCTGGCGGATCGGCAACCGCACCCAAGCAGACAGTTGGAGCGTCGTCAAGGTGCACTTCGTCCAAGTCAACTTTGATGTATTTGGTGAGGGCGATGCGGGCATGTTGCATGCGAATACCGAGCCACTCCCGTTCTTCCAGACAAAAGTGGAGTCTTTCTCGCACTTCTGCGACAACCTGATGTCGGGGTACAACATAGCATCCCGAAGGTCCTTGGTAGCGGCGGTCTTAACCCCTAGCATCGTCTTCATTATACAGAAATCCTTGCCGGCCTCCTGATGGGCAATCTTACTGAACATGCTCTTCATAGTGTCTTTGAGCCCCCCTTCTTCCCTTCCTCCCATCTTTTCCGTCTTCCGCGGCCCTGTCCAAACAATGTGGGTCTCCATATCTCTGTTCGCTTCTGTAGAGCTCTTGTTCGTACTAATTCTGGTAATCTTGCTCCGACTGGGGAACATTCACACTATTGACTTGAGCTTTTGGAGTGAGTCCAACTCGTGAAATACTTATGGGTTGCGTTATCAATGGAAGGTATTGTTAGCTGCATCACGTGTCGCCGCTGCTTGCGCGTCAGCAGATCGATCGCTGTTTTGGAGGCAAAACACCTAAGGACAGTACTGAGATAGTCCAAATTGCCTCGGCACAGGTGGCGTCTTAGTGTTTCTATAAAGCTCGGCGCTTCCAGTCGTGTACGCTAAACGAATCAAACATCTTACAGGTATTTAGGGACGAGGTGGAACCCATCGTGCCTGAAATCTCTTGAATAGCTGTAGATCCGAGGTACCCTGAAATCAGGCGGACATTACAGTGATGAGCTATCTATCAAAGTTAATGGAAATGTTAAGACGTGTGTATCGTGTTCGTGGCCAGCTTCATTAATCACGTGATGAATCCACTTATACGGTGACGGAGGGACAGCAAAGCTAATGTGTAACTGCTGAATCTTGTCATACTCCATGGCAGGTTTTCGCTGCCGAACACCGCCAACGTAATGGAAAACCTCGTGCCCAAACGGTTGTGTTAGGACGATCATTGAAAAAAGGTGGTGCGTTGATATGCTGCAGTTGCTGCTCTCAAGCCCTATTGAGATGCACCAAGATCATTTTCCTTCTTGATCTGCTCCTCATCAACGATGCAAATACCCTTTCCGGACATCTTGCCGCTATGGGCCAGGTCGATCAATTTCGGAAGCTCTTTTAGGCCATGCACAGGGTTCGTCCTAACGGAGATTTTGTGCTTTGCTACCGTATCGAGCATCCGCTTGGCCTCCTCTTGAGAACACAGTAGTGATCCATGGATGCGTATGTCTCGGAAGATGAGTTCCGGAAAGGGTACGCTGACGTTATCAGGCTGACATGAAGGCATTAGCGGAAGCGTCGTAGAGGATGTAAAATCTGGTCCGGTACGAACCTGAGCAATTTGCACCATCAAGCCATGCATCTTCGTCACTGCACAAGCCGTGGCTGCCGCCGTCTCGTGGTCGCTAATGTTGACCGTAGCATCCGCCCCTTCTCCATTTGTTACCTTGAACACCTCTTCTTTAACGTGCTCCTTGCCCTTCCTAGCATCAATGACCACATCAGCGCCAGTCTGTCGGCTCAGTTCTAGACCTTCATCTCTTGCGTCGATACCAATCACTTGCAACCCCAGCGCCTTTGCAAATTGAATGCCTAAATGTCCAAGCCCACCGCCAGACCCTACTAAGGCAAGCCATTCGCCGCTCTTCAACTCTGATGCCAAGACGCCCTTCCAAATGGTACAGCCAGCGCAAGCCAGTGGCGCCGCGGTCTCGAAGGTAACAGCGTCCGGAAGCTTCGCACTATGCCGCGAATCGACAACCACGTATTCGGCAAAACATCCATCCGTCGTGACACCAGCATGGCTGATTTTAGTGCAGTACTGCCTTTGGGTTTCTGGCCCGAGACAGTCTTTGCAGGCGCCGCAGGGGTGCATAGGGATGCCGCACATTACTCGGTCTTCCTTCTTAAACTCTTTGACCTGGTCGCCGATGGCAACAACGGTGCCGGAACCCTCGTGGGATGCGATGTTGGGTAGCTTGGTGCCGAAAACACCGGACTGAACCATGCCGTCTGTGTGGCATAGCGAAGCGACGGCGACTTTGACGAGCAGGTCATAGGATTCGAGTTTCTGCGGTGTCTGAACGTCCTGAATCTTATAGGGTTGATTGTACTGAACAAATGATTAGAGGAGAGAAGGAGTGCTGATTGATGCAATTGGGCTATACTTCGACTACTTGCGCCGCAAGCATCTTGTCCGGGACTGAACTCATACCCATATTTGTTCGATACTCTGCGAATGAGAGCGCTTGTTGTATTGAACGGACCTTAGACGAGAGAGACCTTGAGATCAATGAAATAGACTTAACGGAAGAAGCAGCAAACAGCAGAATACTTCACCTACCTACCTATCTTCTCTGCTTGCATCATGTCCCGCGCGGAGTTAAAGCGCGACGACCGCGCCTGGACTCTCGATGGCTGTCTTTGACGTTACCTAGGTCAATCTCGCTGAAGACTCATTACAGCGTCATCCCGCTTGCGATCTGCAACCGGCGCGGAGAGAGGTGCAGATGTCCTAGTGGCTGAGCACCGCCACTCTTCACGTGTCTATCAACGCCGCTCCATTACCGATATCAAACTCACGAGCACGTGTCTTCTGGCACCACAGCTATCCCACCACTGAACCACCCGTCGACTCCTTACCTGCGCGCCTAGTCTCCTCCGCCTCCCCTTCTCTTCTTCCAGATGTCCGAGCAAACACTCAACATCCCGCAGCTCCTCATCGTCGCTTTCATCGGCTTCCTCGCCATCCGATGGTACCTCTCTCGCAGCGCATCCTCCGCCTCCGGACATGACAGTACACAAGCACCAGGCTCCGGCCGACAAGGCGCCGCCAGCCGCGTCAACCCAGCACACGTCGAACAGATCTCCCAGATGTTCCCACAGCTAAGCCGGCGTGATATATTGTGGAATTTGCAACGGAACGGAGGGAGTGTGCAGGCAGTGACCGAGCGAGTGTTGGGCGGCAGGGGATTGGAATCCGTATGTTTCACTCCAGTCTCTATACTCGCGGTCTCTCCGTACGGGAGGACCTGATCGCGGGAACGGGAAAGCATGGTGTGGGACAGTGACTGATCCAAACTTGTACATGTAGCCTCCGCCTTCCTTCCACCCCCCTCTACCCGCCACACCATCATCCTCGAACACGCAAACAGCGCGTGGACAGCAACAGCAACAGCAGCGGCCCGACCTCATAACACGGTACAATCTTGCCGAGCGGATAAAGTCACTCCCTCAAGACGTATCGGACTCGGCAGCGGAGTCGAAGAAGCCTGCGTGGTCGCAGAGTAAAAGTGAGCGGGCCAAGGAGCTGCAAAGGCGGAGGGAGGAGATGATTCTGGTGGCGAGACGGAATATGGAGGAGAAAGACCGGAAGATGAAGGAAGAGCCTGCTGGAAGTTGAAGACTGGACATGTGTATGCTATTATACGGGTTGTATATGGTACCTCGCCTTTTGCTTATTGGCATGTCGCGTGGCGTTCTGGCAAGTATCCTTTCCTGAGACACGGAGAAGAAGTTGCTTGTAGAATAGATAGTAGGGATACATCACGGCTACCGCGTTGGACTTGTCACATGCTTTCTTGATCGCCATCAGCCGTGGGGTCAGTGAAGTACGAAGGATGAAGCTCGCAAACGATGTGGGAGAGCAACCCCATTAGTCATTATCTCCGGTCCTGCTGAACGCTTGCAGTGAAGGTGTTCCGAGAAGACTCCGCGCCCTTGCGAGCCTCGAACAATTGTATACACATAGCTCAGCCATCTCCTAGGACTTCTCCCGCCTCTCCCACTGAATGATCGCTGGACTCATCGGTCTGGAAAACAGTGACTGAATCATTACGTTAGGGGACGTCACGTTGATCGGGATCAAAAGGCAACTTACAGAATAATCTGTGCTGGGCACCTTGTATCCTTCGGCGCCCTTCCATCTGAACTCTCTCACAAACATCGCTAAGATAGTACCCAACTGCACGTACGCAAACTGCTCTCCAATGCACCTATGCCTGCCAGCACCGAACGGCAAATACGGGCTGTTGGCGCCCTTGCTAACCATGCCATATCCATAGTCCTCCTTTTCCTCTGCGAGATCTTGCGTCTTGGCCGCGAGTGAATGGCCGTCAGCGTCCCAGCGGTGTGGCTCCCACAGGAGCGGTTCTGGAAAGTGCTCTGTGGCACGTTGTGTAACGCCGGGAGAGGCGAGGACTACATGCGAGGTTGGTATCACGTAAGGCGTTCCTTCAACAATTAGAGGGGTGGTAACTTTGCGCAAGATAGAATGGATGGGCGCATGGATGCGCAGAGTCTCCTTGACGACTTGTGAATTGAGGAAGAGCTTTTGAACAGATTCGTAGGAGAGCGGTGGTAAGTCGGAGCCGAGCACGCGCTTCTGCTCCTCGTAGAGCTCTTCAATGATATCGGGACGGGACGCAAGATTGAGAAGACACCAGGAGATTGTGGAAGAGGAGGAATGTTGACCGGCCATAAGGAGTGCAATCATCATGTGAGCGACCTCTAGGTCGGGAACCGGCTTGCCGTCTTTGTAGGTGCAGGACATGAGGTTGGTAATCATGTCGTGTTCGTGCTGCTTCTCGTCGGTGGCACTACGGCGCTCGTTGATGATGTCGAGGTACAGTTCTTCCATGCGACGGCGTCCAGCATCGCGCTTCTTATTATGAGGGAATGGAGCCCAAGGGAGCATAAAATTGACCGGCGAAAAGCCTCCGTCAAGGTCGTGATAGACGTCGGCAAAAGACGAGTCGAAGCGGCCACGGACCTCCTTGCCTTGCAGCGAGCGAGAGGCTGTATAGATGGTGACTTCGGCCATGGATGGCGGGACATCGAGGGATCCTGACTGACCCTTGAAGCGACCTGATGTCTTGATGTAGTCTTGGACTTCTTCCGTTATCAGCTCAACGTATGAGCGGAGCGCTTCAGAGGTGAGGCCAAACTTGACAAACTGCTCCGCGTCAGTCTTCGCAACGAACGTACGTATGAATACAGCTGACCTTCTTCTGTTCCATAAGCTTCGAGTTAGGGCAGTCATAAACGACGTCGGAGCCGAAAACAGGCGTAGTCAAAGGACTGTATATCTCCTCGGCATTCACGTCTTTGAGCTTCCCGTTGAGGATGAAGTCGTTGCCTTTCATGCCTAGGCAAACTGTCGTCTTCTTACCAAGCAGAATGAATGTGAAGACATCGCCATACTACCCAAAGCCGTCAGAAAGTTTACGACGGATCTTCGTGCGGTTGCTTTCATACCTTCTCGCGACAGCTGAAGAAGAATTTGTACGGGTCCATGCCATAGACGACGGTGCTCCCGAGGATAGGGAATAGGTGGAAGACCACAGGAGGTTCATTCGGGTTCCTGAACAGCAGCTGTTGTAGAACATTGAGTACCACGGTTATTGTGAGCATAGAAGCGGTGGTGGCGGCGATGAGCACGGCGGTGGACGAGTTCTGGGCCAGATCCACGAGAGGACCGGCGACGGCAGAAAGAAGCCCCATTGCGGGCTACGGAGGGTCGCAAGAGGTGATAGCGCAGGTATTAGGTGGTGAAGAGCCACGGCGAAGATGTTATACGGTATGGCTGCCTATTGGGAGGACGGCGCGCAATGCGTGGTGGTGATTGTGTTGCGGTCCCTGGAAACTATTTTGGCGATCAGGGCAGAATCCATAATGCATGACTCGCGGACGAATCGGACGCCCTCGGTCTGCCAGCATCCGCAACACGCTATCACTGCCACCACCGCCACAGCCAGCGCAGAGCCGCAGACTTGGCGTGATCGAGCCTCAAAAACTCAAATGCCGCAAACCTACAAACAATCGAACCGGCACCCGAGGCGACCATACCATGGAGTCACCGACGGCTGAACCTCGCTTGAAAGTGGCACAGCCCGGCAGTGACGATGACTTGACAGACGAGCAGATTCAAGTCCTCTTGAAGGAAGCAGAAGCAAGGCTGCGAGCAACCTCTCTGCCTGCCAACGAAGGTTCTACCTCGCAAACTCACATCTCTAGGCTCCGCGTCGACAAGGCCGCGAAACCGTATGTGCAGGAAAGGAAGGGCATTGCGATCGCGGAGCAAGGAAAGCTACTGGACCAAAAGCAACGTAATCTTGCGAATCACGTAAGAAAAGTCGAGGATCCAGTCACGGTCAGGAAGAGGAAGCTTGAGGAGAAGAGAGCGACAGCAGGGTCCGACTGGTACGGTTTACCCAAGACCGGTATGCTCCATTTCCCTCTGAAAGATTGTCCTTGTCTTATGAGGAAAATAATCCCATATCTTTCTTGACGCGGAATCAAGAGCCCATTTTGGGTTCTCTCTGCAACCTATGAGAGTTTTCATATTCATAGTTACTCTGACTGGACAAGATTCTGCCCGACCAATCGTTCGATGTGGAAATATGATCACGTGCTAAGACTCGAACAGACCTCACGCCGGAGCTGAAGCGAGACCTTCAACTCCTGAACATGCGCAATGTGAGTACGCTCCCCACAGCATACCCGCTTTCCACTGACATTCCCACATTAGGTCCTTGATCCCCACCGTCATTATAAGAAGATGGGGAAAGCGAGTGCTCCGGAATATTCACAGATGGGCATAGTTCAAGAAGGGCCTACCGAGTACTACAGCGCTCGAATCCAGAACAAGGACAGGAAACGAACCTTCGTAGAGGAAGTCCTAGCCGGCGAGCGCCAATCTGGTCGATTCAAGCGGAAGTATGCTGATATCCAGACGTCGAAGACGAGCGGCAAGAAGGCCTTTTACAAGGCGCTCCAGGACAAGAGAGTGAAGAATGTTAAGCGTTGAGCTGACGCTACAGTCCATCCACCACCCGTTTAACGAGCTCGACCATATCTTTGGCTGCTTCCCGACCTGTCTCAAGCACCTCGACATGGTTGGCCATGCCCTTCTGAAGATATTCCCGTAGCTCGGCTCTACCCATATCCTGGATCGTTGGATCGTCTCCTCGAACACCAGCTTCAAGAACTGCATTGTTCGTAACAAGACTGAAAGCCACTATTCTCATGCCCGAATGTCTCGCCACAACGATTTCCGGCACCGTACTCATGCCAACCACGTCCGCCCCTAGAGTCCTCAGCATTCGGCATTCTGCACGTGTCTCGAAGCTAGGGCCGGCTACGAAGGCGTAGACGCCTTCATGCAGTCGCCGCTTGCCCTCGTGGAAACCAAGCGCTCTCCACGTCTGGTGCACGTGGCGCCGCAGCTCGAGATCATATGCATCAGACAGGGGCGGAAACCGCACACCAAAGTCGTCTGCGTTGGGACCGATCAGAGGATTGATGCCTGCGAGACCTGGTACGTTGAGATGATCATTTAGCAGCACAATGTCGCCCACACTGTAATTTGGGTTCAGCCCCCCGGCCGCATTCGTCACTATCAGACTACCACATCAGGATAATTTTGGTCGGAGGAAGTATTTAGCAGGGATGATGATGTTCATACCTATCATAGTCTCCACCCCCATAATCTTGCACACTCGCGTCGCAAACGTGACAATCTCCATCGTGTGACCCTCGTAAAAGTGCGCCCGCCCTACCAAACACACCACGGGCACGCCGCTGGACCCCATGACCCCAAAAACGAGCTTGCCTGCATGACCTTGCACCGTGGGTCTGGGAAACTCGGGGATGCTTGCATAGGGTACTTCGAGTCGCGGGGAGTCCGAGACCGTGTCCGCGAGGCCGCCCAGTCCGGAGCCGCATACGATGGCTATACGGGGGGCTTGAATGCTTGGAGGGAGGAGCTCTTGAAGGTGGTGGGCTGTGGACGTGGCGCGGGAGAAGATGGAGGAGAGGGAATTGGTAGCCTCAATTGTTGCCATGGCGGAAGCTGATTGGTCGTGCGGTTTCGTATGTCCTTATGTTGCTGTTGAAATTTGGAGCTGGAGTCGAAGGGTTTTTCGATAGCTGGTGGCGGCTATGAAGGCAATGATGTAGAACCACTTTGATGTAATCGTGGGGGACGTGAGAATAATATTGAGCGGCCGGCTCCGTCCTCAGTTCATGTCAGGGATATTAGGTATATAGCCGCGGCGTAGAGTATCGTTACGGTACGATCCATCTAGGCAGGTGGATTGATCAGATAATTGTGGGTTTGCACTTCACCCTTCCGGCCAGGCAGTGCGAGACACTAGGCATTGAACAAGCAATAAGGAAGCACCGTCGCCAGACTAGCCACGGACCTTCGACTTGGCAAGACGAACATATCCGCCCCTGGTACAGCGTTGAGGCAGAGCAACTTGAATGTACAGAGAACGGACTGGAGCACGTGACGGTAAAGTGTCACATGTAAGGATCGCTATATCTAAGTAGACACCTCCAATGTTCAATGTTCGAGTTGTGGTATGCTATATGAGCAAGTCCCACACGATCATGCTCGTACAGAGGACGCATGTTGACAGGAATACCATCCGGGCCGTACTCTTCCTCTCGCTCGCACGCTTGAGCTCCTTGTTACCCCTGCCCACATTCTCCTCCGTCTGGTGCGAATCTTGAACCAAGAACTCGATCTGCGTAGATTGCGCGGCGAGGTTTTCGGCCAGTGTGCTCTGTAATTGCGAGATCTCCAGTAGTGAAGACTCCGCTTTTCTGTGACCGATATCAACATCCAAAGTAATGAAAGTGGAAGGCAAGCATGAAGACCATACCTGACCTGATCCAGCGTATTCTCATAATGCTTCAACATGTCCTGATTCTCCTTCGCGAAAAGCTGCAACTGCTCTTCGTCCAGCTGCATCCCCTCCTCCCCACGCTCCTTCGCCATCTCATCCATCTCCCACCCCTTCGCCCCCTGAAAGCCACCGTTCGGCGGAGCAAATCCGCCCATATCCCCATTACCCATACCCATCTGCGGCTGCGCACCTCCCTGAGCCTTGTACAATACACTCTTACTCCTCTCGACCTCCCTCTCCAACCTCATCTCCACCATCCCCGCTTGCAGCTCCCCAACCCTCCTCAACCGCTCCCGCAGGAACCACACCACATTCTCCCTCACCGTCTTCACGCCCTCACGCCGCTGATCTTCATCATCCTCCTCAGGAGTCTTCTTCGCAAACCCGCCGCCGCCTGCCCAGCGTCCCAGCGCCCCAAGCCTAGCCTTGGAGTTCCGCTGCAGCCACAACGCCTTTTCGGCTTCTACTCTTGTGGCTTCTGCGTCACTGAGACGGTGTATTGCGGCATTGAGCTGGTGGAGCACTGTGCGTGTTTCGTCGTCGATTTGGCTGCGTTGCTGGTCGGTCAGGTGTTCGCGCGAGTCGTGCTGTTTTCGGCGTGCTGGGGGACGGGTTGTCGAGAGGTAGGCGGTGCGGATGGAGTGCAGGTAGGCATTGAGCTCGGTGATGTGAGCGTTCTGCTCGAGCGCTTAGGGTCAGTATTCCATTTGGTGCTTGTGGGTGGATTGTGCGGGGGAAGTTAGCAGTCGCTGTGACGTACAATGCGGTATGCTTCTTTGAGGAATTCATTGAGAGAGTCCAGACGGAGGATGTATGGTCCGATCGGCTGCGCAGAATGGGAGCGCAGTAAGAGGTTGAGATCTGGGGTCAAATCCATAGCTTTAGCGGACGAGTAAAGCTATGTATGTGCCCACGCGACGCGACGTGGAACCGTAACGATGTACGTGTTATTCCCGTGGTAACTACGCTTGCACAGCCACGGCACAGCATGGGTGCACAGATTCAGTCGTAAAGCACAGAAGTTGCGAGCTTGAACTTGTTTCATGCTAATCTAATCTATCTTGTTCATGGGACGCTTAAGAACAACTCCTTCTCCCGAGAAACTCTGGCATACTTCGAATGCTCTATCCTTAACGCCTTTAGCGATTGGCACCACCGCAATACTCTAGTAGTGCTCCTCTTACGGCTGGCAGCGGCCCATGAACCTAGGGTACAGACAGCATTCTCTAACAGTATGCTGCTTGCACAACCAAGCCAGGAATCGCTCCAATCCCAGTCCATAACCGCCGTGTGGTGTACCTCCGTACTTGCGCTGGTCCGTGTACCAGTAGTAGCTCTTGATCTCCTCATCTGTAAAGCCGTTGCGCTTGTACGCCGCAATCAACGTGTCGTAGTCGTATATCCTCATGGAGCCGCCCACAATCTCTCCCACTCCAGGCATCAGAACGTCGACAGATTCTGTGACACGCTTGTCATCTGCGTCTGGAGGCATGTAGAAGGCCTTGATAGGTACAGGGAAGTGGGTGAGGAAGATCGGCAGGCCAATCTCATCGGTCATCTTGCGCTCTGCTGCTTCAGCAATATCGTCACCGAATGCGTGCGGCTTGCCCTCATCAGTCAGGATGTTGCGTTCGTTCAGCCACTGGATGGCGTCTTCATAGCGCATACGCTTGAAGATCTTGGAGGGCATTTGAAAGTCTGGGTTCAGCTTCTCGATGATAGCTTTGATCTTAGGGTCGGAGAATGTGATTTCCAAAACACGATATATGATCCACTCCAAATGCTTTAGAAGGTCTTCGAATGTGATGAAGTCTAGCTCGGCCTCGACGTGCGTATACTCGGACAGGTGGCGGCGCGTAAGAGACTTTTCGGCGCGGAAAGATTTTTCGATGCAGTAGACGTCGCCCATACTTGGCAAACATGTCTCGAGATAGAGTTGTGAGGATTGCGTGAGGTAAGCCTCCTCTTCGTAGTATTTCATAGAGAAGAGGGTTGCACCGCCTTCACACTGCGTCTGCACGAAGGCGGGAGGCGAGACTTTCTGCATCTTGATCTCTTCGTAGGCTTTTATGAATGCTAGTTCGACAGCGCTGCGGACCTTGAGGACTGCCGCAGCCACCTCCGTTCGCAAGACGAGGTGTCGGATGTCAAGAAGAGCTGAGGGGTCTCCCTCAACTCTACCATCGAAGCGCTCGGGTACAACAGTGCTGAAAGCTTCGTCACCGCCTGGTGCTCGAATGATGCTCTTAAAATAAGAGACACGCAATTCACGGTTATCAGGGGCTTTGTAGCCCGCTGGCACTTCGAACATCTCACCGTACAGCTCTAGCGATGTCTGCGGCTGAATCGTCAATGCGTCGTAGGTCTGCGCGACCTTGCCGGATAATACACATTGGAGCTCGCCATACGCGTCGCGGAGGGTGATGAAGAGGACGTCCTTCTGTCGCCGGAAGCGATGTACTCGCCCAAGCACCTTTACCGGCTTGACCTTTTCGTCAGACCCTTCCTTCTTCAGCTGTACCTTCTCGGGGTCCGTCACATCCAGCCTTATCCTGACCGCATCCTCTAGGCTAGAGTCTTTGTCAAGTACAATCTTCTTTGCCTCTTCTAGCGCCTTCAGCCTGTCGCCGGCCTGTTTATCCTGCTGTTCCCGCTGCTCTTTCTCCTTCGCAGCCTTCTTCTGCTGTGTTTGGCGGTACGTCACCGCCTTCTTCAGTGCGGCCTTCGCAGCTGGCTGCCATGAGTCCTCGCCCTCCTTGCGCACCTTATACTCCGCTTCCTCCGCATGGTGTAGATACGCAAATTGGACCGATTTGTAGGGCGCATCCTCAGCGCCGTTTTGCGTGATATCGTCGAGGCCGGTGTTTTCGTTGACATAGATGGTCTTCTTGCCAGCACCAGCTGCTGCTGGTCGTTCTGGGAGGTCGGCCATTGGTGTGTAGCTTGTGATAGTAGGGTCTGCGGCAGTTGCTACGAAACCTAAGTCAATTGCAGGCCCTGCAATCGCGTGCGTCGCAAGTGGGACGATGCACGATTCTCACGGATTGACTTTCGATGCTGAGTTGTCGAGAAAGACTGGAAGTTGAGTCAGAGAGTGGTAGCTTTATTTTATATGAGCCGAAGTGGGAGTCACGAAGCACGCGCCACATCTCATCTCGTCTCGAAAGCGTTCCAGTGGCTTATCTGAGGAACACCGACCACTGGTCTGAGATTCTTCCAATTGTTGGGCATCACGTCCCTGCAGCCAAGTCGAATGGATACAGTTTTGGCAAGGTAGACGGAGCAATATGTGCATTACGGAGGCTTGTGATCTATATCTTTCAATCCATCGCCGACTACCCAGCAATGGCGCCTCTTACAGCCTCGCCAACGAGTCCTGCATATTCGCTGAACAAAACCCCCTTCAATATCGTCTCGCCCTCTTGCACTGTCCACTCGCCTGCCTCAATCAATCGATGCCGCCACTTTGCCCTTTCTTCCTCATTCAGCTGCGCCCAGCGCCGCGCTTGCGTCTCTTTCTTCAGTACTTCCTCTGGCGAAGTATGGTGCACTTCTGTCGAAATTTCCGCAGAGTCAGCGCCAGCACGGACGATGACTGCCTTCGCCTCGGGCGGAAGGTCTGCCGAAGAGTCGGATGAGTCGTGTGTGTCGTGCAGATGTGGCAGTTGGTGTAGTAGGTCCCTTAATTTATGGTGTGTCTCTATCAGGGGCTCAATGACAGCTTTCTTCACGCCCTCGACACCCTCGGTCATGATGAGACGCTCATTGCTTGCATTCTTTGGTGCTACAGCAATGTATTGGCGGATCGAGTCCGGAAAGATGGAAATGCTGTTCTCGGGTCCGCCGAGAAAATAGTCAAGACCAGACTGGAAAAGCATGAGGCCAGCGAGGAGAATGCATGCCACGCTTAGTAGTGACTGGCCGTAAACAAGAACTTCGTTGTAGAGTGCTGAGGAGGGGGAGAGGAGGATATAGCGTCCGTTCCATTTCTTGGGATCCAAAGGAGAGAGCGAAAAATGGTCCACGACCAACGTATTGCCCATGCTCGTGCTAGCTAGTCGAATAGACTGCGGTCCGGGTATCTTCGCTTGTCTCTCTTTTTCAATAACCTTCTTCTCAGCAGCTGATTTCCGCCTGCGTTCCTCTTCCGGCACTGTAGGCGATGTCCAGGGAGAGTGAAACGGCTGCCAGGCGATCTTTGTCATCTGGAGGGGATGTACGTCTCGTAAGACATTTGCCTGCTTAAAGGCGCTCATCGAGTTCTTTTGCGTACCGTGGTAGTCGATCGCGCCAATCCATAGACTGATATCTTGACCAGCTACTGCAATGGCAATCTGACGTTCACCAGTCTCGGGGTTGGCATCGAGAGGGCAAACATCCAGATCTACACAGGCTTTCATGTGCTTCGGCAAGCGCTTTCGTAGTGTTATGTTGGCGGGACCTTCAGGCGAATACAGACGCAAGATCAGTAATTCGGCACCAGTCTTGTTCGGAAGATTTGATAATAGCAAGATATGGTACGGTGTAAGCCATCGTAATCCCCTGATCTTTGGACGGCCTTTCTTCCCCTCGAAAACATCCGGAAATGGTATGGAGTGTATCCTGTGTTCTTTGCTGGCTTGGCTTTTTCTCGTTGCGAACTTATAGTTGATGCTGTATAACCAGACCTCATAGTCTGTGCAGTATGCTAGCGCAAACTTGGCTTCTTCTTGATCACTCGTACCCAGGTCGTAGATGTCCAGATCATTCGCCTCGGCATTCTTGTTCGGCCGTATTCGTGTTATGACATCTGCTGATGAAGGAGAAGAACTTGTCGCATTGAAGACCACAATCTCGTTCTGCGTGGACAGCGCAGTCGCACAAGCGCCTATGCGCTTGCTTCCTCCGTCGCTGCGTTTCTGTGGCGGCGATAACCTCAAGATCCGCTGGTACGTTTCTGGCTTCGGAGTCTGCGGTGTGTCGAAAAGGGCGGTCTTGCTGAGGAGATCGATCTTACTGGGGCGTTGTTCGTTTGAGGACCCTTCGACTTGTTCACTGCTTCGCTGCAGCGCTCGCGGCGGATAGGTAATCTCGAACGATCTGAAATGCGAATTCTTGCCTTTCTGCTGTTCCGCCTGGGACGAGTTGATACCTGCATAAGCAATCAGACCGTTCGGCTGTGCCAGCGTTGCCAATGTTGTGACGGAGTCTTCTTCACGAGAGAGATCTAATTCGGCGATCGGAACAGTCTCATGCCTCGAGTACGCGTCAAAGGCTGTGATCTTGTTTGCGACACCGCTCTTGTTCTCTCCTCCTCCACCTCCAACCAGAACGTACGGTCTGTACGGATCCCAGCATGCCGCATAGGGTGGATAGGAGAG
>Ga0160429_1001102_pt1 | contig 16009 bp, 16 predicted proteins | sample SolpanmetagenomR_FD_108199 | JGI IMG/M metagenome (GOLD analysis project Ga0160429, IMG submission 108199) | Solar panel surface microbial communities from Lawrence Berkeley National Laboratory, California, USA - R | ecosystem: Engineered > Built environment > Solar panel > Unclassified ...
ACGGTGATGTCCGTGCGGGTGGACTGGTCCACGGACTTCGCCTCACGCCAGATGGCCACCCAGAACGACCCGTCACGCTTCTGCATGACGTGCCACTGGACGTCCGCGACCCCGTTCGGGTTGATCGTGCCCGGCATGGTGCGGGCCGCCGGCCGGGTGCCGGGGTCCGCGAGAAGCTGGTTCAGCGACGCCCACGCCGTGTACGCCACCGTGCGCGCGCCCCCGTTCGTCAGGAGCGTCGACCAGTTGTCCGTCGACAAGTTGTAGAGGGACGCCCCGATCCACCGCTGACGCAGCCGCGACAGGCGCCGGTACCCGAAGAACAGGCGGGTCACGTACTTCCGGGCCGCGGTGACCGTGATGCCGGGCTGACCCGCCATGCTGGCCTGTAGGTGGTACCCCGTCTCGGTGGACAGGATCGGCTTCGTGTGCCGGTTCGCGTCCATCGCGTCGGCCTTCGGGAGCCACCGGGTCTCCATCTGGTCCATGGGCAGCGCCCCACCCTGGTACGGGTGGTGCATGAGGACGTCCGCGGACACGGTCCCCATGGACGGGGTGTTCTCCGGGGTCGCGTGGGTCGGGGTGCCCACGAGGATCCCCGCGACCGCGGAGTCCGACCCGCGGGCGGCGACGACGGAGTTGTAGAGGCGGTTGTTGTAGTTCGGGTTCGGCCACCCCTGCCCCTGGTCGTCGCGGAGGTCGCGGTGGATGTCCCACTCGTTCAGCCCCTCGGCCGCCCAGATGGCCGCGTTCCCGCCGAGGGCCTTGAGGTAGGCGACGACGTTGCCGGGGTTGTTCCCGTCGCGGGTGTCGACGGTCACGCAGCCGCGGGCGCCGGTGACGCTGACGAGGGTGCGGACCTTGTTGATCGACGACTGGTTGTTCCCGAACCCGTCCCGCCAGTGCCGCAGGCGCAGGTCCCGCAGCGCCGGGGCGATGATGTTCGTCACGTCCGCTTCGGACGCGTAGTTCGCGTGCAGCGTGACGGACATGCTGTCGAGGACATCGTCGGTCCAGTCGGCCCCGTACTGGTCCGAGGGGGGCACGATGAGCTGGCGCTGCGCCGTCGAGGTCGTCGGGTTCACGGGGATCGTGGTCCCGCCGCCACCGGTGGTGGTGTCCGCGACGGTGAACGTGAGGGGCGGACCCTCGTTGTTGCCCTCGTCCGCTTCCTCGATGCGCTGCACGTCGTCGACCGCGGCGATGACGGTGTGCGTGCCGGCCGTGGCCGTCCACGTGCCCTTGCCTGCGGGTCCACCGTTCGACGCCTGCACGCGCTGCGACCCCGCCGCGAGGCTCGTGGTGTTGTTGTCCGACCACGCCACGAGGGTGCCGTCGATCTTGAACGGGACACCCACGATGACGCCGGCCGGGGAGGCGGTGCCGCCCTTGTTGTAGACCGTCGCGGAGAACGCGACCTCGTCGCCGACCTTCGGGGCGGACGGGGTCATCGTGACCGCGCTGACGGCCAGGTCGACGGGCGTGTTGGGCGTGGGCGTCGGGACGACGATCACGACGGGCGGGGGCGTGTCGGGGACGGGGTTGATCCCGCCGATGACGACGCGGGTGCCCGCCGGGAGGCCCAGCGTGAGGGCTCCTGCGGCGTTCACCTCGAAGATGTTGTCAGGCACGTGCGGACTCCTTCTGCTCGAGCGTGGGGGCGGTGGTGGGGTCCATGGTCACAGGGCTGCGTGGGCGAACCCACGCACGCTCAGGGGCACCCATGTGCCGCCGATGGCTGCCCGCTCGTTCGTCGGGAGGATCACGTGGGTGACGACGTCCGTGATCGCGCCCACGGCGTACGTGAACTGCAGCGTCGTCCGGGTGATCGTCACTGGGGCGACGTAGGACGCCGACGCACCGGTGACGGTGAGGGCCACGTCAGGTCCCAACGTCTGCGACCACACGCCCACTGGGGCGCTGCTGCCGCGGAGGTTGACGGGGTCTCCCGGCTCGAGGTTGAACAGGTCCAGGCCGGCGTCCACCGTGATGGGGGTGCCCACGATCCCGTCGAGGGAGATGAGCCGCCACGCCACGGGGGCCGCGGCGGCCGGGGTCACGGAACCTCGGACGCCGGTGATCCTCCACGCGAGCTGCCCCGGGGTGGGCGGGGTGATGGTCCCGTACAGCCCGAGGAGCCGCCACGCTGGCCGTGGTGGGGACGTGTTCGTGACCCGTAGGCCCAGGACGCGGAGCGCCGTCACGGCGTCACACGTTCCACGCGAGCGCGAGGTCCAGGGTGTTCGTGCTGCCGATGGCCGCCAGCTCCACGTCGGTCAGGGTGAGGACCGCGCTGGCCACGACGCTGGACGGGGACGGGGTCCACACCTTCCGCACCGTGCTGCCCTCGTAGAGGGTGACGGTGGCGGTACCGGACCCGGCCGTACTGAGCTGGTTGTCCAGCGTCAGGGACCACCCGGTGCCCGGCAGGAGGGGCGCTAGGCGGAGGCGGATCTCGGCCGGCGAGGACGGGCTGTCCGGGGACACGGCGTAGGTGCTCGCGGAGCTGTCCGACAGGGCCGTGATGATGTCCGCGGCACCCGTCACGGTGTACCCGCCGAGGTTCGCGGTCACCGCGATGGCCCGGATCGTGGCGGTCTGCACGTAGACGATGACGTCGTCGGTGCCGGACGCCCCGGACGTGGTGTCCGTCGCGGTGAGGCGGTACGTGAGGACCCCACCCGCGGTGGGTGTGACGGTGAGGGTGGACGTGGTCGCCCCCGTGAGGGTGGCGGCGGCACCACCGAGCGCGGACAGCAGCGTCCACGCGTAGGTCACCGTGCCACTGGCGGTGCCAGCGATCTGGACGGCGGTGCCGACGGTGGTGGTCTTGTCGGCGCCAGCGTTCACCGTGGGCGCTGCGTTCGCCGGGGCGGCCCCGATGAGGCTGGTGCGGCCGTCGTCGACGGTGAAGTCGTCGAACCAGGTGTCGGCGAGGACAGCGCCTGCGGTCACCTTCCCCGTGCGGGCCTCGATGAGCTGCGCGGTGCCGGCGTCGACGTTGGTGAGGTTGCCGTTGAAGATGGACGTCCCACCGGAGTTGACGTCCCACGCGATGGTGCCGTCGGCGGTGCCGGTGCCCCTGACCTGACGCAGGTCGAGGTGCACCCACTGGTTCAGGGGCGCGGTGGCTGTGGACGTGGCGATGATGACCCCGGCGCCGTTGCTGATGACGAACCGGCCGTTGGTCTGCAGCCCGATGGACACCGACGGGCTACCGGTGATCCGGTGCGCGAGGAGCGTGGTCGTGGCTGTGGTCGGCCAGGCGGTGAAGTAGACGTCGACCGCGGAGGCCATGGCGTCGTTGGCAGTACGGACGATCCCGATGATGTGCGCGGTGCCGGCGGGGGAGTTCACCTTCAGGGACGTCGTTCCCCGCTTGGCCTGCACGGTGGAGAAGACCATCGCGGTGGTGTTCGACGGGGAGACGGTGTTCAGTGCGTCCCCGGAGCCGCCACCGGAGTTGGCGACGGTGAGGTTGGTGCCAGAGGTCTGGCCCTCGAACGTGTTGCGCGCTAGCGTCATCGCGGTGACTCCTCAGCCGTTGTGTCGAACAAGGACCGGGTGCCCGTTGTCCTCGTAAACGTTCCCGTCGAATATGCCGGTCACGGTTGACGGCATAGAAATGGTAAAGCTGGCGTCAGGCGTTGACCCCTGAATCCGGGTGTTGCGGCCAAACTTGTTGTAGCTGACCGAACCAAGGCTTCCGAGGATCCGGTCCGGTGCGTCGTTGGCGATGTTCACCGTGAAGGAGCCACCGTCGAGCCAGTTCTTCTCCACGGTCGCGCCGCTGATGAGCCCCACGTCGGGCTTGATGATGAGGGTCGCGTTGCAGGTGTACGCCCCGTAGTAGTTGGGCCCGTACTGCTGACCGATCATGCCGGTGAACGTGTTCCCGCGGATGGTGGCGCCCGTCCCGCCCTGCCATTGGATCTGGTCGGAGTGGGAGCCGATGACCCCGCCAGCGACGTCGACCGAAGAGTTGTACCACGCGTTGTCGTGGAAGTAGCACTGCTCGATGGTGACGTCGATGGGGCCATTGCGGAGGCTGTAGTCACCGGTGCCGCCGGGCCCCCACTGCGTCTTGAAGATGTCGACGCCGTCAGTGCAGTTGGAAACGTCGCACCGGGTCATGGTGAACCCGTACCCCTGCAGGCCGTTCCAGTTGTACGTCGGCGCCTGCGGGAGGAACGTGCAGTCGATGAACCGGTGGCCGCCGCCGTGGGTGCCGAACAGTCGAACGAGGGCAGTCGACGACGTGGGCGCGGTCGCGCCTCCGCGGAAGAAGCAGTTGATGTAGGTGACGTTGGTCCGGCCGCCCCCGAGGTCCACAGAGTTGCGAATGTCGAGGTTCCGGTACGTGGTCCCAGACACCGCCACGTGGTTGCTGACGACGGTCAGTGTCGACCCGGGGTAGACACCCGTGTTCGACGGGCCGGGCTTGTCGACGCCGAGGACGAGGACGTCACGCACGGCTGTGGGTGACGTCACCAGCCCCGACAAGCGCACCAGCCGCCACGCACGCAGGCCCACCACTGGCACCCGCGCGGGACGGTCGCGCGTCACCCACTGCCCTGCACGGGCGTGCCAGACGGTGGCGGTCACGGCGCGACGATCCGCACGTCGACGTTGTCGAGCGCCCCGCCCGTGCCAGACGCCACGATGACGGGGTCCGGGTCTGCGCCGACCCAGTGGACGACGATGTCCGCTCGAGCGGTCGGCCGGGCCGGCCACACACCGTCGACCTTCCGCACAGCCACGACGCTGCCCGCGGGGAGGCCGGCGATGTTGACGGCTGACGAGGAGCTGCTCCCGCCGGGCGGGGGGAGGACGATGCGGGCCACGGGGGACGACCTTTCGCGTGGGTGGAGGAGACGTCAGAGTTGCTGCCAGACGTAGTCCCCCGCGGGGGGTTCGGACCCCGTCGCGGGGTCGGTCGCCGAGTAGTAGACGGGCCACCGTTCCCAGTGGCCTGTGACCGTGTTGAACACGCGGGCACCCTCGGCGTCGGACTCTGCACGGGATGGGTACCGCTTGTCGTAGACACTGGCCACCGGGGTGGCCAGTTGTGCCGGCGAGCCGACGTACTTCACGGGGGAACCTCCTGCACAGGGGAACGATGTCGCATGGGCGACGAACCGGGCGCCGCCTCGTGAGTTGGGGGCGCCCGATTCATCTACGCGAGGAGCTGCTGCCAGACGTAGTTCCCCACCGGGGGGGCGGCGCTGGCGGCGGGGTCGGTCGCCGAGTAGTAGATCGGCCAAACCTCCCACTGGTTGGTCTGCTGGTTGAACACGCGGGCACCGGTGGTGCCCTGGACCTCGCGGACGGCGGCGTCCATGGTCAGCCCCCAGGAACCCCAGAGGGTGCCGTTCTGTGGGGGGCGGGTGATGTCGACGGTCACGGTGGTTCCTCTCTCAGGCGTTGGCGAGGGTGTAGTTGTCCACGGTGACCGTCACGGAGGATGCCGCGGACCCCCCGTTCAGGACGATCCCGTTGTACCCCGCCGTCGTGACGTCGCTGTTCGTGACCGTGACCTGGGGGGACGGCTTCGTGGACCCGGTCCACGCCGTGACCGTGATCGTGGTCCCGATGGCCGCGAAGTCGAGGTGCGCCGGGACGCCTGCCCCCCACCCGGGAATGGTGAAGTCCGCCCCGAGGGCCACCGCGTTCGTGCCCCGCCGGACGAGGGACACCACACCCGACCCGAGGTTGACCTCCACCCGGTAGCAGGGGACGTCACCCACCCCGGAGTCCTGCGCGGCGGAGCGGATGGGCACCTGGAAGAACCCGGCCCGGAGGGGGTTGTTCACCGGGGTGAAGTCCAGCGTGACGCGCTGGTCCCGCCGCGGGGACGCCTTGGACACGGTGGCGACCTTGTCGTTGTAGCCGCCGGCCGTGCCCGTGACGAGCTGCAGGGCGTTGGACTGGACGGTGGACGAGGACCCGGTCGACGCGAACACGGTCCACTTGCTGGCGTCCGGTGCGGCACCGTTCGACGCGGTGAACGTGTCGGTGATCCCGGACGTGGTGGTGTCCGTCACGACGGGCGCCGTGGGCGTCGGGTTGGCGATCATGTTGCGGGCGTGGGTGGTGAGCGCAACCCGGCCTGCGGCCTGCTCCGTGTTCTCCGGGGCGTCGGCGTACAGCTCATACCCGTCGCGGTGCGTGCCCACGTTGGCCTTGTCGACCAGCAGCGACCAGTAGTAGGAGATGCTGATCCGGGGGTCCGACTCGAGGAACGACAGGAAGTCCGCCCGGGTGCCCCCGACGCGGGACTTCGTGACGTTGTTCGTCGTGTCGGTCCAGTCGAACTCGTCCACGCCAAACACCTTGTTCGCGGTCTTCGCGGCGGCGGCGTCCGACCCCACCCAGGTGCGGTCCATGCGGTGGTCGTCGTACAGGTGGTCGGACACGATGTCGATGTTCGGGTCCGAGAGGCCGGGGGCGTTCGCCACGTGCATGCCTGACGCGCCCGTCCCGTCCCACGTGAGCGCGAGCGGTGCCAGGCTCTTGATGTGCGCGGCGATGTCCGCGGAAAACGCAGCCGGCATGTCGTAGCACTCGTTGCCGAGCTGCCAGATGGCGAGGGTGGGGTCGTCGCCCCACCGGATCCCGTTGTACCGGTTGACGTGGTTCAGGAGCCGCGTCAGCGTCGCCTTGTGGGCGGCGCGGACCTGCGTGTTGTTGTACCCGTCCGTCAGGGTCGCGGACGCGCCGAGGACCATGCGGGCCAGGGTGAGGAGCCCACCGTGGTAGAAGTCCCAGCGGTCGGTGGTGGGGACGGTCAGCTTGATGGCCCGCTTCCCGGCCTCCGCGACGATGAAATCCGCACGCTCCACGGCCGCGTCGTTCCACTGCCCGAGCGTGGGCTGCATCGTATTCGTCTTCCCCACGGAGATCCCGAGGGTGTGGATGCGAGCCGAGTTCGCTCCCATGGCCAGCGCCTGGTCGAGAGCGAACTTGATGTCAGTGTCCGAGACGAACGACCCGGTCCCGCCGGTGGCGTTGTCGTTCAGCGCCAGCCAGTAGATGTTGGGGCCGGCGAGGCGGACGGGGGCGCCCTCGATCTGTAGCTGCCCCGTGCTGGACTTCGTGAGCCTCGAACTGGCCACGACGGTGGGTGCCGTGACGGGGGCCGCGACGGTCCCATCCCCCGTGAGGAGGACAGCCATCTGCGCCTGCAGCTCACGGATGGCCGCGTCCCGGTCGCCGTCGTACTCGTACCAGTCGCCGCCCTTACCGGGTCGGGGCCTGATGTTCTGGGCCATGTCTCACGCTCCGTAGCTGGTGGCGTAGGTCGAGGACCCGTAGCCGGTCGGGGAGTAGCGCCACTGAGCGACCCAGTCCACGAGCACCTGCGCGGTGACCCCCGCGGCCGGCGCGGACCCGGAGAGGGTCGTCTCGGCCTGCAGCGTCAGTCGCATCGGCTTGCTGGGGGAGGTGGTGGTCGTGCCGATCTGCACCCCGTCGAGGAAGAACGTCGTCCCCGCCGGGGTCCACTCGATGACGCTCGTGTGCCAGGACGTGAACGTCGCCGACGTGGGCTGGGCGAGCGCGTTCTGCGACGGGTTCCCCGGGACGTGGACGTACCCGCCGATGGTGCCGTCGAGGTCGCCTTCCGGGAAGTCCGTCTCGCCGTCGTTCCAGGAGTCCGACGACGGCCACAGCATGAACGCCACCTTATAGCCGGGCCCGGTGGTGGTGGCCTTGAACCGGATCGCGTACCGGCCGTAGGTGAGGCCGGTGTACCCGAACGGGATGGGGCACGCCACGGACGGCTTGCCGTTGATGGTCCGCAGGTCGAACACGAGGTTGCCGTCGACGACGGACAGCACCTGGTCCGGGTCGTAGGTGCCGTTGTGGCTGGTGTCGGTGAACCCGGAGTAGCCGCGCATGTCGGTGCCGTACACCGCACCGACCTGCCCGCGGACGGCAGGGGCGGTGAAGTCCTGCACCTGGTCCAGCGCCCACCCGGGGAGGTCGTTCCCGACAGGGGCGGTAGACGGGGAGGTGTAGGCGTGGCACCAGTTCCAGAACGCGAGACCCATCTCCGAGAGGTTCACGCCGGCACCCTGGTACCAGAACGACTGACCCTGGTACTGGTTGAGACGCTCCGCCTTGAGGGTGTTGAGGTCGACGTTCGTCCCGGACCACACGACGATTCCGTTGCTGTTGCGCTGCTGCAGGGCGGAGTAGAACCCCTTGTAGTTGCGCTGGAAGTCGGCGCCGGATCCGTCGACGGGGAACCCCGTCTCACCGGTGATGAACGCGAGACCAGCGGCCACGACCGCGTCAGCCCACGCGTTGTAGGTGTCGTTGGACAGGCTCTGACCCCAGTTGTTCTCGATCTGCCCGCCGTAGTTGTGCAGGGAGAACAGGACGTTGGTGCGGGGGGTGCCGCCGCTGTTGGTGAGGAACGCCGGCCCGAGGGTCGACTCCCAGACCTTCGTCTGGTTGACGTATCGGCCGTCCTGGGAGTTGGCCAGGAAGTCCGCGACGTAGATCGACTGGCACCCGGTGCCGCGGACGGCGTTGTAGAACGTCTTCTGGAACGCCTGGAACAGGGTGGCGTTGTAGACGTTGACGGGCTCATTGACGTTGTACCAGACCCGCGACTCGGTCTTGTAGCGGTTCGCGGCCTGGGTGAAGAAGTCCGCGATGTCGGCCTTGGCGGTGGCGTTCTCGCTGATGTTCGGCACCGCGGTCTGGTCCATCGGGGTGAGGATGACGATGAACCCGGCGGCCAGGTACTTGTCGGTGCACGCGAAGATCTGCCGGTACGCCTCAGCCTTGCCGAGGGTGTTGATCCACGACGTATAGGTGGACACGTAGACGTGCAGGCGGATGGTGTTCCAGCCCCACTGGATGGCCTCAGCGGTGTGAGCGGAGATGTTCTCCTCGGAGGTGTAGTTCCCGCCGATGGCCGAGTTCACGCCGATGTTCGCACCGACCACCTTGAACGGGACGCCGTCCTTCGTGACCCTGGTCCCGGAGATCGCGTACGTCCCAGCGGTGGCCCGAGGGGCGGTAGTGCCGCCGGTGGCGCCGTTGTTGGGGTTCGCGGCGGCGCGGGTCGCGGCGAGGCTGTCGACCTGCAGGTAGTTCCCCGCGGCGGGCGCCGAGGTGATGTAGCGGACGATGAGCTGCGCGAGCGCGGCCCCGGCGGGGGCGGTCTGCGTGGAGTCGACCTGCGTGATGTTCCCGACGGTCGTGGTGATCGACTGCAGGGTGGTTTCGTAGATGAGCGTCCCGGACGCGGTGCGCCACTTCACGCTGGCCTGCGCGGGCGTGGTGCCGTTGCCGCGGCGCACGGCGGCCTTGAACCTGATGTTGTCGCCGGTCGCCACCGTGAGGGCGGTGAACGCCTGCCCGGCGTCGTTGCTGGCGCTGGTGCCGGCGGTGAGGCGGAGGGACTGCTTCCCCGCGTCGAACCACGTGGTGTCGAACGTGGGGGTGATGCCTGTGCCGTGGGGGGTGGCGGAGTAGACCGACGTGTCGGCGCCCTCCATGCTGGCGTACGCGGCGGCGTACAGGTTCCCTGCGACGGGCGCCACGGGTGCGGTGGCGATGGACGCCGCGAGCCATGCCTCGAGGGACAGGCGGTCCGCGGTGGACAGGACAGCGGACACGAGGACGTGGTCCCCGAGGATGCCGGCCAGGGGGTACGCACCGGCCGCGTTGGTGCCACCGAAGTAGAACGGGGCCGAGGACGTGGCCAGGGGACCGGCGAACGCGGCGGACAGGATCTGCGTGCCGTTGATGCGGAGGATGGCCTGCCCGCCGCCGACGGTGATCGTGTAGTAGTACGGGACACCGCGGGTCAGGGGGTTCGCGGCGTAGGTGATGAGCGCCCACCCGGTGCCGTTGGTCGACAGGAACAGGGAGGGGCGCAGGTCCGCCTCGACGGACAGCTTGAACACCAGCTCTCGGCCGGCGAGGGTCATCTGCGCACCGGTCAAGGTACCCGATGCGGGGATCATGAACGTCCCCGCGAACGTCATCGCGGCGGCACCGTTCAGGGGGGTCCCGTCGCCGTACGCGGGCCCACCCGCACCACTGGCGTCGGGGGTGAACTGCAGCCCGGGGCGGCCGGTGACGAACCCGTTGGCCCGGTACACGGCCCGCGTGGTGCCACCGGGCGTGAGGGCGGTACCACCCGAACCGCTGGGGACGGTGGCGACGTTGGCGCCGTCAGCGGCGGCCCCGTCGACCTTCCACCACGCGGCGAGGTTCGGCAGCGCGGCCGGGGTGAACGCCTGCGCGGTGGCGCCGATGGCCTGGAACACGCCGTTCACGATGGTGCCGATGCGGCCCCCGGATCCGCGGAGGGACCCGGCGGTGTTGACGGGGCTCACGGCAGGAACACGAGGTCGGCGGGCAGCGCGTTCGTGGGGACCGTGGTGCCGGTGCCGATCCAGTAGACGCCGCCGTTGGGGACACCGGAGGGGCGGGCGGTGCTCGCGGTCGTGCCGAACGCGACGATCTGCAGGTACTTCCCGTCGGACTCCGACTTGCTGTAGATCGCCACGGGCACGAGGTCGGTGCTCTTGACGGTCCGGTTGAGGACGTCCTGCAGCCCCTCGACGGACCCGATGGTGGCGACGGCGGTGGCGAACGCGTCCTTCGTCTGGGCGGTGGCCTTGGCCAGCGCGTCCCGCACCCTCGTCACGGACACGACGAGCTTGTTGAACTCCGGGGCGATGGGCGTGTTATCGCTCGTGGTGTGCTGCGACGGCATCTCCGTCACGTCCGGCTGGTAGACATCGACTGCCACAGGGTCTCCTCAGAGGCGGGCCCGGACAGGACGTCCGAGCGGGGGTTCTGCCGTCTACGCGCCAGGGTGCCTGACGATCACCGAGGCGGGGTGGGCATCGTGACTAGCGGCCCGCGCGGGGGCGGCCAGCGGCGACGGACGCCCCGGTGGGGATGCGACCCCCGGCGGGCGCGGTGGCCGTCGCGGGCGCGGACGTGTTCAGGTACGTCCATGCCCAGACGAGGGCGTCGAGTCGGTCGGGTGAGTCCTGCCCCGCCTGCCACGTCACGAGCTGCTGCTCGAGCTGCGGGAACGACCCGACGTGGGACACCTGCCCACCTTCGTAGGCGTCGGACGCGGGCTCCGCACGGGTCGCCTTCCCGCGGGTGGCGTACACCTTGTCCACCCGGGCCGGTCCACGGTCGGGGGCGCGGAGGACACGGTCGACGTACGGGGCGACCTGCTCGACCTGGTCGAGGAGGGCGGCACTGCCGGACGCCACGTCGTCGTCCTGGCCGCGGACGAGGCCGACCGCGTGGACGAGCTGCTGGTCCGTGGGCGGTGCCGTCTCGGTGACACCGGCCGCGCGCAGGGCGGCGGCCTGCTCCCGGATACGGGCCCACGTCGCGGGGATCGCACGCCGCTGCACGGGGTCCACGAGGTTCGCTTCGTAGACGAGGACGTCGGACTCCGCGTCGAGGGCCGCGAGCCACGCGGCCCGCCACTGCCCGCCCGCGGTGTACCGGCCCGAGGAGTCCTTGAGGACGTACGTGCGCCCGTCACGGGCACGGCCGGCGGTGACGATGCCCGCCTCGTCGTGCCCACCGCCGGTGGTGTCCACAGCCGTGACCACGCGCGTCAGGGCGGGGGCGGCGTCCACCCGGTACGGGCGGATCCACGCCCACTGGAAGATGCCCCCCTCAGCGGGGGAGGGGCGGCCCTGGTACAGCGACGCCCACGTCCGGGCGTTGATCTTCTGCCCGTCGAAGTACGCCCCGTCGTGGACCTCGGAGTCGTGCTGCCCCTGCCGGGCCGACAGCAGGTACTCCCCGGGGCGCCGGCCGAGGGGGTCGGGGCCGGGCCGCTCGAGCGACGGCTCCTCGGCCTGCGCTGGGATGTTGATGACCTGCCAGCGGTGCGCGTCGGGCTGGTTCAAAATGCGGCCGAGGAGGTCGTCCTCGTGCCACCGGGTCATCACGACGACCACGACGCGGGGGCCGCGGGCCAGGAACACGTCGGTGTACCAGTTCCACACACGCTCACGGCGGAGCGCGGAGTCCGCGTCGGCACGGTCGGCGTGGGGGTCGTCGATGACGCCCCAGTCGATGGCCTTGCCGGTGAGGCCGGACCCAATGCCCGCAGCGACCATACCGCCCCGGTGCCCCGCGAGGTCCCACCGGCCAGCGGCGTGGGATGACGGGTCGAGGCGCAGGCCGAGGAGATCCCGCCCGCCGACCTTCCGCCCGTCGACGCCCCACGCGTTGACGAGGTCGCGGACGTACGCGGCGTGGCCGTGGGCGAGGTGCTGTGCGTAGGACACGACGGCCACCCGCCGGTCGGGGTTGCGCAGCAGCGCCCACAGGGACCCGAACCGGGCGGCCCTCGTGGACTTCCCCTCCTGCGGGGGCAGGCTGATCGCCACCCGGGTCTGTTCCCCGTTGTCGGCGGCCATGAGGGCGGCGTCGATACGGGCTAGGGCGGGGGTCTGCACGGTGGTCGGGTCGAGGAGCGCGGCCAGCGCCCCGGGCGAGGAGGTGCCGACCTGGCGGACGAGGGCGTCCCAGAGCTGCGCGCGCTTCACGGGCTCCCACCCGGCGGCCTGCGCGTCCACCGCGGCGGCCAGGCCGTCCAGAGACAGGGTCACGCGAGGACCAGCGCCAGCGCGAACGCGAGGAACCCGACCCACAGTCGGCGGAGGCCACGCATGTCGTCCTGGTCGGCTGACCCGACGAAGAACATGACGACCCCGATGACGATGAGGACAGCCCTCACGGCACTCACGCGGCCACCAGCAGCACGACGCCCACGAGGAGCCACAGCGCGGCCCCTGTGGCCACGTGGCGGGCGTACGGCACCGCCTGGTGGGTGGCGGGGGCGCGGTCCATCACGACCCACAGCAGCGCCAGCGACGACACGGCGGCGAGGACCACGAGGGCAGCGCCGGCCACCGCGAGCCCGGTCACCGGGCGTCCACGTCGAGGGTGCCGTCGGTGTCGTGCTCCACGGGCAGGCCGAGGGTGCGGCGGGTGGCGATGATGCGACGCGCGACCCCGGACGATGCCTGGTACACCTTCCCGCCCGGTGACAGCCACGTCCCCCCGGGGAGGGGGCGCCACGCGGCGGGGTCGTGCTTGCGGCGGAGGCCACCGTTCACCTCGGCCCTCGAGTACCCCGTGGTGAGCATGAGGTCCGCCACGGGGGGCAGCGACGTCACCGGGGTGGGTGGGGTGGTGGACACGGCCTGCCACGCGGCGGCGACAGCCCGGGCCAGGTCGGGTGGGTTGCGGGCGGTGCGACGGAAGTCCGGCACGTCGGGCACGGTGAGGAGCCACCCCCCGGCGGGTGCGCGTCGGACGCGGATGATCACCTCAGACGCGGCGACGGGCGTATGATCGGTCACGAGACCATCATGCGCCCGTCGCGCGGGTCAGGGGTGACTACTGCTGGGGCGCCGGCCCACCCCGGGTCGGGGCGGGCCGGCGGTGGGTCAGCAGATGCCTGTGCCGAAGAACGGCTTCGTGGACTTCACCACGTTCACGGCGAGCTGCTGCTGACGGCCGGCGAACTCGTGGGCGTTGACGTCCCGGTTGATCGCCTTGATGATCCGGGACCGGACGGCCCCGACCTGCAGGCCGAGGTGGTGGGTCTTCTTCGACTGGCAGGCGTAGCGGCCGGCGTTGACGAGCTTCCGGTCGGTGTAGCGGGCGGACGCGGCGGGGGACAGCCCGTGGACGTCCTGCAGGTACAGGTACTCGTTCTGCGTGAACCCGGGCTGAGGGTGCCACGCGGTGGGCGTGGCGGCTGCGGCGGGGGTGGCGGCGGCCACGGTCACGCCGCCGAGGAGGGCGGCGGCGGTGAGGGTGGCGGCGAGGGTGCGGCGGATGGTCATGGGTGGTGCCCTTCGTGGGGGTGCCGTCCGTGGCGGTGGTGTCCTGTCGGCCGGTTGACCGTACGTCACACACTACCCGCCGTGTGCGGGTGCGTCAACCTTATTGATCCGGGGTCCAGGTCAGCGCACCGTTCGACCACGCAACGAGCGTGACCGCGACGGCGGTGACGCCGGCTCTCTCGCGCAGCTCAGGCGCCAGTAAGAGCCTCGTGGTCCCGGACAAGAGCAGCGTGCCGACCTGCGTCGGTTCCTCCTCAGCAGGTGCGCTCACGGTGTCCTCCTGAGTAGGGCGGTGACGTCGGCGAGGGTGCCGGGGTCGAGGCGGTCAGGGATGGCTTCCGCGAACCCATCGTCCGCGAGGATCGACCAGTCCCCACCGAGGGGCCCAGCCCGCCACACCGGCACCGTGGCGGGGTCCTCACGCTGATCCACCCGCCACCCGAGGAGCGCGGCCAGGGCCGGGTGGTCCTCGGTCCAACCGTGGCACCCCGTCGTCCCGGACCCGCAGAGGAGCAGCCCGTTCGCGGCCGTGGCCGTCGCGTCCCGGGTGGTGCCGCCCATCCCCCTGGCGCGGCGGTGCTGGATCGTCAGGCCCGTCGAGGTGCCGCAGCCGGCGCACCACTGGTCCCGGGCGTGGACGGCTTCACGGACCTCCCGGGGGAACGCTCCGTTGGTCATCGTCGGCCCTTCCGCTTGGGGTGCTGGCAGGTGCAGATGAACTGCCACTGCTGGCCGGTGTCGGTGTCTCGGTGGGTGGCGCCGGACGTGCACGCGGCGCAGTCGTTGAAGGTGCACCGGATGCACTCCGCCCGCCACGTCTTCACCCGGTCATCGTTACCCACGGGTGCGGGTCACCACAGCGCATCCCCCGGCCCCTCAACGGGCGGGGCGGACACCTCATCGACCGGGGCTGGGGGGACCTCAACGTCAGGGGTGCGGACGCGGTCGATGCGCTGCCGGATGAGCGGCAGGTAGTCCGCTTCCCGCTCCACCGCGATCACGTTCATGCCCTCGCGGAGCGCGGCCTCCACCGTGGTGCCGCTGCCGGCGAACGGTTCGAGCACCGTCCCGCCGGGTGGGGTGACGAGCCGCACGAGCCACCGCATGAGGTCGAGAGGCTTGACCGTCGGGTGCGCGACCTTGCTGGCCGTGTCGGTGGTGACGCGCCCTGACCCAGCGCCGTCCTTCTCGTAGGACGGCCGTTCCCGGGCGGGCGCCTTGGCCTGGTAGCGGAACACGGGGAAGAACCGCGACGCCCCGCCGGTGTCGCTGTAGCCGGGGCGCTCGTCTCCACCCTCGCGGTCCACGGTGTAGCTGCTGCGGTCCTGCCGGGCGTCGGACTTGGCGCGCGTATAGCGGGCGGGGGCGTTGACCGACAGTGCGCCGCTCTGTTCGTCCAGCGCGTCAGCAGCGTCACCATCGAGGACGACGTTCGCGGGCCAGCGGCCCAGCGGCGAGCCGTTGCCGCCCATGGCCATGCCCTTGCCGAACCCCGCCGGGGCGTCGACAGCGACCATGGCGCGCACGCGCGCGGCGTCGATGTTCAGTGCCCCGGTGCCGTGCGCGAGGACGTTGGCCGCGACGGTCCCAGCCAACGGCTTGCGCGCCACCACGATGGGCTCACTGGCGGGCTTGAGTGCGGTGCCCCACCCGTGCCACTGCTGCGCCTCAGCCGTCACGGGAGCGTCACGACGTAGTCCGTCGCGGGAGGTCACCGCGTAGGCGGTTCGGTCCGTCCACTCCTCCACCACACCTGTGACAGGACGGTCAGCCCATGCTTCTCCCGGCTCCCCCTTGCGCAAGTTAAGGCGGAGCACCTCCGCGTCCATCTCGTCGGAGAACTCCAGAGCGGCCCGCAGTTGATCCCACTGTGTGAGCGTCGGGAGGGTTGGCTGCGAATCCGTGTCGCGGGCCGCCCAGTGCTCCACCATCCGAGGATGGAACCCGAACCGGGTGGCGAGGGTGCGGACGGTCTCGGTTTGGTGGCCCTCGACCCGCGAGCGCAACCACCGGCACACCACGCGAATGGCTGGCCTGTCGTCGCGCTGCTTGTCGATGGCCTTGCCGACGTCGAGGGACTTAGGGAACCCGCTGCCGTAGAGCCAGGTGATGGTGTCGCGGAGGTCGAACCCGGCGAGGCGGAT
>Ga0160429_1001104_pt1 | contig 15985 bp, 19 predicted proteins | sample SolpanmetagenomR_FD_108199 | JGI IMG/M metagenome (GOLD analysis project Ga0160429, IMG submission 108199) | Solar panel surface microbial communities from Lawrence Berkeley National Laboratory, California, USA - R | ecosystem: Engineered > Built environment > Solar panel > Unclassified ...
CCGGACGTGGCGCCTGGGCCGGCCCGGTGACGGTGGCGGCCGTGATCCTGCCGAACACGTTGCAGAACGCCAAGTTCAACGATTCGAAGGTGCTGCGGTCCGCTGAGCGCGAGCGCCTGGCCGCCGAGGTGCGCCGGGTGGCGGTCGGCTGGGCGGTCGAGCACGCCTGGCCGGACGAGATCGACCGCCTGAACATCCTGGGCGCGACCCACGCGGCGGCGCTGCGGGCGATACAGCGCCTCGACCCCACAGCGCAGGCGCTCGTCACCGACTACCTGAAACTGCGTACCGACCTGCCGATTCTTTCTCCCCCGAAGGCCGACGCGCTGAGCCTGAGCGTGGCCGCCGCGAGCCTGCTGGCGAAGACCGAGCGCGACGCGCTGATGGTGCGGCTCGACAGCGAGCACCCCGGCTACGGCTTCGCGGGCCACAAAGGCTACGGCGCCCCGGTCCACCGCGAGGCCCTGGAACGGCTGGGCGTGAGCGCTGTGCACCGCCGCAGCTACGCCCCGATCGCCCGCCTGCTGCAACCGACGTTGATTGGTGACTAGTTTCTCACCGTTCTAACAATCATTGGGAGTATTTATGAGGAAGGAGACGACATGGACGATCCTTCCACCCTCAACAGCAGTTCCGCCCGGCGACGCAAGCGCACCTTCGGGGTGTACATCGGGCGCTTCGAGCCGCCGCACAACGCGCACCTGGCGGTGATGCAGGAAGCCCTGCAGGAAGTGCAGAAGCTGATCGTGGTGATCGGCTCGGCCAGGGGGGCCCGCAGCACCAAGAACCCGTTCACCTTCGAGGAACGCCAGAGCATGATCTCGGCCATGCTGCAAGAGGCCGGCGTGGCCCGCAGCCGCGTGCTGTTCGCTCAGGTGCGCGACTACTTCTACAACGAGTCGCTCTGGCTCTCGGAAGTGCAGCGGGGTGTGGACGCCCACACCCACGGCAGCAGCGACGTGGCCCTGATCGGCCACCTGAAGGACGAGAGCAGCTACTACCTGCGGTCGTTTCCCGCCTGGGAATTTCTGCCCGCGCACGTGGTCAGCCCGCTGTCGGCCACGCAGGTACGGCAGGCCTACTTCGGCGGCGGTGACACCGCCCCGCTGGTGCCGAGCGCCGTGCAGGGCTTCCTGAGCCGCTTTCGGCACACGCCCGACTACACCGAGCTGAAGCAGGAGTTCGAGTACCTCGCCGCATACCGGGCCGCCTGGGCGGGCAGCCCGTTTCCGCCGGTGTTCGTGACCACCGACGCCGCCGTGATCCGCAGCGGGCACGTGCTGCTGGTGCGCCGGGGCGGGCAGCCGGGCCACGGGCGGCTGGCCATGCCGGGCGGTTTTCTCGACGTGCACGAGACGCTGCTCACCTCGTGCATCCAGAAGGTGCGGCAGGAGACGGGACTGACCACGGCCACACCGCTCGAAACCAGCCTGCGCAGTCAGGCGGTGTTCGACTACCCGGAGCGCTCGCTGCGCGGCCGCACCATCACGCACGCCTTTCACTTCGACCTCGGCGCCGGGCAGCTTCCGGCGGTGCGGCCCGGCCCGATGAACGACCACGCGCTCTGGATGCCGCTTAGTCAGGCGCTCGCGCAGCCGGAAGCCTTCTTCGAGGACCACCACGCGATCATCGAGCAGTTCGTGCTCAAGGGGTAGACATGAACATAGATCAGATTCAGGGCGTGCTGTACGGCTCGGCCTACGGCGACGCGCTGGCTGCCCCGACCGAGTTCACCCGCGACCTGGGCGCCATCCGCAGGCAATTTCCGCCGAACGGACCGGAAGACGTTCACCGTGGCCGCGTGACCGACGACACCCAGATGATGCTCGCGGTGGGCCGGGCGCTGCTGGAGACGCCCACGCTCACGGCCAGCAGCGCCGAAGCGCCCCTTCGGCGCGAGTTCGTGGCCTGGCTGCACGACCCGGAGAACACCCGCGCGCCCGGACTGACCTGCCTGAGCGCCTGCCGCCACCTGGACGCGGGCGAGACGTGGCAGAAGGCCAGCATGGGCCAGAGCAAAGGCTGCGGCGCCAACATGCGGGTGCAGCCCGCCGCCTTCATCGCGGATGCCGATGAGCGGGCCGGATACGCCCAGTTTCAGGCGGCCCTGACGCACGGCCACCCGACCGCCCTGGCCGCCGCCGAGCTGACCGCCGAGGCCCTCTGGCTGCTGATGAACGGCGCCAAACCCGCCGACCTTCCAGCCGCGCTGATCGCCCACACTGCGGCTCAGCGCACGACCTACCGCGCCGACTGGCTGGGTGACCTGTGGCAGGTGGCAGGCTTCTCGGGCGAGGTGTCATACATCTCACGCGGCTGGGACGAGTGCCGGGAGGTGCTGGACCGACTGAGCCGGGCCGTGCAGAGCGGCATTCCCGCCACCGCCGACCCCTGCGACTTCACCGGCGAGGGCTGGATCGCCGAGGAGGCGCTGGCGACCGGGCTGCTGTGCTTCCTGCTGACGCCGGACGACCCCACGGAAGCCCTGCGCCGCGCCGCCGTGACCTCGGGCGACAGCGACTCGCTGGCCTGCCTGGCGGGCGCCTTCGCCGGGGCACACCTGGGCCTGAGCGCCTTTCCGGCCGAGTGGAAGACGCAGATCGAGTACGCGGGCGAACTGGAGCGGCAGAGCGCCGCCTTCGCCGGGAGGAACGGATGAACACCAACTCACTGCGCGTCGCCTGGATGGAAGACCCGGCCCTCACCCCGCTCTGGCCCGGACGCCTGGGCCTCACCATCGCGCCCGGCAAGAAGGGAACCACCGCGCTCGGCCACCGTCACGACCGCGACCTGAACACCGACCTGACCCAGCTGAGCGCCGAGGGCGTGACGCGGCTGGTGAACCTGATGGAGGCGCACGAGGAGACGAAGTGGCAGATGCACGGCTACGACGACGCGGCGGCGAAGGCCGGGCTGAAGCTGCGGCGCTTCCCCGTGGTGGACGTGAACGTGCCCACCGACCCGGCGGCCTTCGCCCAGCTGGTCGAGGAGGTCTACGCCGAGCTGCAGGCGGGCGAGACGGTGGTGGCGCACTGCCTGGGGGGCCTGGGCCGCAGCGGCATGCTGGTGGCGTGCCTGCTGGTGAGGTCAGGCGAGTTCACCGATGAAGGGGCCGTGAAGTTCGTGCGGAGTAAGCGCAGCCCCGACGCGGTCGAAGGCCGACAGCCACAGTTCGTGCAGCAGTATTTCCAGAATCTCGATCGGTGATCCATCCGTTTTCACTTCACCAAGGAGCAACCTCATGACCACTCTTGCCGACACCAACATCATCCTCGACACCGACAGCTACAAGGCCAGCCACTTCCTCCAGTACCCGCCCAAGACCACCCGGCTGTTCTCGTACCTCGAATCTCGCGGCGGCAAGTACCCGGCCACGCGCTTCTTCGGGCTGCAGTACATCCTGAAGCGCTACCTGAGCCACGTCGTCACCGCCGAGGACGTGGAAGAGGCGAAGGCCCTGATCGAGGCGCACGGCGAGCCGTTTCCCTACGACGGCTGGATGCGCGTGGTAAACGTACACGGCGGAAAACTGCCGCTGGAGGTGCGGGCCGTGCCGGAAGGAACGCTGGTGCCCACCCACAACGCGCTGATGAGCGTAACCAACACCGACCCCGAGCTGGCGTGGCTGGTCGGCTGGTTCGAGACGATGCTGATGCGGGTGTGGTACCCGACCACCGTGGCGACCCAGAGCTATTACCTGAAGCAGATCATCAGGGAAGCGCTGGAGCGCACCAGCGACCACGCCGAGGCCGAGCTGCCGTTCAAGCTGCACGACTTCGGCAGCCGGGGCGTGAGCAGCCGCGAGAGCGCGGGTCTGGGCGGACTGGCGCACCTGACCAACTTCATGGGCAGCGACACGCTCGAAGCCCTGCGCACCGGGCGCAACTACTACGGCGCCGACGTGGCCGCCTTCAGCATTCCCGCCGCCGAGCACAGCACCGTCACGAGCTGGGGCAAGGAACACGAGGTCGAGGCCTACCGCAACATGGTGAACACCTTCGCCAAGCCGGGAGCCACGTTCGCGGTGGTGAGCGACAGCTACGACCTGAAATACGCCATCAACGTGCACTGGGGCGAAACACTGAGAAAGCAAGTTGAGGAGAGCGGCGCGACGCTGGTGGTGCGCCCCGACAGCGGCGAGCCCGCCGCGATGGTGCGCCTCGCCGTGCGGGCGCTCGACGCCAAGTTTGGCAGCGAGCTGAACAGCAAGGGCTACAAGGTGCTGAAGCATGTGCGCGTGATGCAGGGCGACGGCATCGACGAGGAGAGCATCCGCGAGATCCTGCAGACGGTGATCGGGGACGGGTTTTCTGCCGAGAACATCGCCTTCGGTATGGGGGGAGCGCTGCTACAGCAGGTGAACCGCGACACGCAGCGCTTCGCCTACAAAGCCAGCGCGGGCACGGTAGACGGGCACTTTCAGCCGATCTACAAAGACCCGGTGACCGACCCCGGCAAGCGTAGCAAGGACGGCGTGCTTGACCTGGTGATGGAGAACGGGCGGTACCTGACCAAGCAGTACCAGACCTTCGACACCGAGTTCCCCGGAAGCGTGCTTCGGGTGGTCTTCAGGAACGGCGAAGTGCTGGTCGACGATACGCTGGACGAGGTGCGAGGGCGGTTATAGGTGGATATTCAGGTCGTCCACCGCAACACCAAGCCCGCCACCTTGGAGAAACGTATTCCAGGCGTCCAGATTCTGGATGTCACGTCTAAGGGCGACGAACCCTGGGTCAGATTCAGCCCGTTCTACCCGCACGGTGGCATTCCCGTTCCACTCACTCCAAGCCAGACTTCCGAAAGCGTGGAAGGCATCTGGCAGGGGCTGAAAGTGTTCGGCAGCTCCGATGTGAACCCGAAGATGTTCAGCATTCGTAGCATGCGTGGACTGAAACGCACCGAACGCAGCCTCGGGCAAACACTTGGACACCGCGCTGGAGTCGGAGGCGACGCGCTGCTCTCCTATCTGGAAGCCCGCCGATTGATCTACCTTCCCACCTACCGCTGGGTACTGGACAACAAACTACAACCCGAACTTGAGCAGCTGCGCCAACTCGCTCAACAGCACCCTGTCGCTCTGCTGGACTATGAAACGAACACTGACATGTTGAACCCGGTCAAGCCACTCTCCCATGCAGCGCTCGTCAGGGCCTATCTGCTGAACAACTGGCCTCAAATGACGGCAGAGTCATCATGACCCAATCCCTGGAGCGCCTCCTTCCCGTCCTCTCGGCCATTCCCGGCGTCGACATCCCCGTTTCTACGCTCCAGGGCATGTACATCGCCGCCAGTGGGCGAAAGATCGAGCAGTTCGAGCTGGCCCTGCGGGACGAAGTCAGCCTGCTCAACCGGGAGATCGCCGCCGGACACCTGCACCTCGACCACGCCTACGTCACATCCGAGGCGTTCACCGCCAACCTGATGCAGGCGCTCCGGGCCGCCGAGATCGCCGAGGGCGAGACCAAACTGCGCTTCATCGCCCGCGCGCTGGCCGGGTGCTCGCTCCACTTCCCGCCGCCCAGCCTCGACAAGGTGCAGACCATGCGCGTCATCGAAGGGCTGTCGGAACGGGAGCTGAAGGTCTTCGCCGGGCTGTTCGGTCTGCTCGACCCGATCGACCCGTACACCGACAGCCTTCCGGCGGCCAGTGCCGCCACGGTCGAGGGCCTGACCCGGCAGGAGTTCGCGGCAGCGCTGCTGGGGCTGGGGCAACTCGGCCTGCTGGCCAAGGAAACGGTGCAGGGAGACGACTGGAGCGGCCCCGTGCCGGCCTGGAAGCTCACCGCCCTGGCGCGGCAGGTGGCGACGCTCAGCCGGACGGGATTCGAGGAACTGTAAGCAGTAAGGAGTCCCCCATGTCCCAGATTCTCTTCTACGATCTCAACAGTCCTTACGGCGAGTTCAGCAACTTCAGCCGCCACCCCATCGAGCTAGACGGCCTAAACTGGCCGACGTCCGAGCATTACTTTCAGGCCCAGAAGTTCGCCGGCACGCCACACGCAGAGGAACTTCGGCGTCAGCCCACGCCGATGCTCGCCGCCCGGATGGGCCGCAGGCGTGACCTCCCCCTCCGGCCCGACTGGGAAGGGGTCAAAGACGCCGTGATGATGGCCGCCCTGCGGGCCAAGTTCACCCAGCACCCGGAACTGCGTGAGCTGCTGCTCGGCACCGGAGACGCCGAACTGGTCGAACACACCACCAACGACTCCTACTGGGCCGACGGCGGAGACGGCAGCGGGCGCAACCGCCTGGGCGAGCTGCTGATGGACCTGCGGGCTGAGCTGCAGGAGGGAGACCTGCCATGAACGAGTTCCTCTCCTCCATTCCCAGCTGGGTACTCGACTTCGCGGGCGCGCTGGCCGTCGTCGTGTCGCTGTATTTCCTGTTCGCCAAGCGCCGCGCCTACTGGCACTGGAGCAACGCCTCGCTGCTGCCGTATTTCCTGCTCTTCCTGTCGGGCAAGCTCTGGATGCTGGCGGGGCTGCAGGTCTGCTACCTGCTGTTCGGGCTGCATGGACTGTACCTCTGGCACCTGGAGGAACGGCGCGACAGAGGTGAACTGAAGTTCAACGAACCCGCGTGGTACGGCGTGACCTGGGCCGCCTCGCTGCTGATCTTCGGCGTGACCGTGGCCGTCACCGACTTCTCGGCGCCCTGGAACTGGGCGCAGTTCGCGCTGGTGGTGGTGCAGCTCGTCGCCAACTTCGCCACCACCCGGCGCTGGGCCTGGAGCTGGCCGGTGTGGATCGTCTCCAACCTCGTCGGGGCGGTGTACTACGGCCACAGCCACTACTGGGCACTGTTCGGGCTGCAATTTGTCCTGGCAGCCATGAGCGTCTACGGCTGGCGCGAATGGCAGAAAGACGAGCGCCGGGTGGTGGCCCTTGCCTGACTTCGGGCACGGCCTGATCGTCGGCAAGTTCGCGCCGCTGCACGCCGGGCACGAGCACCTGATCCGCACGGCGCTCGCCGAATGTGAGCGGGTCAGCGTGTGGTGCTACGCCCGCCCCGAGTTTCCGGCCATGCCCTCGCCGGTGAGGCGTCACTGGCTGCGGCAGGTCTTCCCGGCCCACCTGTTTCCTCAGCTGACCCTGCTGCCCGACGCGCCGAATCCGCCCCTGGACAGCGAGGCCGACAGCGTTCACCAGCGCTACTGCAAGGCGATTCTGGACGGCTGGAACGTGCGCCCCGACGCCGTGTTCACCTCGGAAGACTACGGCGAGGGTTTCGCGTCGGCGCTCGGAGCGGCACACCGACTGGTCGACCGGGGGCGGATTCAGGTTCCGGTGTCGGGCACGGCGCTGCGTGCCGATCCGCACGGCCTCCGGCATTTTCTGAACCCGTTGGTGTACGCGCACTTCGTGAAGCGGGTGGTGATCCTGGGGGCCGAGAGCACCGGCAAGAGCACCCTGAGCGCCGCGCTGGCCGAGCACTTCGGCACCGTGCACGTGCGCGAGTACGGCCGCGACGTGTACGAACGCGAAAACGGCGCCCTCACGCCCGACCACTTCCTGGAGATCGCGCTCGGCCACCGGGCCCTGGAAGACGAGGCGGCCTCCAGCGGGCAGGCCGACCACTTCCTGTTCAGCGACACCGACGCCGCCACCACCCTGATGTGGAGCTACCTGCTGACCGGGCAGGCGCTGCCGGAGCTTCACGTCCTGGCCGATGCGTGCAAGACCCGCTACACCCACGTCTTCGTCTGTACTCCCGACATCGCCTTCGAGCAGGACGGCTGGCGCAGCAACAAGGCGGTGCGCGAGGTGCAGCAGGCACACATCCTGCAAGACCTGAACACGCGCGGAGTGCGCTTCACCCCGGTCACCGGCAGCGTGCCGGAACGGGTGGCGCAGGTAGAACGCGTCCTGCGGCCTCAGCCGTCTTCGTCTTCCGGCTCTCCTCTGGCCCGCTGATTCTGCAGGCGGTGGATGGCCTCGTCGGTCGGGCTGGCGTTGGCAGGGTCGCTCGGCTGGCCCTCCGGCTCGTCGAGACCGGAAATCACGATCTCGGCGGCCTCGTGCCCGGACTCTTCGAGGCCACTCGTCTTGCCTTCGGTGTCTGAACGCTGGGTCATACGCCAGCTTAGACTGCGGGCGAGTGCCCGTGAAGCTGCCCAGCTTAAGGCAGATTCAGAATTGACCCTGACTAGTACCCCTTGTACACGTTGGGCGTGTCTCCTGCCGAGCCTGTAGGCAGAGCAGGTCGCGGCGGGGCGACGGGAGCGGGAGACGCCGGGCCACTGTCGAGCAGGCGGCCCAGCGACAGCGCGTAGCTGCGGGACAGCACCAGCAGCACGAAATACAGCGCGTAGATCAATGCCCCGAAGATCAGCGAGCCCGCCAGAACCGGAACGAGCCAGGTCAGGATGCTGGACAGTTCGGGCACCGAGGCGTCCAGCGAGCCGAGCTGACTCGAGCCGATCACCACCGCGCCCAGCACGCCTATCCACACCCCCATCACCACGAGGTAGAGCAGGCCCAGCCCCACCAGCACCATGCACAGCACGAACCAGTTGCCCACCACGGTCGCCGCCGGCGTGACCGGAGCGGTCGCCAGTCCGCGCGCGCGCGCCACCGCCAGATTCATGAACCGCTTGATGGCCCCCAGGATCAGCCAGACGATCACCACCCCCGGCAGGGAGGACACCAGACTGGCAGCGGTCTGGAGCACCTCGAAGCCGGAACCGAAGCCGGAGAAGTCGCTGCTGTCGGCGGCGCCGAACTGCTCGGTCAGCCGCCGGGTCAGGGCCAGCGAGATCGGCACCAGGGCCACGCTGAGCACCACCGTCGCCACCGTGCCCCACTGCCCGAAGGTCAGCCAGCCCGACAGGGTGCGGCGCAACTGCTCGGCCCGCGCGGCGTCCGGGGCCGGCGCTTCCGGGGCGGTCGTGGCCCACGCGGCCAGCCGCCTCAGCAACTCGCGCGCCCAGTTGACCACCCCCACGTACAGGGCGGCCCACGCCAGGGTCAGCACTGCCGCCAGACCGAGCAATTCGTCGGTGTACGCCGGAACGCCGACGTCGCTGGTCAGGGTCTTCAGCACGTTCAGGCCGGCCCGGCCGCCCAGGAAGATGGCCAGCGCCGAGGCCAGCGCGCCGAGCGCCAGCACCACCAGCAGCACGATCAGCCAGGTGTTCAGCCGGGCCGCCGCCCGCGTCAGTGTCGCTCGGTCGGTCGCCGGGTCGGGCCCCGGAGGCAGGGCCGGACGGCCCCAGGCGTCTACGGCGGACGGAACGGGGGACTCGTGGGGCGGCGTCCAGGAATCGCCAGGGGGCCTTGTCATGGGCACAGTCTGGCACGGCCGGAGAACGCGGGTTTGTGGATGTGAGGGTCTAGACTGCCGGGCGTGACTGCCCATCCCCGCCTTCTCGTACACGACTGCGACCCCGGCATCGACGACGCCGTGGCCCTGCTGCTGGCCCTCGCCAGCCCAGACCTGACGCTGCTCGCCGTGACCACCACGCACGGCAATGTGGCGCTGCACGACACCACCAGGAACGCGCTGGAGCTGCTGGCCTTCGCCGGACGAAGCGATGTTCCGGTGTACGCCGGGGCGGCGGGGCCACTGGTGCGCCAGCCCGTCTACGCCCCCGAGGTCCACGGGCGCGGCGGCCTGGGCAGCGTGACGCTGCCGGAAGTGAGCACAGAGCCACAGCCGCCGCACGCCGCCCTGGCGCTGCTGCAACTGGCAGACGCGCACCCGGGGCTGACCGTCTGCGCCACCGGGCCCCTCACCAACCTGGCGCTGGCCGAGCGGCTGCGGCCCGGCTTCCTGAAGACGCTGGGCGAGGTGGTGGTGATGGGCGGCAGCCTCGAGGTCGGGGCGCCCAAGCTGGGCAACGTCACGCCGCACGCCGAGTTCAACGCCTACGCCGACCCGCACGCCCTGCGCGTGGTGCTGGAGAGCGGCGCCAGGGTGGTGCTGTTCGGCCTCAACCTGACCCGGCAGGTGCGGGTGACCCGGGAGCGCACGGCCGCCCTGAAGGGCCTGGGCGCGCCCGCCGCCACGCTCAGCGCCGAGATGATGGACGGGTACCTCGACCTGATCGAGAAGCGCGACCAGCGCGTCGGGGCGCTGCACGACCCGTGCACGGTGGCCTACGTCGTTCGCCCGGAGCTGTTCCGGCTGGAGGAGACCCGCGTGCGGGTCGTCACCGACGAGGACGAGCACCTGGGACAGACGGTGCGCGAGGACGGCAAACCGAACGTGCGCCTGGCGACCTGGGCCGACGAGGACGGCGTGTACCGGCTGCTGAGCGAGCGCCTGGGCTGAACGCTGAGCACATGGACAACAGGAGGCGCCCCCACCTGGTAAGGGTGGGGGCGCGGCTTGTTCCGCGTCTCCGGTCTGGACTTACTGCTCGGCGCTCAGCACCCGCTCGAACGCGGCCACCACACTGTCGATCTGCTCCTTCGAGATCACCAGGGGCGGCAGGAACCGCACCACCAGCGGCGTGGCCTGCAGCGCCAGCACCGCCTCGTCGTGTTCCAGCGCCGAGATGTAGGGCGCGCTCTTCTCTTTCAGCTCCACGCCGATCATCAGGCCCAGGCCACGCACCTCGCGGATCTTGGGCGACTTGATGGCCCGCAGCTTCTCCATGAAGTAGGCGCCCTTCTCGGCGGCCTGCTGCGCGAGGTTCTCACGCTTCATGAAGCCGATGGCCGCCACGCCCGCCGCCATCGCCAGCGGGTTGCCGCCGAAGGTGGTGCCGTGGCCGCCGGCCGGCATCTTGTCGGCCACCTCGGCGGTCATGGCGAAGGCGCCCACCGGCACGCCGCCGGCCATCGCCTTGGCGAGCGTCATGCCGTCGGGAACCACTCGACAATCGCTGTCCACCTTGCAGCCGCAGCGGATACCGTCGGCGTTCTGGCATTCCTGGGCGCAGAAATGCTCGGTGGCGAAGAACTTGCCGGTGCGGCAGAAGCCGGTCTGAATCTCGTCCATGATGAGCAGCGCGCCCTTCTCGCGGGTAAGCCTGCGAGCCTCGCGCACGAACTCGGCGTTGCCGGGCCGCACGCCGCCCTCACCCTGCACGGGCTCCATGATCACGGCGGCCACGTCGTCGGTGATGGCCGCACGCAGCTCCTCGATGTTGCCGTAGGTGACGAACGAGACGTGCTCGTTGTCGACCGCCGAGCCGAAGGGTTCGCGGTACTTCGGCTCCCAGGTGAGCGCCAGGGCGCCCAGCGTGCGGCCCGAGAAGCCGCGCTTCATGCTGACGAACCTGGTGCGCCCGGTGGCGGTGATGGCGAACTTCTTGGCCGCCTCGACCGCCTCGGTGCCGCTGCTGCACAGGAAGACGCGGTCGAGCCCCTGCGGCAGCACGCTCACCAGTTCCTTCAGGAACTCGGCCCGCTTGTCGTTGGGCAGCGTCTGCGGCATCACCATCAGGGTGCCGGCCTGCTCTCTGATGGCGGCCACCACCTCGGGATTGCTGTGCCCGACGTTGGCCACGCCGTACCCGCCCACGCAGTCGATGTACTCGCGCCCAGTCGCGTCCCAGACGGTGGCCCCCTCGGCGCGGGTCATGACGACCTGATGCTTGTGGTAGACGCCGCTGTCGTAACGCTGCTCGTCGGCCAGCCAGTTCTGTCCGGTCGTCTCGGCCTGCGGCGCGGTCTCGGTGTGGGATTGATCGGTGGTCGTCATGAGTCCTCCTGTGTGGCCCGCCGTTGCTGCGGCCCGGCCCGTGGTGTCTTCAGTGTAAGGCCCAGTCCGGGGCCCCACCGTGGACGGAATGGAAGTGCAGAGATCGCCCCGAGGGACGCCGTGCCAACCAGTATGCGATTGAAAAATAAAGAAGTCAAATAGTTTTCATGTGTAAACACCCGCTCGCCGGTCGGTCATGGCCGCCCTCGCCGCCCAGAACCCGGACATGCCGTGCACGCCACCGCCCGGAGGCGTGCTGGCGCTGCACAGGTACACGCCCGGCAGCGGCGTGCGGTACGGCGACGCGGCCAGCACTGGGCGTGCCAGCAACTGCCACAGGTCGCTGGACCCGCCGTTCACGTCGCCGCCGATCAGGTTGGGATTCCAGGTCTGCAGGGTGGCCGGGCGGCTGACGGCGCGGGCCAGCACGGTGCGCGAGAAGCCCGGCGCGGCCCGCTCGATCTGGCCTTCGAGTTCTTCGAGCGCGTCGCCGGTGAAGCCGTTCGGCACGTGGATGTAGGCCCAGGCGGTGTGCTGTCCGGCCGGCGCCCGCGCCGCGTCGAAGAGGCTCTGCTGGGCGAAGAGTACGTAGGGCCGACGCGCCACCCGGCCCTGATGCGGCGCGAGTTCGGCGGCCTCCAGATCGGCGAGCGGGCCGCCCAGGTGCACCGTGCCGGCGAGCGCGGTGCGCGGGTCGCGCCACGGCACCGGCCCCGAGAGCGCGTAATCAACCTTGAAGGCCCCCACGCCGGGCCGGAAGCGCCGCAGCCGCGCCGCGTAACCGTCCGGCAGCCTGTACGGCGGCGGGCTGTGCTCGGCCAGCCGCAGGAAGCCGGGCAGCGAGGTGTCGAGCAGCACCGCTCCGCCCGGCGGCAGCTCAGAGAAGCTGGAGACCGGCGAGTTGAGCACCACCCGGCCGCCCAGTTCCCGCAGCAGGCCCGCCATCGCCTCCGAGAACCGCTGCGCCCCGCCCCTGGGAAACGGCCAGCCGACCGCGTGCCCGCCGACCGCCAGCATCAGCCCGAAGGCCGTGCTGCCGGGTGCCGAGAGCGGCAGGCCGGAATGCGCCGCCAGCCCGCCCAGCAGCGCCCGCGCCTGGGGCGTGCGGAACGCCACTCTCGCCAGCAGCGACGCCGGAGGCAGGCCGCGCAGCCCGAAGCGGGCCAAACTGACCGGATGCGCCGGGAAGTGAATCAGCGGGCGCAGGGTGTCGTCCAGCAGGCCCTTCCAGTTTTTCACCAGCGGGCGCATCAGGCGCAGGTAGGCGCCCTCGTCGGCGCCCAGCTCGGCGGCCGTCTCTTCCACCCCCCGGTACATCAGCACGCTGCCCGAGTCGAGCGGGTGCGCGACGGCGGCAGGCGGCTGCACCCATTCCAGGCCGAAACGGTCGAGCGGCAGCGTGCGCAGGAAGGGCGAGGCGGCGCCCAGCGGGTGAATGGCGCTGCCCACGTCGTGCACGAAGCCCGGCAGCGTCAGTTCGGCGCTGCTGAGCGCTCCGCCGAGGCGCGAATGGCCCTCGTAGACGGTCACCTGCCAGCCCGCCCGGGCGAGCGCGATGGCCGCCGAGAGGCCGTTGGGGCCGGAACCGACGACGCTGGCACGGGGAGTGGAAGTCACGCCGCGATGATGTCACGGAACCGGGTGGACAGACTGCGTGATCGGGCAGGAATTTCGGGAGATAGTGAAGGGGTGACTTCCTCTTCAGTGGCCTGTACGCTCAGAGAACTGGTCGGCCCGGACGTGGCCCACGGGTACGCCGCCATGCACGAGCTGCGCGGCCACCGCCCGCCGCTCGCTTCGGCCGAGACCTTCGTGGCCTGGGTTTCGGACCACACCGAGGGCTACCGGCTGGTCGGGGCGTTTCTGCCCGGACAGCCGGAGGCGGCCGCCGTGATCGGTTTCCGGCCCATGACGCTGCTGTACGCCGGGCGCGTCCTGTACGTGGACGACCTCAGCACCCGCCCGGAGGCCAGAGGGCAGGGCCTGGGCACCGCGCTGCTCGGCTGGGTCGAGGCCGAGGCGCGCAGACTCGGCTGCGAGGAGCTGCACCTCGACTCGGGCGTGCAGCGGTTTCCGGCCCATCGGCTGTACCTGCAGTTCGGCTTCGACATCACGAGCCACCACTTCGGGAAGAAGCTGTGAGTTACTACGATCCCGCCACGCGCTCGCCGACCATCAGTCGCCGGCCGGGCAACCGCCGCAGCGACGACTGGAACGCCGCGCTGCTGTCGCGCCTGCAGGTGTGCCGCGTCGCCACCCGCTGGAACGACCTGCCGTTCATCAACCCGACCACCTTCGTGTACCGTCCGGCCAGCCACGACCTGGTGTTTCATTCCAACCTCGCCGGGCGCCTGCGGGCCAATGCCGAGCGGGCGGACGAACGGGCCGAGCAGGTGTGCTTCGAGGCCTCGGAACTCGGCCGCCTGCTGCCCTCGAACGACCCGCTGGAACTGTCGATGCAGTACCGCTCGGTGATCGCCTTCGGCCACGTGTCGCTGCTGGAAGGCGACGAGGCGCGGCGGGCGCTCGAAGACCTGAGCCGCAAGCTGTTTCCGCACCTGCGGCCGGGAGCCGAGATGCGGCCGATCAGTGCCGACGATCTGGCGCGCACCAGCGTGTACAGCCTGAAGATCGAGCAGTGGAGCGGCAAGGAGAACTGGCAGGAGCAGGCCGACCAGACCGAAGAGTGGCCCGCCCTCACCGAGGAGCAACTGAGATGACCCGACCCACCGCGAACGAACACAGCGACTTTCACGCCCGCTACGTGAACATGGTGCCGGAGCCGGACCTGCTGGCGGCCATGCAGGCCCAGGAGGCCGTGACGCGGGCCGCGTTCCTGGCCTACGCCGACCGGCCGGACCACACCTACGCGCCCGGCAAGTGGACCGTGCGGCAGATGCTCGGCCACATGACCGACACCGAGCGGGTCTTCGGCGGCCGCCTGCTGTTCGCGGCCCGCGCCGACCCGGCCGCCCTGCCCGGCATCGAGCAGGACGACTGGATGCGCGAGGCCGACTTCGGCACCTACACGCTGCCGGACTTGCTGAACGAATTCGCCATCGTGCGCTCAGGCCACCTCTCGCTGCTGCGCCACTTGCCGCCCACCGTCTGGGACCGCCGGGTGACGGCCAGCGGGCACCCGTTCACGGTACGGGCGCTGGCGTATATGCTGCTGGGCCACGAGCGGGCGCACCTGGACATTCTGCGGGAACGCTACCGCTAGCCGAACAGCGGCCCCAGGTCGGTCAGCACGCCGCTGGGCCGCACCGCCGCGAAGTGGTAGCGGCCGAACAGCTCGGCGAAGCCCGGGGCATCGAGCTCGCTCACCGTGCCCGACGGCCCCTGCGCCCGCACCCGGTCGCCGCGCGCGGTCAGGCGGTACTCGCCCTTCGGCTCGGCTCCGAAATGCAGCGTGGCGAGGTACTCGCGCCCTCCGTGCCGCAGCAGCAGCGCGAGCAGGGGGGCCGCTTCCAGGGCGCCCTCCGGGGGGAGGGAGGGCTTGAGTTTTCTTGCAGTCCTGGCAGACACAGGCCAGAGTGTAGCGGCTGAGCCTCGCCCCCTGCGCCGGACGCCCGGGCGCACGCTCCGAACGGCGGCGCTCCGCTCTGGGCATGCTCGAACTGGAAGTGGGCGAACACATCGGCTGGGATCACGGCGAGTCTCAGGTCTACGCGGCCCGCTGGCAGGGGCACGAGGTGGTCCTCAAACGCCACCGTGAACGGCGCAAGCACGCCCGCGAACGGCACGGGTACGGTGTCTGGCGACACACCGGGCTGCTGCCGGAGCTGCTGCACGCCAGTTCCGAGCAGCTGGAACTGATACTGGAGCGGGTCCCGGCGGCCTCCGCCGTCGGTCAGCCGCAGACAGAAGCGATGTACCGGGTGGCGGGCGCGGCGCTGCGCCGGATGCACGACGCCGCCCCGCGTGGTCTGATCTTCGACGACGGGCGCGGAGACGTGCAGGACCTAGCCCGCCGCTACCTGCCGAGGGCGGTGGGCGTCCTGCCGGACGCGCAGGTGCTGCGGATGGGAACAGGGCGTCACAGGGCTGCTGCACGGCCCCTTCCCCGACATGGTGCTGCGGCACGCCGACGACACCGCCCGCAACTGGTTGTGGGACAGCGCCAGCCTGACGGTCATCGACCTGGAAATGGGCCGCCCCGGCCCCGGGGAGGCGGCGAGTTTTCTCCGTACTGTCCGGGCCTTCGACGCCTTGGTGATGGTGGTGTGGTGCCACACGCACGGCGACCCGGCCGGAGAGCAGCGGTTCCGACAGGCACTGAACCTGCTGCTCTAGCTCACCACCGTGCCCTGCCCGCCCAGCGCCGCACTGACCG
>Ga0160429_1001105_pt1 | contig 15960 bp, 14 predicted proteins | sample SolpanmetagenomR_FD_108199 | JGI IMG/M metagenome (GOLD analysis project Ga0160429, IMG submission 108199) | Solar panel surface microbial communities from Lawrence Berkeley National Laboratory, California, USA - R | ecosystem: Engineered > Built environment > Solar panel > Unclassified ...
GCAAGCACTACTGGCTCACGCCCGCCGCCTACCAAACACCCGATACCCTGCTCCAAGCCGTGACCCAACTCATCCACGACATTGGCTCCCCTGACTACTGGATTACTTTTGCTTGACTACTTAGGAGCTGATACTCTTTAAAAAGAACGTCATGCTGAACGCTGTGAAGCATCTCGTGGGCAGCAGTAATTTCAATCGTTAGGAATTACCAATCCAGGCGAGATGCTTCACTGGGTTCAGCATGACGTTCTTTTTTAAATAGGACTTACGCACTCAAAAATCAAGTGCATGATAATCAATAATTTACCTAAATACAAATGCTTTTTTGACCGCACAGAAACACTGTTTCCAGCCGATGAAGGCGGTTCCTGAATTTCAAGTGCGTAAGTTCTATTAAATCTATAACTCACAAGTTAAAAAGGTGCTCGACCAGCTCATTGCCGCCGCCGTTCAGCTCAGCAGCTTGCCCCGGCTAGCCCGGGTGCGCCAGCAGCCGCTGGCTAGCCAGGCAGCGGTACTGCGCCACCTGCTGGGCCGGGCCCGCGGCACCGAGTGGGGCCGGCGTTACGGCTACGCGGCTAGCCTCAGTGCCCAGGAGTTTGGCCGCCGCGTGCCGGTTAGTACTTATGAGCAGCTTTACCCCGAGCTGGAAAAGGTATTAAAGGGCCAGCCCAATGTGCTGTGGCCCGGCCCGGCCCCGCGCTGGCAGGCTAAGAGCAGCGGCACCACCAACGCCCGCAGCAAGTACATCCCACTCACCCCCGAGGCGCTGCACCACAACCACTACCGCGCCGGGCGCGACATGCTGGCCCTCAGCACCCACCTTTACCCTGGCTTGCGGGTGCTGCAAGGGAAAGCCCTGAGCCTCGGCGGTACCCACGCCGCCAGCCCGCATAGCCCGGCGGCGCAGGCCGGCGACGTATCGGCCTTCATCATGCAGGGCCTGCCAACCTGGGCCGAGTACTTGCGCACTCCGCCCTTGGCCCTTGCGCTGCTCGATGAGTGGGAAGAAAAAATCGAGCGCATTGCCCGCCACGTGCTGCACCAGGATGTACGCGTGCTGGCCGGCGTACCGACCTGGATGATTGTGCTTTTGCGCCGCGTGCTGGCCCTGGCTGGCACCGACGACCTTACCCAGGTATGGCCGCGGCTCGGGTTGTTCTTGCACGGGGCAGTAGCGTTTGGGCCCTACCGCGAGCTGTTTCGGCAGCTCATTCCGAGCCCGCAGATGCGCTACCTCGATATTTATAATGCCTCGGAAGGCTACTTCGCCTTGCAAGACGAGCCCGACTCGGAAGACCTGCTGCTGCTGCTCGACCACGGCATCTACTACGAGTTTTTGCCGGCCGCACAGTTCGATAGCCCCAGCCCGCAGCCCGTGCCGCTCGAAGCTGTGGAGGTGGGCGTAAGCTACGCGCTGGTCATCAGCACCAACGCCGGGCTGTGGCGCTACCTCGTGGGCGACACCGTGCGCTTTACCTCGGTGCAGCCTTACCGGCTGCGCATCACGGGGCGTACCAAGCACTTTCTCAACGCCTTTGGGGAAGAAGTGGTGGTCGAAAATGCCGAGGCGGCCGTGGCGGCCGCCGCCCGCGCTACTGGCACGCTGGTGCGCGACTTCACGGCGGCGCCCATCTACTTTGGGCCAGGTATAGCCTCACGCGGGGGGCACGAGTGGGCCGTGGAGCTAGTCGGCCCCACCTCGGCCGACCCCGTACTGTTTGGCCAGGCGCTCGATCAGGAGCTGCGTCGCCTCAATTCCGACTATGATGCCAAGCGTCACCGCGACCTGGCTCTGGCCCCACCCCGCTTGCACCTGGTGCCACCCGGCACCTTTGAGGCTTGGCTGCGCCGCCGTGGGCGGCTGGGCGGCCAGCACAAGGTGCCGCGGCTCAGCAACTCGCGCCAGCATTTGGAGGAGGTGCTGGCTTGCCAGCCGGGTAGTTGCTTTTATCCTTAACGCAAAACTGCGCCGCTAGTCTTCCCCTCATTGGGAGCCAGCGGCGCAGTTTAAAAGGCCTTACTAATTTAGCAGAGAGAGGCCTAGCTAGCCGTGGCGGCCAGGGCTTTTTCGCGCTTAGCCTCTACTGAGGCAATGAGTTTGCCAAAAGGCTCGATGAATTTGGCTACTCCTTCGTCCTCCAGCTGCTGCGTGAGGGTGTTTAGGTCGAGGCCCAGCTTAGGGAGGTCGCGCAGTACTTGCTGGGCTTTGTCGAGGCCCTGCTCCAGGCGGTCGGCGGGGTGGCCTTTCTGCTTGAAGATGTCCATCGTCTCGACCGGAATAGTATTCACCGTTTTGGGGCCAATGAGACCTTCTACGTACTTTAGGTCGTCGTATTTCGGGTTTTTGTTGCCGGTGCTAGCCCACAGCAGGCGCTGGGTATTAGCGCCTTTAGCTTGGAGTGCTTCCCAGCGTGGGCCGGCAAAAATCTCCTTGTACATCTGGTACGCCTGCTTGGCGCTCGACAGCGCTACCTCGCCCACCAGCGACTCGGCCAGCTTGCCGTTTTCGCCGCCTTCGGCCACGATTTTTTCCAGCTTGGGGTCGATGAGCACGTCAATACGGCTCAGGAAGAAGCTCGCCACCGAATTGATTTCTTCGAGTGGCTGGCCAGTTTTAGCCCGGTCTTCGAGGCCCGCGAGAAAGGCTTCGGTGACCGCTTTATAGCGGTCCAGACCAAAAATCAACGTCACGTTTACATTAATTCCCTCCGAGATGAGGGTGCGAATAGCGGGCAGGCCCTCCTTGGTAGCGGGCACTTTTATCATCACATTGGGCCGGCTCACTTCCTGCCAGAGGTGGCGGCCTTCGGTGATAGTACCCGCCGTGTCGTGCGCCAGTTTGGGCGATACTTCCAGGCTCACGTAGCCGTCGCTCGAGTTGTCGTGGCTATCGTAGAGCCCGCGAAATAAGTCGCAGGCAGCTTGCACGTCGGCCACGGCCAGGCCCTCGTAGATTTCTTCGGCCGACTTGCCCTGGCGGGCCTGCTCCGTGATGGTATCGTCGTAGTCGGCGCTGCCGCCGATGGCTTTCTCAAAAATGGCTGGGTTGGACGTCACGCCGCGCAGGGCATCTTCGTCGATGCGGCGCTTTAATTCGCCGTCCTGCAATACTTTGCGGCTAATAAAATCGAGCCAAAGGCTCTGGTCGAGGCGGCGAATGTCAACTAAGGGGTTCATGGCGAGGGTGCTTGAAACAAAAACTAGAACTAGCAAAAGAACAGATGGCCGCCCACAATAGTTGGCTAGCCAGCCGCCAAGGTAGTACTAGCTCATACGCAGGTCCGCAACATTAGGCTATTAGCCGAGCTGCTAGCAGTGCCGAGCTAGCCCGGCAAGCACACCGAGAAGGTAGTCCCCTGCCCTAGCTCACTTTGGACCTCGATGCGGCCGCCGGCGTTTTCCACCATCTTCTTGATCATGTAAAGCCCCACGCCGGAGCCCTCGACGTGCGTGTGCAGGCGCTGAAACATCACAAACAGCTTGCTCCGCCCCTTCTTCAAGTCCAGGCCCAGGCCATTGTCCTGCACCCGCAGCACGTACTCGGGGCCGTGGGGCTGGCACTCGATGCGTACCACGGGCACCCGGCTGGGGTGGCAATACTTGAGCGCGTTGCTAAGTAAGTTGTACACCACCGAGCGCAGGTTTTTTTCGGCAAATAGGAGCGTGAGGTTGGCGGGGATTTCGACCGTTATCTGCGCCGCTGTTTGGGCTATGAGAGGGGCCAGATCGAGGCTTACCTCGCGCACGATGCGGGCGAGGTTGACCTTTATTAGGGGTTGGTCCTGCTCTTTTTGCAGACGCGATACTTCAGTCAGGTGCCAGATAGTGCGCTTGAATCGCTCTACCGCGTCCTGCATCATGTCTAGCATGGCGGGCACGTCGCCCACCCGGCCGGCTAGTGGCAGCTCGTGCTGCACTGCTCGCAGCAAGCCCTCAATATTGGCAATGGGCGCTTTCAGGTCGTGCGAGGCCGTGTAGATAAACGTATCCAAATCTACGTTGGTGCGCACCAGCTGCTGGTTGGTGGCGCGCAGCTCTTCGTTGATAGTGGATAGCTCCTTATTAAGGTGCTGCACCTGCTGGCGATCCAGCACCTGCGCCGTCACGTTGACGGTGACGCAGGCAATACCGATCATCTCACCCTGCGCATTGCGCAAAGGATGACACACGCAATTAAAATAGCCTGCTTCGCCGGGCTTTTGAGACATCAGGTGGCCCTCCCGCTCCCGCTCCATATGGGTTTGGCCGGTATGCCATACCTTCTCGAGCAGTTCGAGGTAACCTTGGTTCACTAGCTCGGGCATCGCTTCAAAACAAGGCTGGCCGAGCAGTTGGGCGGGTTGGCGGCCCAGGAGCTTGCCCATAGAAGCGTTCACCAAGTCAATTCTGTGATTGGGGCCATGCACCACAAACATGGCTGCCGGGGCCAGCTCAAATATGGCCCGCACCGCTTCCGCTTGCTGGCGAACCAGTACTTTTGCGGTAACGTCGACCACAAAAATCAGGATGCCCGTGGGGTGATTTTGGCCATTGTGTAGCGGCAGGCAGTTGATTTCTACGTAGCGCTGCACCCGCTGGCCGCTAGTTAGGTCGATGAACGACGTAGCTACTTCGTGGTCTTTGTGAGGCTGGCCAGTCGCGTATACCTGGTCAAGCACTTGCGTAAATTCTTCTCTACTAACCAGAAAATCCTCGGCAATAGGCTGGCCAGGCTGAGACAGGTGGCCAGTCAGCACTTGGTAGCGCTCATTTAAGAAAGTATAGCGGTGCTCGGGGCCACTCAGGGTGGCAATACCCGCCGGCAGCTGCTCCATGATGTGGCTTAGCAACTCCTGCTGGTCGGCTAGTTGCTGCTGCTGCCGGCGCGATTCTGCCAGGGCCTCCTCCAGCTGTTTGGTGCGCTCGGCCACGCGGGTTTCCAACTCCTGGTTGAGGCACTGCAACTGTAGCTGGCCGTGCATGAGCTCATTATTAGTGAGCAAGTACTCTTCGTTGGTCGTCCGCAGCTCTTCGTTAATACTAGCTAGCTCCAGAGGGTAAGTAGTACGTAGGTTATTAGTGAACAGCGTAGTAGTGTCGTACAAGTCAGGCATAGTACGTAAGTAGAAGGAAATGCCAGCGGCTACGTGCTGCCGGGGCTAGCCGGCTCGGCCCCGATGGCCCGTAACGTCTAGCAGTCTAAGATTAAAACGCTCCCAGAAACTTACGGGAAGGGTATTTCGTGCGCAATATGGTGCTAGCCAGGCTGCCACTAGGGCTGCCAGGAAAGCAGGTCGTTGTCGCGGTTAGTGACGCTGGGTAGCGCGCCCCTGAGTAGGAGGGGCAGTTGGGAACTCAGCGTTTTGCCCTATGAAGGCTACCTGGTCTACATATACGACCCGGATACCTTTCTTGGATTATCGCTGGGAGGAAGAATTTGGCGTAAACTTCTGCTACCCGTCAAATAACTCTACAATACCCGTGCCAACCGGCTGGCGAGGCGCACGTTCAGCGTCGTGGTGCCATCGAGAGGCTAGGTAATAGCGGGGCGTCTGCTAGCGCTTTAGGGCGTATGGCGGCGCAGTAAATAGCGCTTTTCGGAGCCAACTGCGCAGAATAGCAAAGCTGCCAGCAGTAGGTTGCTCAGGCCGGCCAACATAGCGCCAGCGTTTATTAGCCAGGAAACCCAAATTTCTCGAAGCCAGGAGCGAAACCGGAGGCCTAAAAACAAAGTATACCCTCTAGAAAAGCTCTAGAGGGTATAGTGTGGGCAGTATCGGAATCGAACCGATGACCTCTACCATGTCAAGGTAGCGCTCTAACCAGCTGAGCTAACTCCCCGGTATCCGGCCGCACTTACGCCCGAGGCTGCAAAAGTACGTGCGCCGACGGGTTTTCGGCGTAAGATTTTGGGCGTGGCGTTTCTTTGCGTCAATGTTGCTATTTTCTCCTGCACCCGTTGCTACCGCCGTGGCCAGCTGGCTAGCCACTTACCAGCACCGCGAGCTGCTGCTGAGCCAGGGCCTGGGGCTGCTCGGTACCTGGGCGCTACTCAACCTGATTATCAGCGGCTACTTTCTGCCGCGCACCGACCAGCGCGAGCAGCCCCACCACTTTCATTTCATGAACTGCTGCTGGGGCTTTATCAACGCCATTCTGGCGGCGGTGGGCATTTTGCGCACGCACCCTGGCCACCCACCCGCGGGCCTAACGCCGGCCGGCGCCGTTGAGGCGCACCTCTTCGTGGAGCAGGTTTTTCTCTTCAATATCATCCTCAACGTAGGCTACGTGCTGGTGGGCATCTGGCTGCTCAGCCGCGCCGCCAGTGCCGGCCGGCCTGAGCGGCTATACGGTTACGGCCGCTCGGTACAGATGCAAGGTGCCTTTTTACTGTTGTTTAACTTGATCATGTGGCTTGTACTAAGGCAGTAGTTCGCACTTAGCAGCCACCAAAAAGCGCGTTGCCGGCTAGCCCGGCAACGCGCTTTTTGGTGGCTGCTAAGTGCCTGGCTAGCCTGGCAGTACGCAGCTTAGCTACTCAGCAGCTTTTCCTAAAATTTCTGATTAAAGGCAGCAAGGTCTTCGGGCTTGTGGCTGGTGATGAAGTTGCCATCCACTACCACTTCCGAATCTTGCCACTCGGCGCCGGCGTTGCGCAAGTCGGTCTTGAGGCTGGGCCAGCTGGTCATATACTTGCCGCTCACTACGCCGGCTTCAATCAGTATCCAGGGGCCGTGGCAGATGGCCGCCACTGGCCTGCCCAAATGCGCAAACTCGCGTACAAAGGCTACCACCTTGGGCTCCAGGCGCAGCTCATTGGAGTTGATCTGGCCGTCGGGCAGTACCAGCGCGTCGTAATCGCCTACTTGCACTTCGCCAATTATTTTGTCCACGTCCACGGCTAGCCCCTAGTCGGCCTCACCGGCGGCGCGGCGGGCCTTTTTCAGCTCTTGGCGCACGGCCTTCATCCGCTCGTCAAAGCCATCGGGGTCGTAGTCGATGCTGGGCACATCCAGCTCGTCAAGCATATCCATGAGGGCATCGGAGTGGTCGAGGCGCGTGCCGGCGGGCAGCTGCACGAAGGCCATTTCTGACCACAGCAGGGCGAGCAGACGGTGGCCCGCAGTAGTACGCATCTGCATCTCTACCACCAGCGTAGAGTTGTCGAAATGAATGAGCTGCGTACTGATGCGCACTAGGCTGCCTTGCCGCGCCGGCTTGAGGTAGCTGATATGGTGCTTGGTAATAACCCAAGCCGCGTGCTGCTCGCGCGCCAGCTGGCCCATATTCAAGTCGTAGTGCGCGGCTACCTGGTCTTCGCGGGCATTGAGAAAGTAGTCGAGGTAGCGGACATTATTGAGGTAGCCCAGCATATCGCAATCTTGCGAATGGATGCGGTGCTGGGTTTCGGGAGTGCGGATAAGAGTAGCCATAAGCGAAACAATACGCGCCCGCCAGCGAGCGGGGAGCGCAGTAAAAATGGGTCGTGCTCCACAACGCTAGACTCAGCTGCTTGTTTGGCTAGTGAAAGTAGCTTACTGGCGAGCAGCCCCGGCAAATGAAACGCTCACGGGTAGCTAGTAGCCGCTGCCTCAACGTTGCTGCTAATGACTAGAAGTCAACTTGGTTGCCTGGACCAGAAAAGTTAAATGTTTTGCCTGCACAATTCTATTTTCAAGGGGTATAAACCCAAGCGTACAAACGTTTTAGCAAGGTAGTTGCTAGTATCTTTGCTACTCCTAAAGCGTGCGCTGTTTTTATGCAAAGTTCTACTGATTCTGCTGCTACTTTATCGCTTCTGCTCACCCCTTGCGCAGAAGAACAGGCTTGGCGAGCGCAGGCCGAGGCCCAGCTAGCCGAGCTGCGCCACTCATTGGCGCTCGCCCAAGCCCAGATAGAGTTTCAAAACAGCCGTTTGCAATCCTTGCTGGGCCTGCCGCCGGGTAGTGCCGCCCTCGACGGGCAGCTTCAGCACCACGACCCGCTAAACCCCGGAGCAGCGTATTCCGGGATGGCTAGTCCGGAGCAGATGGCGCTGCTGGCTCAAAATCCTAATCCCGTCTTGCGCCTCACGGCTACTGGCGAAATGTGCTATGCCAACCCGGCGGCGCTGGCCCTGGGGCAGGCTCTCACGCAGGCCGTGCAGCCCCAGGGCTGCCTGCTGTCGCTGGTGCGTAGCGCTTTGCAGCAGGGCGTTATGCAGCAGCAGGAAATACTCTTGGCCGATAATTGGTACTCGCTGCAAGTGGTGCCGGGGCCGGGCGATACCTGCGCTACGCTGTACCTGACCGATAGCAGCGCCCGGCACTGCGCCGAGCAGCGTCTGGCCGAGCAACGCGAATTTTACGAAACCACCCTCAACGCGCTGCCCGTCGATGTGGTCGCGTTTGACTCCGAATTCCGCTTCCGCTTCGTCAATAAGTCAGCCATCAAGCGTATGGACATACGGGAATGGATTATTGGCAAAACCGACGCCGAGTATTGCGAGCACCGGCAGCTGGCCCCCGAGATACACGACGAGCGCCAGCGCCGATTTAATGAGGCCCACCAAGCCCGGGCCTTGATAAAGTGGGAGGAAAACCTAATGGCGGCGGATGGCCCCCGGCGGGTGCGGCGCATGTTCCAGCCCTTGTTTGGGCCCGATGGCGAGCTATGTCTGATGATAGGCATGAGTATCGACATTACTCAGGCCTACCAAGCCGAGCAGAAGCTGGTAGAGCAGCAGGCTTTTTATGAGTTTGTGCTCAACCAGCTGCCCTGCGACATTGGTATTTTCGACAACCAGTACCGCTACGTGTTTGTGAATGAGCGGGGTATCCGCGACCCCGAGATGAGGAAGTGGATAATTGGCAAAGACAACTTTGCCTTCTTTGAGCGCACCAACCGGCCCCGCCACATGGGAGAGCGGCGCCAGGCGCAGTTTGAGTACGCCGTGCAAGAGCGCAAGCTGCACACCTACGAGGAAGTATTTGCCCACCCCGACGGTGCTCGCCACTTGCTGCGCTGCGTGCAGCCGGTTTTTCACCCCGACGAATCCCTTTACTTGCTCGTGGGCTACGGGCTCGACATCACGGAGCGCGTGCAAGCCGAGCAGACGCTTACCCAGGCCAAGCTGGCGGCCGAAGAATCGGTGCGGGTAAAAGAGGCGTTTCTGGCCAATATGAGCCACGAAATTCGCACGCCCATGAATGCCATTCTGGGCATGAGCCAGCTACTGGCCAAAACCCCGCTCACCGACGACCAGCTGAACTACCAGCAAGCGATTACTACTTCGGCCGAAAACCTGCTCGTCATCATCAATGATGTGCTCGACCTCTCGAAGCTCGAAGCCGGCAAGCTGGTGCTGGAAATTATTGGTTTTTCGCCGGCGCACTTACTGGCTCAGGTCGAGCAAACGCTGCGTTTTAAAGCCGCTGAAAAAGGCCTGGGCCTAGTGACGGTACTAAGCCCCGAGGTACCGCCAGCGCTGCTCGGCGACCCGTATCGCCTGCGCCAGGTGCTATTAAATCTAGCCGATAATGCCTTGAAATTCACGCAAAAAGGCTTGGTAACGGTAGAGTGCCTGCTGGTGCCCGCCGCTGATGCCCCAGCCGGTACTGCCGCGGTGGAGTTTCGGGTCACGGACACTGGCATTGGTATCGAGCCCGAATACCTGGCCACCATATTTACCGAGTTTAGCCAGGCCGACTCTTCGGTGACGCGCAAATTTGGTGGCACCGGGCTGGGCCTCAGCATCTGCCGCGACCTGGTGCGGCTGATGGGTAGTGAAATGCAAGTGACTAGCCAGAAGAGCCGGGGCACAACTACGCAGTTTGCGGTGCACCTGCCCGTGGGAACTACCCAGGTCGTGGAACGCCGCAAAAAGCCCGCTGCCACCGAGGCGCAGCGCCAGCGCTTGCGCGGTATGCGCGTGCTGCTGGTAGAAGATAATTTGTTTAACCGCCAGATAGCGAAGTCTTTCCTGACGCAGGCCGAGGTGCTGGTGACCGAGGCCGAGCACGGGGCGCAGGCCGTCGAGCTGGCCCAGCAGCAGCAGTTTGACCTCATCCTGATGGACGTGCAGATGCCCGTAATGGATGGCTACGCCGCCACGGCCATCCTGCGCCAGCAACTGGCCCTGCCCATCCCTATTATCGCCCTCACCGCCAACGCCATCAATGGGGAGCGGGAAAAATGCTTGGCGGCGGGCATGAGCGGCTACTTGGCCAAGCCCTTTCAGGAATCGCAACTGCTTCAGCAGCTGCTGGACTGGGTGCTGCCTGCCGACGCATCTTCTACCTTCGATGTGCCCGAACTCATCGCCCCCGAGCCCAGCCGCCCGGCGCCGAGCCTCTACAGTATTGATGACCTCCTGAAAGCTGGCCAGGGTGATGCCGAGTTTGTCATATTTATGCTGCACACCTTTACCGAAAGCTGTGAGGAAGCCATGCAGGACTTGCGCCGGGGCCTGCACGAAGCTGACTTGGCCTTGCTGAAAGGAGTAGCGCACAGCCTCAAGCCCAGTTTGCAGCACTTGAACGCGTGGCAGGCCCTGCCCCCCGTAGAAAAGCTTAATAAATGGGCCGACGCGTTTGACCCAGCCCTCCTGCTGCCTTTGGTGCAGGAGACGGAACAGCAGCTGGGTGAAGTGCTGGCGCAAATAGCGTCGGACTTGCAGGCCGAGCTGGTAATGACCCGGGTACTGGCCGCCTAGCCGCTGGGGCAATGGCGGGTACCCTCGGGTAAGCGCCGGGGCCTCATGCGTGGCCGATAGCCCAGCTTTCCTGGACCCGGCGCCACCGGCTTGGTGCTGTATTTAAGGCTGGAAGTAGCCTGGTTCGCTCATTAATTTGAGGATTATGAAGTGGCTATCTATCTCAATACTTCCCCAAGGCTTCCCTGCTAGCTTTGGTAGCACTGCTTTTATTCGGCAATTGCCCCAAGAACGTATACCATCGGCTAGGCTCAGGTACCACGCCCCAGCAGGTAGCCCGCCTTCAGCAGCTCCAGCGGCGGGCCGACAGCTTAATACCGCCTCCCGGCGCGGTACTTGCCGCCCGTGCCCGGCCGCCCCACTGCCCGCCAGCTGCTCGATAGTATCGACGCGGCCCGGCGACGGCTACTCACCCCGGCCCAGTACGCCAACTACCGCCAGACTATTCTGCGGCCGCGCTTTCCTCGCCGCCCGCCCAAAGGCTATCGGTAGCCAAGCGGCCAGAAGTGTTTTTAGCGGCCCTGTTTCACCCAGCGGCGCATTTCTGCGTACCCGTGCTGTCTATCTTTTTGCGCATGTTGCGGTTTATGCATTCCACTCGTCTTGTTGCTCTGGCGCTCGCCCTTACACTACTGGCATCCAGTTGCTCCATCTTCCACCATAAGCGCGCTACTCCTGCCCCGACCGCCACCGTCGAGGCCGTGCGCACTCCCGACTCGCCTACGCCGCCCACCGCCGCCCGCGACTTGGCCGATGTGATGACCAACGTGCTGCACCTGCGCCCCGACCAAACCACCAAAGTGCGTCATATTCTCAGCTCGACCGTGGAGCAGGTCAATGCCGCCCGCCAGCAGTACCCGGCCCAGTCACCGCCGCTCACCGCGGCCCTCACCCGCATCAATACCTCCTCCGAAAAGCAGCTGCGCGAGGTGCTTGGCCCCGTCACGTATAAGGAATTGCAAACCAAGCGCCCCCAGATCCAGGCCCAGATGCAGCAGCTCCAGCACCCGTAGCCAGCTAGTGGCTAGCCAGCCGGCGGGGCCGGCGTCAGGCGCAGTGGGGCCACGCCGGTATCGTCGTAGAGGTCGGCAAGCGGCAGCTCCAAGCGCAGGTCGGGGATGGCCAGCACGCTGCCGGGGTCGGTGAGGAGGGTATAAATCCACTGCCCAGCCTCGTTGCGCCTAAACCACTCCACGACCCACGCCGTTTGCGACACCAGCAGGTAGTGGCGCAAGCTAGCAAGCTGCTGATACTGCTTAAACTTTTCGGTGCGGTCGTAGTCGGCCGTGGAGGGCGATAGCACTTCGGCAATTAAAACCGGATACCGCGCTTGATAAGCCTCGCGTCGGTCGGCGGGGTCGCACGCTACCATCACATCGGGATAAGCATAAAAACTGCGCTCGCTAATGACTAAGCGCACGTTTTCATCAAATACCCGGCAGCCCTGCTTACGAGCTAGTGGTCGGAGCGCTGCCACTAAGTTGCCTTTTATCAGGTTGTGCGACACACTCGCTCCTGCCATCGCAAACACTTCACCCTCATAGTATTCATGTCGCACATCACTGGCCTCTTCGAGCTTGAAGTATTCTTCGGGCGTGTAGTGGCGCGGCGTGGCTCCGGCTTGTCCCATGGCGGCAGGTTTTTTCAAAGATACACCGTTTGCCCGCCCATTTTTGCTGCCAATAGTTCAGTAGCAGACTCAGCAACTGCCTGACCTGCGGCGGGTAAGATGGGTAAAACTGCTTGCTACCCATAAAGCTCACGTGCCGCCGCCCGGCGCGAGCTGCCAAACTCGTAAAGCGGCTATGATTGGCACTGGCTGGGGAAGGATGCAAGGCAGTGTCGGGCTTGCGCTAATCTGCTGCCGGTCGGCAAGGCCACTGTAAGGGTAGCTACTAGCAGTATTGAAAGACACAGGCTGTATAATTACTGCCAAACCAGTAGGTCAGGCTACGCAAAAAAGGCCGCTCCTGCGTACAGGAGCGGCCTTTCTCAGTCAACTTGAAATTAGTTTAGAACAAGCCCTTTTTTACCGTGCGATGGCCGTCCTCATCGATCTTAATCTTCGTGCCATCAGCCCGCTTGATTTTTAGGGAGCCATCGTCGCTCCGCTTAATTTTGGCGCCGTTCTGGTATTTCACTTTGTGATCCTCTTCGTCGTTTTCAATTTTCTTGATCCCCGAGCCCTGGCCCACCCGGGCGCCCAGGCTAGGTTTGGCACCGGTAGTCGTAGTCTTCTCCACCGTGTAGGGGCCAGCGTAGTAATTGCCTTGGTTGGTAGTGTAGGTGCGGTACTGCGTGGGGTCGGTTACTACCGTTTTCACCTCCTTGGTGGTCTGGTCGTTGGCAGCCTTGGTAGCAGCGTAACGGCCAGTTGTGTCGGTAGCGTAGTGCGCGTTGAGGTCGCGTATGGCCCGGGCCCGAGTATAATACACTTGCTGAAGGTGGGTTTTTACGGCAGCATCGGTTAGCTTCAGGTCGTTGGTTACCTGGTCGACTAGCTGGTCGGCGCTGCTCCGGTACGCGGTGGTATCAACCGTGGTCGTAGTGGTCACCGGTTGCGTGCCGCCCGGAATTTCAGTGGTTTCGGTGGTTTCGGTTTTCTTTTCCTGCGAGCAGGAAGCAATGGCTACCGTAGTAGCGGCAGCCAATAAGAGAAGCTTGGTATTCATAAGATTAAAGTCAGTTAAAGTGCGGCTTTCCGCAATGGCCGGTAATACGGTTAAGTAAAAATCTTGGTTGCCGGCCCGCGTATAAATACCCGTTAACCAAATTTTTTTATTTCTAGCTATTCACCACCGAGCCACCGTTGGGGTGCAGCGTCTGGCCCGAGAAATACGAGGCGTCTTCCGAAGCCAGAAACACGTAGGCGGGCGCTACTTCGGAGGGCTGGCCGGCGCGGCCCATGGGCACATCGTGGCCAAAAAACGGTAGCTTGAGCAGCCCAACCCCCGTCACGAACGGCGTCCAGATCGGGCCCGGCGCCACCGAGTTTACCCGAATTCCTTTCTTGATAAGTTGCAGCGACAGCGCTCGCGTGAACGCCTCAATAGCGCCCTTGGTCGAGGTGTAATCGAGGAGCGCCTCGTTGCCTTTATAGGCGTTTACCGAAGTCGTATTGATAATGGCGGCGCCTTCCTGTAAGATGCTTGAGCGCGGCCCGCACAATGCGGAACTGCGCGATGATGTTGAGGTTGAAGATGCTGTCGAGCTCGCTATCCGTAATATCTTCCAGCGAATCGTGCCAGTTTTGCTCGGCGGCGTTATTTATCACCACGTCGAGCTTGCCATACTCGGCCACAGTGCGCTCCACTACTTCCTGGCAGAAGGCGGGCCCCTTCAGGTCGCCGGGCAGCAGCAGGCAGCGCCGGCCTTCGGCCTGCACGAGCTGCTGCGTCTTTTCGGCATCCTGCTGCTCGGTGGGCAAATAAACGATGGCTACGTCGGCACCTTCGCGGGCAAAATGAATTGCCACGGCCCGCCCGATGCCCGAATCGCCCCCGTAATGAGCGCCGCCTTATCCTTGAGCTTATCGGCGCCTTTGTAGCCCTCGCGGATAGACTCGGGCTCGGGCGTCATTTTGTATTCGAGGCCCGGCTTACCGGCGCCCGCATCTTGGTGCTGGGGCGGGAAAATAGTTGGTTTGTCAGACATCAGACTGAGTAAATTTGCTTAGTGCAGCTTGAGCTAACGAGAGCCAAGCGTTGAGGTTACCCTAGCCGGCGAGCTCGCGCTAAACTTTCGTTGGCGGTGTTTTGCTCGCCGCCGAAGCATCTTGCTAGTCGCAATTAGCTGTTAACCTACTTACCCTGATGTCCGAAGCTTTTTCTAGTGAGCCCGCTGGCGGCGAGGCTAGCCCACGCCACTTTATGCTGCACAAGCCCTACGGCTACCTCAGCCAGTTCACCAGTGAGTTTGCCAAAGAAGTTAAGAAAAAGCGATTTTTGGGAGAGCTACACGACTTTCCGACGGGTACAATGGCCATTGGCCGGCTCGATGAAGATAGCGAGGGTCTGCTGCTGCTTACTACCGATGGCCGCGTGAGTGAGCAAGTGCGCAGCCGCCACGTCGAAAAAGAATATTATGCCCAAGTCGATGGCCAGCTGACGCCCGCGGCCCTGGCTTCTTTGCAGCAGGGAGTAGCCATCAGCATTCACGGTGTAGCGTACCGTACGTTGCCCTGCCGAGCTAGCTTGCTCGCACCCCCGCCGATGTTGCCCGTCCGCGCCCGCCGCATTCGCGACGACCGGCACGGGCCCACTAGCTGGGTTTCGCTCGTGCTCACCGAAGGCAAGTACCGGCAGGTGCGCAAGATGACGGCCGCCGTCGGCTTTCCTACCCTGCGGCTGGTGCGGGTACGCATCGGGGGCATCTGGCTCGGCGAGCTAGCGCCTGGCACTGCGCAGGAACTGGCTAGCCTCGCACTGGCGCTGAGCTAGCCAGCAAAGAGACAACGGCCTGGCTGGCTAGCCTGGTGGTAGCCCAAGTTAGGAGGCTCAATTTCTGCTTTTTAAAGAAAGCTAAGCTCAGAATAGCTTGCTGCAACTATCCGGCTGCTACCTTTGTTTACATCACCAAACAAGCAGCGGGCAGTCACTCTTTTGGTGGAGCGATTGGTCCTGCCAAGATTAACCCCTATCTATGGCCAGAGCGCAGGAAACCTTCAGCAAAAAAGAAAACGAAAAGAAGCGTCTGAAAAAGAAGACCGAAAAAGAGGAGAAGAAGAAGGAGCGCCAGGCAAACGCCGAAAAAGGCCAGAGCCTGGAGGAGATGCTGGCTTACGTAGACGAAAACGGCAACATCACTTCGACACCTCCCGACCCTACCAAGAAGCGCAAGGAAATCAACCTGGAAGACATTCAGGTAAGTGTGACCAAGCAAGAAGACCGCGAGCCTGAAGATGTAGTGCGCACTGGTACCGTGTCGTTTTTCAACGATTCAAAGGGCTACGGCTTTATCAAAGACCAGCAGACGCAGGAAAGCATCTTTGTGCACGTCAATGCGCTGGGTGGCCTTACCCTGAAAGAAGGCAACAAAGTAACCTTTGAGGTGGAGCCTGGCCAAAAAGGCCCAACCGCCGTGCGGGTGAAAATGAGCGCTTAGCGCTGCATTTCTTATAGTCTAAAAATGCTCATTAAAAAGCCCCAACCACTCCTAGTGGTCTTGTCCTTACCCACATCTTGCTGAAAAGCGCCGGCCGGTAGGTCGGCGCTTTTTTTAGTCTTCGTCCAGCATCAGGTGCGCTGCCAGGCGCACCCCCTCAACCAGTTGGCGCAGGCTCATCA
>Ga0160429_1001106_pt1 | contig 15948 bp, 15 predicted proteins | sample SolpanmetagenomR_FD_108199 | JGI IMG/M metagenome (GOLD analysis project Ga0160429, IMG submission 108199) | Solar panel surface microbial communities from Lawrence Berkeley National Laboratory, California, USA - R | ecosystem: Engineered > Built environment > Solar panel > Unclassified ...
TAGTGTTTCTCGTCAGACAGCAAAATTATTCTCAGCAGATCATGATGATATCAATGATGAGTCTTGTTCAGACATGAAAAACAAACTCGCGTCACTTTCGTCAAAAATCAAATCAATCTCCTTCTACGCTTCGGCGCAGGGATCTGTGCTAACCCATCTTCTTCCTCTGCCGCAAGATCTGCAGTCTTCCTCTTACTTTCCACATTCTGCACCTGCGCTTTCTCTTCCAATTTTGCTTTACATGCTCCGTTCCCGCTCACTTTACCCGCCGCGCGCCGTCCACCGCCGGCGGTAGACTTAGGCCTAGTCTGGACCTCCTGTTTGCTGACAACATTACGTAGCGCAGTAGCAGGCACTTTGCGTACCAGCGACTCCATTGATGCTTTGATTGCTTGGCTCTCTTGCTCCCCAAATGCCTTTGTCTGACTTCTCGTCTGTCGGGGAGCGAAGATTTCAACATTGGGAGGTGCGGGTGGTTTCGCTACTTTTCTAGGTGACTTCCGTGTTGAGGGCTTCACAGGTGACTGATGCTCGGGAGGTGGCTGCTTGATGATGGATTTTATTGGTGATATTGGTGATTGATGATCATCGTCTTGAGTTGTTGCTTGACTGAAAGTCTTCGCGTGTTGTGGTCGTGCCGGGTGTATCATAGTTGCTGCTGGTGGGGAGATGGCTGAATCTGCTCTGGGAATGGGCTTTGAGACTGTACTCGGTAGTGGCAAGATAATCCTAGTTATCTGTTGGGCAGGTGTCGGCAATGATTGTAGTGGAGGTTGTATCACATCAACAGCCCCCGTCATTTCCACATGATAACCTTTATACTGCATCATAGGAGCGGGAACAGGAGCAGTAGGCTTTTCCAGAAGCACTCTAGCTGGGACCTTCAGCCTTACGACTTGACTCTCCGAGGGTTGTGCACGCACTGGAGAGTTTAGAACTGGAACATGAAGCGGCCGCTGTTCCAAGGCCTTCAGTCTCTTCTCCAGCTCCAGGTTCTTCCCACTAAGACTCTGATTCGCCCTAAGGAGATCCGAAATAGAGCGGGAGAGAGCGTGTAGCACCTTCCGGTCATGCGCAGCAGTATCGTTTGTCGTCTTGATTTCTCTAGCAACTCTCTGGATTCGCTCGGAGTCCTGGCTCCTAGCGTCGTCAAGATTCGCTATCGCGCTTTCGATAGCCCAAATTTTAGACTCCAAAGACTTGATGCTAGCTTCGAGATTTTGGATGCGGAAAGACGTTCGTGCGGACTCTGAAGTCTCATTCTGGCGTGTACGTTCTAAGTTGACTAGTTTTTCCCGTAAGCTGTGAAGGGGTTGTGAATTCTCCTCTTGAGTGGAGAGTCGTTGTTCGAGATGTTGACATTTGTGGTTCAGGTCTGACAAGCCATTGAGTCGGTTATCGAGAGTGCGTCGTTCCACAAGTGAATCTTGGGAGGACTTCTTGATAGTTTTGTCCAGGCTGTCGAGACGTAGTTGTAATTGCTCTAGTGTAGAAGCTGTGCCCTCAATAGCAATTGAGGGTGCTTCTTCCAGCGTCTTGATACGATCCAGTAGAAAACTATGCTCTCGCTTAAGTTGGTGGGCCCAAAGTAGGTTTACTGGTGATGGTACAATGGGAGACATGTTGGTTCAAGACCTTTGAGAAATGATCAAACTACCAGTGTTGTAGCTCTTCTAAGCCAGTGAGAGATATAAGCACGAGTAGATCAGATCAAATGAGCCACATAATATTGGATCAGATGACACGCAGCAATATTTTCAATCATCGTACACGTCGAAGGTCTTGAAGGGATGGGATAAGGAAGGAAGTGACCAACTCCGACCACAATCTCTAGAAGGAAGAAGCAGCCCCTGTTTTTCAAAAACCATGTTTTCACAACGATCATTCGTGGGACAACAAGAAGATAAATCTATGCAAACTAGCCATTCTCATATTGCAAAATCAAACTAAGAACACAGACTTGAACAAAGATAGATCCCATATCAGGTGGTATTTTGCGCAACGTTAAATAACTCGGAGAGAGAAAAGACCACGCAAACAAAACTCCTGTCCCCCATGACCAACGGGAGTACCTTGCTTTTTAAGAGTGAAAACCGTAAAAACAAGGTACAAATTCTACTTTTGCACCCACTGACAATATTGTCCAACAGGACCAAGACGTGAAAAGACGTTTCGTTAACGACGAGAACACCCGAGTACGTAAAGTCCGTGAACAAATTAACGTCAAAACCAAAGTACGCTTAAATGAGGTCTGCGAGCAAGGTAGTTAGCATTTAAGAATATTAGCGCATAAATGAAACTTACCGGCAACGTTCATGGGCATCTCCTCGATTTGAGTGCTGTAGAATTGCTCGATTTCGCGCATCATGCGGACGTCGTCAGCAGTGACGAAGTTGATAGACACACCCTTTCGGCCGAAACGACCACCACGACCGATACGGTGAATGTAGTTCTCACGGTTGGTGGGTAGATCGTAGTTGATGACAAGGGAGACTTGCTGCACATCGATACCACGGGCCAACAGGTCGGTAGCGATGAGAACGCGGGAAGAACCAGAGCGGAACTCCTTCATGATAACATCACGCTGACCCTGCTCCATGTCACCGTGCATGGCAGAGACAGTAAAGTCACGGCCGGTAAGCTTGTCGGTGAGCCAGTCGACCTTTCTCCTCGTGTTGCAGAAGATGACAGCCTGAGTAATGGTAACGGTCTCGTACAAGTCGCAAAGGGTGTCCAACTTCCAGTCCTCCTTCTCGACTGCGATGTAGAATTGCTTAATACCTTCTAGGGTAAGCTCAGCCTTCTTGACGAGAATACGAACAGGGTCGCGCATGAACTTGGTGGTAACCTCGAGGACATCCTGGGGCATGGTAGCGGAGAGAAGAACGACCTGGGTAGACTGGGGAAGGAGCTGGAAGATGTCGTAGATCTGCTCAGTGAAACCACGAGAAAGCATCTCATCGGCCTCGTCGAGGATGAACATCTTCATCGAGTCGGTCTTGAGAACACGACGCTGGATCATGTCCTGGACACGACCGGGGGTACCGACAACGACCTGAGGGCCATCTTGAAGGGCCTTCATATCATCACGGACGCTAGTACCACCAATACATGCGTGGCACTGAACGTTCATGAAGTCGCCGATGGCAATGACGACCTTTTGAATCTGTTGTGCGAGCTCACGGGTGGGAGCGAGGATAAGAGCCTGAGGTGCCTTGAGCTCGGTGTCGATTTTCTGAAGGCAGGAGATTGAGAAAGTGGCGGTCTTGCCAGTTCCGGATTGTGCTTGTGCAATCACATCGTGGCCTTTGATGACAGGCTGTGAAGGTGTTAGTTAGTTATCGAATTGGCGTATCAGAAAGTACTTACGGCGATAGCGCGCGATTGTATAGCGGAGGGGCGCTCGAAACCGTAGGCGTAAACTCCTGTAATACTGTCAGCTCGAGTATTCCACCATTGCAGTCCTAGAACCATAACATACCGCGAAGGAGCTCAGCCTTGAGGTTCATAGCATCGAAGGAGTCGGTGACCTCGTCGTAGTTCGACTCGATCTGACCTAGCGGGAGAATCATGTCAGTGCTGTGCCCCGAAAACTCCCAACAAATTTATTTCAAACGATGCGATACAATAGGTATCATTCGCGCCGTCTCGCCTTCTCATGGGAATATAACATACCCTCGGGAATTTCCTCGAGACCTTTGCTGTCAGCCATGATTGCAGTTTATGGATTTTTTCGTGAAGTTGCTGTGGGGCGTGCGACGTTGACGCAGTACTCCTTCTACGGATACCGACTGATTTGTTGATAGAAACTGATTACAAGATACCAAACTCCCTGGAAGAGAGTTATAAAGTATCAGGAAAGTGGAAAGAAGTCGATGATGGAAAGATGAAGTTTCAAAAGTAACTAGATCAAGTCCAAGGGCGAGAAAGTGAATAATTTTTCCCTGAGAGCCGCGACTGCCCAATTAGGAAAGGCGCCGATTTAAACAAAGTTCTAACGAGTGCAGCAGTTTCGAGAAACCAACAACAGTGAAGTTGAATTTTCCATTCTCGCCACCATCAAGGAAGATTTTGCAATCAACTTTCGATACTTTGCAGTCAGCACGGCCCCAATGGCACCATCGCTTCAATTACTTTCCACTAGCAAGGTTCATGAAGAACATGAAAAGCACATAGCAAAGAAAAGAAAGACATCGCTATCTGTCCAACAAGATGACACAGAGCTTTGGCCTGCTCTATCCGCAGCAACGCCTTCGCATCCTCTTGGTGTCAGACCGCTCGGAAACGCCTACGAGTCGAAAGTAAATCTCAAGTCACGCAGCGGTGCCTTTGCAAGATTACCTGAGGAGCTGCTCTTTCAGATATTGGAATGCCTCGACGGTGGAGCATTGATTAAACTGGGAGGAACCTGCAAGGTTCTCTACGCGTTCAGCAGAGCGGAAGAGTTGTGGAAGGCCCTCTTTGTAGAGTGCGTATGCTTTTTTTTCCGTAGACAATACAATTTGTGTTTTCATTTTTCCACTCATGAGCTGTGCTTGTAATGTTGCAAATGAGCTAAGACCGTCGTGATAGATCTCCACCATTATCGTTCTCGTGGCAAGGTACATGGCGATCAACCTGTCTGTCTGTACCACTCGAGAGACAATCCTCAATATCATGCTCAGGAGTGTACTCTGATATCCTCCACCGGCCATTCTTCTGCGCGCATACACTTCTGACACCGTACGTGTCGAACATACCCGCTCGCAACCAAATACCTCGCCTTCCAAACCTGACCCAAGAAGACTTCAACCGCAGCTGGGCCAACAAACCATTCATCCTAACCGACCCTGTGAAAGAATGGCCCGCCTATAAATCATGGTCACTGACCAACCTCCTCTCTAAATACTGCGACACACCTTTCCGCGCAGAGGCCGTGGACTGGCCGCTCGAGCGCTACCTCGACTATATGCAACGCAGTTCCGACGAAAGCCCTCTGTACCTCTTCGACTGCAGATTCGCCGAGAAAATGGGGATCCGGGTTGGACGAGCGCACGCAGACGCTGCGTACTGGGCGCCCGACTGCTTTGGCGAGGACTTATTCGCCGTCCTGGACGATCAACGCCCTGATAGCCGGTGGCTCATCATAGGTCCCGAGAGGAGCGGTAGCACATTCCACAAGGATCCTAATGCGACGAGTGCTTGGAATGCGGTGCTCACGGGAAGCAAATACTGGATCATGTTTCCGTCGTCTTCGAGCTTGCCGCCTCCGCCGGGTGTGTATGTTTCAGAAGATCAAAGTGAGGTTACGAGTCCGTTGTCTATTGCTGAGTGGCTCATTGGGTTTCATGCTGAGGCGCGGAGGACACCGGGTTGTTGCGAGGGGATCTGTGGTGAGGGAGAGGTGCTACACGTTCCTTCGGGGTGGTATCACCTTGTGCTCAATCTTGCGCCGTCCATTGCTTTGACACAGAATTTCATTCCTAAGGCTCATTTAGGCGCGGCTTTGGAGTTTTTGCGTGATAGAGGGGATCAGATATCCGGGTTCGATTCAGACGTTAAGGATCCTTACAACATCTTTGTTGAACGCATGCGCGAGCGACATTCAGATCTTCTAGAAGATGCACTCAGAGCGCTTGAAAGTGCTGCGCGTGCCAAAAAGAATGCATGGGAGGAGCTCAAACAATGTGTTAATGAGGAAGAATATGATGGCTTCAATTTCGGCTTTGACTTCGACGGTGAGGAGGAAGGTGACATTCTACAAGCGATGGAGGCGGCAGACAGCCATGATAAATAAAGTCCCACATATAGATTGAAATGACTATTTCGACTCCGTCCTTCCTCGAGGTTCGTCATCACCGGCATCATCATGACGAAAAATGTCGTCCTCGTCGCTCCAAAAGTCTTCATAATCGTCGTCCTCGTGGTCGTGTAGACTGATATCATCACGTCCTCTCCTCAAACTAGGATTTTTTCTGTTTTTAAGAGGATCATCGGAGTACTCTCTCGAAAGCCTTGGGGGTTCAGCATGGCCATTCTCCAATTGTTCTGCTTCCAGCTCCGCAGCCCGCTTCTTTGTCTTATTGTATATTAGATATCCTGTCGTAGCTCCAAAACAAACTCCGAAAATAATGCTGGCATAATTAATGGCTTTCGTCTTGGAGTCCATCTTCTCTCCGCTCTCACCCAATGCAGCTAACCGCGAGCCTATGAAGACATGAATGAACAATTTTGGTGTAGCGATTACTGTAGCTAAGGCAAACTGTGACCACGGGACCGTGGGTATCGTAGAAATAGCGCCGTTCGAGAGAGAGTAAGGTAAGGGACAAAGGCGCCAGAAAACCAGCAGTTTCAATCCATCGTGTTTCAGTACTAGTGACAAAGCCTCGAAGCGCTTGTCTTTGCCAACGAAACGCTCTACGTATGATGATAGTATAGTACGAGAGAGAATCAACGATAATGTCGAGCCAATGACAGTAGCAGTGGCGACAATTAACCAGCTGTAGAAGGAATCAGAATGATACAGTGATAATGCCAATTGACTAACCCTAAAGGTACCCCGTATATAAAGCCTGCCGCAGTGGTGAGAGTTCCATATCCGATTAGGGGAGGAAAAGAGACCATAAGTATGCCAATCCAAATGACCAACCACCCGAATGGCTTATCCCGCCATGCATGCGCTTTGGGAGCGAGCCATGCAAACAAGCGTTCGTTGTAAACCAAAAAGAGAATACTGAGAATGAAGCAAGTCGTCCCTGCAACGCCAAGGAGTATTCTCTGAAGGGGGGTGAACCTTCGATACGTTTTGTAGGCTTGTGTTTGTATGATGTCGGCATAGTGAACAGCTCGTTCTCGATAGGTCAATGGTAATGAGGTATCGTCGTTTTGCGCATAATGTCTTTGCCAGGCCGGATTTGAAGCATCTCGTTCTGGGGAAGGATCTTCTATTGACAACGCAAGCGCTCGAGCCGTTTGGTCGTACTCTGTGGGCATTGTGTTTTTTGTTTCTTCTTGTGGTCTGCCGCTTCTGCGTTATGAGGGCCGACTTGAGACGAAGTAACCGTATAGAGGAGGAGATGATTGTAAAGTACCAACTGAAGTGCCTACTGAATTGTTGCTGCTTCGTTTAACGTATCGTTCTTGGGGTAAGGCATTTTGTACTTTATTATGTAGGTTTCTTCAATTCAACGAGTCAGACGGTTGGGTTGACGTATTATTGTTGCACCTACACCCCCATTCATTGTTCTTTCCGCTCTTCAAATGCCAAGCCCTTAATCTAAGTTATGCTATGCGATGACCGAGCACGCTCGCCGAAGGACGGCAATGCGCAGTTCGGTCATGAGGACAGCACCCGTAGATGATTATTATTGTTCTATGGCTATGCGAGTGCTTCTCGACCAATGTCCACGTAATCGAGAGCCTCGTAGAGCTAACTCCGTTATGTGCACTAGCTTAAGCCGATGAATCACTGAAAGTCATGATCCTCAGCGTGCAGGAAGATGTCAAGCCGATTGCTGTTGACATCGTCGAAAGACTTGTCGCTCTCGCACAACAGCTTGAATGCTTCAAAGCTATCATATCTTGTGAAAGAAGTGCCAGACTCGATGTGTCCAGTACTGCCTCAACAAATGCGCGATGTGATGCTCAAGAGATACCAAACATGGGTTCCAGAAGCAAGAAGAGTCAACGTTCAGTGAATGACGCTCGACTGAAACTGTCCATTGCTCTGGTTTGCCATGCACATATCGTCAGTATTGATTATTGTTGTGCAGTTGAATTGGTCTCTCACGATGAAATGAATCGCAATTCCCATTGATTGGAGGAAGCATGGTTCGAGGGACACCACATGACTATGCAATGCTGATGGTTCGTTTCTCGAGGCCAATATCTATCTCCTACGTACATGATTAATTTCAACTTGCAACTCATCACTTTACAAAAGTTGCTTGTACAGTACTGGCGGTTATTGGGATCTAGAGCCTCGGTGTGTGCAATGGTGGGGTAGGGTGCATGGGGATCGTCAGGAACAACCGGGCAAAAGGCGAAGGACACTGACGTCAAATTCGCAACTGTTAAAGCCACCTTAAAACATTTCCGCCCCTTGTGGGATTCTACTGTTTCCTAATTTGCTTGGTCTTCCTTGTTCTACAACATCTTTTGCGAACGACGACACTGTCAAAAAGTGTAGAGCAGACCCCAAAAAGTATGCTATGGCCAATGAACTACAGAGGGGTTGAGTTAGTATTATCTGCTTGACGAGCCTCAAACTTCCATTGGTAGTCATGAGATAATAGAAACGCACTCTTTCATGCGACAAAACAATTATGTTGAGCATTGACTGACCTACATCCCAGCAATGGCTACAAAGACTTCTACAACCACAAGCTCCTCCGTCACTCTTACCGAGAGCCCGCGCGAGGCAGTATCATGGACCCAACCTAGTCATCCGGACGTGCTAAGAGTTAGTGATGGCGCAGGTGGTGGCTCTTTCATGACTCACGCTGTCGCCGCAAAAGACTTCCCTGCCGGAGCTGTAATCGCTAAAATGGATGCCGCAACACCAGCTTCTCGCCGAAGCTATGCGACTGTGCAAGCAAGCAAAACCGGCGACATCGACCTCAACTCGGATCTCGTCTACTGCAATCACAGCTGCGACCCCAACGTGGTATTTGACATGAAGAAGATGGAGGCACGTGTGGGAGACAAGGCGGGTGTGAGGAAGGGTGATGACTTTACGTTCTTCTACCCCAGTACGGAGTGGGATATGCAACAGCCTTTCCAGTGTACTTGCGGAGCGGATCAATGCATCGGCTTGATAAGGGGAGCGAAATGGATGAACAAGGAGCAACTACAGCGGTACTGGCTCAACGAGCACATCGAGGAATTGTTGCGCGAACAGGCTGCTGGAAAGCAATAGCAGGAGAAAGTTGAGCAAGTGAAAAGTATTGATGTTGCTCATTTGAGCTCTGTACATATGGATGCATTGCAGATTCCATTTAAAGGATTTATTCTCTTTGTAAACATTGAGTGCAATGTTCATGACTTGTACAACGGCGCACATACGGTACCCAAAACCCCTGAACCCTCGAACTGGCAAGCACGCGCACGCGTTCAATTGCTGCGCGACGAGCTTGTCCGATGATCGCGTGTACTGTCATTGACCTTTCACCTTATCAACTCTAAAACCATTGTGCAAGATGGGTCATCTTCGAATATCTGAATGGCGTAAGCTCCCAGTCAGTTTAACCGAACTATGCCTGGACACAACGCTTCGATGTGGACAGTCATTCCGGCATGTCTCAAGCCCACAAATCCTCAGGCAACCAACCACTAATACCTCAAACAGATGGCGAAAGTCAGGCAAGAACGAATGGTCCTGCACAATGCACGGCCGCATCATAACCCTCCGACAAGACAGCACCCACGTCCACTACCAAGCGCGGTTCCCCTCCTCATCAACCCCACAAACCCTTAAGAAAGAAGAACTGCACAGGCCCTCCACCGACGACACCGAAGCCCTGCTACACCACTACCTCAACCTCGGCCCCAACCTCACAACCCTCTACGCAACCTGGTCAGCGGCGGACCCCAACTTCCGCAAAAAAGCGCCCAAGTTCGCCGGCGTGCGCATCCTGCGGCAAGACGCCTGGGAGGCGCTCGTAGGCTTCATATGCAGCAGCAACAATAACATCATCCGCATATCCCAGATGGTGCATAATCTGTGCAAGCACTACGGCCCGCTGATCGGGTACGTGGACGACGAGCCGTACCACGATTTTCCGACGGCGCAGGCCCTGACGGATCCGAATGTGGAGGGGCATCTGAGACAGTTGGGGTTTGGATATCGTGCGAAGTATCTATACCAGACCGCTGTTATAGTGGCCAGGGAGCATGAGGCGGGCTGGTTGGACAGTCTGCGGAACCCAGAGAGTCCGGTATTGGGCGTGCAGGCAGAGCCGGCGGGGGAGATGATGGAAGGTGGGCGTGAGGGGTATCGCGCGGCGCATGCGGCGCTGCTGCATTTGCAGGGCGTGGGGCCGAAGGTTGCGGATTGTGTTTGCTTGATGGGGTTGGGGTGGGGTGAGGCCGTACCAGTTGACACTCATGTATGGCAAATCGCGCAGCGTGATTACAAATTCGGCAAGGGCAAGCACAGCAGTTTGACGAAAGCGACGTATGATGCTGTGGGAAATAAGTTTAGAGCACTTTGGGGCAAGGAGGCTGGATGGGCGCACTCTGTGCTCTTCACGGCGGACTTGCGGGCGTTTTCGGAGCGGCTGGTCGCTAAGATTGAGGTCGAGGAGGTTGAGGTGGTGAAGAAGGAGGAGAGTGGGGAGGAGGATTCAAAGACGACGATCTCAACTATCAAGGAGGAGGTCAAGGTTGAGGAAATCATACGCGAAGGAAGCTTGAAGCGGGAGTCGGATGATTCGCCAGGGCTGGGTGATATGGGTAATGAAGATATGATGAGCAGGATCAAACGGAGACGACGGACGAGGCAATAAATCCTTCACGCTTTCGATAGCGCAGGCGTTGGAAATACCTACCACACAGAAAGTATCATATTGTTGTTTCAAGAAACATCGCACAGATCTCTCATATTCCAACATCCGGAATGTTTCTTGCTCGTCTGAGAGCTTTTGATTGCGCAGCACATACTCACCACATGAACCGCTGCACCTTACCCGGCTCTTGCGGCCAACTGAAACCACGATACAAAAACATATATCCTGTCGCCGCATTAATAGTCAAGAACCAGAACGTCTCCAAAAGCAGGCGATAGTCGTAGTCATATAGATCATCCCACCGGTAAGCCTTCTTTTTGATATCGTGCTCTTGTGCGTCGGAGGCGGCTTTTGTGGGCGGCGCGGAAGCTGCCAACGGAGGTGATGGAACGTAGAGTCGCCATGTTATCCACGGTAGGATGAAGTAGCGCGGCTCAACCAGTGGTGCTGTGACGAGGCAGAGCGTGCAGGTGAGGAGGTAAATTAGCAGGAAGCTGACGGTGTTTGGGCATTGGATGGTGGTGTTTTGTGAAACCAATTTGTGGAGTCCTACTGTGGCTGACTTGCTTGCTGAAGCGCTATCCTCTTTGACTGCTTTCTTCTCGGGACCCGCCAGTGCCAGGAACGCCGCCCAGGCGCAGAGTATGTAAATCGGCGCCGCAAGATATTTATACAGGACGTTCTTCAGAACAAGGATGCGAAAGACATAGAAGACATAGTGTCTGTTGTCGGCCAGGGTGAAGGGGTGTACGATTGTGTTTAGGTGAATGGCTGTAAGGGCGAGTCCGCAGAGAATGCAGACCACATAAAATGTAGCAGCAAAACTGCGGACTGGACGCTGACGGAATCGAAGGAGCAAGGTCGGGAGATATTGGCGCGGGAGGAAGTTGAGGAGATAAGGCAGTTGCAGAGGCAAAGAAAAGAACGTGATGTAAGGCCAGAGATAAAGCATCTGAGGAAGGTGAAGGGTTGCCACGTGGTTGGATTTGTCCCCTGGTCGCAAGTCAGCGGAAAGTTATGCTGCGCGAAGAAGAATTACCTAGAACGACACCTCCGTTCCAGACGATGAAAGCAGCAAAGCCGGCAAGAATAGCTCCATATGGTATTAGAGTGATTATCAGCGCCGGAAAATGTGCCAGACTGGATAAAACAATCGAAACGATTGTTTTCAAGTAATCTACATGCCATGTGAGATGCCATTCCATATGTTTTATACATCATGCAACCCACCTTGAAGGCATGCTCCCTCGATTGACGGGTCGTATAGCATGGTACCATTCCAGCTATGTGTAATTACATCCTCGAAAGTAGCCTCAAGGGGCATCCGTTCTTGATTTTTTAGCTGTACTCTTTCTTTCAAGAAGTGGACCGCTTCGAGGCCGGCTAAGAACAGGGCAACCCAGAATATGTTTGTCTGCCTGAATAACAGAGCGGCGAATCCTGACAACATTATAGCCAAAGCTCTCCATAATCCAGATCGTGGAAGGCCCAGTATCGGGGGGCTCAAGTGTACCATATAACTCAGAAGTACAAAGGCCGTCGAGGCTATATCCGTGTAGAATAAAGCGGAGAAGAAAAATAGTGGGGGGAACAGAGAAATGTTGAATCCAGTATGAATATCTTCTAGGGCAGCACGAAGCGATGTGAACCTCACATCCTTATTAGGGCCGACTTTAAGAATTCCTACAAATTGACGGTACCCGAAGGCCAAGGGACAGATGAATGCAAAAAGGAAGAAAGAATTAAGCCATCTCAAGTAGATCGTTTCGCATGGAAGGCCAAATTGATGCATCAACCATGACACAAAGTAGCTGATATAAATCAGTTGTGTAGTTACGCTAAAGGACGAAAAGATCTCACAGTCCTGGAGGTGTAGTGATTTTGGGATCCCATTGAGTAAAATTGCCAGCACAATATACTTGCGCTTGCCTAACATGAAAGACTTCGTCCTGCCGCAACTATGAGCCATATCCTCTTACTTGAAGACAAGCAGGACCCACCAGATATGGGTCGCTAACAAGACCATTCACTCGCTTCTGCCAAAATGTAATAATATTCTGTAGTACCATTGGTCCCGAAATCGAGTAGATGGACATTGCCCACCCAGAAATTCTCTGCTCAAACATGTTGTATTACTGTAACACTAACAACAAATGTACCATTTCACTCCTAATACATTGGTATCTTCCACGCATGGGTCTTTTACTTCTCTTGTTTTAAGACAAACTTGAGACGTTCCATAGTCTCGAACACGAATTGAAGGAGGTCCACTTTGAATCCACAAGATGAAAGTGATATCACGTGATGAAGCGGAATATCTTCGGTTGATCCATAGCCAATTTTCGTTGTGCGCTGTTGAATTCTAAAACTCTCAGCAGCGACACTTGCACTCAACATCCAAGCACAACTTGACGTTAGTAAACCTGTTCATTGCAAAGCGTCTGTCCAAAACATCAACACAAGGAATCTCCAGATCTAACTCGAGCTTTTTTGAACAGAAATGTCCGCCAAAACTGGAAAGACTACCGGCCGTAGTGCCATTGCCGACGTTGTTGCCCGCGAGTACACAATTCACTTGCACAAGAGGGTGCGTTGTATAGTCCTTCCTCGAATAAAGCCGTCAGAGATTTTGAGAGATGGAGAAGATGACGGATGAAGGAATGATAGAGAAATTGCGAACATACATTAGGCTGACGGAGATGTGAACGTACAGGTATTCGGGATGCAATTCAAGAAGCGCGCGCCCCGCGCCGTCAAGGAAATCCGTGCTTTCGCCACAAAGGCCATGGTGCGTTGAACAATTCCGTCCCTCACATGCGACAATTCAGTTGCGAAAAGATGAACAACACGGGGGCACAATCAGAAGCGAACGGATCACTAACGCATCATCGACACACAGGGAACCAAGGACGTCCGTCTCGACCCGCAACTGAACAAGAAGGTCTGGGAGGCTGGTATCAAGGGTGTGCCGTACAGACTCCGGGTGCGCATCTCGCGCAAGCGTAACGACGAGGAGGGCGCCAAGGAGAAGCTCTATAGCTACGTTCAGGCCGTCAATGTCAAGGTCGCCAAGGGTCTGCAAACTGCCGTTGTCGAGGACGCATAAAGGGTTGTTGATGATGGATGAGCGCTGCTTGAGAGTTTGGGCCGCTTTTTATTTGATACCTTCCGGGGAGCTTTGACCAAAAAAATGGCAACTGCATCGGAATGAAAATAGAAAAAAGTCCTTTGGGGTTTTCTTTGTGATCTGACAGCGTGTTACGGGGCCGCTAGGAATATGAAATGAACATGCCACAATCCAATAAAGTTTTCCTGCTAACACTACGTATTGTGACCTTGGTTTTTGGCCTAACGCCCCTCAAGCTTGCGGTAGCACAAACGAAGCATTCCCAACATTCCAGAGGATCAGACACAACGCCAATTCGAATATTGTCAGTAGCATGAAAAAGGGCTCATTTGATCTCCATATAATGACATACGTGCTTGACTTGAAATAGTCATGAGATATATACATTGTTTCGCTATAACGCTTCACCAACGATCATTGATTATGAGATACAGCGTGTGTGTCACCAACAGACGGCTGTTCCTCCGGCGCAACTACAAAATCAGATTCGGAACTCGTTGTTCTGGTGCTTGCATCATGCAGAGGAGTAGACGGTTGAGCTTGTTTCTCCTCTTCCTCATCAAACGCTCCTGGCATTGAGTCGGTCGGAAGTGGTTCGGCAATTGACGCTGTGGCAGGTGTTGACAGTGGAGCAGATGCTTGACCGTTCACATAGTGAACGGTTAGAGCGGGTGTAGAAGTGGCCTCAACTCCACTGCTGATTGAAGTTACCCCTTCAGTAGTACCCGTAGGGCCTGTCTGAGACGCAGAGACTTCCTCAATTGAAGTATGTGGAACAACGGTATCCTCCTTCCCGTCGTGAAACGGAGCAGGAGTTGGTGTTCCTGCACCATTCACTCGATCCCAATTCTCCTTCCTCGCTCTTTCATCTTTCGACTTCCGTAAGCGCTCTGCCTCTTCAACTCCCCCGCTCTTCTTCAGTCTCCCAGCTTCAACAAAACTGCCCAGCTCTCTCTTGAACGCACCCTCACCCCGACTTTCCATCTCAAGCTGTCGAGTCTTTTCGGCACGTTCAATTGCTTCCAACCGAGTCTCATGATTAGGCTGCAGTGCCCGCACTTCACCCAATACGCCATCCTTGGCCTGTCGAGGATCGAGATCAGGGTTCACAGCATTCAGCGTCCGAGATGTTGACCGGGAAGCTGAGCCGGGCGCATTAGTCATGTTCTGCTGCTTGGTCGCTTGTTCCACAAGAGCAAATGTCTGCGCTGCCTTCTCTAAATCGTCCTCGAGGTCGGCCGCGAGCTCCTCTTGCATGGTGAGAATGTTCTGATCATCACATACTGCCTTGAGTTCGTTCTCTCCGACTTTCGTCCAAATAGGCTTCTCGCGACGAAGGAACTCTTGCAATTTCTTCAACTCGGCGGTCGCGATCGATATATCCTTGCTCACGGTCTCTAGTTGTTGTGGTCTAGGACGTACACCTCTAGAAACCACGTCCTTCCGCAGATCTTCAACAATATCTTGCAGGTCGTCCACGCGATTAATAATCTTCTCAGAATCGTCATTGAGTGTCTTCTTGCTTGCGTTGACGTAACCTCGGCCACTCTCGCCCTCGAACGATGGGATTGTGACATTGACGGCAGCGGCTTTGACAGTGGCTGCTTTCATACGCAAGTTTGCCATTGATGCCTCTACACTTGCAATGTGAGCGGAATAAGTCTGGCGCATCACAGCCAAATCTCGTCGGAGAGTCTGCACCTCAGTAATCTTGCCGGCGGCTCCCCCAGATATAGGCTGTGCTTTGTTGTCTATTGACTGTTGCGCGGTCTGCTGAGATGCTGGAGTTGTAGAGATACGTGCTACCTCTCTGACCGCTTCTTGCTGGCCTTCGGAAACTCGTCGCAGCGTGGCATGTTGATCCTCAATCGCTGTCTTCACACCTTCCACAGTACGGCGCAAGTTCTCCATGCTGTCGTCCACATGTCGCTTGACTTCATCAACAGGATCCACGTTCAAAACTAGAACGGAATTGTTCTTGACATCAACCAAATCCTCCAGCTCGTAGCGGACGCCGGATGTTGTATCCTGCAGATAAATCTCTGGCAAATCCACACCGTTACTGTGTGTGTTCCATGCAAATTTCTCGATGAACGCTAGCTGTAATCTCGCTATGGAAATTTCCTCCACGCCATCCGTCAGTATGCATTTCTTTACTTTAGTCTTGTATTGTAGGAACAGAACGAGCGGTTCTTTTGTCGTCGGTGTGGGTGGAGCAAAATGGGTTGAGCTCTCGCCTTTCGCAATCTGTGTACGATTGGGACTGTTCAACCCAGGGACAAATGGATCCTCAGGAAGAGAAGCATTTGTGTCCTCAGGGTGTACCGGGAGAGCAAA
>Ga0160429_1001107_pt1 | contig 15946 bp, 16 predicted proteins | sample SolpanmetagenomR_FD_108199 | JGI IMG/M metagenome (GOLD analysis project Ga0160429, IMG submission 108199) | Solar panel surface microbial communities from Lawrence Berkeley National Laboratory, California, USA - R | ecosystem: Engineered > Built environment > Solar panel > Unclassified ...
CCCGGACTGGTAGTCGCGCCGCAGGTAGCCGCCCGGTCCCTGCACGTAGTGCCGCAGCCGCAGCGGGGCGTCCTGGTCGTTCGGCCGTCCGTCGGGAGCGCTCATCAGCAGGCCGAACCCCGCGCCGCCGGGGCGCACCCTCTCCCCCATCGCCGCGAACACGCCGCGCTGCTCGTCGGTCCAGGCGTCGTACTGCCGCAGTCGGTTCCACATCGGCACGCCGAGCTCCAGCACCGTCACTTCCTGCCAGTGCGGCGCCGTGCCGATCGGGTCCTCGCCCGCCGTGCGCGAGAGGTCGGAGCACAGCGGCAGTCGCCCGGGGCGCCCGGTGGGACGCGTCTCAGCCGGCACGCTCATCGCCCTCTCAGTGCTGTTCATTCACGGCCTTCACTTCCGCACTTACTTGGTGGCGTTCAGGATCAGCTTGGTCAGCTCGTTGCTGTTGCGCACCGAGACGAGCGGCCCGGCCCACGGGCTGCCCGCCTCCTGGCTGAACACCACCGTCTGGGCCTTGAGCCGCTGCCCGACCGCCGAGGCCGTGAAGTCGGCCGCGCCGTTGTACTGGCCGCCCGGAGGAAACACGATCACCAGCGTGTCCTTGCTCAGGCCGAGCAGCGTCTCGTCGCTCACCACGTCACCGACGCCGAGGGTGGCGGTGCTGCTCTTCAGACCGTCCTTGAAACCGAGCGCGCGCACGTCGTCGATCAGGCGGGTCTTGGTGTACAGGTAGGTGCCGCCGCCCTGGAACGGCGAGACCACCACCGCCTTGGGATACTTCCTGAAGACGCCGGCGGCCAGCAGCGCGCGGGCGTTCACACGGTCGGTGTTGGCCACCTGCAGGATCACCTTCTCGGCCTGCTCCTGACGACCGAACACGCGGGCGAGGTCGCGCAGGCCCTTCTTCCAGTAGCCGTCGCCCTGCTCGCTGTAGCCGACCGTGGGCGCGATTTTCGAGAGCGCGGCGTAGTTGCCGTTGCCCTTCCAGGTGGCGCGCACGATCAGGTCAGGCCGCAGGCTCAGGATGGTCTCGAGGTTCGGGGTGATCCAGTTGCCGACGTAGGTGGCGTTCGCGATGTTGCCGCGCGACAGGAAGGTGCTCTGGATGACCGACGGCTTGATCTTGCCCGCCGCCGTCACGTCGGCCGGACCGAGCACCGCACTGCCGACACCCACCAGGCGGTCGCTGAGGCCCAGCGCGTAGATCCAGCCGAGGGCCTCCTCGTCGAGCACCACGAGGCGTTTCGGGTCTTTCTTCACCGTGGCCGTGCCCTCGTCGTGCTTGATGGTGAGGGTCTGAGGGGCGGTCTGGGCGGTAGCCGCGCCGGTCAGGCTCAGGGCGGCGAGGAGCAGGAGGCGTTTCACGCGATCAAGGTAGATAATCCGACCAAATTAGTCAAGTATCGAATGTCCCCGAAGTCGCGCTGGAGAGCCACTCGACCTTCAGCTCAACAGGAAGGTCTCGACCAGTCCGGTCAGGCCGGCCGTCTCCTCCAGGGTGGCGAGGTGGCCGGAATTCTCGAGCACCTCGAAACGCGCTCCAGGAATCAGCCGGGCCACCTCCTCGCCCGCGTCCGGCGGGTTGAGCACGTCATGGCGGCCGCTCACGACGAGTGTGGGCACGTGCAGCCGGGGCAGGTCGCGCCGGAAGTCGAAGCCCTCCAGCGCCCGGTTGGCGGCCTCGAGCTGCGGCGGGGTCAGGGTCAGCCCGGCCCGCGCCTGCTCGGTCGTCAGCTCGGCGAACGCCTCCTTCACGCCCATCGGCGTGTGCGGCGCGAACATCCGGTCGCCCAGCCACAGGCGCACCTGCTCAGGCGTGAGGCCCGCCACCTCGGCCGCGTGCTCGGCCAGGTAGCGAGCAGTCGAGGAGGTCAGGCCACTCGCCTTGGTGACCACCAGCACCAGCCCCGAGACCCGCTCGGGCGCGGCGACGGCGAGCGCCTGGGCCACGTAGCTGCCCATCGAGACGCCCATCACGTCCGCCCGGTCGAGGCCCAGGTAATCAAGCAGCGCCAGCACGTCCTGGACGTGGTCGGCCAGGGTATAGGCGGCGGGCCGGTCGCTGCGTCCGTGGCCGCGCAGGTCGGGCGCGATCACCCGGAACGAGCGGGCCAGAGACGCGATCTCTTCCCGCATCGCGTCGGCGTTGGCCCCCAGGCCGTGCAGCAGCAGCAGGGGACGGCCCGCGCCCGCCTCGGTCAGGTGCATCCGGACGCCGTTCACCGTCACGAAGGAGCTGGTCATCTGCGGAGTATAGAAGGCTCAGCCGTCCAGCACCTCGGGCGTGCTCATGAACAGGTTGTTGACCGACTCGCACAGCGTCGGGTGCGCGATCATGGCGTCGCGCAGGACGCTCGCCGTCAGGCCGCCCTGAAGCGCGAACTGCAGGGCACTGCCCACCTCACCGCCCTCGACACCGAGCACCGTGACGCCCAGCAGGCGGTCGGTCGCGTCGTCGACCACCACGCGCATCAGACCTGCCGTCTCGCCCATCTCGGTGGCCCGGGCGACGTTCTTCATCGGCAGGGTATAGACGCGCGTCTTCTTGCCGCTCCTGGCAGCCTGATCGCGGTTCATTCCGATGCGGCTCAGCTGCGGATCGGTGAACAGCGTGTAGACCGACAGGCGGTCTCTGTGCGAGCGCTTCTTGCCGTGCAGCAGCGCGTCGCGCACGATGCGGTAGTCGTCGTACGAGACGTGGGTGAAGGCCGGGCCACCCTTCACGTCGCCCAGCGCGTACACGCCCTCGGCGGCCAGCAGGTCGTCGTCCACCACGATCTCGCCGTGCTTGCCGAGCTTCGCCCCGGTCGCCTCGACGTTCAGCGTGGCCGTGTTCGGCGTGCGCCCCACCGCCACGAGCAGGTGCGAGCCCTGAACCTGGGTGTCCCCGAAATGGACGGTCACCCGCTCTTCTTCGCGGCTGACCCGCGCGGCCTCGTGACCCAGCAGGAAACTGACGCCCTCGCCCTCCAGCACGGCGCGCAGGGCCGACGCCACGTCCTCGTCCTCGCGGGGCAGCAGGCGATCTCCAGCCTCGATCACCGTCACCTTGCTGCCGAGCCGGGCGTAGGCCTGCGCGAACTCCAGGCTGATGTACCCGCCGCCCAGGATCAGCAGGTGCGCGGGCAGTTCCTTGAGGTGCAGGATCTCTTTCGAGGTCATCGCCTCTACTTCTTTCAAGCCCGGCAGATCGGGCAGGCGCGGGCTGGCGCCGGTGTTGACGAACACACAGTCGGCCGTGAGGGTGTACGCCTCGCCTCCGTGCGGCGTGACCTGCACCTCGCGCACACCGCTGAACCGGGCCTCGCCCATCACGAGCTTCACCCCCGCCTTCTTCAGGCCGTTCTCGCTGCCCTCGCGGAACGACTTCACGATGCCTTGCACCCGGTCGACCACCTCTGGCAGGCTCACCCGCACCTCGGCGTGGACCCCCAGCGGAGCCGAGCTGCGGGCCAGGTGCGCGGCCCGGGCGCTGGCGATCATCGCCTTGGTGGGCGTGCATCCTTCGTTGACGCAGGTGCCGCCGACGTGTTCGCGTTCGATCAGGGTCACGTCCCAGCCCGCCTTCGCCAGCGCTCCGGCCAGCGGCCCGCCCGCCTGCCCGGCCCCGATCACCACGGCGCGCTTGGGGGCTTCAGACATGGGCCGCGCCCTGCGTACGTTCGACCTGTTCTGTCATGAAGACCTCCAGTGGTTTCCGAACCCGATGATAAGGGTCAACCCTGCCGCACGGCCCTCCATCTTCAGGTTTGGTCAGCGGCCGCCTCGGCTGGCCCGCCTGCAGACCGCCGAACCGCTCTGCGGCTCGCCGCCAGCAGCAGCACCCAGGCGCAGGCGGTGAGCGCCGCGCACAGCAGGAACACCGAGCGGTATCCGAACAGCTGAGCGAACGCACCCGACACCAGTCCCGCCAGCATCGAACCGGCGGCGGTGGTGTTCACGAACAGCGTGGTCGCCACCCCCACCCGGCCCGGCAGCAGGTCGTGGAAGTAGGCCATGCCCAGGCTGGCGGCGATGGCGATCACGATGGCCCGGATGAGCTGGGCGACCAGCAGCAGCCCCAGACCGTGCGCCAGCCAGATGAGCGCGAAGTAGGCCACGAACACCCCGAAGGCGAACACGATCAGCGTCTGGTTCGAGAAGCGGCGCGGCAGAAAGACGAAGCTCAGCATCACCGGAATCTCCAGCAGGGCGCACAGCCCGACCAGCAGGCCCACGTCGGTGGTGGTGCCGCCCAGTTCGCGCGTGACGTACAGGGGCAGCGAGATGCTGCCCATCGCCAGCGAGGTGCCGTACAGCACGAAACTCGTCACGATCAGGGCCAGCGGAGGGGCGGAGGCGGGCGGCGCTCCCGGCCCGGAAGCGGTCGCCACCTTCGCCCGCTCGGGGGTCGGCTGGCCCGAGCCGCTCCTGAACACCACCACCGCCGCCAGCAGGTACAGCAGCGCCGTGACCGCGAACAGCCCCCGGAACCCGAGGCCCGACACCACCAGCGCGCCCACCCCCGGCCCCACCACCCAGGCCAGCGAGAACACCGACCGCAGGGTGGTTAGGCCCTGCTCGGCCACGTCTGCCGGAACTCCGCCCAGGCGCGAGCGGGCGAAGGCGAACAGCTGCGGAAACGCGGCCGCCCCGGTGCCCAGAAACACCACCGCGATCAGGCACAGCACCCAGGCGTTGGTGGTGGCGGTCAGCAGCAGGTAGCCGGACACCGCCGCCGCCGCCGCCAGCAGCACCACCGGCTTGCGGCTGGGCAGCCGGTCGGACACGCGCCCGAGCTGCAAGCTGACCAGGATGCTGCTCACCGCCAGAAGGCTCATGAAGACGCCCACCACGAACGGCGACATGTGCGCCTTCTCGGCGGCGAACAGCGGTAGGTACGGCCCGGCGAGCGAGGTGGCGAAGCCCAGCAGCAGCACCGCGCTCCCCATCGAGAGCGAGTGCGGCAGGGCACGCAGTTGCCGAAGGGTCGAAGAGCGGGATGAGGTGGCGGGAGCGTCTGAACTCGGAGCGTCGGTGCTGCCGGACATCCTCCCAGACTACTCTCCCAGCGCGGCCTCTCGGCCGGAGGGAGCGGCTGACGAGGCAAGTCTTAAGGTGATGCCCCAGGGATCGTTCACCTGGACTCCTCCGTCCACCTCGGTGGCGGCGTAGCCGGCGGCACGAAGACTGGCCGCCGCCCTCGTCACGTCGGTCTCCGGCAGCCGCAGTTCCCAAGTCAGCAGGCGGGCGTCGTCGTCGCCGCTCGGGGCCGAGCCGGCCGCCCAGGTGTTCAGGCCGAGCTGGTGGTGGTAGCCGCCCGCCGCCAGGAACAGGGCTCCGGGCGCGCTCCAGGTCACCTTGTCGAGGCCGAGGGCCGCGTGATAGAAGGCGGCGGCGGCCTCCAGGTCACCGACGTAGAAATGCAGGTGGCCCATCGTTGTTCCGGCGGGCATGCCGCGCCAGACCGGGTCACCCTCGGTGTGGGCCGCCTGAGCGAGCGCCTCACGGTCGAGCGGCCCCATTCCGCCGATGATCTCGCCCTCCGCCGTCACCCGCCACTCGCCGCGGGGACGGTCACGGTACACCTCGACGCTGATGCCGTCGGGGTCGACGAGGTAGGTGGCCTCGCTGAAGTGATGGTCGGACTGCCCGACGTGCACGCCCTGCGCCAGCGCCTGCTCGATGAACCGGCCCAGGTCGCCGCGTGTCGGCAGCAACAGCGCCAGGTGGTAGAGGCCCAGTCGGCCCCGGTGCGGCGCGAACTTCACGCCCGGCTTCTCGCGCAGTTCGAGCAGCGTCTCGCTGCCAGGAACGCCGAGGCGAGCGGTGCGGCCCTCCTGCCCGGTCAGCCGCAGCCCGATCACGTTCTGGTAGAAGGCCAGCGAGCGCTCCAGGTCGGCGACCTGAAGCGTCACCTTGCCCAGCGGCGCGTCCGCCAGCCGGAAGGCCGGGGCGGAAAGGCCGATCTGCTCGGGCGAGAGGGTGGAGTACGGCTGGGTGACGGGCGAAGGGAGGGTCATGGTGAAGTTCAGTCTCACCCCCGGTGGCCGGGGTGAAAGTGATTCAGGTAGGTGTTGTCACTCCTACTCTGAGGAAGGCCTACTGCTTCTGCCGACTCTGCAGGAAATCGAGCAGGTGGTCGAGCTGCCCGGTGGTCAGCCGCCCGGCGTAGGGTGGCATGCTCTGTGCGCCGTTCTGGATGCGCCACGCCAGTTCACCGCGCGACAGGCGCGACCCCACCGAACTCAGGTCGGGGCCGCGCAGACCGCCGTACCCGGAGACCATGTGGCACGCCTCGCACGACTGGTCGTGGAAGAGGGCCGCGCCCAGCCGCACCGAACTGTCGCCGGAGGCCACCACCGACGCGGGCAGTGCTTGCGCCTCGAATCTCGGCAGCCACGGCTCGCGGTTGCCCACCACCGTCAGGGCGGCCACGGTGCAGACGACCGCCAGCACGATGCCCACCGCCCAGGGCCGCCTCGCCGGGTGGCGCTCGCCCCGGTTGCGGATGAACGGCACGGCGACAAGCGCCACCACCGCCATCAGCGGCGCGGCGATCAGCATGGCGTTGGTGATGCCGTAAGGCCACAGCGCCAGCACGCTGAAGTACCACGTCAGGTACCAGTCGGGCCGGGGGTCGGCCTTCACGATGGTCGGGTTGGGCGGCGTGGTGACGGCGGGCGGTCCCAGCCAGTACGCCAGCCCCGCCACCAGCAGGATGAGCACGGAGCTGAACAGCACGTCTCGCCACGCGGCGGTCGGCCAGAACAGCACCCCGTCGGTCTTGAGAAGCTGCTCGTACTCGGCCTTGTAGGTGGCCGGATTCACCAGCTTTCCGCGCTCGGGCGGCTCGCTGACGCCGTTCTTGAAGGCGAGAAAGAGGTGCAGACCGATGAGGCCGAACATCAGCGCCGGGAACCAGAGCGTGTGCAGCGCGAAGATGTGGCTCACCGTTCCGCCGTTCACCGTGTCGCCGCCCAGCAGGAAGCGGGCGAGGTTGTGCCCGATGAAGGGTGCTCTGGCCGCCTGCTCGGCCCCGACCACCACGCTCCAGAGGCCGTTCTGGTCCCACCGCAGCACCTGCCCGGTGAAGGCCATCGCCAGGGTGAGAAACAGCAGGGCCACGCCGGTCAGCCAGCTCACCTCGCGCGGGTACTTGTATGACGCGAACAGGTACACCCGGATCATGTGCACGCCGACCATCACCACCATCAGCGAGGCCCCGAAGTAGTGCAGGCCGCGCAGCGACCTCCAGAGCGGATGGGCGTCGATGGCCTGCAGGCTGCCGTAGGCGGTGGTGCTGTCGGGCTGGTACAGGAGCGCCAGCGCCACCCCGGTCACCACCAGCAGGATGAAGGCGAACAGCGTGGCGCTGCCGAACACGTAGGCCCAGCGCGACTTGGCCGGCGCGCGGTGCTGCTTGGCCTGATCGAGCAGCCCCAGCAGCCCGGTGCGGTCCTCGATCCAGCGCCCGACGGGGCCGCGTTTCGGTTGAAGTGGGGCCGGCGGAACGTCGGCCACGTGGGCCACCTGCACCTGCTGCGAGGGCAACGAGGCCGGGTCGTCGCGCCTGCGCTTGCCCCACAGCAGTCCCGAGATCAGCACCAGCAGCGGCGCGAAGAGCACCCACGGCGAGAAGCGGCGCGGCTTCCGCTCCGGCGTCACTTCGTCTCCCCGGTCAGGGCGGGCAGCGGAATCGGCTGGGCCTGAATCTCGACCGTGTCTCCGACCAGCCGCACCGCATGTCGGCGCAGCGGAATGCGCGGCGGCCCGGCCACGTTGCGCCCCGTGCCGTCGTATACCCCGCCGTGGCAGGGGCACAGGAACAGCCCGGAACTCGCCACCCAGCGCACCGGGCAGCCGAGATGGGTGCAGTTCATCTGAAAGCACACGAAGCTGCGCTCGCCGGTGCGCCGAAGCCACGCTCCGGCGGTGCTGCTCACACCGTCACCCTCCCGGCGCTCGGCCACCTCGAACTTCACCTCCGCCGTCTGCCCCACCTGAAAGTCGGACACCTGCCCCACCGGTCGCCACGCGGTTCGGCGCGGCGTGAGCGCGGGGGCCACCAGCGCCCCCACCACCGGCACTCCGGCGGCCACGGCGGCCGCGCCACCCGCCCCGAAGATCAGCAGCACCTGCCGGCGCTTCTCGCGCGTGTCGCGCCGAATCGCCTGTTTACGTTCCTGCTCGGGGGTCAGTCGCTCGCCTGCCTGCATCTTTCTGCCTGAACCCTGCTTCACTGACGGTCCTCCAACGACTCACGAATCCACGTGACGGCGGCCCAGACGGCCACCCCCACCCCGATGCCCAGCACCCACCACTGCGTGACCAGCCCGCCGAGCGCCATCAGGAACAGGCCGAAGGCCAGCGTGATCGGCGCGAGGGTCGGCGCGGCGATCGGTACGTCGAGCGGGTACACCGGGTCGAACGGTTCGGGCGCCGGATCGTTCGGGTGCACGGTGCTGCTCACCGACGGATGGTGGGGGGCCGAACGGCGCGGCGGAGTCATGACGCCTCCGTGGACAGCCGGGACGGTTCGGGCGAGCTCCGCTCTGGCAGGTGCAGCGCCCGCATGAACAGCAGCAGCCCCCAGCCCATGTACACCGCGCCGCCCGCCACCCACATCAGCACCCCGCCGAGCGCCACATCGTCGGCCGCGCCCGTATAAACTCCCCGGCTGAAGGTGATGGCCGCGCCCAGCAGCGCACACACCGCCATCTGCGCGGCCAGCAGGCCGATCGGCGTCCAGCCGCCGCGCCGCGCCGCACTCCAGAACAGCAGGCCCGAGCCCACGAACGCCAGGCCTTCCAGAACGTGCAGGGCCGGCGAGGCCATCAGCACACGGTTCACGCCGGGAAGGTGAACCCCCACAGTCACGACGTTGAGCGCCAGGAATCCCAGCCAGGCGGGAACGGGCGGCCGCCACTTCAGCGCGGCCAGCAGCAGCGGCGGCGTGACGAGCGAGAGCAGCAGGTGGGCGGCCATGTGGGCGCTGAAACTGCCGACTCGGTACAGCACGGCGGCGGCCAGCACGCTGCCCAAGGCGCCGAGCCAGAGGACGGGCCTCACGGTCCCTTCCAGAGGTACAGCACCAGAAACAGCACCACCCACACCGCATCCACGAAATGCCAGTAGAGGCTGAGCGCCGCCTGCGCCCCGGCCCGCTTGGCCGTGAGGCCGCCGCGCAACGCCAGTGTTCCCAGAGCCACGAGCATCGGCAGCCCGGCCAGGATGTGCAGGCCGTGCAGTCCGGTGAGCGTGTAGAAGCCAGTGAAGAACAAGTTGCGGTCGACTGCCAGCCCCTGCGAGGCGAGGTGCGCGTACTCCAGCCCCTGTCCAGCCAGAAAGCCGGCGCCCATCAGCGCGGTGAGCAGGTAGAGCCAGCCGGCCTGGCGGTTGCCCCCTCTGCTCAGGCGGTCGGCCAGCACCAGCATGCCGCTCGACGCCCACAGCAGCAGGCTGAACCACAACTCCTGACCCACCGAGAGCGCGCCCTGGCCGGGGCCGACCGAGGTGCGCCGCAGGTACACATGCGCGACGAGCAGCAGCGTGAAGGTCACCACGTCGGTCGCCAGGAAGACGGCCATGCCGAGCGGGTTGGTGGGCCCTGCCACGCCGCGCGTCGGATAGGGGGGGCGGGGGTCTGCCTGGACGGTCACGCGTGGTCACTCTCCTCGGGTCGGATGGCCCCGTTCTCCTTGTCGTGGCGCCGGGGGCGGTTGTAGTCGGCGTCATCGGGGTGATAGAGGTCCCACAGCGGGCGGCGCGAGCGGATCGGCGGCAGCGCCGTGAAGTTGTGCTCGGCGGGCGGACTGCTGGCCCACCACTCGAGCGTCCAGGCGCGCCAGGGGTTGTCGCCGGCGATCTGCCCATGGCGCCACGAGCGCACGATGTTCCAGAGGGTGAGCGTGAGGCCCAGGGCCAGCACCCCGGCGCTGAGCGACGAGATCAGGTTGAGGGCGCCCCAGCCGGGCAGGTCGGGGTAGGTGTACACACGCCGGGGCATGCCCATGAAGCCGAGCGCGTGCTGCACCAGAAAGACCCCGTTGAAGCCCAGCACGGTGAACCAGAAGCTGACCTTGCCCAGGGTGTCGCTCATCATGCGGCCCACCATCTTGGGAAAGTAGAAGTGCAGGCCCGACAGCAGGGCGAAGAGGGTGCCGCCCATCAGCACGTAGTGAAAGTGCGCCACCACGTAGTAGCTGTCGGTGGTCTCCCAGTCGAGCGGTAGCGCAGCAAACGAGACGCCGCTCACCCCGCCCAGCGTGAACTGCACCAGGAAGGCGATGGCGTACATCATCGGCACGGTCAGGCGGATGCTGCCCTTCCAGAGCGTCGCCACCCAGTTGAACACCTTGATGCCGGTGGGAATGGCGATGATCATGGTGCTGGCCGAGAACGCCAGGTTGACCGGCCAGCCGAGGCCCACGGCGAACATGTGGTGGGCATACACCGCGAAGCTCAGGAAGGCGATGGCGACCGTGCTGCCCGCCACGAAGTCGTAGCCGAAGATCGGCTTGCGCGAGAACGTCGGGATCACCTCGCTGATGATGCCCCAGGCAGGCAGAATCATGATGTACACCTCGGGGTGGCCGAACAGCCAGAAGTAGTGCTGCCACAACACCGCCGATCCGCCCCCGACCGTGCCGGCACCGCTGAAGAACAGCCCGTGCAGCGCCCGGTCGACTTCCAGCATCAGCAGGGCGGCGTTGAGCGCGGGAATGGCGAACAGGATGATGACCGAGTTGACGAACACCATCCAGGTGAACAGGGGCAACTGGCGCAGGGCCATGCCGGGAGCGCGGTACCGGAGCGTGGTGACGAGCAGGTTGAGCGCCGTGAGGCTGCTGCCGACCCCCACCAGCAAGAGGCTGACTGCCCAGAAGTCCTGGCCGAGACTCATTGAGAAGGGGCGCTCGGACAGGGGCGCGTAGCTGAACCACCCGGCGTTCGGCAGCCCCACGAAGGCGCTGAGGTACATCAGCAGGCCGCCGAACACTGTGATCCAGAGCGAGAAGGCGTTCAGGCGCGGAAAGGCCACCTCCCTCGCGCCGATCTGCAGCGGCAGCAGGTAGTTCGAGAAACCGAACAGCATCGGCATCACGGCCAGAAAGATCATGGTGGTGCCGTGCAGGGTGAACACCGCGTTGTAGGTCTGCGGCAGCAGGAAGGTGTTGTTCGGCACGGCGAGCTGGGTGCGCATGAAGAGCGCCTCGACGCCGCCCAGCAGAAAGAACAGCGCGCCCACGCCGAGGTAGGTCAGGCCGATGCTCTTGTGGTCGGTGCTGGCGAGCACCTTCCAGAGGGCGCTGGGCGGGGCGGCCGTGCGGGTGACGGCACTCATTTCAGGGCCTCCAGGTAGGTGGTGAGTTCGGTCAGTTCCGCGTTCGTCAGGGGGTACTGCGGCATACGGGTCCCGGGTTTCACCCGGTCGGGGTCGGTGAGCCAGCGGCGCAGGTGCTGCGGCGTGTTACTGAGCACGCCGCCCGCGATCAGCCGGCGCGAGCCGAAGTGCGTCAGATCGGGGCCGACCTTCTGTGCCGACGAGGCCCCGACCGCGTGGCACACCGGGCAGCCGAGCCGGGTGAAGAGCCGCGCCCCGGCACCCGATTGCGCCGACTCCTCGGCGGGCCGGGCGGTGCGCGCCAGCCAGTTCCGGTAGTCGGCGGGCGTCTGGGCCACCACCACGAAGCGCATCCAGGCGTGCTGGGTGCCGCAGTACTCGGCGCAGGCGCCCTGATACACGCCGGGCGTGCTCGCCTCGATCCACAGGCGGTTGTGCTGGCCGGGAATCACGTCGAGCTTGCGGCCCAGCCGGTAGGCCCAGAAGTCGTGGATCACGTCGCCGCTCTCGAGGGCTATCAGCACCCGCCGCCCGGCCGGAATGTGAATCTCATTGGCACTCACCGCGCCGCCCGGGTAGCTCGCCTGCCAGAACCACTGCCGGGCCGTCACGGTCAGCTCGGGCGTCTGTCCCTCGGTGCTGGGCGAACTCTGGGCCGCCACCCGCACCGAGAGCGTGAAGATCACCGCCAGCACCACCACGGCCGCGCCCATCCACCACAGTTCGTCGGGGGCGTTGCCGAACACCTGCGGCGGCTCGCCCTGAGCCCCCCGGTGCAGGTGGCGCCGGATGAAAAGGAAAATCGCGCCGACCACGACCAGGAAGACCAGGAGGCCGAGGGCCAGCGTGACCCACATCAGCGTGGTGATCGGAGCGGCCAGCGGCGAGGCCGGGCTCATGATCGGAAACGTGGGCGTGCTCACCGGCCAAAGCCCGGAGCGGCCGGACGGCGGCGTACAAAGAAGCGCTGTTCTGGAGATGACATCTGGCCCCAGTTGTACTGCACGGCGAGTAGCGTGGGGATGAGCCGGTACAGACCGGCCCGCAGGCAGCCTGAAGAGGGGACGCCAGGAGCACCGGGCGGCGGAGGGACAGGGCAGGCGGGCGCGACAGATTCGGGTGCCGTCGCCGCGCGTCCAGGGTAGGCTGAGCCCCCGGAGCCGGGTGACCCCGGCCGACCCGCCGTTTCCACCGCTTCCCAGGAGCCCCTCATGCCCACATGCTCTTCCCTGTCTTCTCTGCTGACCCTGGCCCTGCTGACCGTCTCGGGCGCGACTCTGCCCGCCCTGGCCGCCTCTTCTGCGGTGCAGCCCAAAGCCGAGCAGGTGCTCGTGTCGCGGGTCGGGGCGCTCGCCCGCGCCACGCTCAGCGACGCCGCCCTCGCCAGCGCCCAGGCCGCGCCCGAGACGGTCACCATCCCCGCCGACTATCTGTACAAGCGTGACCTCAAGGTGAGCGCCTACGACCTCGACACCTTCCTGAAAGCGAGGATTCCCGGCGTCGAGGCGCTGGCCGCTCAGGGCGCGCAGATCATGTTCTGGTGCAGAGACGGGTACGCTCCGGTCGCCCGGCTGAGTGACATCCTGGGACAGGGCGGGCTGATCGCGGTGGCCGACGCCGAAGCGCCCGCCGGTATCCGCTGGCCCGACGCGCCCTACAAGAACGAAGTGCTCCGCGCCGACGACATCGGGCGCTACGTCGAGTGGCGCAGCACTCAGTTTCCGGCCAAGCCGCAGCCCTGGGGGCTGGAGACCCTCTACATCCTGCCCGCGTCGGCGGCGATCAGGAAATAAGACCGGGTTGGCAACACAGGGCGGGGAAAACACGGCTCAGTGGCTCAGCAGATGCTCGACCGTGACCAGGGTGAAGCCCTTCGCCTTCAACCCGGCGAAGATGGCGGGCAAGGCCAGCGCGGTGGCTGGGGCCTCGCCGCCGTGGCTGTGCATCACGACGATGCTGCCGTCGCGCGCTTCCGTCAGCACCGTGCGCATGATCACTCCCGGATCGCGCTGACCGGCGTCGCCGCTGATCACATCCCAGTGCACGGTGGTCAGGCCGAGGCTCTTCGTGAGCAGCACGTCCGGTTCGCGCGCAGCCGCCCGGAAACCGGAAGGAGCGCGGCGTCTTCCCGGTGGCCGTCAGGATGGCCCACTGTGAACGCTCGATGTCGGCGGCCTTGTTGGCGCCAGCGATGCTCGCCAGCCCGGAGCACGGCTGCGCGAACCCGGGGTGGTCGTAGCTGTGGTCTTCCACTCGAACAACGGGTCGCCGGCGATCTCACGGGCTGGCCCCTGATAGACCTGCGCCCACATGCCAGTGAAGAAGAAGGTGGCGGGCGTGTGCGTGGCGACAAAAATCTGACGCACCAACACGTTGTCGAAACTCTTCACTCTTCACCTTGCCACTGTGCAGCTCGCCCTCCATGCCCGGCGTCATGTCGGCGTCGAAGGTCAGGGCCCCTTCGGGCGCGATCCGCGACTCGTGGGCGGCCACGAAATGGTGCAAGAGGAAGTCGACCAGCCGGCCAGACAACAGCACCGAGGCGAGCAGCGTGGAGAAGCGGCGCACCATCCGGTCACTGTCCCACCGCGAGGTGCAGGCAATAGGTGGAGCACTGGAGCGCCAGCACCGGCGCCGGAGCACCGGAACCCCTTTATTCCGACCTCATGCGTTGCCAGGATTGAGCCCCTACCCTGAAAGCCCGCACCCCCTGATTGCTACCAGCGTCCGGCTGGACAGCAGTCGAATTTTCCGGCGCGGACAGGAGAGCCACCATGACCAATGCACACGATCCGCAGACCACGCTGCAGCAGACCTCGCCCGAGGAGCAGCGCGCCGCGATGCTTCAGGCCGTGCAGGGCATGAGCGCCGAGCAGCGCGCCCAGCTGGCGCAGGTGCTCAACCAGCACCCCGACACCAACGTCGAACCCGACGACCACGACGCGGTGGCCGGCGCCCTGGCCCAGCACACCCAGACCGCCCAGCAGGAGACGGAAAGCCCGCTGCAGTCGGTGTTCGGAAACGGTGGCCTGTTCGCCAACCCGATCGCCAAGGCCGCACTCGTGGCGGCGGCAGGCGTGATCGGCAGCAAACTGCTGCGTCACTGAGCCGCAGAAACCCTCCCCGGAGCATCCGGCCACCGACCCGCAGACGGGCGGTCGGCCGGATGTTTTTTGCTGTCCTTCGCGTCAAATCGTCCCGGAGCGCGCGTGAGTTCGTGTAGTGTCGTGGCATGAGCCTGCCGCCGCTCCCTGAACCTCATCCGTCCGGCCCCGGACCTGCACCGGGCGCGCTCCCAGGCCACCGACTGCGCGGGCGAATCTTCGCCGCCGCCGGGGTCCCGTTGCTGCTCGCCGGCGGAGCCGCCGCTCAGGCTGCCTGCACGCTGCCGGTCAGCCCGCCGCCCTCCCAGGGACGCACCGTCTTCCTGATCGACACGTCCGGCTCAATGGAAGGGCGCGGCGACAGCGTCGCCAACATCTTCTCCAAGGTCAAGGGCGCCATCGTGCGCGGCATGCGGGCCAGCACCGTGCCGGGCACGGTCGAACTGTTGACCTTCGATCAGGGGCCGCAGAAGCGCTTCAGCTTCTCGTGGCCGCAGGACAGAGCCCGCTTCGAGAAGACGGTCAACACCCTCAGCGCGCCGGGAGCCAATACCTGGCTCTACAGCAGCATGCAGGCGCTGTTCAGCAACCTGGGGCGGCAGGACGGAGCAGCCACCACCGTGTACGTGGTGACCGATGGGCGCGACAACAACCCCAGCCGCAGCGCCAGCATCGACTCGGCGGTGGAGCTCTTCGACAGTCTGCGCGGCCCCTTCGACAAGCTGTACTACATCGCGCTCGGCCAGCAGATTCCCGCCGAGATCGGGGCGCGGTTCGACACCACCACGTTCGCCCGCGCCTTCTCGCTGCCGGTCGGTCAGGCTCCCGACCTCACCTCGGTGGCGCTCTCGCCGGCCCTCATCACCGTCGGCGGCGACGCCAGCTTTCCCTTTCAACATCCGGCCAGCTCGCAGCTGCGGCTCGAATCGGGCAACATCGGCGGCGCGACCGTGGCGATCCGCGAGCCTCAGGGGGCCGGGCGGCGGGTGAACCTGAACATTCAGGGCAACGTGCCGGCCAGCAGCGTAGGGTACATGTGCACCCGCGTCTCCGGCCACGATCAGAACGTGCTGCTGCGCTTCGACACCACGACGCCGCCGCTGACCGGCGCACCGGTCGCCCCGCTCGACGTGCTGGGCACGCTGCGGCTGCTCAACCCGGACGCCGACCTCAAGCTGAGGCGCGGCCAGAGCACGGTGCTGAACTACAAGGCGGTGAACGGCCCGGTGACCGTCGAGGTACAGAGCATTCCCGGCGAGATCGCGGCCGCCCTGCCCGACCAGACGGTGAGTCTGCTCGAGGGCGAGCAGGTGTCGCTGAAGGTGACCGACAAGGCGCTCGCCAATGGGCAGCAGGCCGCGCCGGTGCTGCGCCTGAACGACCAGAGCACCTTTACAGTGCCCAAGGTCACCGGCGAGGTGGTGCGGCCTTTTCCCTGGTGGTGGGTGCTGCTTGGTCTGCTGGCCCTGCTGCTGCTGTGGCTGCTGATCTCGCGGGCGCGGCGGCCCTTCACGCCGTA
>Ga0160429_1001110_pt1 | contig 15904 bp, 20 predicted proteins | sample SolpanmetagenomR_FD_108199 | JGI IMG/M metagenome (GOLD analysis project Ga0160429, IMG submission 108199) | Solar panel surface microbial communities from Lawrence Berkeley National Laboratory, California, USA - R | ecosystem: Engineered > Built environment > Solar panel > Unclassified ...
CGTCATACCAGCCACGAAGGTTGGGTACGCGATGGCGGCGTAGCCGAGATCGAAGTCGCCGGTTTGGGGCGCTGCGGCCGGGCGATCTAGTGTGGTGACGCCGACGCTGTTTCCTTGTAGTCAGCATGCTGACCATATACGAAATAAGGAGTCCGAGGATTGAAAAGATGGCAGATGACAAGACCTACACAACGATGAAGACGGCAATGAAGATGGAGAGAAAGCCGGCCCAGGTTAGCCAGCCGATCTTTTGGAATTTGCGAATGGAGGCGCAGGCGGTTACAACAACTGTGGCGAGAAACGACCACCAGACCGTGCAGGCCGCGTGCTCGGAGAGTGCGTTGAGGCCAATGGAGACACCTAGGATTCCGGAACCGCTGCAAAGGATATACTGAAGCAATGAGTGTCAGCGTCGTTGCTGCGGTACCATTTGGACAGTCATACTGCAATGATGAATAGACCGCCGACCAATTCACGGACTATGGGCCCTCCTACGACTTCTGCCATGTCTGCTATGCTGTGGCACCCTGCATGGCGGTTACGGAAGTTGCCCTGAAGGATTGCAGTATCTAGATACGTCAGCAGGTAATTTGAATTTGACATGTATAGGTAGTCGTAGCCTACAGGTATTGAGAGCGCCCCATCCAATGACAGAGAAAGCTCCACCGACCGCGCCTGGATCATGTGGTCAGAGGCATGCTCGACACGACTTCCAAGAAGAACGTACCAAGCGAGTACATCGCCGTCGGGATGCTAAGTACACCGGTGGCAAAGATGACTATCAACATCGGTCAGCATAGGTTTCATCTTCAACCAGCAACGACACAATGAACTTTGTCTTTTCCGACTGAGCGTGCAGTGAGTCCGCTAGCAATTCAGAAATTCTTCCTGAGATTGAGAGCAGAGCACTTAGACAGTCATCTGAAGCAGAGCTACTATTGCGCTTGCGAGCTGCGGGTTCGATCAAAGAATATGGAGTTGACGGTACATACCCTTTAGAAAGATCACACTCGCCTTCACCCATCCCACCAATCTAAAGTCCACGCCACTCCCCTTCTTGAAGACTTCAAACGCATCATCACTGTCTTTGTAGACGATATCCTCGGAATCACCGATAGCGACATCACCTACCTTCTCCGGCGAAGGCGATGTATCGATCTTGTCGTCTGCTTTGTCGGAAGACATTGTGGTGGTAGTTGAATGAGCAACCTTCACTCGGGGTTTATAGTATAATAGTAATTTTGGGCAGCCTCAAAAGCGTAAGGATGTTTCGTTCTGTGAGATATACATATCAGGTCTTAAGAACGGCACGTCCCGTAGCCGTGGCGCTGGACCTGCTCGCTGCACGTTGGACAAGAAGCTCAGAGATACTGCAATCCCTGATGAGGCGACGTCCGGCAGCAAGCAAGCGTCCTGGAGAGCGAAATGTGATGTCAAGAATATCGATGTACGTATCGGTCGTTATCCATGAAGATATCGGTATCCATTGCCTTCTACGGGCTTATCTTAAGGGATGCTGGATGATTTGGAAGGCTGCCTCGAGTCGAGCCATGTATGCGAGACAGTGCCGCACGGCCTGGCAGCGGCGAGCACGCTTGAGAAGTCGAGAAGCACAACAGCTCACAAGGCTGACAAAGGTGCTATGAATGTAGATACGGTTGGGGTGTGGCTTGCTCGCGGACGCGCGCGCGGGTGGAGTGGTGGAACAGGCTGGACAAGGAAGCGATAAGCATACAGCTTGCTGATAAGGGGCTCTTGGAAGGGAAACTCGACTCGACCTTTCAAAGGATAAGGCTTGGGGAACATTCCAAGAGTGGGGATCACAGTGGTTCGGAACATTGCCCGACGTTGTTTCCGCTGGTGGACTCCGGGGATGATTATGTCCAGGCTCTTTGAGCTTCGACGCCGGAAAGAGTCTACGAGGTACTTCTGAACCTACTGTACGATAGCCGATCAAACTGTGCTCAGCACGTAATTCACATTAGCGATAACCGTCGAACGATATGATGGAGTTCCTGGCCCTCTGATATCAACCTCCTAAGTGCCTCCTGCCCTGTGACCGGGCTTATACGGGAATTTCTCCTTGAAATGCTTTGCAATGTCCCGTCGAGTTGTCACCCAGACGCCAGGCTTCTCAGAAACGTACAGCATAAAGTTGCGCAAAGCTTCCGCTCTCCCAGCTTTACCCGTGATGCGAGAGTGCAGCGGAATATTCATCATCTTGCCGCCCTCTCTGTAGAGCATGTCAAATGTGCTACGCAGATACTGCTCGTACAATTGTCCTGCGCTTGTGACGAAGCCTGGTGCCATGTGGAACTTTCCGTCATTACAATCGTAGTTATACGGGATGACAAGCATGCCCTCGCGCTGGTCTTCAGGCAGTAACGCTTCGTGAGGCAGGTCGACCCAATACGGAACGTCGTCGTTGTAAGATTCTGAGCTGTAGAGGAGTGAAGAGCCCATCTCCTTCCAGCATATCGGCGCGAGGTTGTGTGTGTTTGGCGTTCCGCGTCCGAAATAGAAGCCAACTGGTATCTCGCCAGTGTGTTCCTTGAGCGCAAGGCAAGTGTCCTTGACATACTTCTTGTCCTCTTCTATGCTGGCTTCCCAGAACTCCAGCCAGCGGAGACCATGAGCACCAATCTCATGTCCGTTGTCGACGCAGTACTTGGCGAATTTGGGATTGCGCTCCATGGCCTTCGCAATGGCCCAGAGGGTTATCTTCCAGTCGAACTCCTTGAACAGCCGCATCAGTCGCCAGCATCCGACTCTCGAGCCATACTCAAAGTCCTGCTCGGAGTTCATGTATCTTGCACCGAACTTCGTGCCTGCAGTTGAGCCTTTCTCCCAAAGGTACGGTTCGGACTGGCCGTCGCCATCTTCAATCGAACGCTCGCCACCTTCTTCGTAGTTCAGGATAAAGGAGACGGCGATGCGGGCACCATTTGGCCACTGACAGTCGAAAGCCTCCTCACCAAAGCCTATGGGAAAATCAGGAAGAATAACCAGGAAGGGTTTTGATGACTAACCTTCAAAGTCTCGTGGGAGCTGATGCGGATACTCTGCCTGCTCAGGGTGTACCATATTGAACGTGCTTGCAGCGACAAGGAGAGTACGGGACCTACCTCATCTCCGACTTACTCTCTACATCTATTCCTGTGAAAACCAACATCGACGCGATCCTGCATCCTGCGCTGTTGCAAACAACTTCCAATCGCGGCGGCCATGGATGCAGATAGCAGAGCGGTTGTCTGTCAGCCGAGATGCACCTCTGGGCTGTGGAGCTTGGGCCAAGTCGTGGAGAATGCCAGGGTCTTATCTCGAAGATCCACATTGTCCGTGTTATACCCATCCTATTCCCGTTATTCACTCTCGAGGTTGATCTCTCGTAAGAGCGCGGGCACAGCTAGGTATGTACAGATTGACTACCGGAGGTCTCACGTCGCCATGGTGGTGGCGTGAAACACTATGTCTGTCTTCTCGCTCCAGCCAAAGGAAGGCAATCCGGTGACGGCAGAGGTGTTAGAGAACGCTTGCGAAGCTCTAGGAGTAACTGTCAAAGATGACGAGAAGGAGGTGTACAGGAAGCTGCTGGCAGTCTTTCATGAGTCTGCAGAAGAGCTGATGGAATTGCCTGGTAAGGAGCTAATGCCATATCGCTGAGTGCGTCTGCTAATCCGCTCAGACTACGAACCAGCAGTGGATGTCGAACGCTTCCCAAGAGAAAACATACATTTTCCAGAAGCAAAGAGCAATGTATATGGAGCCTGGGCGTGGAAATGCGATATTGCGGACAAAGTGCCTCTTAAAGAGCGAGGTATCCTCGACGGCAAGACTATCGCCCTAAAGGACAACATTTCCGTCCAAGGCGTGCCCATGCTCATGGGCACAGACTTCGTTAAAGGCTATATTCCAGTACAGACACTCAACCTACCGAGTCGCTTGGAGTACGCTGAAATCGTTCTTAGACCACTGATGCCACGGTGGTGACCCGCCTTCTCGAGGCCAGCGCGACGATCAAAGGCAAAGCCGTTTGCGAGAATCTCTGCCACAGCGCAACGTCACACTCGGCTGCCACGGGGGTGGTCGAGAACCCACATGTGAAAGGCTACAGCGCTGGTGGTAGTTCAAGCGGCTGCGGCGCTCTCATCGCAGCAGGTGAGGTGTGGGGAGGCATTGGGGCTGATCAGGGAGGCTCCGTCCGCATACCAGCGTGCAATTGTGGGATCGTTGGCTTCAAGCCCACGTTTGGCTTGATACCGTATACGGCTTGTGGAAGTAATGAACCCACAAACGACCACCTTGGTCCCATGACGCGCACCGTCAAGGACAACGCCTTGATGCTAGAAGCCATAGCCGGTAATGACAACATAGACGACAGGTCCTTTGCCGCGCCATATCCATCCACCCTACCAAAATACTCCCATATCCTAGCCTCTCTTCCCGACCCGTCAGATCTCTCAGGACTCCGCATCGGCATTATCGAGCAATCCCTCTCCGGCGCCGTCCTCGATCCGCGGGTTTTGGAAACCTTCCTCCGCTCCGCCTACCACTTTCGCTCCCTCGGTGCCACTGTGGACGAGGTCAGCATTCCATTCCACAAGAAAGGGCCTGCAATTTGGACCGGCATATCCAAAATTGGCGGTTATCTCTCCAAAACGTCGGGCGCCTTTGGCCGCCGCGGACACCAGATGGTGGAGCTGAACAAACTCTTCCATCCGATGCAGCAGTCGAATTGGGACAATGGTTACGTCTCCACCAAGAACGTATATTTAAACGGTGTATATGCGGGTGAGCACTTTCCCCATCTCCTCGCCAAAACGACCAATCTCTCCCGTCAGCTCCGCGCCGCTTACGATGACGCCTTGACCAAATTCGACGTCCTTGTCACGCCCACGCTTCCCTACATCGCTACAAGCCATTGTGCACCCGACGCGGGCCCGCTGGAGCAGATTGCTAAGCAGGTCGGGTTGACCTCGAATACGTGTCAATTCAATCAAACGGGTCATCCGGCGCTGACGCTGCCCATGGGAACGTTGGAGATAATAGAAGGTCCTGAGAAGGATAGTGGGAAGAGGTTGCCTACTGGGATGCAAATTGTAGGGCGCTGGTGGGAGGAAAGTACCGTGTTGAGGGTAGGGTATGCGTGGGAGCTTACACGGGAGTGGAGAGAACTGTAGACGCCGTGAACTTGGAACCGATGTCCAGCTTCTTACTAAGCGTGACATGGATATACGGGTGACCCCGTCCTGGTCGATTACGCAATATGCGGCCCGTTCCCCTAGTAAAACGGGTCGATACAAATCTTCTGAGCTGTACGTTTCGAGTACCTCCATAAGGTCACATCCATCGCTACATGTACAGATATGCGTGCCTGCTTTCGACTTATCAAGTGCCTTGATACTCCTCCCTCGCTACAAGCAAGCGCACGCCGCAGCCTTCCGTATTGACCATGCGAAGTCGCTCGATCAGACAGCTCGAGCGTTCGAAGCATGAAACGTCACATTGCGAACCCCTGGTCTCTATCTTCCGTACCGTCTAGCGCCAGGATCAAGAGGCACGAATCAAAGGATCCTGTCAGCCGCGCCTGAAGTATCTGTCGTGGATAGATTGATCTGACGAAGGGTGCGGCCTTGGCCATCATCTAAGGGTTGCCTACCACGGTGGACATCGCGAAGCCTACTATATCTTCATCGAAAGCCTAGCAACGCAACTACTAGCAACTCGTATACGTCCACGTCCCCGGTTACCTCGGAAAGTGTAGGAAGGAACATCTGCTGGCTCATCCGACAATACCCATGTGCCGTAATTTTCACCTGCACGCTCGCTTCCCCGGATCTGCAAATTGGAAGAAGGAATATAGAATAACGTCGCAAGAGACTGTATCTTCCACACGACCCAAGCTCCTTGCACATAGGTAAGAACGGTACTATGGATAATCCCGCGACTCTATTGCCCTGCGAAGGGCAATACGTAGGTAAGCAAGTGTCCGCCCCCGGACATGGCAGAACTCGCAGCACGCGCAAGGTAAGTGTACACGAGCTGCAAGCCACCTTCGTTCCTTTACGTTCAAGAGACCTAGCTGGTTGCTCACTGCCGATCCGGGGTGTGCTACTCCGCCGCCATATATTCGCAACTCATGACCTCGCCCCTATCGAGTTGCTTTTATAGGCCTCAATAAGGGCTGGCTGCGCTATGTAAGTCATTTGAATATCGCGTCCTCCATGGACGGAAAACCCAACATCCAATGGCAGAGCACTCGAAGTTGATCATCATCGCGTGTGTTCTTCTCTTCTGCTCTACAGTCACGGTTGGTCTTCGCTTCTGGACAAGGATATGGGTTGTAAGGAGTCTCGGCTGGGACGACCACTTCATTGCGGCTACGTTGGTAGGTACAGCGCAAGCTTCTGTGTCGCAGGGTTCACCATTAACATCGATGCAGGTGTCTTATGCGGTGCTTTGCACTACACAGATTGCTATCATGATCATAGCAGGTTCGGCTCATTGTGCAAGGCATTTCAACCTCGAGCTTATCATACTGATACCATAGACAGATGGTCGATACATCCTCCCGCTGCCAGCACTTCTGCAGGTGATTGACTGGCTCATCGTTAGCGAAGTCTTCTACTCTGTCACCGTGATATTGCTGAAGATTTCACTTGGCCTCTTCTTCATCAGAATCCTGACGCAGAAATGGCAGCGCTTGACCATCCAGACAATGATGGCAGTCTCGACTATATACGGTGCAGTTATGATCATCTTCGCCATCTTCCATTGCGGCGCAGATAGAGACGCATTATCTTATTTGACGAAAAAGCTGCAGCTACGATGCGTATCCAAGTCTGTGGACCTGGTAATGATGTATACGGGAGGTGCTGTTACCACGCTTACTGACTGCATCTTCGTGTTTCTACCTCTCTTCATGCTTCAAAAGGCGCAACTGACCCGGCGCGAGAAAGCGACGGTCGCCTTTATCATGTTGTTGGGATCTGCGTAAGTATCCGTCAACATGCTTGAAATATTTGTATAATATTTCCTTAGCAGTTTGAGATATGAAACTGACTAGAGCGCAGTGGCAGCATTGCATCGATTATCCGTTTTGTCTACATAGATGACATGGTCTCAGACGTCGATGGCTTCTTCGTCGCCGCTCTCAACCTCGGGATCTGGTCAAACATTGAACCCGGACTCGGAATCATAGCTGCATCACTTGCAACTCTACGACCACTCTTTCGCCACTGGCTTTCTGGAGTCCGTAGTCGAGTCGACACCTTCCGATACGGTAGCAATATCAAAAGCCTGAAGCAAGACTACGTTCTGGAGATCCCATCGAGCAGGTCTTCCTCGTACCCGTACCAGCAACGGAAACCACAGCGTGTAGTGTTTCGCCCAGACTGGATCCACCCATGGCGAAGAAGCGATATCTTCGAAGGTAGCTTTAGCATGACACCTCCAAAGGCAATGTCTGTTCAGGTGGCAAGCGTAGGAGCATCCGCCCCACCATCACCAATCTTGGGACCCTTCATGACGGACCTTCCCTCACGACCTGGCACGGCAAGGCTGAAGTACAGCGAGCGAGATCAGGCTAGGTTAGCCAGCCAGACGGAAACGCCAGGGACTGGGAGTCAAACCACCCATAGCCGAGGCCAGTCGGATGAGTCTGGATTGAAGATTCAGAGGACCAGTTCGAGGAGGATGGAGGATGTTGATACCAGTCAAGAGAGCTTTCTGGAAGAGAGAAAAAGCACTAGCAGCGAAGAAGTGCGAGATGTATAACTACGACCAATTATGAGCCTCGAAAAGCTGTACGAAACGTTGCGGCATGCCTTTCATTATTGTCAGTCTTCAAAACCAACCCGCGGCCAGTGGTCTTTGCACAGGACTTGATGCGAACTTCGCGGTGTGGGGGGTTTACGTAGATTAATGTCAGTCTAGAGTAGGATGGTGTGCCACATATACACCTCGTCTATGTATGTATTCACACAGCTGCTGGCCTACAGCCTCGATCAAGATCGGTTTTCCCTGGCGCAGAGAAAGAGCGACGTAGATCAGTGGAGGTAGCTATTTACGCAGATATGCAGGTAGCTAAACTGGGAGTAGCTAGTACTCTTTATAAGCTTACTACGATTGGAATAGCTCCCCACGCTATACATGACTGGCTACAGTACCTCATATACTCCACTGATCTACGTCGCTCTCTCTGTGCACCAGGAGAACCGATCTTGATCGAGGCTGTACATCCGTCACGGCCGAAGGATTGTGTAGATAGAAGGACTGCGCGGGTTGTAAGCTCCAAGCCATTAACCAAGGCTCTGCTGTAAGCGCTTGTGCTTCTCGCATGAATGCTCCTCAAGCTCGTTCCGTAAAGGACAGGGAATCTTTGCGCGTCGCTCTGCACTGTCTCGTGTTACCTACCTATGCTCCACATATAATCAGCACTATTGAACGAATATCGGCGAACAGTCATTGAGACCGTACAAGACCCCGAGCTTATTACTGTACGGCCAAGCGCGCGAGTGTGACAACCTCACTCCCCGCCCTATGCTTCACCGTGACCAGGGTTACTTGGACTTCTTGTGCTCTCGTCAGCATCGGCAAATGGCGAGCGACGGCTAACAGCAGAGTGCGGCTAACAGCAGAGTACAAAAGTAAGGCCCATCGGCGGCATGATGAAGCCACTCGTTCTACAAAGAGGCAATCATCATGGCAGTTTCCGAGAAGACTAACAACTTCAGGGTCGTCATCGCCGGCGGTGGCATCGCAGGCCTCACCCTCGCAAACGCATTACAACACGCCGACATCGACTATGTGCTACTCGAAGCTCGAGGGCTCGTTGCTCCGCAGGTCGGAGCTTCGATAGGGCTGTTCCCGAGTGGGACTCGGATATTGGACCAACTTGATTGCTACGATGCTATCATCGAACAGACCTGTCCGATCCTCACTGGCGGCGACCACGATGCCTCCGGGGCCTATATTTGCCCTAGGTCAGATATGTCAAAGCTGGTAGTTCAAAGGTATGGCACGTTGTGTGGTATTTGTGGCGGGAATACTAATCTTGCCAGACATGCATACGATCTGTGCTTCCTTGATCGCCAGAACGTCCTTCAGGTGCAGTATGACCACATCATCGACAAGAGCAGAGTCCTATTAAACAAGCGTGTGCAAAAAATTGATCACCGCTGCGACAAAGTCACCGTACATTGCGAAGATGGCTCCTCGTTCGAAGGCGACATCGTGGTCGGTGCAGACGGCGTCTTCAGCAAAATCCGACAAGAAATGTGGAGGATAGCAGATCAAGAAGAGCCGGGTGCGGTTCCAGAGGAGGACAGGAAATCGATGCGAGCAGAATACCAGTGCCTGTTTGGAATCTCTAAGCTTTCTGGAATCCCAGAAAGCTACTTCGATGTTACGTACACCCCCGGCTTCAGCACAATGAGTATCGTTGGTAAGAAAAAGAACTACTGGTTTCTGTTCAAGAAGATGGACAAGGTGTACAAGGCCGGAGAGATTCCGAAATTCACTCAGGCAGACGCTGAAGCGTTCGCGGAGAGGTACGCAAATGTCAACATCATGCCAAAAGGCGAGGTCAAGTTTCGCGACCTCTGGGAAAATCGTACAAGTTGGACGCTTGTGGCTACAGAAGAGGCAGAGTACAAGAAATGGGCACACGGCAGGGTCGTGTGTTTGGGAGACAGTGTTCACAAAGTAACTCCAAACGCTGGATTCGGCGGGAACGCTTGCATCGAGTCCGCTGCTGCTCTCGCCAACGCTGTCAATTTTCTTACTCAGAGCACAGCAGGTCGTCCATCACTTGAGGCCGTCAGGAACGCTTTCCAATCATACCAGAAAAGCCGCGTCGCACGTGTGACGGCTGGAAGCAAAGTCGCCAACAGCCTCACGCGTATCCACGCTTTGAACGGCCTTGTAGAACGCTTCCTTGTCTACTACATCTTCCCAAATGCTGGCGACTCGCTCGCGGACATGCAGTCGGACAATAACGTTGGCGCGACTGTGATCGGTTATCTGCCAGTGCCGCCTCGATCGCTCAGAGGAACTATGCCTTTCAACCCCGAACACGGCGAGGGCACGAAGGAGTGGGTCTCAAAACGAGCGCTGCTGGCCCTACCGTTCCTCGCTATCATGTACTTCGCATCCATCAAGATGGATCCCATGCCAGCGTTCAGCGGATTGCACATAGTCATGACGTCCGGTAAGCTGAGCTGGGATAGCGGTGAACTCACCCTCCGCCAATCTTTCTACGGCTGGAAATGGCTCGATGACCTCCTCCGACCCCTGGTCACCTTCTTCGCCGTCTGGCTGGTCGAAGCCGACAAAGCCACTTGGTGGCAGATGCTAACCTTCGTCACGGACCTCGGCGTCCTCTACGCCATCATACTGATCGAGTCCGCGCGTCGTGCCAACCTTCTCACATTCGCACAGATGTACGTGTTGGCCTCCAAGAGCCTGCTCCCCTTCCATTCTCGCTTCCCCTCCCTCGCACTACTGACACACACATAAACAGACCCCTCCTCTTCGGCCTCCTCGCCCAATTCCGCGGCATAGGCGTCGCCTTCCCCCTCTACGCCTTCCTCCACCTCCCCTTCGCCCAGATCCAAAACTTCAACGCCCACGACAAGCGCCTCACCAACCTCGCCTACACCCGCACCATCCTCCCGACCCTCGTCGCCGCCCACTACATCCCGCACTTCATCTCCCACTTCGCCCCCTCCCTCGTCCTCCGCCACTCCGCAAACTGGATCTGGCAGCTCTTCCCGTTGTGGATCTCGCTGCTGCAGTGGGCGCTGAAGAAAACGGGCCTCGTGCCGGACACGGTGCAAGCGGACAGGCTCGCCGAGCCGAAGAGGGATATGCCGTGGATCAGAGCGACCGTGGGCGCCACGGTGGCCGTCTCGGTGCTCGTGTGGTGGTATACGTTTACGCGGGCTCCTTTTCCCGCGGCTGCTATCTTCTTGCCTAGTTGGGATGTTCCGACCCGGGATTGGATGCGTACGGTGTGTAATTTTGTGCAATGGGATTATGTGTTCATGTCTGCGAGCGCGCTGTTGTGGCTCGGGTATCTGTTTGCGGATTTGAAGCGTGCGGGGATGGTGGAGGAGAGTTGGGTCGTGGTTGTGGGGTTTGCGGTGCTGGCGACCGTGGTGGGTGGGCCGGGGGCGGCGGTGGGTTTGGGCTGGCTTTGGAGGGAGGAGGTGTTGGCCACGAGGTATCATAAAGCGGCGGTTGTGGAGGGGAGTGAGGTTGTGAGGAGGCAGAGGAAGGTGTGGGAGGAGAAGAGGAAGATGGTTAATGGCGCCACGAAAGAATTGCTGAAATGATGGGTTGACAATTACTGTGTGTTCGATCGATGAATGTTGGATCGGAAGCTTTCCATAGATTGAATATCCATGTGAATCTATAGAAGTCTTTGTGACGGAGAGTGCTCTAGTTCTTAGGTAGTCCTTGGAAGTCATTCGAACATCACACATGTATCGGGCGGTTCATGGTACAGCTTTACAAATTTGGGCAGTCCTACATTGTGAAAGTCAAGCGTACGTTTTTCAACATTCAACGTTTCTGATCGCCATGTCTTCCATAGCTAGGGCATGTTGTGAGGCTGTCCGACCAACAATCCACTGTAGCCGGGCGCTCCACCATATATGCGTTCAGTCGCTAAGACAGGACAATAAAGTCACGTGCACATTCATAGTCTCACAAATGGAACAAAGACACAGTACATGAATGTAAGCGCAGTTCAATTTGTTCGCGCGAAAGTCAAACTTTAGACTAAGATTCGGACTTCCACCAACGCCTCATAGCCGCGAGGCTCGCTTTTCCCGTAATATATGCGAAATCATCATCCTTCCATGGTATCATAAGATATGTTCAAGATAGAACCCAGCTATCATGCGTTATGTTTCAAGTGCAGAGCCTCCGCCTATGCTGCGTCAATGTGTACAAGAAAGTTATCCTTCGCTTAGGAAACTGTCAGCCCATGTTTGTTACTTCCTCTTCTGCTCCGTGGACTCATTAAAGAGCATCATTCTTTAGTGGTTGTGCGTAAAGCGGCGCGGATGCCCGTGGAATGGAATGTTGGTGGGGTTGACCCATCGCGTCTGCGTCACTGTCTCCAGCTGAGTGACCATCTGCGTCGCGGTGGCGGTCATGGTAACGAAGGTCCGAGGTACATCGGTCGCGATCGCTTTAGCGCTTGAAGTGACTGCGTCGGATGTGACTGCGGACGTCGTGGACGAAGACGCAGGAAGAGGTGCAAACTGGGCCGGGGTAGGACTAGATGAGGCCGGTAGATTGACAGGCGCAGAAGAAGACGCAGAGTCTCCATGATGAGGCGCGACGGTGTTGGTAAGGTTGGCGGCACGCTCCTTGTAATCAGCGACAGCCTCTGTCTGAGGATCCTGCGGCAAGAGCGCATTCTCCTTAATAGCGTTGGCTTTGACCATGTCGTTGACGACCTTGATGTCGGAGCAGGTGGTGTAGTACTCGTCTTTGCCCATGGGAAGGCCTGGATCTACGTTCGGCTTCGTCGCCCAGTCCCAGACCCAGTACATGGCGAGGTCTTTGCCAACCTCAGCATCTTCTGGGATCTGGAAATTGCTCTCACACCATTGCTCCTCGGTATGGTTCGTATTAGCCGCCACTCGCTGCTGAGAGATGGGTCCGGAATTGATCTGGTAGCAGCGTCCGTCATCGAAATTTTGCTGGGAAATGAGCTTGCCACGCTTGTCCCCGCCGGTGCCGCCAGTGTTCCACTTGAGGACATCTGCGAGTTTCTCATCATCCTTGGGTTGTGAGGTGACATAGATGTAGACCACTCCGCCTGAACCGGGCTTTCCAGCTTGATTTTCAGGCAGAGAGACGTGACCATTCTCAAGATACTTCGCGGCAACGTAGGCACCGGGCTTTGCCATGAGCTGTGGGTAGCCTTGAGTCTGCTTACCAGGGGTGTTCTGGCCAAGGCCACAGAGGTTGTCGGAAGCGGCGATGCGGGAGCGACCAGCGCTGTTCTGCGGTAACTGGTAGCTCATGTGACTGTCCGGCGACGGGTTTTGTATTGTCTGGCCGTCAGGGCCGGGAAGGGTTCGTGGATAGTACGCGCGTGAATAGCCCTTGGCGCCGACGTACATGCCGTCGACGACGACCTGCAACTGCTCGAGCCAGCTGTGGGCGGAAACGCCGGCGATGAGAGCGCAGAATGCGGCGGAGTGAGAGAACAGCATTTTTCAGTTTTGGTGAGTAGCTTGCTGAATGCTGTACAGGTGTGATCGCGGTGGCAGAAAGATTGAGAGTTGGTCCAAAAGTGGAATGGAGGGTTGTGTTATCGAAGTTGATATTCAGAATACGTGGGTTTTCTGCCAGAGAAATGTGTAGAGGAGACTGGAAAGAGAAGAAGGTCGAGTATTTAATTATAAGCCCGGTAACCAGCGGTGTTGTTCAGTGAGTGTGAAGAGTCAATACCGGCTGACTCTATTCAACAATGTGAAGGCAAACAATGGCGTCCTGTGACAACAAAGTCATTAAAATGTAGTGAAAGTGAAAGAAGTGAACACGATCACAAAGACGCTACCGGGCGACAATGCTGTGTTGCCAAGGCCATGTCCGAGGGCAAGGCGGCCTTTTCAACACCCACCCGAGTGAAGAGGTCGTGGCGACGAAACATTGTGGCAGGACGGCCGCAACATAGTTCTGTCACAGAACACTAGAAGAAGCGACATCCAATCAGGAAGCCAGTCTAGAGCCGGGTCGAACAGAGCAAGGAGGGTTGGGAAACAGTGTAGGGCAGAGGTCTTCTCCTCTCCACGATGGTATGACACCGCAAGCGCCGCATCTGATATGTATAGATCCTTCTTACCCCATCAAAGATGAGTCCCTGCGCCAATGGCACACAGTGTGATTTTGATTTATACCATACCTCTGTATGCACGACAACGTCTGGCCCATTTGATGTTTCTTAAGCAGCCATTCTTGCATCTCCTGATGGGAGACGATGTTAAACCAGTGTGCAGTATGTGACACGCTACAACAGTCTTCTCCAAGATCTTGCAAACATTGTTTGACATTTCGGACCAAGCTTCTGATGACGGCGTGAGTCGAGCCTGAACGTGGAAGCTGTTGGCTCTCCGCGGCGCATTCGGAAGGGTGAGGGCTCTAGAGCAGATGGCATTTTGTGAGACAGCGACAGATGTCAAGTTGAACTGACATCTCGGCGGTCATAAGCAGAGGGTTGAGGCTTGAAGGCCGGCGTGTTTCAGTGGACGTTTGGAGGTCGTGGGTGGTAGGATTGGAACCTTCCGCCGGCGCGAACCGCGTCCTTGTCCCTTTTCGACCAGCAAGGATGCAAGCGCTGTAGGCCACTCCCTTTGCAAAGTCATTTGATTCCCATCTTATTGAGGCGCGTACCCGTACGACGACTTCTGATCGTGAGTCACCCGACAGCAGTGAGTTGTGATGCGCAGAGAGATTGGATGAGCTACGGGTATGGTCTTGCGCTCGTTTCTGGCTTCCAGGAGACCGCTGCTACTCCATCTTTGTAGAAACACGAAGCCACCAGTCCTTCACAATGTCCGGCAGCTAGCGACAAGTCCAAACTACGGTCCTGGCTTCGATCAATATGGCCTGAACGCTCTATTACAATCGGAGGCCAAAGCTCAAGGACTTCATTACGTTCCTTTCGAACAATGGCCGGACAAGATCAAGCACTTCCGTGAGACCAGACGATTCATTATCATCTAGAGAACGACAACGATTGACGGTGACTGTAGAATCCCTGTATCCACACACCGTAAACATACGTCGCGATGTGTCGCAAGCTATTGCTAAAGGTGATATCTACGAGCTGTCGGAGTTCTATAGTTACTTCCTTCCTCCGCACGAGCGAGGCCTCCCACCGTTAAGCAAATCAAGGATACCCTCGAAATACCGCCAGTATCTGGCGGAGACGTCTGGCAAGACAGACGTGCGCAGCTTGTGCGATGGTGCAGTAATGGCAACCGAGATGCTGTTAGCAAAGCTGCAGCATGCGACACTCTGGGAGCCAGCAGGCACCGAGAACATGACCACACCTGGTCTACGAGACTTCGCTGCCTCATGTATGGACAATGAGGCATTTGATGAATACGAAGCGGACATCAAACCGTACTACCGCGTCGAACAGATTCAGCGTGCCGCCATCTATAACGCATTCATTGCAACTTGCGACATATCCGACTATGAGCATCGTCTAGACTTAGTGGACAGCAACACTGACGCCACTCACCGGGTAGAGAATGGTTCACAACTTGGAGAATACATGAAGCAGACTGGCATGGCGCCGAAGTGGGCCGAAGGCATAGTCAAGGGCCTGTCGAGCAAAGCCGAAGGGAAAGGGTGGGAGGAGAGGCGGTCGCTCGATCTCATCAACAACTTCATATATCGGCTGTTGCCGAAAGGTGGCAGGCTGGAAGAGCGCTTCGTCATGAGCATGCAATTCATCGACGAAGCGTTCGCTGGGTCCGGCCAGTACCTATACTTCCAGGCCGTGATCGAGACCTTGTTGCAGACGGGATGGTACGACGGAGAGAATCTAGTCATGTTGCCGGCATTGCCTGTTGTGTTAGATGTTCACATGATCTCCCCTTGGCTCGATATTCACGATCACTTCAAGTTGCCCGGTGAAGAAGGAGAGGGCACGGAGTTGCGGTGGAAAGTGGCAAGACTAGATCATTTTAGAGAAAAATAACCAATGCGTCTCGAACAGCATGGAGCGGCTAAGAGAAGAGTCTCCACCTTGCAATTTCCTGTATAATGCGACGTCTGCTTCCGTGCTCGTTCTGTCTTGCGGTACTACGCAGGCTTGTCTTCGCGACGAAGACTGAGGCCACGCACGCGGCAGAGTCGTTCGTGTTCTCCA
>Ga0160429_1001112_pt1 | contig 15893 bp, 16 predicted proteins | sample SolpanmetagenomR_FD_108199 | JGI IMG/M metagenome (GOLD analysis project Ga0160429, IMG submission 108199) | Solar panel surface microbial communities from Lawrence Berkeley National Laboratory, California, USA - R | ecosystem: Engineered > Built environment > Solar panel > Unclassified ...
CACGGGCCGTTCTGCTCGGACAGCGAGGTCGAGACCGTGGTCGCCCACCTCAAGCGCCAGGGCCGACCCAGCTACCTCGACGCCGTCACCGCGGACGACGAGGAGGGCGCGGCCGAGAAGGGCGGCGCCAAGGGCAAGGCCGGCCCGGCGGAACTCGAACTCGACGGTGCCGTGTTCGATCAGGGTTCGTTCGGCGAGACCGGCGGCGACCTCTACGATCAGGCCGTGCAGGTGGTGCTGCGCGACCAGAAGGCGTCGACCAGCTACATCCAGCGCCGCCTGCAGATCGGCTACAACCGCGCCGCCTCGATCATGGAGCGGATGGAGGTCGAGGGCATCGTCGGCCCGGCCAACCATGCCGGCAAGCGCGAGATCCTGGTGGAGGACGCCGTCGGCTGAGGGCGGCTTTCCTCGGACGGTGCCTCGGCCAGCGCATCTGGCAGCGCATCGGATGGCGCGCCGGGCTGGTCGGACGGAAGGCCGCCCCTCCGCGTCCCGGGGCCGCCGGCGCGCCGGGACCGGTTTCCGGCCGTGCGGCGTCGCGATGACGTCTCCAGACGCGCCGCGCTCGATGCGCAGCGGGCGCCGGCGTCGCAGACGCCGATGTCCATCCGGGACGCCGCCATCCTAAGGTCGGCTCCGCGGAGCCGCCGGGACTCCGGAACGGGCCCCGCCCCGGCGGGTTGTCTGGCCGGTTTGCTGCAGCGCAGCCGCACGGGAGGCAGGGATGGCCGAGCCGACGACGACCCTCAAGGACAAGGCCGCCTGCGGCACCAAGCCGGCGCCGCCCTGCACGCTGGTGATCTTCGGGGCCGGCGGCGACCTGACCAAGCGCCTCCTGATGCCCTCGCTCTACAACCTCGCGGGGGCCGGGCTCCTGCCGGAGGGCTTCTCGATCCTCGGGGTCGACCACAACGACGGCACCGACGAGGGTCTGCGCGACACCCTCACCAAGACCCTGGAGGCGTTCAGCCAGGACCCGACCTCCGAGTTCCACGCCGACCATATCGACCAGACGAGCTGGGGCTTCATCCGCGACCGGCTGCACTACCTCAAGGGCGACTTCGAGAAGCCCGAGACGTTCTCCGCGATCCGGGAGCGGGTGACGGGCAGCGCGGTGTTCTACTGCGCGGTGGCGGCCCGCTTCTTCGGGACGATCGTGGACGGGCTCGGGCAGGCCGGCCTGCTCAAGCAGGAGGGTGACGAATTCCGCCGCGTGGTCATCGAGAAGCCGTTCGGCTCCGACCTCGCCTCGGCCCGGGAACTCAACGCCCGCATCCTCAAGCAGGGCGACGAGAGCCAGTTCTACCGGATCGACCACTTCCTGGGTAAGGAGACGGTGCAGTCGATCATGGCGTTCCGCTTCGCCAACGGGCTGCTGGAGCCGGTCTGGCGGCGGGAATACATCGACAGCATCCAGATCACGGCCGCCGAGACGGTGGGCGTCGAGGAGCGCGGCGGCTTCTACGAGCCGACCGGGGCGCTGCGCGACATGGTGCCCAACCACATGTTCCAGCTCCTCTGCATGGTCGCCATGGAGCCCCCGAACTCCTTCGACGCCGAGGCGGTGCGCACCGAGAAGGCCAAGCTCGCCGAAGCCGTGCGGCCGATCCCGCCGACGGATGCGGTGCGCGGCCAGTACACGGCCGGCACCTCGGAGGGGCGCGACGTGCCGGCCTACCGGGACGAGCCGCACGTGGCCGAGGATTCGGTCACCGAGACCTACATCGCCCTCAAGCTCCATATCGAGAACTGGCGCTGGGCCGGCGTGCCGTTCTACGTCCGCACCGGCAAGCGCATGGCCGGGCGGCGCACCGAGATCGCGGTGCTGTTCAAGCCGGCCCCGTTCAAGATGTTCGCGGATACGCCCAATGCGGATCTCGGGCCCACCGTGATGCGGATCCTGATCGATCCCGATCACGGGGTCAGCACCGAGTTCAACGTGAAGGTGCCGGGGCCGCAGATGCGGATCGGCCGGGTGCGGTCCGGCTTCCGCTACAAGGACTTCTTCGCCGACACGCCGAATGTCGGCTACGAGACGCTGCTGTACGACTGCATGACCGGCGACGCGACGCTGTTCCAGCGCGCCGACAACATCGAGGCCGGCTGGGCCGCGGTGGAGCCCCTGCTCGCGGGCTGGCCGCAGGCGGAAGTGGCCTTCTATCCCGCCGGCAGCACCGGCCCCAGGGAGGCCGACGCGCTCCTGGCGCGCGACGGCCGCCACTGGCTGGGTCTCGACGGAACGACGGATTGAGCGAACCGGGCGGAACCGGGCGGGGGCTGCCGGCCGGGCCGCCCGGCTTCACGCCCCCTGGCGACGCCCCCGCCCTCGAGGGCTGAGAGGCGGAACTGGAGCCGGCGCTCCTGTCCGTCAGGCGGGACCCCACCCGGATCCGCCTCGCGGCGATCGGCCCGCGGGCGACCTCGCGGCTTCGGACGGCCCGTGACCGTTTGCGGGTGCAGGGCCGTGCCCTCCGGAAGCGCGGCGGAACTCCGCCCGGGCGACCCGCCGGCGGTGGGCAATCCTTCCGAAACCCGGAATCTCAGCGGCGCTTGAACGGCACCATCGCGGCCACCGCGAGGGCGTCGACCCGGTTGTTCAGCGGGTCGCTGGCGTGGCCCTTCACCCAGTGCCACGCCACCTCGTGGCGCTCCCGGGCGGCGTCGATGCGGCGCCAGAGATCCTCGTTCTTGACGGGCTTCTTGTCGGCGGTGCGCCAGCCCCGGGCCTTCCAATTGTGGATCCAGCTGGTGACGCCCTGGCGCAGGTACTGCGAGTCCGTGAACAGGTCGACCCGGCAGGGGCGCTTCAGCGCCTCCAACGCCGCGATCGCCGCGAGGATCTCCATCCGGTTGTTGGTGGTGTGGGCCTCGCCCCCGGAGAGTTCCTTGCGGGTGTCGCCGAAGATCAGGATCGCGCCCCAGCCACCGGGCCCGGGATTCCCCGAGCAGGCGCCGTCCGTGTAGATCATCACGCGCTTCGGTTCGGCGGCAGACCCAGCCTCGGATTCAGCCTCGGACCCGGCCTCGGGTCCAGCCTCGCTCAGATCGGTGCTCATCCAGCCCTCAACCCTGCCGCCCGTAATCCCGCGCGTCCCGCGCCCGCCGGTGGAAGGTGAGCCGGCGATCGAATTCCCGCGGGTCCTTGGGCTTCACCAGGGCACCCGGCGGCACGTTCAGCCAGTCCACCAGCCGGGTGAGCATGAACCGGAGCGCCGCGCCCCGGCACAGGACCGGCAGGGCCGCGACCTCGGCGGGTTCGAGCGGCCGCACGGCCTCGTAGCCCGCGATCAGCGCCGCCGCCATGTCGCGGTGGAAGGTGCCGTCGACCGAGAAGCACCACGCGTTGAGGCAGACCGCGAGGTCGTACGCGAAGGCGTCCGTGCAGGCGAAGTAGAAGTCGATCAGCCCCGACAGGGCGTCGCCGATGAAGAACACGTTGTCGGTGAAGAGATCCGCGTGGATCACCCCGCCCGGCAGGTCCCGGGGCCAGTGCGCCTCCAGGACGTCGAGGTCGGCGCGGGTGCGCGCCGCGAGGCCGGGCTCGACCGAATCAGCCTGCGCCTCGGCCTGTTCGAAGAGCGGTCGCCAGGCCTCGACCGAGAGGTTGTTCTCCCGCGCCATCGCGAAATCCCGCCCGGCCGCATGCAGCTCGGCCAGTGCCCGGCCGAGTTCCCGGCAATGCTCCGCGCCCGGCGCCTTGACGGACACGCCCTCCAGGAAGCTCACGATCGCGGCGGGCCGCCCGCACAGCTGCCCCAGGGCCTGGCCGGCCCGGTCCCGCACCGGCTGCGGGCAGGCGAGGCCGCGGGCGGAGAGGTGCTCCATCAGGCCGATGAAGAACGGCAGATCCTGCTCCCGCACCCGCTTCTCGTACAGCGTCAGGATGTAGGAACCGTCGGTGGTGTGCAGGAAGAAGTTCGAGTTCTCGACCCCCTCGGCGATGCCCTTGTAGGAGAGCAGGCTGCCGATCGCGTAGGCGGACAGGAAGTCGGCGAGCGCCGCGTCGGATACCTCGGTGTAGACGGCCACGTGTTCGCGCTCTGGATTTTCGGATCTTCGATACAACGAGGGGCGCCGAAGCGCCCCCGCATAAAGCCTGCCGCGCCCGTGTCCAGGCTGCCTACTCGGCGGCCTCGCTGCGCAGCTCCCGCGGCAGCGGGAAGACCATGTCCTCGATCACCGTCGAGACCGTGTCGACCAGGACGTCGTAGCGGGCCGCGAAGGCGTCGATGATCTCTTCAACCAGCACCTCGGGGGCCGAGGCCCCGGCGGTGAGGCCGAGCTTCCGGATGCCCTCGAAGGCCGGCCAGTCGATCTCCTCGGCGCGGAGCACGAGGCGGGTGATCGGGCAGCCGACGCGCTCGGCGACCTCGCGCAGGCGCTGCGAATTCGACGAGTTGGACGAGCCCACGACGATCAGGGCGTCCACCAGCGGGGCCACCTGCTTCACCGCCTCCTGGCGGTTGGTGGTGGCGTAGCAGATGTCGTCCTTGTGCGGCCCGGTGATGGTCGGGAACTTCTTCTTCAACGCCTCGACGATGTGCCGGGTGTCGTCCACCGACAGGGTCGTCTGGGTGACCCAGGCGAGGTTGTTGGGGTTGTCGGGGGTCAGGGCCGCGATCTGGTCGAGATCCTCCACCAGGGTGATCGAGCCCTTGGGCAGCTGGCCCATGGTGCCGACCACCTCGGGATGGCCGGAATGGCCGACCAGCAGCACGTGGCGGCCGCGCTTGTGGTGGATCTCGGCCTCGCGGTGGACCTTCGTCACCAGCGGGCAGGTGGCGTCGATGGTGGTCAGGCCGCGCGAATCGGCGTTGGCCGGCACCGTCTTGGCGACGCCGTGGGCGGAGAAGATCACCGGGGCGGCGCCGTCCGGCACCTCGTCGAGCTCGCGGACGAACACCGCGCCCTTCCGCTTCAGGCTCTCGACCACGTACTTGTTGTGCACGATCTCGTGCCGCACGTAGACGGGCGGCCCGTAGATGGCGAGCGCCCGTTCCACCACATCGATGGCCCGCACCACGCCGGCGCAGAAGCCGCGAGGGGCACAGAGCAGGATTTCCAGCGGCGGCTTGCCGGTGGTGCCCGCGACGGGCTCAGAAGGCGCGATTTCGACGGTCATAGGGGGGATGTGGCGAGGGCGGGGCTATCCTGTCAACAGGAGTCACCCACGAACAGGGCAGGAAGAGGGACGCGGAGCGGCTCTGTAGCACGATTGCCGCGGGACGCACGACGGGGGCGGACCGGGACCCGCGCCGGTCCTCGAACGCCCCCGAGACTAAAGGCGTCTGAGGCCCGTGACCGCGCCGAAGCTGTTCGCCCGGATCCGGGCGACCGCCGCGTCCAGCGGCTCCGCGGCCACCGCCATGTGGTGGCCGTTGGCGTGGATCAGCGTCCCGGGATCGAGCATCAGCCCGACATGGCCGCGCCAGAACACGAAGTCGCCCCGGCGCAGGCCCGCGAGATCGAGCGGCAGGGCCTGCCCGAGATCTCGCTCCTGCATGTCCGCGTCCCGCGGGCAGGGCAGGCCGGCCGCGTCGAGGCAGAGCTGCACGAGGCCCGAGCAATCGAGGCCGAGGCTGGTGCGCCCGCCCCACAGGTAGGGCGTCCCGATGAGCCGCGCCGCGGTGGCCGGGTAGTCGGGTTCGCACTCCGCGGCGGGCGCGCAATGGTCGGCGAACACGAAGCCGCCCGGCGTTTCCAGGTACGCCCCGGCCGCGCCGGTCACGACGAGGCGCGCCCCCAGGCTCAGATGGGCGCGGACCGGCCGCTTCAGGTCCGGCGCGGGATACAGGAAGGTGCGCAGAGCCGTGACCCGGTGCGTCGGCTCCGGCTCGGCCGGTCCCAGGCAGGCGGACGGCAGGTAGCCGACATACCCGTCGCGGACGAGCTGCACGAAGGCGAAACCGTCCGCCTCGGCGTAGAGCGTGACCGGGTCGCCCTGGAGCGCTTCAGTGTCGAGCCCGGCCTCCGGTCCGGGTGCGCGGCGGAGGGGCGCCGAGGGCGCGACGACCCGGCGCGGCGTGCCATCCACGTAGCGGGCCGCCGCGACGCGGCCGCGCAGGCCGCTGTCGGCGATGTCGGGGCGGGCCGGCGTCAGGCGCGGATCGAGCGTGTCGGTCATGGGAGGATCGTACACGCACCCCGTTAATCCCGCCCGCCCCGCGCGGTCGGGCGACGCGACCGCCGTGCTGGGGCACCGGCGCGCGAATCCGCCGATGCGCCATTATGCCGCACGAGCCGCGTTCCGGGATGGGGAGTGCTGAAGATGTGGTCGTCTGCCCCACCCCGCCGGGCGGATCCGCCCGGGCGCCCTGCTCATTTCGACGCCACGCAACCGTCGGGCGGCATTGGGGCCGCCTGCAAGCCGGCTTCCCGCAGCCATCAGGCATGTGCCCGGCACGGCGGTCGTCCGTTTTTGATGCACTGCACAACCGGCCCGGAAGACGCTATGTCTGTCCCATGAAGACTGCGAGTCGCCCCGTGAAGAAGACGCAGAAGAGCTTTGCCGACCTGCCGCCGATCCGGGTGCGCCGCGAGCCGCCGACGGTGAACGAGGCGGTGGCCGCCGCGCAGGACCTCGCCGACGACGTCGAGCAGCAGGTCGAGATCGCCGCCGGCCTGATGGGCCTGCCGGCGGATGAGGTCCGTCCCCACGTCCTGGCGGCCAAGCTGGCGGCCAGGACGGCCAAGCCGGAGCGCGTCCCGGAGCGGATCCTGACCCATGCGAGCCCGAGCCGGGCCCCCCGGACCGTGGTGGTCGAGCGCCGCACCCGACCGACCGTGGTGATCGAGCGCCGCGGCCGGCCCCTCGACCCGCGGCGCTGAGCCGCCGTCAGGGCGATGGCCTCACCAGGTCAGCGCCTCGCCCCGGAAGTCGAGGTAGTGGGCGCCCGGTCGGCCGAGCTGCGCCGTGATCACGTCGGCGAGGCCGGCGACGCTGGTCGCCACGTCGATGTCGGCCGCCGCCCCGCCCATCTCGGTGCGCACCCAGCCCGGGTGCAGGATCAGCACCGACAGGTTCTCCGCCCGGTGGCGGATCTCGAAGCTGCGCGCCAGGGTGTTCAGCGCCGCCTTGCTGGCCCGGTAGGTCTCCCAGCCCCCGGTGTCGTTCAGGCCGACGCTGCCGAGGACCGAGCTCATCACCGCGATGCTGCCGCCGGCGGCGAGGCGATCGAGGAAGGCTTCGGCGAAGCGGATCGGGCTGACGGCGTTGGTGAGATAGACCTGCGCGGCCACCGCCCGGGGGACCACGTGGAGCGGGTCCTGCGCCTGCGTGGCGACGCCGGCGACCACGAAGATCAGGTCGAACCGCTGGTCCGCCAGCCGGTCGTGAAGGGCGGCGACACCCGCGTCGTCGTCGATGTCGGCGGTCTCGATGCGCAGCGCCGGCGCGCTCAGGCGGCCGAGTTCGGGGGACGGCGTGCGCTGGGTCGCGGTGACGCGCCAGCCCCGCGCCAGGAAGGTCTCGACGAGGCCGAGCCCCAGGCCGCGGGAGGCCCCGACGATCAGCGCGCTCTTCTGGGATGGAATCATGGTCGGTCTCCGGGATCGGCCGGATAAGGTCCGATCGGGTCCGGAGGTTGCGTGACCGGGCTCACGTCCCGGGCGGTCGGGCCTCGTCCGGATCGGATCTGTGGCCGCGTCAGGACACCCTGGCGTGTCGGGGCCTCGGACGCGTTGTGTGCGGGTTCCGACTCAACCGCTCCCGTGCGCGGGCCGCCCGACCGCGGCGCATCGCACGAGCCGCAGGCCATGATCCCGACCCCCACTCTGCTGACCGCCATGCTCAAGCGGGACGACGCCGATCTCTCCTACCTCCAGCAGGCGCTCGCGACCGTCTGCGCGCAGACGGGCGGCAAGGCCGGCACCGTCCTCGAAACGGTCCTCACGCCCGTGCCGAGGCAGCGCGCCGCCGTCGTGCGACCGTTGGCCGTCCAGGTCCAAGCGGAACGATCGCCCGGCCCGCCGGACGCGGACGACCCCTGGCCGTAGGCCGAATGCGGCTTCCTCGTTCGCGAGCGCCGGACGGTGCGCGCCCACCGGCGGGCAGGTCCTCGGTCGGCAAGGCTCTCGGTCGGCGAGATCCGCGGCAGGGTCGAGGCGGAACGCCGGCTCACCGGCGACGAGCCAGGGTCCGACCCCTACCGGTTGCGGACCTGCAGGGCGGGCGCCGGGCGCCGGATCGTCATCGCGACCCTGCGGGATACAGGGCGCTGTGCGGGGGGAAGCTGGCGAGATACCGCGCACGTTCCCAGAGATCGATGCCGTGACCGTTGGACAGCGTGGCCGCCAAGGCTTTCGCCTCGTCGTCGGTGCGTGCGTCGAGGATGTTGGCCTCCCCCACCGTTCCGTCGGGGCTGAGCCTGATCACGCGGTACGCCCTCGGTCCCGGATCAGGATCATCGATGCTGGTTGGGGACCCTGACACGCGCTGATCCGTCTGTTCCGGGCCGAACCACGACAATCGCCCCACGCCCCGTTGCGGGCGCCTACGCCAGCGGATCGAGGCAGACGCGCATCGGCGCGGGCGACGCCGGCGGGAGCCGACCAAGCCGATTTTGCACAATCAACCTGAGAATGCACTTCGGAAAACCACGCAGGATCGCTGATTCCCAGAGCATTCGATCACTTTTCCGTTGATCAGGTGACGCGGTTTGTTTTCGAACATCGAATGATTACGGTGATCATCGCGCAATCCTTGAAGCCTTGCGGGCCCTCGACCCCATCGATCGGACGTTCTTGCAGCGCGGCGGCGGGACTATTCGGTCCTAGAAAGGCAACATCTCTGTCGAGTTCGTGTCGAAGATAATCTTGACTATTCGACTTAAGTCCACCCGCGGTCCTTGGACTGTCGGCGTGGACCGGCGTTCCGGAAGCCCCGGCCGATCCCGGGCCGTTCCTCGCAGGTCCGGGATGGCCGGACGCGGATTCCGATACGACCGGGCCAATCGGGGGTGCTCCCTGTGAATCAGTCGGCGGTCTGGAGCGACCAGGTGGCGTGGCGGATACCCGGGGCGCGGGCGAGTTCGGCCGTGACGGCGTCGAGCTCCTCCGCCTTCACGGCGCTGGCCGTGAGGGTCGCCACCACGTCGACCGCGCTCTCGCCCCGCTCCGCGACCTCGACGTTGCTCACCGGGTAGTTGGCCGCCTCCAGGCGCTCGACCAGAAGGTCCTGGGCGGGTCCCGCCTCGCCGGGGGCCGTGGTGACCTGGACCTCGTAGGTCGCCTCGGTGGCGGATTCGCGGATCGGCGCGCGGTTGATGGCGTTCACCAGCGGCCGGAGCGCGGTGTTGCAGGCGAGCACCGTCACCATCACGAACACGGCCTCCAGGGGCAGGTCGGCCCCGCAGAACGCGCCGACCGCGGCCGAGCACCAGAGGGTGGCGGCCGTGTTGAGGCCGCGGACGTTCATGCCTTCCTTCATGATCACGCCGGCGCCGAGGAAGCCGATGCCGGAGATCACGTAGGCCACCGTGCGGACGCCCCCGTCCGGGCCGGTCAGGCGCATGCCGAGATCCACGAAGGCGCTCGCCCCCACCGCGACCAGCACCGCCGTGCGCAGGCCCGCGGTGCGCTGCCGGTACTGCCGCTCGGCCCCGATGATCGTGCCGAGCACGAAGGCCACTAGCAGGCCGATACCGGATTTGAGCTCTTCGGGAAGGGAGGCGTAGCTGATCATCCGCGGTCTCATGGGAGCGGGGCGGTGACGAAACCGTGACACCGTGGCCCGGGTCGGGCTCGAAAGGGCGGCCGGATCGGGATTGACGGCCGCACCGGGCAGCGGGCACACCGGCAAGAGCCTGAGGATCCCTTAAGAATTCGGGACCCGGCCGAGGAGACGTGCAGGATGCAGCACACGGCCCAGGATATGGCCCGACGGGCGGCTTCGGTCCGCACCGGATCGTTCTCCGCATGAGCGGCGCCCTCGCCGAACGCCGGCCCGACACCGCGCCCAGCAGCGCCCCCGACGCCGCCCTGCACGGCCGCGTCATGGCGCTGCGCGAGGGGCTGGAGCGCGGCCTGATCGGCAGCGCCGGCCTCGTCGAGCGCCTGCTGATCGGGCTTCTCACCGGCGGCCACCTGCTGATCGAGGGCGCGCCGGGGCTGGCCAAGACCCGCGCGGTCAAGCGCCTCGCCGACGGCCTCGACGGCTCCTTCGCGCGCATCCAGTGCACCCCGGACCTGATGCCGGCCGACCTCACCGGCACCACCGTCTGGCGCCAGGACAGCGGCACCTTCGAGTTCCTGCAGGGACCGCTGTTCCACGCCCTCGTGCTGGTGGACGAGGTCAACCGCGCCCCCCCGAAGGTGCAGTCGGCGCTGCTCGAATCCATGGCCGAGGGGCAGGTGACGGTCTCCGGCCACACGCATCGCCTGTCCGATCCGTTCATGGTGGTGGCGACCCAGAACCCGATCGAGCATGCCGGCACCTTCCCGCTGCCCGAGGCGCAGCTCGACCGCTTCCTCCTGCACGTCGTCGTCGACATGCCCGACGAGGCCACCGAGCGGGCGATCCTCGACCTCGTGGAGGGTGAGATCACCCACCACGTCGACGCGATGACCATGCGGTTGTCGCTGGCGGACGTGCGCGCGGCCCGGGAGGCGGCACTCGCCACCTACGTGTCGCCGGCGCTCAAGGACTACCTGGTCCGGCTGGTGGCGGCGACCCGCACCGACGCGGCCGCGCCGGACCTGCGCGCCATGATCGAGCACCCGGCCTCCCCGCGCGGCACCCTGGCGCTGATGATGGCCGGCAAGGCCCGGGCCTGGCTGCGGGGGCGCGACCACGTCATCCCCGAGGACGTCACGGAGCTGGCCCGCGACGCCCTCTCCCACCGCATCGGCCTGACCTGGCGGGCGGCCGCCGAGGGCAGGACGGCGCGCGGCCTCGTCGGCGAGCTGGTGCAGCGGGTGCGGGCGCTCTGACGGTGTTCGGGTTCGGGCAGGCGCGCCGCAGATCCCCTCCCCCCTCCGCGGCGGAGGGTACCCCGCGCGGCAGGGGAGGAGCGGGGACCGAGGCCGCGGGCACGGTCTCCCCCGACGTGAAGGCGACATCCCTCTTCGGAAGCGTCGCTGCCCTCTCCCGACCCGGCCTGACGGCCGGGCCACCCGTCCCCGGAAAGGGGGACGGGATTGGCAGCGGCGCGGGCATCCACCTCTCGGGGGAGGCCCTGATGGGCCTGCGCCACCTCGCCCGGCGGGGTTCCGCGCCCGCCACCCGGACGCTGGCCGGGCTCCCCGGCGGCATCATCACCCGCCGCCGCGGCCGCGGCTCCGAGCCGGAGGATGTCCGCCTCTGGTCCGAGGGCGACGACCGTCGCTTCATCGACCGCAACGCCACCGCCCGCACCGGGCAGCTGCACGTCCGCACCCACCACGACGAGCGCGACCGGGCCGTGGTGCTGCTCGCCGATTTCCGGCCCTCCATGCTGTTCGGAACCCGCCGGGCCCTGCGCTCGGTGGCGGCCGCCGAGGCCCTGGCGCTGCTCGGCTGGCGGATCGCCGCCGATGGCGGCCGGGTCGGCCTCGCGGTGGCGGCCTCCGGGGCGCCGACCGTGCTGCGGCCCGCGGGGGGCGAGCGCGCCATGATCGCGGTCACCGGCGCCCTCGCCCAGGCCCATGCCGACGCCCTCGGGGCCGAGTCCGGTTCCCCGGCCCGCGCGGAGCCGCCGCTCGAGGCGACGCTGGGTCTCGCCCGCAGCCTGCTGCCGGCCGGCGGCCACCTCGTGATCGCCAGCGCCCTGGACGATCCCGGCCCGGGCTTCGACGAACTCCTGACGCTGCTCGCCGAGCGGATCGCCATCCGGCTGATCCTGGTGAGCGACGCCTTCGAGCGCGCCCGGCCGCCGGGCTTCTACCCCTTCGCCCTCGCGGATGGCCGCCGCGGGACCGCGCTGCCGACGGCCGCCGGGCCGGCGGGCGAGTCCGCCGAGGCCCGGCTCGCCGACTACGCCCGCCGGGGCATCGCGGGGGTGCGCCTCGACGTCGAGACCGGCCCGGAGGCCTACGCGCCGCTCATGGAGCGCCTCGATGCGGTGCTGTGAGGCCGGACCCGGCGGCGCGATCCGATGAATCCCGTCACGCCCGCCGAGATCCCCCTGACCCTCGATCAGCTCCGGGGCCTGCACCTGCCCGGCGGCGCCGCGGGCGCCGTGCAGGGCGAGGTCGTCGCGGCGGCCGCCCTGGGCTTCCTCGCCGCCCTGCTGGTGGGGCTCGTGCGCTACGCCCGCGGCCGGGCGCGGGCCACCGTCCGCCGGGCGGCCCTCGCCGAACTCGCCCGGAGCCGCGGCCTCGACCCGGAGGCGCGCCTCGTCGCCCAGGCCCGGCTCCTGCGCCGCCTCGGCCGGACGCTCGACCGGTCCGGCGCGGCCGAGGTCCGGGCGACGGGCGCGGACTGGGCCGCGCGGCTGGACGGGCTGTTCCGGACCGACTTCTTCACCCGGGGCGCCGGCCGGGTGCTCGCCGACGGGCTGTACCGGCGGCAGGATCCCGACCTCGACGCCCTGGACGCCGAACTCGGCCGCCTGATCGGACGGCTGCGGGCATGACCGGCTTCCTGCCCGCGTGGCTCAGCGCGCTCCTGTCGGCCTTCGACCTGGCCGCGCCCTGGGCGCTCCTGGCCCTGCCCCTGCCCCTGCTGGCCGCGCGCCTGATCCCGGCCGAGCCCGAGGGCGGCAGCGGCGCCCTGCGCGTGCCCGGCACGCTGGTGGGCGGGGCGCGCTCCGGCGCCGACCTCGCGGCCCGCGGGCGGCGTCGGGCCCTGCTGACCTGGACGCTCTGGATCGCCCTGGTGGCGGCGCTGTCGGGCCCGCGGCTGGTCATGCCGGCGGCCGCGCTCCCGGCCTCGGGCCGCGAGATCATGATCGCCATGGACCTGTCGGGCTCGATGGAGCGGCGCGACTTCACCCTCGACGGCGAGACCGTGAACCGGCTCACCGCGGTCAAGCGCGTGGGCACCGACTTCATCCGGCGCCGGGCCGGAGACCGGATCGGCCTCGTGATCTTCGCCGACCAGGCCTACGTGGCGGCGGCCCCGAGCTTCGACACCGCCGCGGTCGCCCGCGCCCTCGACGAGGCCACGATCGGCATCAGCGGCCGCTCCACCGGCATCGGCGACGGCCTCGGCCTCGCCCTGCGCCGCCTGGACCCGCGGGATGCCGAGGGCGAGGCCGGGTCCAAGGGCGCCAAGCCCGGCGAGAAGGCCGCGAAGGCCGTGATCCTGCTCTCGGACGGCGCCAACAATGCCGGCCAGACCGCCCCCAAGGACGTGGCCGAGCTCGCCAAGACGCTGGGCATCAAGGTCTACACGATCGCGCTCGGCCCCCGCGACATGGCCGATGCCGACGGCGAGCAGGACGTGGTCGACACCGAGACCCTGCGCGACATGGCGCAGGCCAGCGGCGGCGAGGCGTTCCGGGTGCGCACCACCGACGATCTGGTCCGGGTCGCCGACGCCATCGACCGGCTGGAGGGCGGCCGCGCCCTGGCGCCGCCCCTGCCCCTGCGTCGGGACCTCTGGCCCTGGCCGGCCGGCCTGGCGCTCCTCGCCGCCGCCGCGCTGCTCGCGAGCCGGAGGGGCGCGTGATGGGTCCGCACCCGACCCTTACAGCCGGCCCCCTTATCCCGAGATGCGCGCAGCGCGAGCCCCGCACGAGGGCTCCCGGGATCGCGGCGTCTTCCGGCGGGATCCTTCGTGGCCCCCTTCGCGGCCCCCTTCGCGCTCCGGCCCCTCAGGGTGCGGGGATCTTGGCGGGAGGACCGGCCCGATGAGCGCACTCACCGCCTTCGCCCTCCTGCGCCCCTGGTGGTTCCTGGCGATTCCCGCGGTCGTCCTGCTGGGCCTGCGCGCCGCGTGGCGCTCGGCGCCGCTGGGCGACTGGGCGCGGGCCGTGGACCCGGCGCTGATGGCCCATCTCGCCCGCGCCGGCGCGGTGCTGGGCGGGCGGCGGCAGGCGAACCTCGCCGCCGCGCTGGCGGCCGGGCTGATCGCCCTCGCGCTCACCGGCCCGGCCGTGGAGCGGGCGGACGGGCGGACCTTCCGCAACCTCGACGAGACCGTGATCGTCGTCGACCTGTCCCGCTCGGTCACGGAGGGCGGCAGCCTCCAGGGCGTCCGGCAGGCCGCCGCCGCCGTCGCCGAGGCCGCCGGCACCCGGGCGGTCGCCCTCGTGGTTTACGCGGGCGACGCCTACCTCGCCGCCTCCCCCACCACCGACCGCGACAGCCTCGGCACCACCCTGTTCGCGCTGGACGCCGACACGGTGCCGGACCGCGGCTCCCACCCCGAGCGCGGGCTGGCGCTGGCCCGCCGCACCCTGGCGGAGGCCAACGTGGTGGCGGCCGACGTGGTGCTGATCAGTGACGGCGACGGCATCGGCGAGGCCGCCAACCGCGAGGCCCGCGCCATCGCCGAGCACGGCTGGCGGCTCCAGGCCCTGTTCGTCCCGGCCGACAAGCCGCTGCCGCCCGGCGCGCCCAAGCCCGACCGGACCGCCCTCGACGCCCTCGCCCGGACCGGCGGTGGCACAGCCGCCGACATCGCGACGCCGGGCCCGGTGCTCGACGCGGTCGGCGCCGGTCTGGCGCAGCACCTCGCGGCGGGCGGCTACGGCGTCCTGGCCTACGCGGATCTCGGGCGCTGGCTGCTGCTGCTGGCGGCCCTGCCGGCCCTGGTCCTGTTCCGCAGGAGCGCATGATGAGGAGCGCGTGATGCGGCTCACCCTCCCCGATACGGGCTTCGCCGCCCCGCTCCGGGCCGGCCTGCCGCCGCGCTGGCGGCGCCGCGCGCGGATCGCCGGCCTGGCGCTCGCCGTCGTCGGCCTCCTGGCGCTGCTCACCGTCTCGCAGCCCCGCACCGGCTTCGGGCGCCTGCTGATGGGTCTCGGCCTGCCGGGACTCGCCGCCGACGTCTTCGTCGATCCGGCCTGGCGCGCCGCCGCGCTCTACGAGGCCGGCCGCTACGACGCGGCGATCGCGCTGTTCCGCACCGGCGGGCGGCGCGCGAGCTACAATCTCGGCAACGCCCTCGCGAGGGCGGGCGACCTCGACGGGGCGCTCGCGGCCTACGACGAGGCCCTGCGCTTCAACCCCCGCGACGCCGACGCGCAGGCCAACCGCTCGCTGATCGCCCGGATGCAGGCCGAGGTGATCGACCGCGGGCCCGGCGGCGGCATCGCCAACGGCACGGCCCAGTACGGCGCCCGCTACAACAACACCGCCAACCAGGATCAGAACAACGACATCAACGCCGCCTCCAGCGGCGAGGGTCTGGCCGGCAACAAGGAGTCCAACGCCAGCGCGTCGCTGCCCGGCAACAGCAAGGTCGCCCGCCGCGGCAAGGCCGAGCAGCAGTCGATCGACGCCGGCAAGGGCCAGGCCCGCGGCTCCGCGGGCGACGCGGCGGGTCGCGGCCGGACCGGCGGCGGCGCCGCCATGGTGGCCGAGGCCCCCGAGCGGGAGGTCCGCCGGGTGACCAAGAGCTTCGAGGCCCACGAGATCCGCCCGGACCGGCTCTGGCTCCAGACCCTGCCGGACGATCCCGGCCGCTATCTCAAGCTGCGCCTGCGCGCCGAGCAGACCCGCCGGGTCGAGGCCGGCACCGCGATTCCAGCCGGGAGCAACCCGTGGTGACTGTGTCCGGGATGCCCGAGAGGCGCGCCCTCGTCCTCATCCTCCTCGCTCCCCTGCTCGCTCCCCTGCCCGCCCGCGCCGAGGTCGAGCCCGGCGACCTCACCCTGACGGTGACGGCCGAGCTGAACGGCAACAGCGCGCCCTTCTCCCGCGAGATGGTGCTCTTGAAGATCCACGGGGTCTACAAGCAGCCGATCCTGCTGGAGGAGGTGGTGCAGCCCTCCCTCGCCAATTTCTCCTGGACGCAGCTCGGCCGC
>Ga0160429_1001113_pt1 | contig 15885 bp, 14 predicted proteins | sample SolpanmetagenomR_FD_108199 | JGI IMG/M metagenome (GOLD analysis project Ga0160429, IMG submission 108199) | Solar panel surface microbial communities from Lawrence Berkeley National Laboratory, California, USA - R | ecosystem: Engineered > Built environment > Solar panel > Unclassified ...
CGAAGTACTACCTTTCTCCGTGACCGAGGATTTTGCCCTCTTCGAGGCCGTTAATGCGCGGGGCTTTGGTTTTCGGCAGCTGTTTGAGCCGGCCGTGCGGGCCACTTCGCAGCCCATTGCCTCGTGGCAAGGGCTAGTAAAGCAGCGGCTGCGCTGGCTGCGCGGCGTGGCGGCGCTGCCCTGGCACGTGCAGGCAGGGCTTGTTTTTTTCAGTGGCTACTGGCTGGCGGTGGTGGGCGTGGGACTAGCCGGTGGGCTGGGCCTGGCCGCGGGCGCGCTGGCCGCCAAGGTAGCCAGCCACTACGCGCTGGCCCTGGCCGCCAGCCGCCGGGCCGGGCTGCCGCGCCCCGCCTGGTGGCTGCTGCCCGCGTTTGAGCTCTATTCAGTAGTCCTCACCACGCACCTCACGCTGAGCCGCCTGCTAGGCCGGCGCGGGGTAGAGTGGAAGGGCCGGCGCTATGAGTAAGGGCGGGGCTAGCCCCGCCCGAATGCCAGTATCAGGTTCATTATCAAGCCTACTATTCACAACAGCGCCAGGCGAGGCAAGCCTCCGCCCCCTGCTTATGACCATCGAACCCATTGAGCCGGCCCAAACCTACGCCCTGCGCCACGCCGTGCTATGGCCCGCTAAGCCGCTAGCCTACGTGCAGCTGCCTGAAGACGAGGCGGGCCAGCATTTCGGCGCGTTCGTAGCGGGCGAGTTGGTGGCGGTAATTTCGCTGTTCATAGGCGCCGATGGTGTGGCGCGCTTCCGCAAGTTTGCCACCGCCCTGGCCTGGCAGGGTAGGGGCGTGGGCACGGCGCTGCTGCACCACCTCATTGCCGTGGCGCACTGCCAGGGGGCTAGCCAGCTGTGGTGCGATGCCCGCCAAAACACGCTACCCTTCTATCAGCGCTTCGGGCTAGCCCCTGAGGGCGCGGTTTTTTACAAGGGTGAGGTGCCCTATGTGCGCCTGCGCCGCTCTTTGTTATCGATAACTAGCTAGCCATGAATTTAGTAGAAACCCACGCCCACCTATACTCCGAGCAGTTCAAGCCCGACCAGGCCGAAGCCCTGTATCGGGCCGTGGCCGCCGGGGTCGGCACCATCCTGATGCCCAACGTGGACCGCACCACCATCGACGCCATGTTGGCGCTGGAAGCCGCCGCGCCCGAAACCTGCCAGGCCATGATGGGCCTGCACCCGTGCTCCGTGGGCCCCAATTTTGAGAAAGAATTGCAGCTGGTGCAGGACTGGCTGGCCCGGCGCCCCTTTGTGGCAGTGGGCGAGTGCGGCATCGACCTCTACTGGGATAAAACCTACCTGCCGCAGCAGCAGGAAGCCCTGCGCACCCAGCTAGCCCTGGCCAAGCAGTACGACCTGCCCATTGTGCTGCACACCCGCAGCGCCTTTGAGGAAGCGTTTGCGCTGGTGGCCGAGGCCCAGGATGGCACCCTGCGCGGCGTGTTTCACTGCTTTTCTGATGGGCTGACCGAGGCCGAGCGCATCATCGCGCTCGGCGGCTTCAAACTGGGTATCGGCGGCGTAGCCACGTTCAAAAATGGGGGGCTCGATAAGGTGCTGCCGCACCTCGACGTGGCCCATCTGGTGCTCGAAACCGACTGCCCTTACCTTGCGCCCGTGCCCTACCGCGGTAAGCGCAACGAGCCTGCCTACCTGCCGTTGGTGCTGCACCGCGTGGCTAGCCTGCTAGGCCAAGCCCCCGAGGCCGTGGCCGAAGCCACTACCCGCAACGCCCAGGAGTTATTTCGGCTAGGGTAATAAGTCCGACACTACCACCGCTAGCCTTTCTTTGCGGCCATGCTTCCCGATTTGCCTTTGCTGACTCTCCCTACGGCCGCCGCGCCCACCGACTTGGCCACGCCGCGCCTGCTCATCCTTTATACTGGCGGCACGGTGGGGATGGCCGTGAACCGGCGTCAGGAGCTGGTGCCCATGCGCTTTGGTAAGCTCGACCGCAAGATGCCCGAGCTGCGCCAACTGCCCTACCGGCTGGAGCTGCTAACCCTGCCGCAGCTCATCGACAGCAGCAACGTGACGCCCGCCGACTGGCTGCTGCTGGCCCGGCTCATCGGCCAGCACTATGCCGATTTCGACGGCTTTGTGGTTCTGCACGGTACCGATACCATGGCCTACTCGGCGGCGGCGCTCAGCTTTTTGCTCGAGAATCTGGGCAAGCCGGTGGTGTTTACCGGGGCGCAGGTGCCGGTGGGGCGCACCCGCTCCGATGCCACCCGCAACCTGCTCACGGCCCTGGAGATAGCCGCCGCCCGCCGCCCCCTTGCCCACACCGTGCGCCTGCCCGAGGTCGGCGTTTTCTTCAACGATGTACTCATTCGGGGCACCCGCGCCAAGAAAGTTGAAAGTCAGCAGTTTGCCGCTTTCAAAAGCGAAAACTACCCGCCGCTAGTGCGCGCCGGCATCGGCTTGACGTTCAGCGATAAAGATATTCGCCTGCTGCCTGCTGGCCCGCTCAGGGTGCACACCCGGCTCGAAGAAAAAGTAGCCGTGCTGCCCTTGTTTCCGGGTATCACGGAGGCCGTGATGGAGGCTGTGCTAGGGGTGCCCGGCCTACGCGGCTGCGTGCTCGAAACCTATGGCTCGGGCAACGCGCCCACAGCCCCGTGGTTTCTGGATAGCCTGGCCCGCGCCCAGCAGCGCGGCCTGGTTGTGCTCAATGTGAGCCAGTGCGAGGAGGGCCGCGTGGTGCAGGGTCACTACGAAACCAGCGCCCGCCTCGGCAGCCGGGGCGTGGTGGGCGGCGATGATATCACCACCGAGGCTGCCATTACCAAGCTCATGTTTGTGCTGGGGCTAGGGCTGGCCGAGGCCGAGACCCGCCAGCTACTCAGCCAGGATTTGCGCGGTGAGATAAGCCCCGCTTGAGGCAATAGTGCCGTAAAAATCCCCTGGCTCATAACCAAAACCCCCAACCGTACCCTATCTTTGCAGCCCCATTCAGAGAGGTGTCCGAGTGGTCGAAGGAGCACGCCTGGAAAGTGTGTATAGCCCAAAAGGTTATCGTGGGTTCGAATCCCATCCTCTCTGCAAAGCAAAATACCCACTGTAGCTTAAGTGCCTGCAGTGGGTATTTTGTTTTCGCAGAGAGGATGGGATTCGAACCCACGATAACCTTTTGGGCTATACACACTTTAGTGAGTCGCTTGCATAAATTTACAAAAAAAGGGTTGGCCGCCGGCCAACCCTTTTTTATTTTCTATAGCAATAAACTATTCTACTGTCAGGCGCTTGCTCAATTTGCCGCAGCGCAGGATGTAGAGCCCGGCCGGCAGGTCGGTGAGCGACAGCGTAGTTTCGTCGCCGTTGGCCAGGGTAGGCTGGGTGCGTACCCGGCGACCCAGCGAGTCGAACAGCTCCAGCGGGGCAGCCGGGGCGGTGCCTAGCAGCTGTACCCGCACCGTGCCGTGGGCTGGGTTGGGGAAGGCTAGCAGCTGCGTCGGCGCATCCTTCGCCTTGCCAAGCTGCACCGACCGCACGGGCGAGTAGGTGGTGGTGCCATCCAGGTCAACCTGGCGCAGGCGGTAGTAGAATACCGTGGCGCCAGCCGGCAGCTTGGTATCGAGTAGGTCATAGCTGCGGGCAATGGCGCTGTTGCCGGCACCCGCCACGGTGCCGATGGCCGCAAACGGCTGCCCGGCCACGCTGCGCTCCACCGTGAAGCTGGCGTTGTTGGTTTCCGAGGCCGTGGTCCAGGCAATGCGCACGGCGGTCGGGCCGGCAGTTTGCGCCGTAAAGGCGCTCAGGCCCACTGGCAGGGGCGTAGTGCCGGGCAGCAGCGCCCCGAACACGGTCGTTTGCGCCGGCCCTTTGTAGTTCTCCGCGTTGCTAATCAGCGTGGTGCCCGGCGCGCCGGGGTTGTCGGGGTCGTCGCCGGTCAGGTTCGTGCTATTGTAGTCAAACACGTAGGCGTAATACGTCGTCTGGGAGTTGAGGCCGGTAATGGTTGAGCTTGGGGCCCCGCCTGCCGCTACCACGTAGTAGGCATTGCCTTTAGAATCATACAGAATGCTTTGGCCCGGGCCCTGGAAATTGCCGTTGCTGGCGTTGTAGTCCGTGCCATCCTGGGGCAGTACGTCCGGAATGGTGAGCGTAGCGCTGGTGCTAATCAGCACAATGTGAAATTCACCGTAGCCAGTGAGGTTAGGGTCGGGCTGGTAGGTAATGGTGGCCGACGCATCGCCAACGTTGCGCGAGGCCACAAAGGGCGTGTCGCGGGTTGGCTCAACATCAATGGCCGTGCCGTTGAGTTGGTTGGCCGTCGGCCCGGAAAAGCTGCTTACGATGGGAGTAGTGGTGTTGGCCGGCGAAGCTGTGACGTCCGGGGTCAGGTACTGCAACACGGCCTGCGCCGCGCCCACGCGGCTGGGCGCGTAGATGACGTAGATGTCCTGGTCGATGACGTTGGCCGAGTTAGGTACCAGCTGAATGTATTTCTTGCTGGGGTTGGTGGGGTCAGTGTACGTAACGCCGTCCGTCGAAATCCGGAACTGGGCGTAACCCTGCGGGTTGCCCTGCGCGTTCAGCGACTCGCCCGAAACGGAGATTTGGGTAGGGCTGCGTACCAGCTCGGCGTGAATGCGAATCAGCTGCGGCGCCGACGGCCCCTCAGTAATAACAAGCGGCGCGGGCCGCGTGTAAATCGTCCGCGACTCGATAGTGCCGATGCTGTTGGCGGCTACCGTGGTGCTGACGGAAGTAGCCGGCGAGCTACGGAAATTAACGGCCGTGCCACTTTCCCGACCGGCGACCAGGGGCACGTAGCGAATGTAAACCGACACGTTATCAACCTTGCCGTCTACTGGCGTTATGGCCACCGAATTGCCCGTAACCGTGCCCGCGCCGCCCGAGTTCAGGCCAGGGAAGGCTGGGTTCAGCGACACCTGGAAGTTGCTGGGCGCTTCAACCACAATATCATTGATGAGAAAGCTGCCGCTCACCAGCACGCTCTGGCTAGCCGATGCTTTCTCCGGTACCGTGCTGAACGCCTGCAACGGCTGGCCACCATTAGGCCGGGTCACGGTGAAGGTCGAGGAGCTGTTGGCACCCGAGAAGGGGTTGTTGCCCGTCACTTGCACCACGTTGCTAGGGGCTGCTACGGCGCTGCCGCTCGTGGCCGTAATAGTGCCAGTAAAGTTGCTTTGGCTTGCAATGGGGCCAACTATGCGGACCTGAATAGTCGTTTGGGGTACCTGGCCATTAACCGAGCGGAGCCTTAGCGGAAGGCTGGAAAAAGCGTTGGAAGCAACGGCCGGGTTACGCAGCTGAATAAAGCCCGAAGCAGTGCCATTGGTAAGCGCCGGGGTGAGCGTGATGGCCGTAGTGTCGAGGTTGCCGCCCCCCACAACAAACGTCAGTGTTTTGCCCGAGCCGCTGCCCGAAAGCTGCCCAAAGGCCAGGGTCGTGGGGTCCACATACACGTAGGGCCCACTCGGGGAAGTGCCGTTTACTGCCACCGTAGCCGTGGTGCTGCCATTGGCTGTAGGAGTGCTAGCCACGATGGTGCCCGCGTAGTTGCCCGCGCCAGTTGGGTAGGCACTGGAGACAACCGGGGCAAACTGCACGTCAATATTCGTGGCGCTAAGCGTGCCGGCAGCAGGTATCAGCTTGATAGCAGCACTGGAAAACGTGCCGCCACTTACCCGCAGCTGAAAGCCGGTAGGCGGGGTTAGAGTAACATTGTCGGTCAAATCGGTGCCACTCACCAGAAAAGACTGGAGAGCCGAAGTGCGGTTGACGGGAATATTGCCAAAGCCTTGCAGCGGCAGCGTATTACCCGGCGCGGGCTGCACCACCAGGGTCTGGGCCTGCAATACTACCGGCAGCAGCACGCACCAAAAAAAGAGGCAAGCCCGCTGCACATAGCGAAAGTAAGCCTGCGAATAGTTGTGTTTCATGTAGTAGCCTTATGGATAGATAATCGATGCGTGGAAGTTGATTGTAAAGGTAAAAAGAATTTGAACATAATCCGTTACAATCTTTTTCAATAGTCTTTGAAGCAATAATTTTTTAGGATTATACTAATATTATCTTGTCTTAACTTGCTTTGGCGTAAATAGGATAAAAAAGAGAATAAATTGTTGATTGCAATCATTTAATGGCCCGTAGCTCCATAAAAAGGTTAACATGTGATGAATTTGTTGAGTAAATCACGTGCTAAACCTCCACAACATTTTATTTTTGCAACGCAGCCCGAATATCGCATCGCAAACCCTGCAAAGTGGCTCGTGAATCGGACGGCTGTTCGCAAGGGTGTGCAGCCGGTTCTAGCATGAACCTACCCGGTTGAGCCGTTGCGAAGCAGCCACCGGCCCAGTCGGGTAGCTTACACGCGTAAGCTAGGTACCGCCAGGGGCTGCCCCCATTAAGCTCAATGATGAGAGAGGCTACACTGCTGCCAGCTAGGGCTCACACCCGGCCCGTTCCCCTAGTCGGGATGAGAAGTCGGCTACCCTGGTTGGACTATTTCGACCGGCCCGGCAATATGTTTGGCTGGGGTCGAGCCTCGTGCGCTTTCACTCCTAGCTACCTAAAGTCTTTGGCAGAGGGCAGTTATTTGGGTGTGAATTGTTTTGATAGCCGGCTATACTCGCTGACTATCGCCCGCCGGCCGCCGCAAGCGCTCGGCGCCGAGGCTAGGCCCTGCCAATAGCCTATACCCTCAGTGGCCGGCTGCGGGCGTTTGCTCGAGCCCACCTAGCAGCACGGTAATAATGTTGTTTTCCAGCTCTTCAGCCGTGAGGCCCCGGCCTGGCCGGTACCACAGCTCGACCCAGCGCACGGCCGAAAGCACCGTAAATAGTGCCACTGAGGCATTAACTGGCCGAAACTCGCCGGCCGCAATACCGGCCTCAATGAGGGCCGCAAAGCCCCGCTCGTAGCTCTTGCGGGCCTCCTTAAATTCGGTGAGACGCGGCTCGGGTAGGTATTTCCAGTCGTGGTTGGCCACCGATACGGCGGCGCTGTCTTCTACCATCAGCCGGATGTGCAGGCGCACCAGCGACTTTATTTTCTCGCTGTAGGGGCTAGCAGTATGCTCAATCTCGCGCAGTTGCGAAATGTACGTGTCCGAAATCCGAAAGCAGATAGTATCCAGCAACTCGTCTTTCGATTTGATGTGGTTGTACATGCTCGCGGCTTCCATGCCCACTTGCCCGGCCAGGTCGCGCATGGAGGTGCCGCTGTAGCCCCGGTCTTTGAATAGCTTGGCGGCTTCGGCCAGAATAAGCTCGCGCTTGGCCGATTTCTTCGTTTTGAGCATGGGTGGGAAAGAGGAGAGCTAGTAAAGCAAAGTTACCCGCTGCCACTCCGGCTAACAACTGTTTGTTACAGGTTGTCAACCTAGCGCGGCGCTTCGCCGCTCACCATGCGCGACACCAAGCCCCGGTCGTTGTAAATGTCGGCCCACACCACACCCACCACGTGCAGCACAATGTAGCCGATTATCAGGTACATCGTCACGTTGTGTACTTCTTCTATGGTGTGCTTTATGCTACCTAGCCAGGGCACATCATCGGCAAAAATTAGGGCTAGCCCGGTCATTACCATGATAGTGATAAATAAGTAAAATGCTGCGTACGTGAGTTTGGCCAGCAGCGCGTGGCGGGCGTCGGCGTGCTCGGCCGGGGCTGCCAGCTTGTAGCGCCGGGCCGCCGCCATCAGCCGCGCCCCGAAGCGTCGGCCGGCGGGGTCCAGCGCCTGCATCACCGTCCAGAACAGCCAGAAAGACGCCAGCGCCACGCCCATCCAGATGTGCCACGCCCAGATGCGCTCGCTGATGACGTGCGCCACTGCCCGGCCCTGCTGCTCGCTCAGCGTGCCACCGCCCTGGCTAATGGCCGCCTGAAACTCGGGTACTGCGTGCTTAGCATTCACAATAACTTTCTGAAACAGAATAGTTAGCAACTGGCCCGATACCAGCGCGGCGTTCACCCAGTGCCAGAGGCGCATGGGGGCCGAGTAGTCGTGGGTAGCGGCAAGGGGCGGCGCGGTCTGGGCTTGCATTAAAAAGCATTAAAATGTAGCCCCTCAGACGCAAAAGCGCTGCGCGAGGTTATCTGGCAGCCGCTGCTTCTTCCGTTTCCGGCACCGCCGCCAGCGTGCGTCCGGGGTAGGCTAGTAGCGCGTGCTCCAGGCAGGTGAGGGCCGCGTCGAGGTCGGTCAGGTTCAGAATATAGGCTAGCCGCACTTGCTGGCGGCCCAGGCCGGGCGTTTGGTAAAAGCCATTGGCCGGCGAGAGCATCAGCGTCTGGTTTTTGTGTTCGAAATCCGTCAGCAGCCACTCGCCGAAGCGTTCGGCATCGTCTACCGGCAGGTGGGCCATCACGTAGAAGGCACCGCCCGGCACAGGGCACCGCACGCCGGGCATGGCTTGCAGGCGGCGCACGGTGAGGTCGCGGCGGGCCTGATATTCGGCGCGGTTCTCATCGAAATAGCTCTCCGGCAGGGCCACGGCCGCCTCGCCCAACAGCATCCCTAGGCCGGGCGGGCTGATGCGCATTTGCGCAAAGTGGAACGCGGCCTCAAACACGGCTTGGTTGCGCGTCACGAGCGAGCCCACCCGCGCCCCGCAGGCGCTGTAGCGCTTCGAAATGGTATCGAGTACTACTACGTACTCCTGGCCGCCGGCTAGGTTGAGCGCGCTGATGGCCCGGGCGCCGTCGTAGCAATATTCGCGGTAGGCCTCATCTGAAAGCAGGTACAACTGGTGCCGCTGGCAGAGGCCTAGCAGGTCATCCAACTCGCGCTGGGTGTACACGTGGCCCGTCGGGTTGTTGGGATTGCAGAGCAGAATGGCCTTGGTACGCGGCGTAATAACGGCCTCAAAATCAGCCAGCGGCGGCAGGGCAAAGCCATTGTCGATGCTAGCCGTAACGGGCACGATATTCACGCCCGCCGCGATGGCGAAGGCCGTGTAGGTGCCGTAGAATGGCTCCGGTATCACTACTTCGTCGCCGGGGTTGAGGCAGGTGAGCAGCGCAAACAGGATGGCCTCGCTGCCGGCCGTTGTTACTAGTATCTCATCGGTAGTTACCTCAATACCCGCCCGGTGATAATAGGCGGTCAGCTTCTGGCGGTAGCTGTCGGTGCCCGCGCCGTGGGTGTAGGCAATTATCCGCAGGTCAGCTTGCCGCAGGGCCTCGACCGCGCTGGCCGGGGTTGGAATATCGGGCTGGCCGATGTTGAGGTGGTACACCCGGCGGCCCTGCGCCTTAGCGGCCTCGGCAAACGGAGCCAGCTTGCGAAACGGGGAAACGGGCATATCCTGCCCGCGCTGCGATACGGATAACGACATAATTATAAAATGTGCGAATGTAAAAATGTGCGAAATGTAGGAAATTTGGAAAGGCAATACTTGCTGGCCTTCCTGATTTCCCACATTTCGCACATCCTCACATTTTTAATTAACTGACTCTAGCTGTTGCGCTTGTCCAACTCGTCCCGAATTTTGGCGGCCTTCTCGTAGTCTTCCTTCTCGACTGCCTGCGCCAGCATCTTGGTCAGCTCATCGAGCGACACCTGCCCGCTGGGCTCGCGGGGCTCCGAAGGGCGAGGCTCGGGGCGGGGGCTATCGTCATCGTCCTCATCTTCGTCGGTGTCGTCCTCATCCTCGTCTTCGCTAGCCTCGTCGAGGTCTGACAGGATAATACCGGCTTCGCTGAGTACGCTCTCAACCGTGAAAATGGGTACCCCGAAGCGCAGGCCAATAGCGATGGCGTCGGACGGCCGGGCGTCAATCTCGAAGGTGGTGGCCCCGTCGGAGCACACAATGCGCGAGTAAAACACGCCTTCCTTAAGGTCGGAGATAACTACTTCGATAATCGTAACGTGCACGTGCTCGGCAAAAGCCTTGAACAAGTCGTGCGTGAGCGGCCGGTTGGGGCTGATTTTTTCAATCTGGATGGCGATGCTCTGGGCCTCAAACATGCCGATAATAATCGGCAGGCGGCGGTTGCCGTGCTTCTCGCCCAAGATGAGGGCGAACGAGCCGGACTGCGACTGTGAGGAGGACAGGCCCAGAATTTCGAGCGGAATTTTTTTCAAGGGTCGCGGGGACGGTCAAGTCCAGGAAACTGGTACGGGAAGTTCTGTACGACAAATTAAGCAACAACGGCCGGAACCAGCCGCTTAAAGATGACGAATTATTACAGAAGTAAAAATTAAAAACGTCATGCTGAACGAAGTGAAGCATCTCGTTCGGGTCGTTTAGGATACATCCAACGACTCCGGCAAGATGCTTCACTTCGTTCAGCATGACGTGTCAGGGTAAGGCACCGGCCACGCAGCTAGCCTACCCGGCCTAGCCCAGCTCCTTCACGGCGGCCGTTAGCTTGGGCAATACCTCAAACACGTCGCCCACGATGCCGTAGTCGGCCGCTTTGAAGAAGGGAGCCTCGGGGTCTTTGTTAATGACCACAATCACCTTCGACGAGTTGACGCCCGCCAGGTGCTGGATGGCGCCCGAAATGCCGCAGGCAATGTACAGGTTGGGCGACACCGTGATGCCGGTTTGGCCCACGTGCTCGTGGTGGGGGCGCCAGTCCACGTCGCTCACCGGCTTCGAGCAGGCCGTAGCCGCGCCCAAGGCCTTAGCCAAGTCCTCGATGAGGTTCCAGTTTTCGGGGCCTTTCATGCCGCGGCCGCCGCTCACCACTAGGCCAGCCTCGGGCAGCAGAATGCCGCCGGCCTGGTCCTGCATCACTACTTGCTGGGGCGCATCGGCAAAGTCGGCGTCGCTGAGCTGAGCAGCAAAGGCCACAACCTCGGCCGTTTTGCCGGCGTCGTGCTGGGCTTCGATGGAGTTCTTTTTAACGGCAATAATCTTGCGGTCGCCGGTCAGCCCCACGTCCGAAAACGCCTTGCCCGAGAACGCACCGCGCTTCACCGTAAACTGGCCGCCGTCGGTTTTGGGCAATTCTACCACGTTGGTCGCCAGCGAGGCTTGCAGGCGAATCGACAGGCGCGAGCCCACGGCCGCGCCGATGTTGCTGTTAGCCAGCACAATTACCTTGGCATCTTCCTGCTGGGCGGCCGTGGCAATGAGCTTGGTGTAAGCATTGTTCACGAAGTCCTTCAGGCGGGGCTCCTTGTCGTAGAGCACCTTGGTGATGCCCTGCTCGCCGAGCTGGGCGAGGCTGGCGTCGGTGGCTTCGCCCACGGCAATGGCCGTGGCGCTGGTACCGAGCTGCGCGGCAAGCTGCGCGCCGTAGGTAGCCACTTCGAGCGAAGACTTTTTCACTTCGCCCTTATCGCATTCAACTACTACTAAAACGGACATAATCTTAAATTTTTGTCATCCTGGGCACCGCGACCTTATCACGCAAGTGCCATTGGGGGTAGGAGAGGGCTAGCGAAGGCAGCCGTGATAAGATGCTTCCTTCGCCGGCATGACAGACGATAACTAGATTACTTTGGCTTCGTTGCGGAGCAGCTTAATCAAGTCGCCGGCGTTGGCGGCGTCGATGAGCTTCACGCCCTGCTTCTTGGGGGGCAGCGCGTACTCGTTAACCTGCGTGCGGGCGGCGCTGCCGGTGGCGGGTACCACTTTCAGCGGCTTGGTGCGGGCCGTCATAATGCCGCGCATGTTGGGGATGCGGGGCTCGCACATGGGCTGCTGGCACGAGGCCACGAAGGGCGCGTTCACGGTCACAATCTCCTTGCCGCCCTCGATTTCGCGCTCCAGCGTAGCAGTGGTACCGCTCATGTCCAGCTTCATAGCCGGCGCTACCGTCGGGATGCTGAGCAGCTCGCCTACCATGCCGTGCACCTGGAAGCCGTTATAGTCAATGCTTTCCTTGCCCATCAAAATCACGTCGTAGCCGCCTTCCTTAGCGATGGCCGCGATTTGCTCAGCCACGAAAAAGGCGTCGGTCGGCGCAGCGTTCACCCGGATGGCGTCGTCGGCCCCGATAGCCAAGGCCTTGCGGATGTTGGGCTCGGTGTCGGCCTCGCCCACGTTGAGCACCGTCACGGTGCTGCCGGGGTTGGCTTCTTTCAACTCGATGGCGCGGGTGAGGGCGTATTCGTCCCAGGGGTTAATTACGAACTGCACCCCGGCCTTGTTAAACTCCTTGTTATCGGGCGTGAAGGTGATTTTGGTGGTCGTGTCGGGCACGTTGGAGATGCAAACCAGAAACTTCATCTAAGCAAAGTAAGGGTGAGAAGAGATGCAAAAGTAGTCGGCTTGCATAACATTCACCAAGCCGAAAAAGGTCTTTCGACCCGATATAAACGAGAATGCGGCGCGGGGGTCGCAATTTCGTCCCAAAGATAGTTAAAACTCATCCCCATGACTGCCCCCAGCCGCTTACAACAGTTGTTAGCTTTTTACGAAGCCGACCCTACCGATGCCTTCACCATGTATGCCCTAGCCACCGAGTACCGGGCCGCCGAGCCGCTGCGCGCCTGGGAGTTTTACGAGAAGCTGCTCACCGAACACCCCGACTACGTGGGCACCTACTACCACGCCGGCAAGCTACTCGAAGGCTTCGGCAAGAAGGACGAGGCCGAGCAAGTATACCGCAAAGGCTTGGTAGTGAGCCGTAAGGCTGGCCAGCTGCACGCCGCCAGCGAGATTCAGCAGGCGCTGAACAGCTGCCTGGGACTGGATTATGAGGACGACTAGCCCCAGCAACTGAGCAACTCAGGGCTTCAGTTCGACAAGCTTTTTGCCATAAAAGCGGCCGGGCGCGCTATTCTTCAGCTCAGGGCTAAAGGCTTCGTAAAGTGGGGCCACCACAGCGTATTGTGGCGGCCCCATCATGCTGAGCTGAGCTAGTTGTTCTAAGCTAGCCCAGGCGGTGGGGTTGGCTTTAATAAAGACTAAGGCAGTTTGTATATATTCTTCAGTAATTGCCTTAGATTCTTCCTTAGTATGTGCTGTTTTGGCCTTAGCCGCAACCGCCTTCAACGTCGCGTCGAGCCGCTGGTAGGCCGCGAGTTGCGGGCCGCCCGTGAGGCGGGCCTTGGGTAGCGAGTCGGGGCTAGTCACGGTCACCGGTTCGGGGCTGATGAAGAGCGAAACGCGCTCGGGCGAGGTCCGATGATATATGCCGTTGCGCACACCCTCGCGCAGGTGGCCCTGGCGCTCCAGCACCAACTCGGCCGAGTGCGGCCAGCCGTTGGAGCCGCGCAGCTCAAACTGCCCGTTTTTTAGCGTGGCCGAATCCAGCACCTGCGGGCCGTAGACGAGGTAGATTTTAGCTGGGGCATTCAGGTGCCCAACCTGACCTTTCACTAAAAAGAGCGGGGCAGCTTGAGCGCTGGCCAGACCTGGCGCAAGCAGCAGAAAACCAAGTAGGTGCTTTTTCATGCAGTATAGAAATGAACGCGAGCGCAAGTAACGCCCAAAGCCCTGCATATGGTATGCCCTAGCCGGTGCCGTTACTTTGCAGGGTATGCCAACCAAAATACTGTTAGTCGAAGACGAGCCTAAAGTGTCGGCCTTCATCCGCCGGGGCCTGGAAGAGGAGGGCTACGAGGTGGAAGTGGCCTACGACGGCACCTTTGGCCAGCGGCTGGCGCTAGGGCAAGAGTTCGACCTGCTTATTCTGGATGTGATACTGCCCGGCCAAAGCGGCCTGGAGGTGCTGAAAGCCGTGCGCGCCCAGGACCAGGAGCTGCCCATCCTGATGCTCACCGCCCTAGGCACTACGCAAGACAAGCTGCTAGGCTTCGACGGCGGGGCCGACGATTACCTCGTGAAGCCCTTCGACTTTGTGGAGCTGCTGGCTAGGGTACGCGCCCTCACGCGCCGCCGCGACCGCCGTTCGGCCAAAGGCAACCAGCTCACCCTAGCCGACTTAACGGTGGATACGGCCGCCAAAACCGTGGTGCGCGCGGGCCAGCCCATCAAGCTCACCGCTCGCGAGTTCAACCTGCTCGAACTGCTGCTGCGCCACCAGGGCCGCGTGCTCAGCCGCGGCGAAATAGCCGAGCACACCTGGGAAGAGTCGTTCGATACCGGCTCCAACGTGATTGACGTGTACGTGAATTACCTGCGCAATAAGGTGGATAAGGGATTCTCTAAAAAGCTCATTCACACGGTGGTAGGCATGGGTTATGTGTTGCGGGAAGAATAGCGCCCGGCTGGCCAGTGGTACCTGACCGCCCTGGTACCCCTAGCCAGAAACCAAAAAAAGCCTTTCCCTGGTTGGGAAAGGCTTTTTAATTGGCTGCGAACAATGCTTAGTTGCGCGTCATCAAGTTGTTGGTTGACAACTCGGTGGAGGGAATGGGCCACACGTAGTTGGCAGCGGTAGCGGGTACTGCGCTCACCGTACCCTTGGCCGGAATGGTGGCATTCAGGCGCATGAGGTCAATGTTGCGGATGCCTTCGCCCAGGAACTCAATGCGGCGCTCCAGCAGGATGGCGTCAATCATGGCAGTGGTGGATGCGCCAAAGCCGGCGGCCGTGTAATCGATGGATGGCGCGCCGGCGGCCAACGGATTCGAGCGATTGCGCACGGCATTAAGTAGTGCTAGGGCCCGGATATCGATAGTATTGGTGGTGCGGACCAACGCCTCGGCTAGGCTTAGCATCACTTCGGGGTAGCGGATAACGGGGGCCTTATCAGTGTAAGGCGAACCCGTAGGATACTTAGCCAGGAAGCGCTCGGCGCTGGTGGTGCCCACGCGCACAACAAAGTTGGTGCGGCGCAAGTCGTTAGCCAAGAAGCCGGAATTGCTCACAATGCCGCCTGGTGCCGTGTTCAGGCCATACTCGCCGTTGCCACCAAGGGCGGTTGGCAGGTAATAGTAGGCGAGCTGGTTTTGGGTACCGGGCGCATCCTGGGCAGTAAAGGGAAAGGAAAGGATGCTTTCTGTGGTTTCCTGCGGCGCCGCAAACACGCTGGTAACCGATGGGTTAAGGGCGTTGGGCACGCCGCTGGCGGCGACATAGGGCGCGGCAGCGGGCACGAGCTTGTTGGCCTCCCGCACTACGTCGTCGTAGAGCCCCATAGTGAGGTACACGCGGGTTTTGAGCGCAATGGCCGTGTTGCGGTGTGCGCGAGTTACGTTGAGCGTGGACACGGCGGCGCTGCCTTGCGAGGCGGTATAGGCCAACGGCAGGTTTTGCTCGGCAAAGTTGAGGTCCAGCAAAATTTGTTCGTAAACCTTCGCTACCGTGCTGCGGGCCAGGTCGTTGTTGCCCAGGTTGGTTTCGGGAGTCAGGCGCAGGGGCAAGCCAGGGCGCGAGCCATTGCCGTCGATGTAGGGCCGGGCGTAGAGCTGCAAGAGCGCGTAGTAGCTCAGGGCGCGCAGCAGCCGGGCCTCGCCCCGGTAGTTGGCCACGGTGCCGGCGTAGTTAGTGGGGAAAGGGGCAGCCGAGAGCTTGTCCGCATTGGTATCGAGGCCAGCCAGGAAAATATTGACCTGGTTGATAGCCGCGTAAGCATTGCCCCACACGCTCACCACGTCGTTCTGCGACGTTTCGGCTAGGGTGTGGTTCCACACTGCCAGGCCGGTTACCGAGTTGCTGGTGCGGTTGATGAAGTCGTTGGCCCGAATATCACCATAAATCTGGTAGCGGCCACCCAAAAAGCCGCCCACCTTCACGTAGCTGTACAAGCCATTTACCTGGGCTAGCACGCGCGAAGGCGTATCAAAGGCCAAGCCCGCGTCGAGCAGCGTTACGGGTTTTACGTTGAGCAGGTCGTTCTGGCACGAGAAAGTACCCAGGCCTAGCAGGGCCGTGCAGGCTAGCGCCGCGGCCCGCTTGCGAAATGCATATTTCATAAAGTATACTAGCTGTCAGATTAGAAGGAAACGTTGAGGCCGGCCGTGTAAGTGCGGGCCTGGCCCACCGAGTTGCGGTCGACGCCGGGCGCCAGGTTGCTGCCACCGTTTACCGAAATCTCGGGGTC
>Ga0160429_1001114_pt1 | contig 15876 bp, 15 predicted proteins | sample SolpanmetagenomR_FD_108199 | JGI IMG/M metagenome (GOLD analysis project Ga0160429, IMG submission 108199) | Solar panel surface microbial communities from Lawrence Berkeley National Laboratory, California, USA - R | ecosystem: Engineered > Built environment > Solar panel > Unclassified ...
CTTGAAGAGCTTTACGCCAAAGGGCACTTCTTTTAGGCGCACTTCCAGCCTCTGGCTCCAGCCTTGGGGCGGCGGGTCGAGCGTATCCAGACGCTGGTAGCCACTTTCTTTGCTCACGCTCACTAATCGGTTGCGTTGAAGGGTCGTGAAAAACGTCCACCCTGCGCGGTGAATGCGTTTGAGGTTGGTGCTAGCCGCGTACCAGGAATCGAATAAAATGGGGCGCGCCAGTAGCTTACCCTCCGCCACGACCTGATCGAACATGGCTAGGAAATGGTCGTTTTTTGTCTGGCCGTCGTGGTCGGGCGCGTAGATGCGGTAATCCAAGGGCAGAAAATCGCCTGCTTCGCCGCTGCTGTGCACCAACTTAACCAGCCCGATGCCGGTAACCATGCCGTGGGTGTTGCCCGAATACTGGCGCTTAGCCAGGTCAATGAAGCGGCTGTAGCGGTTGTCCTGCACGCGGTCGTCGACGAGCAAACAAGCCTCCGGCGAGTCGCGGAGCAAGGGCTGGACTAGTTCGCGCAACTGATTGACAGGCAATGCACTCGTGCGCAAAAACCGATTTACCTGGTCGTGGCTCACCTCGGGTAGCTGGGCCGCCAAATGCGTGCAGGTATAGTTCTTTGGCGTGCTGAGCAGGTACTCGATGTAAGTGGTTTGGGTCAGCATGAGCGAGCATTTTTGTCTAATGTATCCCAAAGTGCGTAAGTCCTAAAAACAAAACTCGCCAGCTCGGTGCTTCGGCTCGTACTCTTTCCCGCATTTCTGGCACTGTGCTTTCGTAAGTCCAAAGCGCAACTTACAACTCATCCCCGTTCTGAAGATAGGTTTTGAGATATTTCTTGGTGGGAGAGCTTATCTGCATCGATAGCAAAGGCTTGGCTACGCGCAAAGCCGCGATAATCAAAGAGCAGGAGGCGCAAAAAAGGGAGACCCAAGTCGAGCCTCCCTTTGCACCAGCTTATTGCTTACTGACTTATTGCTTACTGAAGCGGCAACTGATTTTTTCGCCGTTCGAGCTTTGCCCCAGCAGCGTGTAAAGGCCAGGCGGTAGGGCCGCTACACTCACCGCCTCGCCAGAATACGTGCCGCGATAAACCTGCTTGCCCTCGACGCTGATGATGCTAAGCTGCCCACCAACCAGGGCATCGGTCAGGTTCAGCTGGTCGGTAACCGGGTTTGGGTAGGCGGCCAGCACCGGCGAAGTCGCGGGTGAAACTGGGGCCTGCTGGGCATCGACTCTGGCCGTAGCCTTCGGTGCGGTGATTATAAGAGAAGATATTTTATCGTTCCAGCTAGTGCCTACATAGCCGGTGTTGGCACTGAAGGTGGTGCTGGTGCCCTGGAACTTGTCGTCGGTATAGGCCGTCACGACGTAGCCTTTGGGTACCGTCAGCGACGAAATATCATTATCGCGGATGCCAGCTGCCTGCAAAGCAGCCAGGTTATAGCGGCCAGCGGCCAGACTGGCCGTGTAGCCGCCATAGTTCAAATCCTGGCAGAAAACGGCTTTGTCGAGGTTAGCGGCGGCTTCCATCAGCATGATGCCACTCAGCTGCGTAGACCATTGGGTGACCGTGCCGGCCGTTACCGACCAGTCTTTGCTGACGAGCATGGTGTTTTTGTTGATGGCTACGTTATTAACCTGCTGGGCCGTCGATTGTAGCGCCGCCACGTAGCGATCGCGCGTTGCCGCTGGCAACGCTCCCTCCCGGGCCAGCAAGGCAAAGTAGCGCAGAAAGATGCCCTTAAACAAGCCACCGTCGCCTTCACCCGTTTCATTGGTCCAAAACACGCCGTTGGTCAGCCGGTTCGTCATGGCATACTCCGCCGACCGCACGGCATCGTCGAGGTAAGTTTGCTCCCCGGTCGCTTTGTAAAGCTCCAGACCAGCCCCAATCCAGGTGCCCACGTTGTACGAGAAAATCCACGCCTTCTGGGTAGCGTCGGTGCCGGCATCGTAGTTATCCCACACCGCCCCGCTGGCCGGGTCAACCAAGACACTTTTCATCCAGGCGTAAATATTTCGGGCAGTTTGCAGGTTCGCGGCAGTATTATTGGCCCGATACAAGCGCGTAGCCAAAATAATGGCCGGGCCGTTGGTGCAGGCATTAAAGCTATTGGGAGCGCTCTTATTCCATTGAACTGCCCCGCCACGGTCGGCGTGCTGCCCGCCTTGGATATCCTGCCAGAGGATATTGGTTGCGTTCAAGTAGTCGGCATCGCCAGTGTTTTGGGCGGCCCGCAAGCTGGCAATGGCCAGCCAGGCCATATCGTCGTAGTACGTGGTCGGGTACTGGCCCCCGTTTGTGTCTTTGGTGCCGAGCAGCAGGCTCTTCATCCATTGTGTGTACTTGCTGTCGCGGGTGCGCAGGTAGCCGTCGAGCATCGCGTCGACGCCGTGCGCTTGCCACCAATAATTGAAGCCGGTATCGCCGTTGTTATTGGTCTGGTAGTACTTACCATCTGCCGAGAGGAATTTACTATGCGCACTGGTTTGCAAGGATTCGGCCACGGGGCCGTAAGTGGCTACTTGTGCGTGGCTGGGGGCGGCGTTGAGAATGCCGCAGAGCAGCAGCACCGGCGCCAGGCCGCGTGTAGCGAGGCGTTGAAATGGGATGGTATTGTGTTTTTTCATGAAAAATATTGGTTTTGATGTTGGAAAGGGTGATAGGTATGGTATAATGACTGGAAAGGTACTTTAAAAATTCGATTCCCAACAACCGTTTTGGCTGCTGCTAGCTGGGTTGAGGCGCTCAAGCGAATCAGGACAGAGTTGGCGGAAGTGGTTTAGCTAGGCCGCCCAGAATTAGGATATGGTTTGAAAGTAGGTTTCGAGATAGCCGAGGGCAGAATGCCGGCGCTCGGCATTGTAATAAGTGAGATAGTAGCTGACTGCCTTCTAGGCGCGCTTCGCTCAAGTTACGGGAGTTGCCACTAGCTCTGCGAGCTTAGATTTAGAGTCGGTAGCAGTCCGGCTTTTTAGCGAGAGCTACTTTCGTAGTGCGGGGCTAACCCGGTGGCCGGCGCCGCCCGAACTTTACGCGCTTACCCGGCATTTTATCATTATGCTTCGTCGCCTGCTGCTGGTGCTGGTGCGCTTTTACCAGCTGTTTATTTCGCCGCTCACGCCGCCTAGCTGTCGCTACTCACCTACCTGCTCGGCGTATGCGGCCGAGGCCATTACGAAGTACGGTGCGCGGCGCGGGGGGCGGCTCGCCCTGCGGCGCATCGGTCGGTGCCATCCGTGGGGCGGCTCGGGCTACGACCCGGTGCCTTAGCTGGTAAAGCGCAGTCGTGCGGGCGTTTTGCCCGTACAAACGATTCCTATGCTGTACCTCCCACTGCTTATGCGCCCGTTAGTGGGTGTCATGTTGTTTACCTCGGCCTGCTCGCCGGCTACCGACTCGCTGGCTACCGCCGACCAACCCCAGCAGCTGGCGCAGCAGCCAGCTAAAAAGGGGAAAAAGGGCAAGGGCAAAAAAAAGGAGAACGACGCCGACGACCTACCCAGTGGCTTGCGTCAGGTAGGCCGGTTTACCGATGGCATCCTGGAAAGCTCGGGCCTGTGCGCGGCGCCGCAGGCCGGCACGTATTTTACCTTCGGCGACGATGGCCAGCAGCCGATCGTGTGGCGCGTCGATGCCACCGGGCAGCAGGTGGGGCAGTTCACGCTAGGGGCGCCCAACCACGACTGGGAAAGCTTGAGCCGCGACAACAGCGGCAACTACTACATGGGCGACTGCGGCAACAACAACAACGACCGCCAGAACCTCGCCATCCTGCGCTTCCGGCCCGATAACCCTAGCCAAGTTGGTAAAATCAAGTTTAACTACCCCGACCAAACGGAGTTTCCGCCCAGCAAAAAGGAGCGCAACTTCGACTGCGAGGCCAGCCTCTGGCACGCCGGCCAGGTGTATCTGTTCACCAAAGACCGGGCTACCGAAAGCACCTGCAAAGTGTACACCGTGCCCGAAACGCCCGGCACTTACACGGCCAAACTGATTACCAAGCTGGCCATTCCGGGGGCCGTCACCGATGCCACGCTAGCGCCTAGCGGCCATCGGCTGGTGCTGCTGGCGCGCCAGGAGCTGTTCGTGCTCGAAGGCGATTCTTGGGAAGCGATTCTGAAAGCCACCCCGCGCCACATCGACCTGAAAGGCGCCGGCCAAACCGAAGGCGCGGCCTTCAAGGATGAGCACACGCTGCTGATTACGACCGAGCAGGGCGCGGTGTACGAGTTGGCGATTTAGCAAAATGACTTATAGCAAAAATCCCCGTGGCACCAAGGCCACGGGGATTTTTGCTACTGGGCTAGTCGCGACAAAAGCTCTACGCTTTGCCGCCAGCGCGGGCGGCCGCCTCTTCCTCGGCCAGGTCGCGCGGGGCGTAGCCGTAGGGGTTCTGGGGGTTTTTGCCAGCGCGTAGCAGTACCCAGAGGCCAATGAGGATAAAGGGAATGCTTAGCAGCTGCCCGATATTGAGGTGGTACTGGGCAATGATGCCGCCTTCCTGCGCTACCTGGTTTTCTTTGAGGAACTCCACTAAAACGCGGAACGTGAACAGCAGTACCACAAACAGCCCAAAGAGCAGGCCGCGCGGGGTTTTCTCCTTGTATTTATTCCACAGGTTATACAGCAGCCCCAGTAGGAATACGCAGAACAGCGACTCGTAAATCTGGGTAGGGTGGCGCGGTACGGCCATTTCGATGCCTGGGCCGGGTGCAGTGCCGGCCGGCAGTATTTCCGTGTGCTCTTCGCCATTGGCTAGCCGGCTGCGCTGCACCAGCACCGCTCCGGTGGGCAGCGGCGTCACGGGGGCTTGCAGGTGCTCGGTATCGCGGGGGAAAACGAATGCCCACGGCACATCGGTCGGCTTGCCCACAATTTCGGAGTTCATCAGGTTGCCCAGGCGAATGCAGGCGCCGCCGATGGCTACCACAATCACGATGCGGTCGAGCACCCAGAGGTAGTCGAACTTATTGCGTACGCTGAAAATGAACACCGCCAGCAAGATGCCAATAGTGGCGCCGTGCGAGGCCAGCCCGCCGTGCCAGATCTTGAGAATCTCGCCCGGATGTTCTTTATAAGAGGCCCAGTCGTAGAAAAAGACGTGGCCCAAGCGGGCGCCCAGCACCGTGCCCACCACCATGTAAAACGTGATCACATCGACCCAATACGGCCGCACGCCTTCCTGCTTATAAATGTGGGTGAGCACGAAGGAGCCGATCACGAAGCCGGCCGCAAACAGCACCCCGTACCACCGCAGGAGCAGCGGGCCGATTTCGGTGATGATGGGCGAAACGTTCCAGGGGATGAAAGCTAAAGAAGAAAGCATAGTCAGCAAAAGGGGAAAGAGCGTCAAATGTAGGTAGGGCTACCGGCTTGCCACTTGCCCCGTGCGGCGGTAGCAGTGGCTGCCAACCGCGCAGGCAGCTAGTACTGGTGAGCGCCGGAGCACCACTAGCAGCGCGGTGAGTAATCGAGGAAAAGAGATTAATGCGCTAGCTGGTGCGCGGGGAAACTGGTGCGGTGGCTGGGGCCAGCAGTAGCTGCTACTGCGCCGTCGCCGCTCACGGCTAGTATCAGGGCTCCGAGCACTGCGGCGTAAGCTGGCCGCCATAGCCACTTGGGCAACAATGCCTTAGCTGGTAGAGAGGTGGCTAAAAGTCGAGCGTGCACCCGTCCGTAAAAGAACGGTAGCGGCTCCGCTTTCGGCTGAAGCCGTAGCTGGCGCAGTAAGGCTTCCCACTCCTCGTCGGAGCCCGGGCGAAAGGCAGAATCAGACATGGCGAAGTTAAGCGAGTAGGTGGTGGAGCTTTTGGCGAGCCCGAAACAATAACGACTCGACGGCCGGCACCGTGGTAGCCAGCACGGCCGCTATCTCTTCGTAGCTAAGCTCCTGCTCGTGGCGTAGCGTGAACGCTATCTGTTGCTTAGCGGGCAAGCGGCCGAGGTGGTCGAGCAAGCGCTTTACTTGCTGCTCGCCTTCGAGCAGTGCCTGCGGATGCGCATGGTCGGGCACTTCGTGCAATACTTGGTTTTCGAGGCCCAGCAAGCTGGTGAAGTGAGCGAAACGCTTCTTGGCCGTTGCCCACCGGCGGTGCCGCAAGGCGCGCGACGTAGCCAGCTGGTAGAGCCACGTGCTAAGGGCCGCCTCACCCCGAAAGCCAGCAATGGTTTGGTAAACCTCGATAAAAACTTCCTGGGCCACGTCTTCCGCTTCCTGCGGCGAACGCAGCAGCGAAAGCGCAGTTTGGTAAATACGGTTTTGATAGCGTTTCACCAGCGTCCGAAAAGCGGCCTCGCTGCCCTGCTGCAACTGCGCTACCAGCTCGGCATCGGCCGGGCTTACCGGCGAACAGCGGGGTAGCTCAAGCGCAAGGGGCAGGGAAAAGCTAAAAGCCATACTAGCCAAAGCGGCGGGTGAAGGTTTACGTATCGCCAGCTACTTCAGCGTTACAGCCTATTAGGATCCAGTGCTGTCAGAAACTTGCGCGCTTATTTTTAATGCTATTATAGAGTATTGATTCTCAGCAAGTTTTATTTTAAAATTAGCTACAGCGCGGCTAGCTCCTCCCCAAAGCCGCCGCTCAGGATGGGGAAGCGCAGCCACGAGCGCGGGTCCACGTTGTAGTCGTCGAGGTGAAAGCTAGGCGCGTAGCGCTCGCGCTTCCACTGGTTGCGGCTCCAGAGCGTGTAGAAGCGCCGCACGTAGGCGCGCAGCTGCTCGGGGTCGGCGGTGGGCGTTTCGGCTACGAGCTGGGCGAGCACCGCGGCGGGCGCCAGCCGGTTGTAGAAAGCCAGCCGCTCGATGCGGTTGAGCAGCGCGTAGGGCATGAGGTCGCGCTCGTCGGTTTGCTTGTCGGCCAGCGGGCGCAGCTCGGCCGTGGGCTGGAGGGCATTGACGTGGTGCAGAGCCTCGTAGCCCAGCTCAGTCTGGGCCCAGCGCAGCCATTTCTTCACAAAATCCTTGTCGACGCCCGCGATGGGAGAGATGCTGCCCGCCGTGTCGCCGTCCATGGTGCAGTAGCCTACGCTCGCCTCCGAGCGGTTGGAGGTAGTGATAAGCAGGCAGTTCTGCACGTTGGCCAGCAGCCAGATGCCGGGAGCCCGCACCCGCGCCTGGATATTTTGTAGGGCCAGGTCATCGGTTTGCCAGGTCAGCTCACGGCCCAGCGCGTGCTCGATCTTGCCCACGTAGCTGCGTACTTCCTCATCGATGGTCCAGTCGAAGAAACGCGCCCCGAGGCTGTCGGCTAGCTCCCGGGCCGAGTTAAGGGTGTCGTCCGAAGAGTTAACGGTGCCTTGATAAGCGCAGGTGAGCAGCCGCCGCACCAGCTGCTGGTTGGTGGTGAGTTGCGGCTGGGCGAGGGTTGGCTCCACTGTCTGCCGCGCGGCTCCGCCCGCGCCAGTCTGTACTACCTCAGTTTTGGCCGTGTCGAAGGCCCCGCTGCGCCGCTTAAACTCTTCTTCGCCCAGCTCAGCTACGCCCAGGCGCACCATCTCGGCCACACTCACGGCGCAGAAGCATGAGTCGGCCCCGCCGCTGAGGCTCAGCACAAAGCCCCGGCTGCGCGCCTTGCGCAGGTAGTCAAACAGCCCCAGGCTCATGGCTTGGTTTAGCTCGCGGTATTCATCGGGCTCGGGCAGCGGCACGAGGGTGTCGGCTATTTCCAGCGGCGCCGCGAAGTCCACATCTACCCACTCCAGGTCCACGGCCTTGAAACTCAGCAATTGGTTGCGCTTGAGCAAATGCCCATTGCGGGCAATCAAAATCTCGCCGTCGTAGATGACGCGACCGGCCTCATTACCAAGGAGATTGGCGTACAAATACGTGCAGGTAAAATTGCGGGACGCGTTCAGCACCAGCTTGTAGCGCAGGTCGGTTTTGCTCATGGCAAAGTGGCTGGCCGACGGGTTGATGATCAATTCGACCTTGCCGCGCAGCCGGCAAGCGGGCCGCACATCGTCGGGCCGCCACGCATCCTCACAAATCTCGAAGCCAAACCGCACGCCCTGGTGCTCGAAGGTGAGATCGCCGAGCGGCCAACTTTCCCCGGCGTAGTCCACGGTCGTCGTTTCGCCCGCCACCCAGGGCACAAAAAAGCGGGTTTCGTAGTGCACCCCGTCATTAGCCAAAAACTGCTTGGCCGCGAAGCCCAGAATCTGCCCATCGCGCAGCACGGCAGCTGTGTTGTAGGTGCGGTGGGCCAGCCGCACCGGTAGGCCCACCACCACGCAGATGCCCGCGGTGAGCGGCCGGACTTCTTGCAGATAGTCGAGCGCCGATGCCGGCAGCCAGTCACTCAAGAATAAATCTTCGCAGTTATAGCCCGTCAGGCACAGTTCGGGCAGGCACAGCAATTCCACTCCCGCTGCTTTAGCCTGCTCAATGGCCGCGCTGATATTCTGAAGGTTGTGGGCCCAGTCGAAGGGAATCTGGTTGAGGGCAGCTCCGGCGATGCGCATAGTTGCTCTTATCGATAAAGTAAACAAAACGAAAGAACGTCGTCATGCTGAGCCCCGCGAACGATCGCTATCGCGTTGCAAAACCTGACGATTGGTTTACTACGTGGCAGAGATGCTTCGCAGGGCTCAGCATGACGTTCTTTTTAGCAAATTCACACGCCCAGCGTCCTTAGCGCCCGCTCGGCGGCTAGCTGCTCGGCCTGCTTTTTATTGAGGCCCATGCCAGTCGCCACTACTTCGTCATTAAGCAGCACGGTAGCCGTAAATTCCATGACGCCGCCCGGCCGGGGCTCGCCGCTCATCTCGTAGCGCACGGCTTTTGCATTGCGCTGCGCCCACTCGATAAGCTTGCTCTTATAGTTGGAGGTAGTGGTAGTCAAGGTGTTGACATCCACAAAGGGCTTAATCAGGCCTTTCAGCACAAACTTGCGAGCGGCTTTGTAGCCTAGGTCCAGGTACACGGCGCCCACCAAGGCTTCCAGGGCGTTGCCATTCACGGAGCGCGAGCGGGCTACCCGGCTCTGCGCCGCATCAAGCTGCACCAGCTTATCCAGGCCCAGCTTAAGGGCGATGGCGTTCAGGCTTTCCCGGTTGACGATGCGCGAGCGGGTTTCGGTTAGAAAACCTTCCTGCTCGTACGGAAACTTGCGAAAGAGGTATTCCGCTACCACCGTGCCCAGCACCGCATCACCTAAAAACTCCAGCCGCTCGTTGCTTTGGTGGCGGCCCGCGCCGGGCTCGGCTCGCACCACCGACGAATGCGTAAAGGCCAGCTGGTACAGCCGCGCATTGTCCGGGTCTTGGCCAATGACAGTGGCGACGGCCTGCCGAAAGTGCTTGTCGCTGCCCAGCAGCCGCCGAAACAGACCGAAAAGGGGAAGTGGCATTAGGAGAGCTGTTAGCCTGTAGCTGCTGGCCGTTAGCTTATTATAGAAAATTAAAGCAGAACGTCATGCCGATGAAAGAAACATCTTAGCAAGGGGCGTTGAGTTATCAAACTTACTTGCCTGCCAGACGCTGTCCTTGCCAGCATGACGTTCTGAATTTTATGGAAGCGTTACTCCGCTACTTTACGAAAAAGCACCGACGTATTGTGCCCGCCGAAGCCAAACGTGTTGCTAAGCACAATGTTAATATCCCGCTTCTGCGCCACGTTGGGCGTAAAATTCAGGGCTTGGTTAATCTCCGGATCGGGTGTATGCAGGTTGATCGTCGGCGGCACGATGCCGTGCTTAATGGCCAGAATAGAAGCCACCGCCTCAATGCCGCCCGCCCCGCCTAGCAAGTGGCCGGTCATGCTCTTGGTCGAAGAGATATTGAGTTTTGGCGCGTGCTCGCCAAATACGGTTTCGATCGCCTTGATTTCGGCGCCATCACCGAGTGGCGTGCTCGTACCGTGGGTGTTGATGTAGTCGACGTCTGCGGGCTGAATGCCTGCATCGCGTAGCGCGTTGCGCATCACCAGCTCCACGCCCGAGCCAGTAGGATCAGGGGCGGTAATGTGGTAAGCATCAGACGACATGCCGCCGCCAATTACCTCAGCGTAGATTTTAGCGCCGCGCGCTTTAGCGTGCTCATACTCTTCCAGTACGATGGCGCCGGCGCCTTCACCCAGCACAAAGCCATCACGGTCTTTGTCGTAGGGGCGCGAGGCCGAGGCTGGGTCGTCGTTGCGCTCGCTCATGGCCTTGAGGGCGTTGAAGCCGCCCACGCCCGACTCGGTGATGGCCGCCTCGGAGCCACCCGTCACGATGGCGTCGGCTAGCCCCAGACGGATGTTGTTGAAAGCCGCAATCAGCGCATCGTTCGACGAGGCGCAGGCTGAAGTAGTCACGTAATTAGGCCCGCGGAAGCCATTCTTAATGGAAATATTGCCTGATGAGGAGTCCGCAATCATGCGCGGAATAAAGAAGGGGGAGTAGCGGGGCGTGCCATCGCCGCGCTCAAACTGGAAGCATTCTTCCTGTAGCGATTTCAGGCCGCCGATGCCCGAGCCCCAAATAACCCCGATGCGGTCTTTATCGACGCCGCCCGTCAGCAAGCCCGCGTCGGCAATGGCCTCATCGGAGGCAATGACGGCGAACTGCGTAAACAAGTCCATCTTGCGGCCTTCCTTACGGTCGAAGTAAGCATCAGGATTATAGTCTTTTACCTCGCAGGCAAAGCGGGTTTTAAACCTGGTAGCGTCGAAACGGGTGATGGGAGCAGCTCCGCTCACGCCATGTATGAGCCCTTCCCAATAGGTGAGGGCGGTGCTGCCCAGCGGGGTGATGGCCCCAATACCGGTTACGACAACGCGGCGGATTGACGACATAATGCAAACGCCGAGTGGGCGGCGTAATTAGAAGGAAACAAGAGTAGCGCGAAAACAACAAAACCGGCCGGCGGCGAGCCGGCCGGTATAGGCAGTTTATTTTAAGAGTACTCGACAGACGCGGTACGCCAAAAACTTACTTGGCGTGCTCTTCGAGGTAGCTAACGGCTTGGCCCACAGTCTGGATGTTCTCGGCCTGGTCGTCGGGGATGCTGACGTTGAATTCTTTTTCGAACTCCATAATCAGCTCCACGGTGTCAAGCGAGTCGGCACCTAGGTCGTTGGTGAAGCTGGCTTCCGGAGTTACTTCCGAGGCTTCAACGCCCAGCTTGTCGATAATGATGGCTTTTACTTTTTCGGCGATTTCAGACATTGCAGTCGTGGGTTAAGAGGGAACTTGACTGCAAAGTAACGCTACTTTTCGCAACCATGCCGCGAAGTACCTTCCTAACCGACGTACAAGATTTTGGCTCCCCCAGTTTTAAGCACCTTCAATGGGTAGCCGAAAGCAGTAGCTTTGCAGCTTGCCGCTGCTCTTTGCTGCCTCATGAAAACCTTAACCCTGGACGCCGAATATGACTGCGATTTTGCGCTCTTTGGCCTGGTTTGCAGCGCCCCTGACTACACGCTGGCCTGGAGCCTTAACCGGAGCCTGCGCCTGCGCCTGGTGCGGCAGCCCGATTTTGTGCTGAATCTGGTGCAGCAGGGGCCACTCGCTTTCAGCTACTACCTACACGCCACGGAGGTGCTTAGCCTACGGCTATTTTGCAACCGGGCAGTGCTACCTTCGGCCCTGGCCAAGCCCTTTATGGCGCCCGATATTCGGGAGTACGATTACTTATTGCAGGTGCAGGGCGGTGCTGATGAGTTGACCGGCACCGAATTGCTAGACCGCCTCACGGCGCTGCCGCAAGTGCGCTATGCCAGTGAGTTTGACCCACAGGAGTTGAAATACAAGGAAAATTTAATTTTCTAACTTTCCGGGCCCATTTGGTCGGCAATGCTGTACTTCGTTTTCCCAATCCTTCTAAGCTAAACTGCCCTGGCTAGCGTGTGCTAGCCACTCCTATTCTTTATGGAACCTACCCCCCAGACGTCCGTCGTCTCCTTCAACCGCACCAAAATCGTGGCCACCGTGGGCCCGGCATCCAATACCTACGACCGCCTCGGCGTCCTCATTCGGGAGGGAGTAGATGTGTTTCGCCTCAATTTTTCGCACGGCGCCCACGAAGAGCACCTCTCGGTTATTACTACCGTGCGCCGCCTCAACAAGGACTTGCGCACCAATGTGGGCCTGCTGCAAGACTTGCAGGGCCCCAAGATTCGCCTGGGCGATGTGGAAGGCGGCCAGGTTGAAATCAAGGCGGGGGATAAGATTAAGCTGGTGTGCGGCGAAAAAGAAATCAGCACCGCTACCCGCCTGAGCACCATCTACCTGGGGCTGGCCCGCGACGTGAAGCCCGGCGACATGATTCTGCTCGACGATGGCAAGCTGGAGCTGCGCGTGCTTGCCACCGACCGCGACAAGGAAGTAGACGTGGAGGTGGTGTACGGCGGCACGGTAAAGCCTCGCAAGGGCATCAACCTGCCCGACTCCAACGTGTCGGCGCCCAGCATGACGGAGAAGGATATCGAAGACCTGAAATTTGGTCTTGACAACGACGTAGACTGGGTAGCCTTGAGCTTTGCCCGCCGCGCCGACGATATTCGCTTCATCAAATCGCTGATTGCGGAAGCGGGCAAGCAAACTCGTGTGGTGGCTAAGATTGAGACGCCCGAAGGCCTGCGCAATATCGACGAGATTATTGCCATCTCGGATGCGATAATGGTGGCGCGCGGCGACCTGGGCGTAGAAATCAACGGGGGCGAGGTGCCGCTGGCTCAGAAAATGATTATCCAGAAGTGCAACAAAGCCGGTAAGCCCGTCATCGTCGCTACCCAAATGATGGAGAGCATGATCACGGCCCCGCGCCCCACGCGCGCCGAAACCAACGACGTGGCCAATGCCGTGCTCGACGGTACTGATGCCGTGATGCTGTCGGCCGAGACGGCCGTGGGCCAGTACACGGTGGAGGTTATCCGCTCGATGGTGAACATCATCCGCAGCGTTGAAACCAACTCGGACCAGATTTTCCACCGCTTTCACCCTATCGACGCCACTTCACCGTCGTTTATGGTGGATAGCGTGCTGTCGGCGGCTAGCCACCTCTCGCGCAATACGGGGGCTAAAGCCATTACCGGCCTGACGCACCGCGGCTACACCGCTTTCCAAATTTCAAAATATCGCCCCAAGGCCAACATCTTCGTTTTCACCGATAACCGCAGCCTGCTAACGGTGCTGAGCCTGGTTTGGGGAGTGCGTGGTTTCTACTACGATGGCATGCAAAGCACCGATGATACCATTTCGGACATTAAGCTGGCCCTTACCGCTACTGGGCATCTGCAAAAGGGCGACGTATTTATCAACACCGCTTCGATACCCATTAATGAGAAGGGCAAAACGAATATGGTAAAAGTGAGTGTGGCCTAAATTTTCGGTCTCAGTTATAGGCATAAAAAAACCTGGCCAAGTTGGCCAGGTTTTTTTATGCCTATAACTGAGACCGAAAGACTACTCAGCCGATTTTTTTTCCATTTTCTTAGTACTACGCTTCAGCTTGCGGCTAGCCTTCTGGGTGCCGTGCTTAATGCTATGACCAGCTTTCTTGGCTACGTTGCCAGCGGCGTCAGCAGTATTTTCGAGGGCCTGGCCTACGTTGGTTTTACCAGTTGTGGTAACTATTTTCTTGGTGCCGTTGTCACGAACTTTAACTTCGGTTTCGGGAGTCTGGGCAAACGAAGCCGTAGCGAAAGCGCAGGCAGCGAGCAAAAGAGTTATTTTTTTCATGAGTGAAAAGGAGTAGAATTATTTCCTTCTGGCCTTTTACGGGACCCTTTAAACAGGGTTGTTAGCATAAAAGGCAGGATGGCTGAACCAGCCTTTCAAAGCCCGTGCCAACGAGGCTAAATGCCGGCAGCAGGCAGCAGCAGCGAGCTATCGCCATAGCTCAAAAAGCGGTAGCCGCTGGCGAGCGCGTGGCCATACACAGTCTGCCAGCTTGGGCCTAGCAACGCAGCCACGAGCAGGAGCAGCGTGCTTTCGGGCTGGTGAAAATTGGTGATGAGCCCCTGCACCAACCGGAACCGATAGCCCGGCCCAATCAGTAGCCGTGTGCTTGCTTCGATGGCCGTCGAGCCAGTGGCTTCCAAATAAGCCAGTAAGGCTTGCAACGCCACTGCGGGCGCGATATCTGGCCCTGGCTCGTAGGGTTGCCACTGGGCTACCTGTAGCTCGGCGCCGGGCGCAGCTGGGCGCTGCACCAGCGCTGCACCCAGCCAGTATAAGCTTTCGAGGGTGCGCAAACTGGTAGTGCCGACCGCAATAACGGGCCTCGGGCGGTGCGCCAGCAGCTGCCGCAGCAGGCTAGCCTGCACAATAATGGGTTCGGCGTGCATGGGATGGTCGGCCATAGTTTCGGCCTTCACCGGTTGGAAGGTGCCGGCGCCCACGTGCAGCGTCACGTGCCCGGTGGCGATGCCCCGCGCCGCTAGCTCGGCCAGTACTTCGGGGGTAAAGTGCAAGCCCGCCGTGGGGGCCGCCACGGCGCCTTCGTGGGCCGCGTACACCGTTTGGTAGCGCACGGCATCGACGGCCGTGTCGGGGCGGTGCAGGTAGGGCGGTAGCGGCAGGTGGCCGGCCGCCCGCAGCACCTCGGCAAAGGGCAGCGAAGCCGGCTCCCAGCGGAAGTCAATCAGGCTTTCGCCCCCAGCCTCAGTAGCAGCCCGCTCGGCCCACAGCGTGGCGGGCTGGCCCGCGAAGGAAAATTCCAGGCTAACCGGGCCGCTCTTCCAGCGGCGGCCGTTGCCCACGAGGCAGCGCCAGGTGCCGCCGCCGGTTTGTTGCAGGGCCGGCTCCAGGGCGCGATGCGGGGCCACTGGCTCCAGGCAAAATAATTCAACGGCCCCGCCGGTGGGCCGCTTGGCCAGCAAGCGCGCCCGCACCACGCGGGTATCATTGAAAATAAGCAAGCTGTCGGCCGGTAGCTCACCGGGTAAGTCGCGGAAAGTCTTGTCGCTGATCACGCCGGCGCGGCTTACCAGCAGGCGGCTAGCGGCGCGGTCGGGGAGGGGTTCGGGCGCAATGCGCTCGGCCGGCAGCTCATAGTGAAAGTCCTGGATGCGCAGCAGGCGCGGGTGAGGTAGTGAAGGCATGGCGGGGCAAAGGTCGGGCGGCGCCGATGCTACTTGCAGCAGCAATTTCTCTCGCCGCCCATGATTCGCCTTTTTCTGTTGGCCGCGCTGGCCTTGCCGGCGCTGGCTGTTCCGCCCACCAAACCCGCGCACCCGTACGCCGACGCCACGCGCCGCCGCATTGCTACGGCGCAGGATGAGCGCCAAACCAGTGCTCTACTGCCGCTGCTAACCGATAAAAAGGTGGCGTACCGCGCGGCTGCGGCCGAAGCGCTCGCTTCGGTGCAGGATAAAAAAGCGGTGCCGGCGTTGCTGCCGTTGCTGCACGATGCCAGCCCAGCCGTGCGCCGGGCCGCCGCCTATGCCCTCGGCCAAACCGGCGACAGTACGGCCGTGCTGGCCCTGGTGCAGCGCCTGGCCCAGCCCGAACCCAATGCGTTGGCGCGCCGCACGGCCTTTGAGGCGCTGGGGCGCTGCGTCACCCGCCGCTCCGTGGGCCAAATCTGGGCTGTAAAGCCGCCCGTGGCTGACTCGGCCGTGGCGGCGGGCCAAGCCTGGGCCTTGTACCGGGCTAGCCTGCGCGGCCTGGCCACGCCCGAGGTGGTGCGCCACGCAGGGGCGCTGCTGGCGCGCCCAGGAACCCAGCTGGCTGCGGCGCGGGCGGGTGCATCGGCCGCCCTCACGCGCATGAAGGGCCAGGATTCTACCCTGGCGCGGGTAGCACTATCCAGCTTGTTATACACATCGCGAAGAGAATTGCGAAAATTAAGGTAAACTTGCCGCATGACGATTCAGCTTACCGAGCACGAGCGGCAAACGTTGCGGGAGGTGCAGTGCCGTGTGGCGGAGCGCAGCGTA
>Ga0160429_1001115_pt1 | contig 15875 bp, 10 predicted proteins | sample SolpanmetagenomR_FD_108199 | JGI IMG/M metagenome (GOLD analysis project Ga0160429, IMG submission 108199) | Solar panel surface microbial communities from Lawrence Berkeley National Laboratory, California, USA - R | ecosystem: Engineered > Built environment > Solar panel > Unclassified ...
AGGGCCGCCAGCGAGGCGGCCAGGTTGATGGCCGAAGTGGTTTTGCCGACGCCGCCCTTTTGGTTGGCTACCGCGATAATTTTGCCCATAACAACAAACGAATAACTAGAGGAACGCCTACGCGGAAGAAATAAAGCCAGCCGGGAGCGGCGCCGTTCAACTTACAAAATAAGGCTAAAAAAAATGGATTTGCCAAGCGAGTGGCGTCCCGGCGGCCTAATAAAGTAGAACGTCATGCTGACGAAGGAAGCGTCTTGCCCACACCTTCTGGCAGCTAACCCAGAAGATGCGAGCCAGACGCTTCCTTCGTCAGCATGACGTTCGGAAGGTATTGCGGCTAGGGCTGACGGGGTTACAGCTCCACTGTTTCGCCGATGCGCAGTAGGCGCAGGTTTTTGCCAGCGGCTTTAGCCTCGGCCTGAGCGGCGGCGTGGTCGATGGCGATAACGGGGAAGGTATCGTAGTGCATGCCGATGATTTCGCTGGTGCCAGCCCACTCGGCGGCCACCAGCGCGTCGGTGATGCCCATGGTGTAGTTGTCGCCGATGGGCAGCAGGGCCACGTCGACCTTATGGCGCTCACCGATGAGCTTGATATCGTAGGTCAGGGCCGTGTCGCCGGCGAAGTACAGCGTTTTGGCCGCGCCATCGTTGGCCTTAATCACGAAGCCCATAGCCACCCCAGCGTAGGAGCCGTCGGGGAACGACGAGCTGTGCGCGGCGGCCACGCAGTGCACCGTGCCGAAGGGCAGCACCACTTTGCCGCCCAGGTTGGTGCCAATTGCCTCGATGCCCATGGCGCCGAAGTAGCCGGCTATCTCGGCGATGGCCACGACTTTAGCGCCCGTGCGCTTGGCAATGCTTTCGACATCGGCAATGTGGTCGCCGTGGCCGTGCGAAACCAGGATGTAGTCGGCCTCAATGGCGTTGACATTGATATCCTTGGCGAGGGGGTTGGGGCTGATAAAGGGGTCGAACAGCACGCGCACGCCGCCGATGGTAGCCAAAAACGAAGCGTGGCCGAAATAGGTAAGCTGCATGGGAAAGAATGAAAAATGTGGAAATGTGGGAGATAAGGGCGGTGGCGGGGCGGCTGGCGCGGCCCCTACCTTTGCAACCGACACCCCGAACCGATGTTTCTACCCGAATTGCGTTTTCGCTGGCTCCTGGGGCTAGCCACCGTGGCCGGCCCGGCGCTGCTGGCTGCCTGCTCGGGCGCCGGCCCCGCGGCGGCCGACGAGCGGCGCGTGTTTCGCTACAACCAGCCCGAGGCCCTTACCTCGCTCGACCCCGCCTTTGCCCGCAACCAGGCCAACAGCTGGGCCGTGGCGCAGCTCTACAACGGCCTGCTGGAACTGGACTCTACCTTGCAGCCCGCGCCGGCCCTGGCCCGGCGGTACCAGATTTCGCCCGACGGGCTCACGTACACGTTCTGGCTGCGGCGCGGGGTGCGCTTTCAGGCTAGCGAAGCCTTTCGCGATGGCAAGACAGTTGCGCTGGGCCCTGCTTTGAGTAAACTAGGTGACAAAGAGTTGCCTCCGCCGCCCGCGCGGCAAGTAGTGGCCGCCGATTTTGTATATTCCTTCAAGCGCCTGCTCGACGCCAAAACGGCCTCGCCGGGTGGCTGGATATTTCGAGGCAAGGTGCTGGAAGACACCAATGGCAACATCAGCGACACCTGCTTCGTGGCGGCCAACGACTCGACGCTGCGCATTCACCTGAAGGCGCCGTTCATCCCGTTCTTGAGCTTGCTCACGATGCCCTACACCTACGTGGTGCCGCACGAGGCCGTGCAGAAATACGGCAAGGACTTTCGGGAGCACCCGGTGGGCACCGGGCCCTTTCAGTTCAAGGTGTGGGACGAGGGCAACGTGCTGCTCTACCACCGCAACCCTAGCTACTGGCGCAAGGATGCCCAAGGCCACCCGCTGCCGTATCTGGATGCCGTAGCCATCAGCTTCATCGCCGACCGCAAGACGGAGTTCCTGACCTTTTTGCAGGGCAAGCTGGATTTTCTGAGTGGTATCCGCGAGGGTTCGCGCGACCTCATTTTGAACCCCGACGGCTCGGTGCGGGCCGATTTTCAGGGCCGCTTCAATTTGCAAAAGGCACCCTACCTCAATACCGAATACCTGGGCTTTCAGCTCGATTCGACTAATCTCACCGGCGAGCAGGCCAGCCAGGGCCGCGCCCTGCGCGATGGGCGCGTGCGCCGGGCGTTGAGCTACGCCATCAACCGGCCTGAGCTGCTGGCCTACGTGCTCAACCACGTGGGGCGGCCCGGCGAGTCGGGCTTCGTGCCGGCGGCGCTGCCGTCGTTTTCGCCCGCGCAGGTGCCGGGCTACACGTTTCAGCCCCAAAAGGCGCGGGCGCTGCTGGCCGCCGCGGGCTACGAGGCTAGCCGGCCCTTAAAACTGCGCCTGAGCACCGTGGCCGAACGCAAGGCCGTGGCCGAATACCTCCAGAAAAACTGGGCCGACGTGGGCGTGCAGGTGCAGATTGATATCAACCAATCGGCCGCCCAGCAAGAGCTAGTGGATAACGGCCGGGCTGCCTTTTTCAGCAAAAGCTGGCTCGGCGACTACCCCGACGCCGAGAACTACCTGGCCCTGTTCTACTCGCCCAATTTCAGCCCCGCCGGCCCTGATAAAACGCACTACAAATCAGCCGAGTACGACCGGCTCTACACCCAGGCCATTCGCGAGCAGAACGCTGCCCGGCGCACCGCGCTCTACCAGGCGATGGACCGGCTGGTGGTGCGCGACCAGCCGGTTATCTCGCTCTACTACGACGAGATAATCCGCCTCACGCAGCGCAACGTGCACGGCCTCACGGCCAACCCCATGAATCAGCTGCTGCTGGAGCGCGTGCGGAAAGAGTAGGTTAGCAGGAGAAATAAAGAATTACCCAGCTGCTCATCCCTTATTCCGCCTGCTAGCCTGAGCGCCTACTCCGCCGCGTTGACGCCCGCCAGCGGGTCGAGGCGGCCGTTGAGGTAGTCGATGTAGCCTTGCAAGCTGGCCGGGATATTCTCCGAAGCATACACTGCGTGCAACGGCTGGCCAGCCGGGTGCACCGTAATAATGGTGGCCGGCAGGTCGGAGGTGTGGCCTACGTAGCGCTCGGGAAGCTCCGCAAAATTGATGCGCTTAGCCTCCGCCAGCAGGGCGGCCACGGTGGCGGGCGGCAAACTCAGGGTGTGCTTGCCGAGCAGCGGCACGTAGCGCTGGCCGTCGTACTCCACCCGCCCGTCGGCAAAAATGGTAGCCGTATACACCGGGCAGCGGCCGAAGCAGGGCGTGCGCTGATATACCAGCACTGGCTCCTGCGCTTTGGGCGTGGCGGCCGTGGTTTTCGCGGGCTTGGCTTTGCGGGGCAGCTTGCGCTGCGCGCAGGCGGGCAGCGCAAGCGAAAAGGCAAGAAGCAGCGTGAGGTAGCGCATGGCAGCGGGGGTAGGGATAAGCGAAATGCAAAGGTGCACCCCAGCTCCTAAATCGAAAATCGGGCCAGCCACCGCGCGGCTACGCGGTGGCTGGGACATAAAAAAGGCGTTCGGCACTGCTGCCGAACGCCTTTTTTAACGCTTGCTGAAAAGGCTAGGCCTTGCCGGGCGATTTCTTAGCCTGGGCTTCGCGCTCCTGGGCAGTTTTCATGGCCTCGGCCAGGCGGGCCTGGAAGCCGCCGGGCTTCTTATCCTTGTTCTTCACCTTGTTGGCTTCGAGCTGGGCGCGAATCTTGGTGTCGTCCACAAACGAGCGGGTGAGGGCCTGCTGGGCCAGGGTTACTACGTTGGAAACCAAGTAGTACCACGTCAAGCCCGAGGCAAAGCTGTTCAGCACGAAGAAGAACACGAGCGGCATGAGGTAGCTGTAAAACTTCATGGGGCCCTGCATGGCGGCCGTGTTCATCTGGTTGCTCTGGTAGGTCATGAAGAGCGTCGAGATGGTCATCAGCACCGTAAACAGGCTGATGTGGTTGCCCAGGTAGGGCAGCGTGAAGGGCAGGATAATCGGGTTGTCGTAGGTGCTCAGGTCATGGGCCCACAAAAAGGACTGCTGGCGCAACTCAATCGCGTTGGGGAAGAACTGGAACATGGCAAACAAAATCGGCAGCGTGAGCAGCGTGGGCACGCAGCCGGCCAGCGGCGACACTCCAAACTGCGTGTACAGCTTCATCGTCTCCTGCTGGCTCTTCACCTGGTCGTCGGGGTACTTGGCCTTAATCTCGTCGAGCTCGGGCTTCAGTACTTTCATGCGGGCCTGGCTCTCGTAGGTCTTGTAGGTTAAGGGCCAGGTTACGAGCTTGATAAGCACCACGAGCAGCAGAATAATCACGCCGTAGGACGAGATATACTGCTCCAGGAAGTGGAACACCGGCAGCACCACGAAGCGGTTTACCCAGCGGAACAGGCCCCAGCCGAGGTATACATTGCGGTCAAAATTCGGCGCTACTTCCTTCAGCAGATTAAACTGGTTGGGGCCGAAGAAGAAGCGGTACTGGCCCCCGGCCGGGCTCGTTACGTCGGCCGCGGGCAGGGCCAGCGTGGTGCTCAGCGTTTTGATAAACGTGGAGTCGGCCAGGTTTACCGCCGAGTTGAACGTGCCGCTGGCGAAGGGCTGCGAATCGGCAATGAAGCCGGCCACGAAGAAGTCGTGCTTGTCGGCCGACCACTTGATGGGGGCCGTGATTTTCATTTCCTCGGGCTTCTCGCTAGCCTCGCCCAGGCTACCCGGGTCGTCGCTGGCCAGGTAGTGGTTGATGGCGGTGTGGTTGCGGTTCTGCTTGAGGTCCTGCTCGGTCTGGCGCACGTTGTCCACGAAGCTCCACGTGAGCGGCTGCGTAGTAGCTATCCCGTTGAGCTTCAGGTTATACTTCACCTCATAGCCCGCCTTGGGCAGCGTGTATGTCTGGGTGATGGTGCCGCCGCCCACCGGCGCCGTAAAGGCCAGCTGCTGGCCGCCGTCGGCGGTGGCAGTGGGGGCCTCGGCCCGAAAGTTGAGGCTGGCGAAGTCAATCGTCTGGCCGCCGGTGGTCGTCAGCTTGGTGCCGAAGCGAGCGCTCTGGGCGTCGAACAGGTCGAGCGGCTTGCCGAAGAACGTCTTGTAGTTGTTGAGGCGCGCGGCCGTAACGCGACCACCCTGGGTCGAGAATTGCAGCGTTAGCTCGGGATTTTTGAGCTCAATGCCGCGCACCGGGCCGGCCGTGGTGTCGGTGGGCTGCGCTTCGGGGGCTAGCGCGGGGGCCGGGCCGGCGGGCTTGGCCGTGGTGGCGGTGGTAGGGGCCTGGGCCTTGTCTTTCTCCGCGGGGGTTTTGGGCGAGAAGAAAAATAGGTACACCAGGAGCAAGGCCGAAATTAGAAAAAGGCCAGTCGCTTGATTGCGGTCCATTTACAATAAAAAGAATACGAAGGGCAAAGGTACGGCGGGGCGCGGTAGGGCCGCTGCACAAAAAAAGAACGTCATGCAGCGCGCGGCGCAGTATCTCGCTCGTTTCATTGGAGTACTAACCCAACAACGCGAGCGAGATGCTGCGTTTGTGCTGCATGACGTTCTATCGGGCGCTTTACTTCCGCATTACAGCCCCTTCTTGCGCTGAATGGCGGCCTTCACAAAGCGCACGAACAGCGGGTGCGGCGTTTCGACGGTGCTCTTGAGCTCGGGGTGAAACTGGCCGGCCACGAACCACGGGTGTACGCTGGCGGGCAGCTCAATTACTTCGACCAGGCCGGTTTCGGGGTTGGTGCCCGAGAGGTGCAGGCCGGCGTCCTCAAACTGCTGCGCGTAGGCCCCGTTAAACTCGTAGCGGTGGCGGTGGCGCTCGCTGATGGTGTTGCGGCCGTAGGCCTTGGCGGCGCGCGAGCCGCGCTTGAGCTCGCAGGTGTAGGCGCCCAGGCGCATGGTGCCGCCCTTCTGGGTCACGTCTTTCTGGTCGGCCATGAGGGCGATAACCGGGTCGGGCGTGAGCGGGTTCATCTCCGTGGAGCTGGCCTCGGGCAGGCCCAGCACGTGGCGGGCATACTCCACCACGGCCACCTGCATGCCCAGGCAAATGCCGAAGAACGGGATACCCTGCTCGCGCACGTAGCGCACGGCGGCCACCTTGCCCTCGAAGCCGCGCTCGCCAAAGCCGGGGGCTACCAGCACGGCGTCCACGCCTTCGAGCTGCTGCACGGCATTTTCGGGCGTCAGGAACTCGCTCTGGATGGAGCGCACGCGCACCTTGCACTCGTTGGTAGCGCCGGCGTGGATAAACGCTTCGATGATAGACTTATACGCGTCGGGTAGCTCCACGTACTTGCCCACCAGGGCAATGGTCACTTCCTCCGTGGGGTTCTTCAGGCGGCCCAGGAATTCCTTCCACTCCTCCAGGTCGGGAGTGTGGCCGCCGTTGAGGCGCAGCTTGCTGATAACGCGGGTATCCAGCTCCTCCTTCAGCATCAGCAGCGGCACCGAGTAGATGCTGTCGGCGTCGAGGCTCTCGATAACCGAATTGATTTTGACGTTGCAGAACAGCGCGATTTTGCGGCGCATCTCGGCCGGGATGGGGTGCTCGGAGCGGCACACCAGGATGTCGGGCTGCAAGCCAGCCTCGCGCAAATCGCGCACTGAGTGCTGGGTAGGCTTGGTTTTGAGCTCGCCGGCCGCGGCCAGGTAGGGTAGCAGCGTGAGGTGAATAACGAGCGAGTCGTGGGGCGGCAGCTCCCAGCGCAGCTGGCGCACGGCCTCCACGAAAGGCAGGCTCTCGATGTCGCCAATGCAGCCGCCGATTTCGGTAATCACCACGTCGAACTTGCCATCCTGCCCCAGCAGCAGCATCCGGCGCTTGATTTCGTCGGTGATGTGGGGCACCACCTGCACGGTTTTGCCGAGGAAGGCGCCCTCGCGCTCGCGCCGAATCACGGTGTCGTAGATGCGGCCGGTGGTCACGTTGTTGGCCTGCGAGGTGGGCGCGTTCAGGAAGCGCTCGTAGTGGCCCAGGTCGAGGTCGGTTTCGGCACCGTCGTCGGTTACGTAACATTCGCCGTGCTCATAGGGGTTGAGCGTGCCGGGGTCGATGTTGATGTAGGGGTCGAACTTCTGGATGGTAACTCGGAAGCCTCTGGCTTGCAAGAGCTTAGCCAGCGAGGCGGAAATAATTCCTTTGCCGAGTGAGGAGGTGACGCCGCCGGTGACGAAGATATACTTCGCGGCCGACGCTGTAGGGGTAGGGGTGGAGCGTTCAGGCATGACGGGGGACAAAGTTACGGCGTGGCCAGCGGTGGGCCGGGGTTTATTTTGCCCGTGCCGGCTGCCCGGTCGGGTATTTTTGCCGGTAGGCACACTACTTGCCCTACCCGCAGAGTTAGCCGGAAGAAGTTAAAGATGACCTTCATGAAGAAACCCAACCCCGTGGCAGCTACCTGCCTGCGCGCCGGGCACTTGCTACTGGTAGGCCTGCTGTTTTTGGCCGGCTCAGCCCTGGGCCAGAATACGGCCACTCCCCTGCGCAAAGACCTGAAAAAAGATTTTGGCGCCGTGGGCGACGGCAAAGCCAACGACCAGGCCGCCTTCCAGAAAGCCGCCGATTTTTTCAATCAACGCGCCAAGACTGCCGCCGCCGGGCCCGCCGTGCTCGCCATTCCGAAGGGCGTGTACCTGGTGGGCATTCAAAACCCACTCGGTGGCGATGGCATCGACGTGCTCCGGCTAGTGGGCTGCCGTAACCTCACCATTCAGGGGGCCGACAGCGCCAGCACCGAAATCCGCTACGCCAGTGGCCTGCGCTACGGCGCGTTTGAGCCGGCCGGTCAAAAGCCGTTTGAATCACCCGCCGCCTTTTTTGTGGATAGAAAATACGCGGCCATCGTGGGCACCTGCATTGTGCTGCAAGGCTGTGATAACGTGACCGTGGCCGGGCTAGCCATCAATGGCAACGTGGGCAAGGCCGTGGTGGGCGGGCACTGGGGCGACACCGGTATTCAGCTCGGCTACGACGGGATTTTTGTGGGCGACTCGCGCCGCATCACGTTGCGCGGGCTGGCTCTGCACCACCTTGGCCGCGATGGCGTGCAGGTACTTAACCACCTGGCCAAGAGCCTCGATGAGAAGCCGACCGATGCCATCGTGCTCGAAAACCTAACCTGCAACTACAACGGCCGCCAGGGCTTGTCGGTGACGGGCGTGAGCGGCCTGCGCGCCACCAATTGCAGCTTCAGCCACACCGGGCGGGTACTGATTCCGGCCCTGGGCCGGGCGCTGTTCTCCAACCCCGGCGCGGGCGTGGACCTGGAGCCCGAGGGCGGCTTCGTCAAAAACGTACGCCTCGACAACTGCCGCCTCGTCGATAATGCCGGCCAGGCCCTGGTGTCGGACCGGCCCGCCGGCGACCACCCCGAAACAACCCGGGATATCATCGTGGCCAACTGCCTGCTCTGGGGCACTACCAACTGGTCGGTGTGGGTCACGCAGCCCGATTTTCTATTCACCGGCTGCCGCATCTACGGCTCGCCGGTGCACGGCTGCCAGGCCCGCACGCCCGCCGAGGCCACCCGCTTCGTGAGCTGCACGTTTGAGGACAAGCCCTACCACGGGCAGCGCGCCTACGGGCCATTCCTGTTTCATTCCGATTCGTACGCCCGCAGCCTGAGCCTGGTAAACTGCCGCTTCATTGGCACGCACAGCTACCTCATGCACGCGATTCCGGCGCGGCTCGATTCAGCCAGCTTCTTTCACCTGCGGGGCTGCTCTTTCAGCTACGACTACGCCGAGCCGCCGCAGGGGTCCTACGATAAGCTGCTGGGCGTTGTATTCAGCGGGGCTACGGTGTTCCGCGATGGCCCGCACCGGGCCAGCCCTTACCGCAACGATATGATGCTGGGCAACCCATCGGCCCCTGCCTCTACCGTGGTACGCGCCCCCGGCAGCCTGCAGCTGCTGGCTACCAACAATTACTACCTGGTGCAGGGCGGGCTCGACATCGGCCGGCGCCCGGCGCGGGCCCGCGACTCGGCCACCGTGGTGGTGGGGCCTGGTAGTGCTATGGTCATAAACGAGATGATTGGCAATGCTGCCGAGCTATACGTTGGCCCCACGTCGCGCCTGGTCGTGAAAAAGGGCGGCGCGCTGGAAGTGCTGCGCCGCGTGAAGGTCACCATTGCCGGGGAGCTACTGGTGGAAGACGGCGCGTACTTCTTTCTCGACCCACTGGCGCAGGTTGCCGTGGTGGGCAAAGGCCGCGTGCGCCTCGCTCCCAAAGTCATTAAAACCAAGCATCCCAAATTGCATTCTGACTATTATTAGTAGAACGCTGCGGGGGGTGGCGAGTGGCTAGCCGGCTCACCCGAACAGGCTAGCCAAAAAAAACAAAATATTTTTTTAGCGGCACTAGGGGGGACGGCCGGCTGGAGTGTAGTATTGGTGAAAGCGTCCGCAAACGTTTGCGGACGCTTTCGTCCTTTTCCACTTTTTTCCCACCCATCAATGCCCACTTTTATTCCCCGCGCTACCAAGCGCACATTGGCGCAGCGTGCCCTGGCTGGCTGCGCACTCCTGCTGGCCTGCTTCGGCGGCCAGGTAGCTCAGGCCCAAAGCTTTCTGCAAGCCAGCGGCCCCAAAATAATTAATGCCAGCAACCAGGAGGTTATCCTGAAGGGCGTGAACCTCGGCGGCTGGCAGGTGCAGGAAGGCTACATGATGAAGCCCGGCTACAGCGGCACCCAGGGCAGCATCAAGAACTACCTCTTCAACCAGGGCCAGAGCGACAGCCAGGTGGAGAGCTTCTACCAGCAGTGGCGCGACAACTTCTTCACCAAGGCCGACATCGACTACCTCAAGGACAAGGGCTTCAACTGCGTGCGGCTGCCCCTGCACTACGAGCTGTTCCTGACGGCCAGCCAGCGCGCCGTGCGCACCGGCGTGAGCAAAGGGACCACGAGCTACGGCGACTACCTCAATTCCTTGCGCAGCTGGTACAGTAATAATCAGCTCTTTACCGACCCCACTCAGCAGGAAGGCATTCGCCTGATTGACGAGGTGCTGAGCTGGGCCGGCGCCAACGGTATGTACGTGGTGCTCGACCTGCACGCCGCCCCCGGTGCGCAGGGCAGCGATACTAACATCTCGGACGCGCTGGTGAGCGGTGGCAACGACTTCTGGAACAACCAGATAAACCAGGACATCGCCGTGCGCCTCTGGAGCACGCTCTCTACCCGCTACAAGAGCGACCCGCGCGTGGCTATGTACGACGTGCTCAACGAGCCCAACAACATTCCCAACACCTCTACCCAGAACGGTAACCAGCGCCTGCACGACATCATGCAGCGCTTCATCAGTACCATTCGGGGCAACAGCGACAACCACCTTATCTTGCTGGAAGGCAATGGCTTTGGCAACGACTACAACTATATGGAGAAGCGCACCTTTTCCAACACGGCCAACCTCGTGTACAACTCGCACCGCTACAGCGGCACGGGCTACGAGATTGACAACAACCCCAACTCGGTAGACGGTAACAACGCCAACAGCCTGCGCCTGATTGGCAACCTCACGCGCTTCCGCTCCGACAACAACGTGCCCATCTGGGTGGGCGAAACCGGTGAAAACTCGGCCCAGTGGATGCAGGACGCTGCCAACGGCCTCAACAGCGTGGGCATCGGCTGGTGCCACTGGACGTACAAGCGCTTCGAGAATGGCTCCAACGCGGCCCTCTTCCACATCAATTCGCCCTACCTGGTCGATGGTGCCGGCAACATGGCGGCGGTGCTGCAAAACATCAAGTTTCCCAACTGCGTGGTGAACACGAGCACGCTCAACGCCATTGCGCCCAACCCCGGCGGCACCGTGCGCAATACCCGGGCGCCCATCGGCAGCCTCATCACGCTACGCGCCGTGAGCAACAACGCCTACCTCTCGGGCGAAAACGGCGCCCAGGCCGTCACCTGCACCCGCACCACGGCCGGCACCTGGGAGCAGTTTGCGGTGGTTGATGCCGGCAACGGCAAGGTGGCCCTGCGCAGCCAAGGCAAGTACGTGTCGAGCGAAAACGGCACCCAGGCCATTACGGCCAACCGCACGAGCTTCGGCTGGTGGGAAACCTTCGACTGGATTGTGAACGCCGATGGCACCATCTCGCTAGGCGGCTACAATGGCCGCTACGTATCGAGCGAGAACGGCCAGCAGGCCGCGACGTGCAACCGCCAGACCATCTCGGGCTGGGAGGCTTTCCGCTACACCGTGGTGGGCAACGCCCGCCTGGCCGCGCCGGTGGCCACTGCTAGCCCGGCCGAGCTCACGGCCTACCCCAACCCCGTGGCTGGCCTGCTCACGTACGCATTGCCCACGGGCACCGAGGCCCACACCCTCACTATTGCCGATGCCACCGGCCGCACCGTGCTTACGCGCACCTACGGCAACACCGGCGCCCAGAACGTGTTTGACGTCTCGGGTCTGGCCAACGGCCTCTACGTAGTGCGCCTCACCGGGGCCGACTTTGCAAAGTCGTTCAAGGTGACGAAGGAGTAGGGGGCTAGCCAGTTCTAAAAACCGTCCGTCATGCTGAGCTTGTCGAAGCATCTCTACCGAGCCGTTCAACGATGCGGTAGAGATGCTTCAACAAGCTCAGCATGACGGACGGTTTTGGTTTGGAGCACTCTGCGCGCTGGCTTTCTTAAACTAATAAGCTCAGGAAATCCTGCTGCCCATTCAGGTACTCAAACCCAAACCCCTCCTCCGTCATACGGGCTTTGATACCCTCCACGTCGTGCGGGTTTTTAACTTCCACGCCGATGAAAACCGGGCCTTTCTCCTTGTTATTCTTCTTGATGTACTGAAACTGAATGATGTCCTCGCCCTCGGCCAGCACGTTGTTCACGAAGCGGCGTAGCGCCCCCGGCGCCTGGTTGAAGCGCACCATGAAGTAGTGCTTGAGGCCCTGGTGGCGCTGGGCGCGCTCCTTGATGTCCTCCATGCGGGTGATGTCGTTGTTGGAGCCGCTCACGATGCAGACCACCGTTTTGCCCTTTATCTGGTCGGCGTAGGCGTGCAGGGCCGAGATGGCGAGCGTGCCCGCCGGCTCCAGCACCATGCCTTCCTCGTTGTACATCTTCAGCAAATCCTCGCACACTTGGCCTTCGGGCACGAGGTGCACCTCATCGAGCAGCGCCTGGCAAATCTCAAACGTAAGTTCGCCGGGGCACTTCACGGCCGCGCCATCCACGAAGGTATCGAGGCTAGGCAAGGCCTGGCGCTGCCCGGCCCGGATGGCGTCGTGCATGCTGGGCGCCCCAAGGGGCTGCACCCCGATGAGCTTGGTCTGCGGGCTCAATCGCCGAAATACGCTGGCCAGCCCTGAGGCTAGCCCGCCCCCGCCGATGGGCATAAAGCAGAAATCAATACCCGTGTCCTGCGTTGCTTTCAGAATCTCCAGCCCCACGGTAGCCTGCCCTTCCACAATGGCCAGGTCATCGAACGGGTGAACGAAGGTGCTACCGCGCTCGTCACAAAAGGCCTGCGCCGCGTGGTAGCAGTCATCAAAAGTGCGGCCCGTGAGGTGCACCGTCACCATGTCCTTGCCGAAGAGGCGCACTTTGTCCACCTTCTGCGCGGGCGTTTGGGCGGGCATGAAAATATCGCATTTCAACCCTAGTAGCTGGCAGGCATAGGCCACGCCCTGGGCATGGTTGCCGGCGCTGGCGCACACTATCTGGCGGCCCGGCACGGTGGTGGGCAGCGTGGCAATCTTATTGTAAGCCCCCCGAATCTTGTACGAGCGCACCACCTGCAAGTCCTCGCGCTTGAGCAACACAGTGGCGTCGTAGCTGCGCGACAGCCCCAGGTTATGCATCAGCGGCGTTTTGGTAATGACGCCCTTGAGGCGGCGCGCCGCCTGCTCGACGTTTTCCAGGGTGACGGCAGTGGCCGCGGAGGCTTCTAAATCGGGCATGAGTAGGGGGCGTCAATAGACGCAATACATAAAAACTGTCATGCTGAGCTTGCGAAGCATCTTATTACGGGTGGGGCATTTGCCCTAGCGTGAGAAGATGCTTCGCAAGCTCAGCATGACAGTTTTTGGGTGTGATTAGGGATTAAGCTTCTACATTCTCGCTGCTGCGCGAGCGCAGCTCGCGCACGGTGGCACCCGTGGCCCACAGCTCCGACTCGCGCACTTCCTGGAGTTCTGCTTCCAGCTCTTTGCGGTAGTTTGGGGTCGAGCCGCGCTCGATGGTGCGACGGGCTTCCTCGCCGCTGGCTACACTGTCGTAGAGGTCGTTGAGGACGGGCAGGGTCGCGTCGCGGAATTTGCCCTTCCAGTCGAGGGCACCGCGCTGGGCCGTTACCGAGCAGTTGGCAAACATCCAGTCCATGCCGTTTTCGCCCACCAGCGGCACGAGGCTCTGGGTCAGCTCTTCCACGGTTTCGTTAAAGGCCTCCGAAGGCGAGTGGCCGCGCTGGCGCAGCACCTGGTACTGCGCCTCGATGATGCCGGCCAGGGCACCCATCAGCACGCCCCGCTCGCCGGTGAGGTCGGAGTAAACTTCCTTTTTGAAATCAGTCTCGAACAGGTAGCCCGAGCCCACGCCGATGCCCATCGCAATGGCTTTTTCCCACGCCTTGCCAGTAGCATCCTGGAACACCGCGAACGACGAGTTCAGGCCGCCGCCGGCCACAAACAGGCGGCGCAGGCTGGTGCCGCTGCCCTTCGGAGCCACCAGAATCACGTCGATGTCCTTGCTGGGTACGATGCCCGTCTGGTCGTTGAACGTGATGCCGAAGCCGTGCGAGAAATACAGCGTTTTGCCCGGCGTGAGGTACTGCTGAAGCGTGGGCCACAGCGCGATTTGGCCGGCGTCGCTCAGCAGGTTGCAGAGGATGGTGCCCTTGTCGGCCGCTTCCTCGATGCTGAACAGCGACTCGCCGGGTACCCAGCCATCCTTGAGGGCGCGCTCCCACGAGGGCGTGCCCTCGCGCTGGCCCACAATCACGCGGAAGCCGTTGTCACGCATGTTCAGCGCCTGGCCGGGGCCCTGCACGCCGTAGCCGATTACGGCGATGGTTTCCTCTTTCAAAAAGTCAAGCGCTTTGTCGAGCGGAAATTCGTCGCGGGTGATAACGGTTTCGGGTACGCCGCCGAAGTTGATGGTAGCCATGATGAGAGGTGTAGCGCGGACTTTAAGTCCGCAAGTGAATTGAAAAAGGTGTCGTTTTAAGTTGTTTAAGTCGCAGACTAAAAGTCCGCGCTACATCGTGAAGACCTGCTCGCGGTCATTCAAAAACTCGTTTTCAGCCACGTCCTCGCCCGGCTCGCGGCGCTCAAACTCCTTGAGCTTGTGGTGAAAACCCTCGCTGGCCTTGATGATAGCGATGCGCGCCGAGCGCACAAACTCAATGAGGCCATAGGGCTGCAAAGCCTTGATGAGGTTGTCAGTCTCCTCGCGGTGCCCGGTGGTTTCGAATACCGTGTAGTCCTTGCGAATCACCACAGCCCGCGCCCCATTTTCGCGCAGCAGGCGCTCCACGAGCACTTTCTCGGCAATCACGTCGGTGGGCACTTTGTAGAGGGCCATCTCCTGCCAAATGACGTCGGCGTTGGTGTTGTAGTACACTTTCAGCACCTCCACCTGCTTCTCGATTTGCTTGGCGAGCTTTTCCACCACCTCCTCCGTTTCCACAATCACGATGTTGAAACGGTGGATGCCCTCAATCTCGGAAGGCGACACGTTGAGGCTCTCGATGTTGATTTTGCGCCGCGAAAAGATGATGGCAATGCGGTTGAGCAAGCCCACCTGGTTTTCGGTGTACGCGGTGATGTTATATTCCTGGCGAGCGGCGTGGTCCTGGCTCATAATCAGTAAGTTTTAAGCGTGTGTCCTGCTGAGCGCAGCGGAGTCGAACCATCTCTATCGCTTCGTTGCTAGTGCTAGGAGTTGGTTTACCGGTAGAGATGACTCGACTCCGCTCAGCATGACGCCTTTATATTAATTGGCTACTACCGCAGCCGTATCTCGGCCACACTGCACCCCTGCGGTACCATCGGGAAGATGTTATTCTCCTTGGTCACCATCACTTCGAGCAGGAAAGACCCTGGGTGCGCCAGCATCTTCTCCAGCGCCGGGCGCAGCTCGGCGCGGTCATCCACGCGCTGGCCCGCGATGCGGTAGCCAGCGGCTACGGCCACAAAATCAGGGCTTTGAATGTCCACGAACGAGTAGCGGCGCTGGTGAAACAGCTCCTGCCACTGCCGCACCATGCCCAGAAACTGGTTGTTGAGGATGATAATCTTCACATCCACGCCCGTCTGCATGATGGTGCCCAGCTCCTGGATGGTCATCTGCACGCCACCGTCGCCGATTACGGCCACCACCGGCCGGTGCGGCGCGCCAAACTTGGCCCCAATGGCGGCCGGCAGCGCAAAGCCCATCGTGCCCAGCCCGCCGCTCGTGACGTGGCTGCGCGACTGATTTTGCAGGGCGTAGCGGCAAGCTACCATCTGGTGCTGCCCCACGTCGGACACGATAACGGCCTCGCCGCCCGTGATTTCGTTGAGCTGTTGCAGTACCTCGCCCATCGTCAGCTCCTCCGAGGTCGGGAAGAGTTCCTCCCGAATCACGGCATCCACTTCCTGCGCGTTGTAGTCGGTGAAGCGGGCCAGCCACTCGGGGTGCGCCCGGCGCTCGACCAGCGCCGTAAGCAGGGGCAGGGTTTCCTTGCAATCGCCCCACACCGGCACGGTGGTTTTCACGTTCTTGTCAATCTCGGTGGGGTCGATGTCGAGGTGAATGACCTGCGCCTGCTTGGCGTACTTGTCGAGGCGGCCAGTCACGCGGTCGTCGAAGCGCATGCCGATGGCAATCAGCACGTCGCACTCGTTGGTGAGCACGTTGGGGCCGTAGTTGCCGTGCAT
>Ga0160429_1001117_pt1 | contig 15873 bp, 16 predicted proteins | sample SolpanmetagenomR_FD_108199 | JGI IMG/M metagenome (GOLD analysis project Ga0160429, IMG submission 108199) | Solar panel surface microbial communities from Lawrence Berkeley National Laboratory, California, USA - R | ecosystem: Engineered > Built environment > Solar panel > Unclassified ...
AGCGCTGCTTACTGCTGGAGAATCAGGGTTTAAGTCTTCAGCTATCCCATAAACATCTTGGTGTGTTTCTGACAGCTAGAGGCTTCGATTGGCGATCACAAGTTGAACATACTGCAAGGAAGGCCAAAAGAACGCTGGCGCTACTACGTCAATGCTGCTATACTTGAAAGACGCCCGTCAAGATTCAGCTGATAAAGACTTTTATCCTCCCGATCATCCAATATGCTGTGCCGCTTATGGTGGCAGCTTGCAGCAAATCATTAGCCAACTCGTCAATTGAAGAATGTCAGCAGCACGCACAACGGATCAAAAGAGGTTGTTTGGCAGCCCAGTGGGATGCACTTGATGGTATAGCTGCGATCGGTCACTCTTTCATCCTTGGATCAAGGTGTACTCATCATTAGCAGCGGCAGTCACAGCAATCGAGATGGCCTCAACAAGAGCGGTCGAATTGACGATACAATGTATAGCAATACAGCTTCCATTTGTAGCTGAGGATAATCCTGGATGGTTACAGTTATCTTTAATAAGACGATGGTTGGGTCGCACCCACGGTGTGACAGATCGACTTCCTGTTTTTGATGGTGTCACCGCGATCAATAACTACAAATGATCTAAGAATTCGGATAAATACCTTGAAAGCGATCAGACTCCATCAATACTATCCGATCAGTCATCCGGTGCCAACAGCGCATCGTCTTGCTGGAAATCTCATGGACAAAGTCCTTACAAATAATCAAAACTCACTGGAGAAGCACTTAATTCTCTGGAGAGGAAATCAATTCGGTAGAGGGAAAGACAGGCTCTGTGTATGTTTAGAACCTTTTACACAGTATCATACCACCAGCTGTGCAGAACTTGCTCGTATACCACGCTTTGATATTCACGAAATGATCGCCCAGGAGAAATGGGCCGAACTAGACGCTATACTACAAGAGTGGTTGACAATCTGCAATGCGATCAACATAGAATGATTGAGAATACGAACGTATATTCCTGAGAGTAAGGTAAGATGAGCGGATTATGTTAGAGATCATTTCTGTAAGTCCAAAGTGGCACGTGGTAGAAACCTTACTCTTGATGTTGAGGTCCCGAGTTCGAACCATGGATCGGATGTTCTCAGTTCTGAAAGGTTACCACTTAATAGATATACATTATACAGCAGTACTTTTTGTAGGTACTTCTGCACCTTTTTCAACATTCCTTCAAACGAAATACTCCTTCCTGTAGCCGTAGCTAGTGCTTGTTGTGCTCTATAACCGCCACACCCACCACTTGCAACATACTGAGTTGCTGTATCAGTAGCTCTACCATACATATTAGTAACTTCTATCTTCAGTGCATTCTCGGTTATAAACGATTCCGAGCTGTCCTTTGTGTCTACTGCGGAGGTACCTGGTCTGGAATCTGGAGTGGGATTAGGAGAGCTGCTTGTTGTTTCGTCGTTCCATTATTGTATATACTGAGAATTTTGATACCATGTCACAATGCAGTGCCGTCAACATATCTTTTCTTTGATATTGTTCTGACCATTGACTTTTGCATCGAGATGCGTAATTATCTTCCGGAGCATGAATCATCTCTCTTCTTTGCATGTGTACTCTTTCGATACGTTCCCACTCTCTTTCTGAGCGTTCATTGTTCAATTCTCCAGTATATCTCGATCCCATTCACCATCTGTATCTCCCTCACTTCAATATAAAACACATAAGCCCTCACCCGCTTTTCTCCGCTCCTCTCAGTTTCTCTGCTTCCCCATCTCCATAACAAAAGAGAGTGGTCACCTGCACATTCGTCCACCGTGGACTACGCTTCTCACACAAATAACATTCCGGCACTGGTTAATTCCATCCACCCACACAAATAGCATATTGCCACACAAAACATTTATCGCACTGGATTGTGAATCCGTCGTGTTCGGTTGTGAAACAGATACACCGGATCGAAGAGGGGTCTTCTGTCATCGTCTCCAACTAACTTGATTTATACGCCAGTGCTGTGTAATGTAAGAGATGATGGATGGATAATGTGGATGGGAGCGATGTAATGGTATAAAAAGACGAACGATGTCCGTAACGAGGATGGACCAGCTCTGAGGACGAGAACCCGCGAAGACGCAGAGGGGTACTGCACGCCAATCAGCCGAAAACGTACTGCGAACGACGTTCCTGACGATAATACCGAAGCTCAGGACGCCGAGATTACTCACTCAGAGTAGCTTATCATAACGTGAGAGGCCTGAACCAGGTCATATATGATTATTACAACGCCCTTATTTATGACGACAAAACAGACATCATATTCTTATCAAAAACATAGCATAATGAATCTGTTTGAACGACGGAAAAGTTTTTGCATTACCCTCTCAGTACTGCCACTCGAACACTCTGGGGATCCCAAGGAAGAACTAGACTCCCCGGTGGCAAATCCCGACTCGCAAGACCCGCACTCCATCCTTTGATTACTCTCCGAAACAATCAACAAGACACAATTTCACTGACGATCATGGGACTCAAGATCGTATGCCCCTACTTTACTCCGTCACTGATAAAATAGGATAGGAACCCAATGGAGATACAACGACTTTGACATCATAGTCTGGGATATCAATATTCGGATGAGCGGACGTTCTCCTTCGACTAGAGAAGTCCGCGTGCATTCAAACATACTGTGAAGAATGCACATCCTGCAAATGGACAACTGGATCATCTTCCCTCGCGTCATGAAGCTATCAAGACCTTAGCTACATATACGGGCAGCTCTACCGATCATCTGCAACGAACATTCCGATCGTTCTCCCTGAACAACGTCCTAAACAAAAGCATTATCCCTTTACATCTGCGCATTACGTACTCACCCCGCTAATCGATCCCGTTAGTAAACCCATCTTCAAGCTGATGCTCTGTAGATCATACGATCAATACTCGGAATTTATCGATCTGTCAATGCAGGAACAGAGGCCTGATTCATGTCAAGTGGATCGACCCGCAGGAGGCCGTTGACGTGATGGACAGACTGCTTGTGTGTATCATTCACGGTGTCGAAGACAAGCATCTGCAACGTATAAGCGATCGCTCGCGTAATCGACCCGAACTCGACCTCCAACTGCGTTTCAGATTGTGACAGTCGCCACACGATTGTTCAAGAGTCTGAAAAAGTCAAAGCAGACGGTCATTAGATCTAGTCATCCCTATGTTACCCCCGCCGAATGAACGAGAGCACGCTACCAACAAGTGTGGAATGATCCGAACGAGCCTCAGGACTTGCATACATCAGCAACAGCCCGTGAACTCAACCTCCATCATCATAGCAAATTCCCGAGTTCAATTGCAGCTTATAACACTTATAACACCAAGTCCGCAGGTGGAGATGGCATCCATTTCATAGTACCCAAATCGCTGCTCAATACATCATTCCCACGGCACCTCGCAGACCTATTCGGTTCTGCCACCGAGTTTGGAGTGACTCCAATACGATGGAACACCGCTATGACGACTTTAATCAGCAAGCGAGATGATGAGCAGCCTTTTTACCTAGCGATGCGAGCGCCAAATGAATGTTGCCATGGAGCAATAGTAGTATGACAGGTCCCAAAAATAGTCGTCGTTCAGACTAACTCGACTGGAGATGTCGTTCGAGCCTTCATCATGTACCTTGTAATTGGGCAATCTGGCAGGTCTGCCACCAAGACAACTGTGGGTTCACGAGGGGAGATTCGAGGGAGATTATCCAAATAAGCACACCCATCAAGATTGAGGAGACGCTTTAGTAATAGGATGAAGATACGTTTCCGTCGGGTAAATGGTCCCGCAAGCAGAAACACTGAACTCATTTACCTCCCGCTTATCCAAAACTAGTACCTCATTCCACTAGTACTACCCCGTACTGCTCTCCTATCTTTCGATTTTGATTTAAGAATTTCGATGAGATTGTCCGCTTGTCCGATAGTCAACATTGCGTGACCTCTTTAGTTTGGCTTAGTTGACGAGAGCCCGTAGCCCAATACGTTCGGGCACTGATGCTTATAAGGATATCCTGAATCAGAGTATTCTCACCCAGGATGTCCCAATGGGGGTGGCTCTCATTTGGAAGCTCAATCTTCCAGGCTTTGGGATGAAGGGAAGATGCTCCCTCAAAAGTAAATCGAGGACATCCTCATTGGTCTGAAGTAAGATTGAAGGAAAGATTTCCACTGACATGATACATTTGAATTTTGTAATCAGAAGTCTATTGATTTAGAGGACATTGTCCCCCAACTGTCATAATCAGATTTCTAGATTTAGAAATTGATTTAGGGAAAGATTTTGGCGGAGATACTCCGGTATTTGGTGCTCCCATATAAGAAATAAACCTAATCTGATCCAAAGCAGTTCACACCTTCAACAAACAGCACATAATACGGATCGTCTCTTATGATGGGTGAAATTGAACCATTGTTTCACAGGTTTTTCCATGGTTGGTGCAGAGACGTGAGCTTCTCGGAACCCCGTAAGGTTTCAAAGCTTTGGCGAATACAGATAAGAAATGTTAGTATTCGCATAATCTCACTGACTTCAACAGGCAAAGATAAAGGAGAGGAAGGCGAACAAGAAGAAAGTTAAACATGTACTTCCGTTTTCACATCTCAGTACGGCGCAGTATCATACTACTAGCTGCGCCGAGCTGGCTGGGATTCCAGATTAATGAATAGGCCAGAAGAAATGGGCCGGACATGACGTACTACACGAATGTGCTGGATAATCAGCAATGCGATCAACATAGAATGATTGAGATTCGAATGTATACTTCTTGTATACTTCCTAAAATGCGCGGGTTACCGCATTTTACATTAGACATGAGTCTTCACATACAGTTGCGCAACTTCCCCCAATCTCATTATTTTTCCAACATCATACATACCCTACACACGCATAATTAGCAATCACAGCCATACACCAAACACTAAGAGAAGCAAGGGCAGCACAGGAGAACCAAATCATTCCTATTGGAGTATTTCCGACCGATTTACTGATAATTATTTTACAGATTTTGTAAACCTTTCTGTCGTTAAGACGGGAAGGAGATCTTTGAGTCCATAGTAAATGGCGCAGTGAAGGCGGCTTTCTCCCCAGAAACAGGAATGAATGTTGAGTAATCGTTGCAGTGCCATGGATTCTCGCTTGCGAAAAAAAAATTACGTAGAGGATATCTTGAAAGAGTTTGCATCACTCAAGCTTCAAAGTATCAAGCTGAGAGAAGAACTGTGGTGTGAAGAAGAGGCGAGATCGTCATGTTGATCCGTCATTCGGATAAATTCCACGGCAACTGGGTAAGTCTATATAAGAAAAAACACCATGTGGTTACACAATTTCCAGTCTCTTGAAGCTAGCGCTAACCGTGATTATAAGGCAGGCTGATCAATACGGGATACATATTAAGTATCATAGTGATACACTTCGCTCCAAAACGTTGGTACTGATCTGTTCACATGGAGTCATTGGCTAGCAAGGATCTCAGTCCAACTAACTCAGCTGGAGCACATCTCAAATAACAGATGGAAGTCTACTTGAGATCGGCATCCGAGATTTGTACTCGTTTCTTGCCCTATTCACTGATACTGGTATCGCCATCGCTGGATTCGAACTGCAATGGCGAGTCAAGCCTCTTTCATTCCTTCGACATCCTAGACCTAATCGTAAATCAGCCATATCTCTCGCAATCTGACCCACCATGTGATATCCACAAGTCGAGGAGCATTCTGCTGTTCGTTCAGATCGTCATCATTCTAATAACCGTATTGACATTTGGTCCAGCAAGAGTCCTACTCAGATCTCGACTTACGAACCAATAAACACGGAGCGGGCATATCAAGAGCAAGACGGGCATCGTATAGCATAGAAAAGATAACTGGTGAGCCTTCAAATCTGAAAGCGCGGCTACCGAAGATTCTATTGATCTCTTCTTTCTTTCCGCTGAAGAATGCAAAGTGATAAGCAGTATACTAAATTTTCCGATACCTACAGACAATTGAGCAGCCGATTCGTATGTACACTTCATCGGACTACGCTCCCATTATGCGACAACTACGAGGCTCTAGACCAATATACGTAGATACCACATACGAACACCCATGCGAAATTCCACCTCTATTAGGCAAGGAAGAGATATACAAGCTTTCCCATCAGAAGGACCGAGAGGTTGGAATACATAACATTGACTTATATGGTGTCTGGAATGCGAAGCCGTTTCTAGTACAAGAAGCAGCTAATAATTGCCACAATGGATTCCAATACTTATTTGGAACGATGCGGGGGCAATGAGGAGACCACACGCTTATAGAGATCGGCCTAGCCCACTAAGAGTCGAGCAGGTAGGAACATTCACGTTGAGGCCCAACCACTTCGTATTGCGCAATGTTCGGTTAAGGATATGTGTAGGTAATGGATATGGCTGAGGTTGTAGCGGGCAACGATCGAAGGGACATAATTATTCATCCTGCCGTACAGTCAATTCCGGAACTTCCCCACAGCATTGTTCAAGGACCGATTCTATCTGCAAGGCGGCTTCTTCGACGGAGGCAAAAAGGCAGTCACCGACTGCTCCACAGTGTTCTATCAGTTGCATGATCTTTGGGCCCCTAATTTTTTCATCGGAAAGGATCAACAGGTTTATAATGCGATGTTTTACCTTCGTCCTGGCTTGGTGGACACGTATAATATAGCTTCACTTAACGATGACAACGCTGAACGATGCGGCGACAAACGGTTCTATTACCAGTACTGGTTAGCTAATCCGCAGAAAGCGATGGAGCAGCTGAATTACCCTGATTCGTCTAGCTGTGAGATGCTTCCAATCATGTATCTTAAGGAACCCGATTAAAAGGACCTGAATATACATGTCGTAAGTGCATCTATCTAGATCTCATTGCGATTACGAACGGGAAAACCAGAGTGATGGATTTGAGAGTGTCTGCTAGGTTATCGCCCATGCTAGATCAGAACAGAGTATACGGATATAACAGGAATATTATGACCATCTGCCTCTCTTACCTATTTTCATGAGCGAGAAGTGTGCTAGAAAGACTTCCATGCTGCGTTCTCTCGTCTATCTGGAGTCCTACGAAATATAGATTTACCCGAAAAGAACATAGGTGTACGTGCTCCATTTTTGTTTTCGCCTCGGCTTTATAATCATAGACACACAATCGCGAGCGGAGTCTGGATGTGCCTTTACTAGATCCAAACGGATCCTCTGAAGGCATTGAATACATGTGTGATGATGCGACGTTCGACCTTTGGCTAGACTGTGGTTGTACGTGCATTCAAGGGTCCGCATATATTACATGTATTTACAAATATTGTACTTGGTGGCGATCGTGATCGGCACAAGTTCGTATATTGATTCTTACAATAACCAGAATGCCTACCACTAATCTCCCGAATATTCTCATCACAGGAGGTAGTGGCTATATAGGTAGCCACATAGCAGCACATCTTCCGCCTGAGTACAACGTTATTCTTGTTGACAATCTATGCAATTCGACACGAGCTCCTTTGAGTGCATTGAAGCAGATCACTGGGAAGGACTTTACTTTCATCGAAGCAGATCTTCGTAACGTGCAGCAGATGGAATTACTGTTCTCCTCCTATCAATTCGATTCAGTAATTCATTGTGCCGGACTCAAATCATTGGCAGAGTCGAATCGCGATCCGCTAAAGTACTACGATAATAATATGACCGCGACAATCACCATACTCAAAACAATGACAAAATACAATGTATCGAAGATTCTATTCTCCTCTTCTGCAACGGTATACGGTCAGCCTGAGCGTTTGCCCTTGAATGAACAAGCTGAAACTGGATGTACAAATCCTTACGGAAGAACCAAATTATTCGTAGAGAGTGTACTGAGGGATTTGTATAACTCTGCACCGGGATACTGGAACATTGTCATCCTCCGTTATTTCAATCCCGTTGGGTCTCATGAATCAGGTTTACTTGGTGAAGATGCATCCGGAGAAAAACCGAATAACCTTATGCCCTATGTAGCTAAAGTTGCCAATGGAGACTTACCAATACTTCGGATTTTCGGTAATGATTGGGAAACTCCTGACGGAACAGGTATAGCCACTCATTGTTCTGCTAATCACATAATTTTGTGATGCGAGGACTCATGCTAACCTCAGGAGTACGGGATTATATTCATGTCTCGGACTTGGCGGAAGGTCACGTTGCCGCGCTGACAAAGCTCCATGACTCTACTCATGGATGTGAAACGTTTAATCTCGGTACAGGAGTGGGTTATAGCGTACTGGAGATGGTCCAAGCATTTGAAAATGCCTCTGGTAGGAAAGTTAATTATGAGGTATATGCTTCGATGAAGCACCCATCGGAAAGTAAATTAACCCTCCGCACAAGTTTGTAGGCCGCCGCCCTGGAGACTGCGGATTGGTATATGCAGATCCATCATTAGCTGTCTCAGCCCTAGGGTGGAGGGCGAAACGTGGACTGGATCAAATGTGTTGTGATCTTTGGCGATGGCAATCAGGGAGAGCACATCAAGTGAAGCAGCTTCGGAGTGCCGATTCTGCGATCTGTTTAGAAGACTGAGATGTATCATGAGGGTGGTGGTCAAAGGTATAGAGTGATAGAGAGGGAAAACGGATGTATTTCATTTGCTGCGAAAATACAGGTCTAAACGGAGTAGAGCGAGACAGTCATATATCAGACAATAGCATCGTCATTGGCTGAATTTCTGAGCAAACTCGTACAGAAATATCTAGAAATAGAATCACCAATCATAAATGTAAATGTCTGGTGTACACCGAATAGCTCTTCTTTTTCCTGCTCCTGTGGAGATATATTATCGGTCAAATCGTTTGAACGTGCTTACTCGATTCTGCTTCTCATTTTCTTGCAAAGATAGTATGTTCGTTTGCATTATCCCGTGGAAGTCCAAGAAGGCTGTAACGGAAGCCTTGACAAGACAGTGGCAGAGCAAGCGATTGAGCTGTCGGTGATCAGCTTCATCCGGATCACTGGCCGCGCTGTTTGAGTGGTATATAATACCATATATCCAAATCGCTTTGCTCAGATCCAGGTATGCATACATTATTGCCGTATAAACGTTCGCCTCTCATCGTAGGATACATGAATGCGGATCGTTGAATGCTCGTAATGCTGCAGTCGACTGATCAGATGTGCTCAGCATGATCCATTCCAATATAGTAAACGCATATCCGGACTTTGCTCGCAGTGATGTATCTCTGTCAATGTGAACCGGGGTAAAGTTCAAGACTTGGATGGATATCCCCGAAGGTCCATGGCCTAAGTGATGTAAACGCGAACGAACAAGCTCTGATTCAGATGCTATCAGCAGCCTCATGGGACGATTAGCAAGTTCCACCTTAGTTCGACTTATGTTGCGGGCGCAATGGAGAAACCACGTCTCATTGAGTGCAGCAAATTCATCATCTCTAAACTCTGCACTGCTACCTGTTTACTGTTAGCGCCTCGTCTGAAGACAGTAATGACCCACACATACCACCAATTCGGATTTGAAGTCCCACAGTGACAGTGTCGTCACTCGGTTTCTGATAGCCGAGTTCTTGCTGAACTCGATTCAACGCTTCTGTCGGTTGTAACAAAAAGTCAAGAATGCATTCTACAAACATAGAAGTATCATTCTGAGCTATACGAATCTCCTTGGCAACTTGCAGATGATCATGATTATCAAGATGCGCGCTCTTAATAATGTTCGATGAAATGGAACGTTAGACTTGATTCTCCAATTATCACTCGATCTCGCTCTGCTAAAATCCGAATTTGACCAATACTGAAAGCTGTTGAGATTATAATCATCGATGTGTAACTCTTCGATTGCGTCTTCCGGCGAGAATGTATTGGCCCAGGAGATAGTCTGCTCAACATCGCTGTTCGATCTCCAAAACTGTAACCATTTATCTAACCGCTCAGGGCACTCATTATCGATGAAAAACCCACGATTGAGTAATAACGCGAGCGTGAAAGAGGATACGATGCCTTTGATCTGTCAGAGGTTTTACCAGTCACTCATTACGTAAGAGTTTGGCCATTATGCAATCGAGCTGGCCCATGACTCAGAGCCAATAGTTTTATGCTGTCACTCCGACATAATGGTGTTTTACCCGGTCCCCCAATCCTCCGCAGGGATACTGATTATTGCAAACCCATGTAATCTTCTTCTTGGGTGGTGGTGCATTCCTACTCCATCTAAGCCATCGAGCGCCTTCATGTTGTTCGAATTTGTTGAGGCGGCTTTGCGTACGCTGAGAACGGTTCAAGAGTGCTGAAGTTTTGCATTGGGGAAATGCTGCTGTAAAAGGGTGAGTCGACGAGGCATTGATATCATCTTCTTCGGTGACTTCAAAGTCGCTTGTCTTTTTACCCTACATAGATTTACTGAAGCTTGAGTGAACAACATGCGTGCATATGAAAGCGATTGTGACTCGGAGTAAGCAGCGAGTGATGTGTGGTGAGCGTATGGAGGCGAGCATTCTGTACAATAAGCCAACGGTGTCTATTTGCCGTTTAATGGGTCGTGGTCTGGTAGGTAGAATGTTTTTGGTTTGCTGAGTACGAAATCTTGGACTATAAAGAGAGCCAGTCACCACTCACAAAGTAGACAAAGTAGTCTAGAGAGCACAATCGGCAATCATTCGAAAAATTCAGGATCGAAGTGAAACCAGCTTGAGACTACGCTGACGTCCTTTTGTCTCGCTTCCTGGAAGAAAAGTTGTCACCGGCATTTTGCACTCTCTACGCGTCAAGCACTATAGTACTACACTACTTGTCCTCTCTGCCACCTTTTGTATGTCATACTTGCCATCGCAAACACGTGGCCGCCTCAGTTCCTGGCAATAATTACCAGCATGCTCATTTACATATACGCAATATCACAACCAAACAAAAAAATACAGAACATAATACCCTGATTGTAAACTTTAGTACAGATCAACGGGTCATTTGGAGATAACAAATGTAAAGAATATACATCTCTAACAGACATACAAACAAACATGTCACCAACCATCATTCTCATACCAAGGGAGTAATGCGGATCATCACACTACGACTCGGTAAGAGGACTTGTCTTAGAGCACGATCTCAACATTATTATTCCAGGTTCCGGATATATACCAAGCGGAGCAAGCGTAGCAAGCGTTCTTGAATGCTCACTATTAATTTACCGTCCATCGTTTGCCATATAAGTATAATGGCAATTTGGCAATAAAGGCTGCAAGACAAAGCTGTATGGGCAAAACTATGGCCGCAGATGAGGACTACCCACTACACATTGTACAAGCCCCATTAGACAGAGGGCCATTCGCAGCGGCATGCTTTGTTTGAATCAGAATGGGAATTATGGTGGGATGTGAGACACGCCATGGAAGCTCATGAGGGAACGTTATCTGATCAGACCAGAAGTCAATGTCTATAATCCGCGTTATGTATTTGAACACGGCGATGGCGATCTCTTGCAGCTGGCTACATTTGCGAGATCTAAGCAGCATCATGTATTCTCGTAGACCACTCCGCTGAATTGAGAATGCAATCATAAATCGACCACTTTCGTCCAATTCGATTCGCAGGCATGGTCGACATTGACACGATGGTTGCAATACGTCTTTTCACCGCCATAACCATTCAGGCTGGCTGTTTATCTATCAGCAGTCAACGAAACTGACAATACCGGTTGCTTCATCATGGACCCATAGCCGGCTACCTTCTCCAACAACATCGTGGTACATAGCAGTTCGTTCATCAGACCATTGCGTAACAGGCATTCCTTCGTAAATAGGAAGATTATACTGCTCAACATCTGCTCCGGGTATCTACTACCATGTTCGAGCTTTCCTGCCTTCCGTAACTAAAAGCAGCATAAAGAACGATAGCGGTACCAATCACGAAGCTGAGAGTTATGTGGAAATCGAAGAAATATATGCTTAATAAAGATCCGAGTATTATCGACATTGCTACAAGCAAAATCTTAGTCCATCACCGAAACGAGCCCCTGAGCAAAAAATTCTTACAAGTGCTGAATGCTTTCAACAAATTGTCTGCATATTTAACGACCACAGCAACGATAATTCCTCCCAAAGCTTGATTGATTACTATTAGAAAGGTTCCGAAGGTATAGCCTGTAAAGTAGCCTTCCTTCAGGATCCTTGATGCATCATTCTGCACGCATGCCAGAACGCTGAAGAAAATTCCAAAAATGCCTAGCTGCACATTGCGTGCCCATAAACTTTTACTGGACCGCTTGACCACTTTTTCAAAATAGGTTCCCGCGAAACCACTCGATAGACAGGCTGCCAAGACCGCTGCAATGCCCAGCAGATGATTTTGAGCGGTATCGGACACCTCGACTGCAAGCGCAGATTGTACTGGGATATCTTGAAGAAGGTCCATCTCTTCCTGATCTAGGGATGCATCAGCTATAGGATCTTTGGGAAGGCTCTGATCAAATGTGCGTGGCTGCATCGTCTGTATCTGCACAATGGCGACCCCGAGCATGAGCAGTGCGAGAGCAAGCCAGTTCTTGTAGCTGATTTTTCTTCCTAGCATTCCCGCCATACACAATGCAGTTGCTACAGTTTTGAGTTGATAGGTAACTTGAAAAATCGTCGAGTCCAGATTCGATAACGCAATGAATAAAAGATTGTTTTGCAATGCATAGATCGCTGCAGGGATCAACATTTGCAACATCCCATCCCTGATCCCACCGGAAGCTGCAATAATGACGCCCTTGAAACCAAGCTGTGTACCGTCCATTTTCGATGAAAGATGGCTAGCCAGATGCATCACAGAGCAAGCTATCAATTTCACTACTTCCATGCATATAACGACAGTAGTTGGTATGTATTTTTGTTCAGTGCTTATACTCAGGGAGTGTTTGAGCTGAAGTACCAGTGATGTATTCTGGAGAACTAGGATCATAAGTGATCCATATTTGAGTACATCGCCAGTAAACATATTTCTTGGATGAGCTGCATATTTCCGCAACTCTGACTTGATGATTGTAAGTGGTGTTGGATGTTTGAGTTGTGAATGTTCAGGCTGACCATGTATGGGCTTGATCTCTACATTATGTTCCGCTACTTGCGCAGTGTACAACGGGGGTGGTATCTCTACTACTTGGGGCTTTTTGTGCACGTTCAAGGAGTGTTTTGGACTATTCATTATGTTTTGATCAGAAATTATCAATGAATATGCAGTCTTGATGAAAGTCTAAGGGTAAGAAAAGTTACCATTTGCCAACTGATACCAATGAGATCTTGGGAGGAGGTTGCCGAACACCGATCATCTTTGAGGTTTGACAGAGTTACTTTGCTTGTATTCAATGATCCAGTTAGGAGTGTTGTTGCTATGATGAAAATAGATGAGTAAACTGCGCTTGAGATATGGCAAGTAGTAGGCAATGCCTTCACGAAGTTGTAAATACTGTAGTCGAGCATACAAAATTTCTGGTGTCAAATGCTTCAGCTTGGTGGCTTACTCTTAAAGTTTGGTCGAGCGCCGAGTCTAATTTTTGGTAACGCATTCTATTTCGGTTGTCAATGTTTCCATTTCAGGTAGTAGAATCGTCCTATCACCACATCATAGATACTACACACAGCTACAGGGTACTATACATATGTATAGCTCAGCCGGTCGAAATAAGAATGTGTGTTTTTCCATTAGACGTCTTCTACGTCTCCTTTCCACCTTCACACGTAATTACTAAATCCAAAACACATACTACTCCGACACACACACTATCACCTCTAAATCACTCGTAATCACTTCTACTCATCCGTCTCTTCCCGTCTATATGAGCTAAAACATTGGAATCGCTCTAGGAAAAAAGTAATAAGACCAGCACACACAGGACACACAATTTCACTACTTAGTCATTCTCCCCTACAGTGTAGCTCTTTTCTTCCTCTCCTCTATATATAAACATCTAAACATCAACTTCACTTCGCCGTCCTCTTATGATTTACTATAGACTCTACGCTATTCTCCCATTTCCTTCCCACTCCCACTCTTTTCGCGATCCTTCAACAGTATCTACGTTGTAGCCACAAATCAACGCAATTATACCTCGACTAAAGAAGAACGACTATGCATCATACACGCGGACGATCCTTGCTACACAGCCTCGTCATTATCACACTCCTTGTTATCACATGTAAATTAGTCGCCAAACCCAATCCACCAGGATATTGCGGAAACGAAGCGAAATCCAAGTGAGTTGTTACCGATGAGACCAAAGAACCTAATTTCGAGTTAGTAAGCCAGATCATGCATACAACCAAGTAAGGAAGCTCAGGAAGATATCATTGGATCACTAAAATAGCTGGAATACTGATCAAAAGGTTTATAGGAAGCCTTATCCACTGCCTGTCTCATACAACCTCACATCAATTTGCAAAGCACTCTCCGCCAAGCGCATCAAAACTGAAATACCCGAGTATTGCTAGCCAGAGGCAATGCAAATGGCCAATATTTCCCTTGTTCAGACAATACTTTTGTTGGCAGTGTACAAAACCGCCCGCTGCGCCTCAAAGTATATGCTCTGCAGTCAGACTATTCAAAGCCTCAAAACATCCAATCGTACCATCATTAAGTCAGCCACTCCTAGCTTGAGTCCCGAGGAATGTACTCGACAGACATCAGCGCTTGTGGAGCATCCTCATCGCTGGTTCAATAGCTTCAGGAGCACGCAGATTAGCTGGAGCATCCTCATCGCTCCACAAGCGCTGATCGGGATACGATGTGTAAGTTAATTTGAGAATACAGCTCCTCAGAGTCTGCTGGTGGTGATGGTATACACGTTGTTATCATGAAGAACCTATTAGGATAAACCTTTACTGACCACCTGTCGGCTCTTTATGATCGGGTCAGTGAGTATGGATGCACACCAATCAGGTGGAACACTGCCATTTCGACGCTGTTAAGCAAGAAGGACGATGGCACTCCATGTCTTCCTACTGAGGTCAGACCGTTTAGTCTTCAAGTTATGTTTCGCAGAATATTCGAAAAGCTGGTGCTAGCTCAGATCGAAGAGAAGACAATACTACGTCCCTGTCAATTCGGGTTCAAACGTGGATATGATACCCAGTCGAATATTCTTTGCGTAGAGGCTGCCAGAGAACAGGGCGCTTGCAATCGTATCATCACCGACTACATGGAGGCATATGACAGTCCGAGATGGAGCCTACTTACTCAAAAGCTGCAGTGCTACGGCTTGCCGCCAATTTTACCCAGGATCGTCGTCAATCTCATCTTACGAGAGATGTATTCAATGCTTATAGTCAATGGGATACAACTGAAAAAGATCAGATTGAACAAAGGTTTATTTCATGGCAGTCTACTATCTCCGGTGCTGTTCAACATTTTTGTAGACGATCTACTGCAGGGATTGCATCAGGAGTCTGCTACTGCAGGTAATAAGTTCCCAGCTGTAATGTATGCCGATCATCTTTTGCTGCTTTGGCGAACAGAATCAGAAGCTTTGTCGATGTGGATTTTTCTGCAGAACTGGAATAGTGACAATCTGATGAAGTTAAAGCTTCCCAAATGCTCGTATATTACACTAGGCGAGCGTTATTCACTGCTGGAGAGCCAAGGTTTGAGTCTTCAGCTGACTCATAAGCATCTCGGTGTTTTTCTGACAGCCGGAGGCTTCGACTGACTATCGCAAGTTGATCATGCTGCAAGTAAGGCCAAAAGGACACTAGCACTACTACGACGCTTCTGCTATACCTGGAAGACGCCTGTCAAGATTCAGTTGACGAAGACTTTCGTGCTTCCGATCATACAATATGCTGCGCCGCTTATGGTGGCAGCTTGCAGCAAATCATTAGCAAA
>Ga0160429_1001118_pt1 | contig 15869 bp, 13 predicted proteins | sample SolpanmetagenomR_FD_108199 | JGI IMG/M metagenome (GOLD analysis project Ga0160429, IMG submission 108199) | Solar panel surface microbial communities from Lawrence Berkeley National Laboratory, California, USA - R | ecosystem: Engineered > Built environment > Solar panel > Unclassified ...
CCCGTTGCGGCGCCCCCGCTAGCTGCGCCTGCTGAGGAGCCACCGGCGCCCACACTGGCTAGCCCGCCCGCCGAAGCCCCCCTCTATGCCAAGCTGAAGGCCACGCAGCCCAGCACCTCGCACCTGGCGGATACGCTACGTGGGGCAGCAGGCGCGCCCCAGCCCCTGGCCGAGCGCGGCGCGCCCAAGGTTACCAGCCTGCGCGAGGCCATCTCCATCAACCAGCGCTTTAGCTTTATTAATGAGCTATTTAACGGGGAAAATATGGAGTACCACGCGGCCATTCAGCATCTCGACACGCTGCCCACGGCCGACGAAGCCGCCGCTTACGTGCAGCAAGAGCTGGCCGCCAGCCACGACTGGAGCCTGAAGCAGGAGCACGTGGGCAAGCTGCTCAAGCTGATTGAGCGCAAGTTTGCCGGGGCCTAGTGCCGGCCGGGCGCACTACCGGGCGGGGGCGGCGCTGGCTGCTACCCTGGGCCTTGTGCCTGGGCGTGCTGCTCAACGCCGCCTATCCCATGTACCGGCACTACGATTTTTCGCACTCGCTCGACACGCGCAGCTACCTACGCCTAGCCAGCGGGCGCTTCGACAGCGTGAACGTGACGCGGCGCTACCGCCTGCTGGTGCCACTGGCCGCCGGGGCGCTGGCCCGCCCGCTAGCGCACCTGGGCGAGCCGACCGGCCAGCCGCGGCCAGCCGGTGAGTGGCCCCTGCGGCTAGCCTTTTATCTGGTTAACTGCACGCTGCTGGCAGCGGCCGGGGCTTGCTTTTTTCGTAGTGCCCGGCTGGCGGGGGCGCCGGCCGGCCTGGCCGCGGCGGCCGTGCTAGCCGGGCTTAGCAGCCGCTGGGCGGGCTACGCGGCGGGCCTGCCGCTCACCGATAGCCTGTACCTACTGGTTTTTGGGCTGAGCTACTACGCCGCTCGGCGCGGCGCGGGGGCGGGCTGGGCGGTGGCGCTAGCCCTGCTGGTGGGGCCCCTGGCCAAAGAATCGTTTGTGTTTTTATTGCCCTGGCTAGCCTGGTTTGGGCGGCCGGCACTGCGCTGGCGCGGGCAGGCGCTAGCCCTGGCACTGGGCGTGGCGGCGCTGGCAGCAGTGCATTTTTGGGTTGATAAAGCCGCCGGGGCCGCAGCGAGTGCCAGCGTCAGCAACGCTTTTGCGCATTTCGAAAACCTGACTTACTCCGTACGCAGAGCGCTATCGCTGAAGGGGGTGGCGGAGCTGTTCAGCATTTTTGGCCTCTTTTGGGGGCCGCCGCTGCTAGCCCTGGCGCGGCCCACCGGGCGGCGGGCCCTGGCCCCGGTGCTGGGCTGGCCCGAAGCTACTATGCTGGGCGTGGTGGGCGTGCACCTGCTGCTCTCGGGCGACCTGGGGCGGATGGGCTACCTGCTGGCGCCGGTTTTCACGGCCGCGCTGGCCCTGGCGGGGCAGTGGCTACTGCGCCTGCGGGGCCCGGGGCAGCCCGCGTAGTGCCAGCGCCAGCAGCAGCGGCCAGCCGGGTACCAGAAAGCGCGCCGCCCCCAGCGGGCCCGTCAGCAGCGCCAAGTAAAGCAGCAAGGCCACTACCCGCCAGCGCCCGCCGGCCGTGGCCAGCCCCAGCCAGTCGCGCTGGCTAGGGCTACCCTGCGGGTGGCAGCGCCACAACCCACGCAGGGCCAGCACCAACCGCAGGCCATTTGCCAGCAGCGTTATGAGCAGCAGCGCCACTAGCAGGGCCGATTGCTGGGCCACCCCGCGCACCACCCCGGCTACGCCCTGGCTCCGCAGGGCGGCCAGCAAACCCGCCGACTGGTTTTGCCCCAGAAACACACTGCTGTCAAACCGGCCAGGGTCCAGAAAAAACGTTCCCATCCCTACCAGATGCTGCGCGGCGTAGCGCACCGGATACTGACGCACCACCGCCACCGCCGCCGTTTCGATAGTAGCCTGGCGGGCGGCAAACGTTGGCTGGGCATTCGCCTGCCGCAGCGTTTGCGCCACCCAGGCCTCCTCGGCCGCAGGGCCCCGCACCTGGCGCACTACCCCGGCCGCGTTGTAATGCAGAAGGTTGATTGTGCTGATACTGGAAAAATGAAAATAGCCCGTGCGCTGCCAGTTCCACCCCATATAACCCACGGCCAGCACCAGCGGCGCGGCCCCTACCAATAGCAGCAGTGGCCGGCGCCGGCGCCAGGCCAGCCAAACCACCACCAAACTAAAAAGCACCGTGCCCGGCACAAAAACCGGTTTCAGCAGCCAGGCCACCGTTAGGGCTGCTGCCACGCCGGCCAGGTAGCGCGCGCGGCCACTGCGCGCAAAGCCCGCCGCCAGCCCCAGGCCCAGCACCAGCACTGCCTGCAACGCCAGCTCGCTCATCACGGCACTGGCGTAGATGAGCTGCGCCGGAAAGCTAAGGGCCAGCCCCAGGGCCCGCGCCCACGCCCCGAAGCTGGCCGGGCGTGGGCCGCCCGCCGCCCACCCACTCAGCACCACGGCCAACACCCCGATGCTCAGCACATTTTGCACTAGCACAACGCCTAGCGGCGCCCCCAGCACCAGCAGCAGCAACGGGTAGCCCGCGGGCCGAATACTGAATTCCTGCACTGCCTGCCCCGTGGGCGGGCCAGCGGGCCAAGGCCGCGCATAGAGCTGCCCGTGCTGCCCAATATTCTGGGCAGCCTGCAAGTACCGGTCCGAATCGGGGAAAAGGTAGTGCTTCGTACTCAGGGCGTAAGCCGCGGCCAGCACGTGGGCCGCCACTAGCACCAGCCACACGGCCGGGGGCAGCCGCGGCCAGCCGCCCCGCCCCGCGGGCATTGCGGCGGGCGCCGCTTCTGCCCGCTCAGCCACGGTTTTCATACAAGGCAAGGCTAGCCAGTGGTGCGGGCCGCAAATTATTCTGCAACATTTTATTCATCAATATTTTACGCATACTGAAGTTCGGCGAGCTTAGCCTGGCTAACGCGTTTTTCGTGTGGCAAAAATCTTCATTGCCAATACCTTGCAAAGCAAGCAGGTATTTGGGCAATAAGCAGCGGGCGCGCGGCGCGGGGGCCTGGCCGAGCGGGCGGGGCTAGCCAGCCCGCTCGGCGCCGGCTGTTTGCGGCCAGCCGGCCGGCTCTCCAACGTAGGCTGAGCGTTTGGTTGTGCTGGTTGAAGGGGCCAGGCAACACGCTAGTATACCAAACCAGGCGTTTGCCACTGGCTAAGCGCAGTTTCACCCCCGGCAGGGACAGCCCAGGCATTACCAAGCCAAACTTTTCCCGCCCCACGCCGGCACCAGTCGCGAAGCGCACGCCTGTATCTTGCGAAGGTATCTTTGCCGCTGTTCTATTTCAATAATAGCCCCATTAGTTCGCTTTCTACTTCATTCTTCTCTTACCGTGAACAGAATTTACAAGAAACTTTTACCTAAGAAAATCGAATTCAAGCACGTATGCGAAGTGGGGGTATATGTCCCCGAAACCTCTAATATTCTTGAATTTATTGCGGCGGGCGTGCGGGCAACGCTGGTTGAGGCCGACCCGGACGTAGCCCAAAAAATAGTGGCCGCGTTTGGCACTAAAAACGTGCGCATCTATCCGGTGGCCGTGTGGGATACCAAAGGCACACTGAAGCTGTCTAAGGCTGCTTCTTCGACTTTTGCGGTTGAGCTGCCCAATAGCCCAGCCCGTGAAAACGACCGTTACCGCATGAGCGAGGAGCTGACTTTTGAAGTGCCGTGCGTGCAGTTTTCCGAGATTGATGATGGCACCATTGACCTCCTCAGCATCGATATTGAAGGTGGCGAATGGTACGTGCTGAAGCACCTGCGTAGCAAACCGAAGGTTCTTTCCATCGAAACCCACGGGAAATATTATACCAATCCCTTTATGGCCGAGATAGCCACTTGGCTGCAATCGCACAACTACACCTTGTGGTACAAAGACGGCAGCGATAGTGTCTATATAAAAGAAGGGCTTTTCCCGGTCAGCACCTTTGATAAGCTCGAAACCAAGCAGGCTGAGCTGACTATTCGCTGGAAGAAACTCAAGCGCACCTTTAAACGCGGTAGATAAGAATATTTTTTTGGGCTGGCTGAATAGTCAAAAACTTACCTGGCTTACCTCTCGGAGGTGGACAGTCGACTTTTCTACATGTGGAGTTTCTTTTCTGAGTCTAGAGTAAGGCAGCTGAGTGTGCTATGGAGCTCGCTCCTCATTATTGGGCTTTTTGTAACTGATTATATTCGTTCTCTACCAAGTGTTGGCGTGGCTGGTTTGTTTCTGACTGGCATTGGCTATAGCCTCAACTGCAAGTGTATTGCGCAACGCGCACGCTGGCCCTACGTGTTGAGCTTCGGCCTCATCTACGTGCTGCACGCCGCTACCGGGCTGTGGCACACCAGCTTATCTGATGCGGCGCTGCGGCAGGATTTGGTTTTGCAGCTTCCCTTTCTGCTGCTACCCGTGGCTTTCTTGCTGCTTCCTGATTGGCTAGCCCTGCATAAGCACTTTTTGTGGCTGGTGCTAATTGGCAGCTGCCTGATAGCCGCCGTTATATCAACCACTAACTACCTCAAAAATTACGATTACATAAACCAAATCTATTTAGAATCCAAGGTGATGCCCACGCATCCCGACCATATTCGCTTCAGCTTGCTCATCACAATAGCGGCGCTGTCGGGTACGGTGATGTTCTTCAGCGAGGCAATTTCCAAGCGCCTACGCGTGCTAACCAGCGTTGGCGTGCTCCTTTTATTCTTGTTTCAGCACCTGCTAGCGGTGCGTAGCGGCCTGGTGACGCTGTATGCAGCGGGCGCGATATGGCTGGTGTGGCAAGGCTGGCAGCTAAAGCAATGGAAGGCCATGCTCCTAAGCCTAGTGCTGGCGGGCACTTTATTCGGGGCTTGTATGCTGGTGTTTCCAACGCTTCAAAATAAAATTATCAACACACAGGCCGACACTGAGAAAATAAATTCTGTTGAAGCGGCCAACAACTACTCGGTCACGGGCCGCGTCTACTCCTACCGCGCGGCGTGGGCAATCATTCATCAGCATCCGCTGGCGGGCGTGAGCAAGATAAAGCTGGCCGATACCATGGCTGAGCAATACAAGTATATGTTTCCGGAGATAGGCAGCGAACATTACCTGCTGCCACACAACCAGTTCATCTTCAACCTGGCTGCTTATGGTATTGTGGGGCTAGTGGTGTTTCTGGTCGGGTTTTATTATCCTATTTGGGAAAGCCTGGGCACGGGCAATATCCTCCAAGTGCTTATGTACGCAATTATTACCATCTCCTTCTTGGTCGAATACACGTTGGAAAGTCAGGTTGGCGTGCTCATCGGGCTGTTCTTTATTCTGCTGGCAGGGGCCCCCGTGGCGGCCAAGTCCCCCGGGGCGGCCCTAGCCCACCTGGCCAGCCCGGGGCCCGCAATATCCGGCCACTAGCTTTACCCACGATGCTTACTCGATTGCTGGACCGCGTTCGTTCATTCAGTCGCCGGCGCCGGCAGCAGCGGCAATTTACGGTTCTCAGCCAGGCCGATGAGGTCGCGCTGCGAATGCAGGCGCCCCCCAACCCAGCTCGCGTACTGGTTTTACGCAATGATTCTATCGGGGACTACCTGCTTTATCGCCCCTGGCTACGCCGCCTCAGCCTCACGGTGCGCAGCCAGGGCAAGCGCCTTACCCTGATTGCCAATACGCTGTGGGCGCCGCTGGCCCTAGCCTGGGATGCTGACTTGTTCGACGACTTGCTGGCCGTGGATTTTGGCCGCTTTTCCACTGATTTGGCCTACCGGGCTGCCATAGTGCAAGCAATTGGCAAGCAAGGATTTGGCGAAGTCATCTACCCCGTGCACGTGCGGGAGCCAACGGCTGAGAACTTTCTGCGCTTTCTACACGCACCGGTGAGAGTAGCTAGCCAGGGGGCCCACGTAGCAACGCCCTGGTTTGCCCGGCTCGATGCTGGCTATACACAGTTGCTACCCAGCACTTTAGCCGTACTATTTGAGTATGACCGTAATCGCGAGTTTTTTGAGCACTGGCTGCGCCTGGTAGCAGCTGCGGAGCCTACTGACCCAGCCGCTGCACCACTGCGCCTGCCTGCCTCGGTCGTCGCCGCAGCAAGTGCCCTAGCGGATGCGGATGATACAGCCTACGTAGTGCTTTTTCCAGGGGCAAGTGCTCGGCAGAAGCGGTGGCCAGTCAACCATTTTGCCCACCTGGCGCAGGGCCTGTACCGGCACTACGGCAGCCGGTACCGCATAGTGGTAGCTGGCAGCCTAGCCGATAGCGACTATGCCCGAAGCATTAGCAAGCTCGCCGGGCCCGAAATACCTATTGACAACCAGTGTGGCCAGACCGATTTGCCCCAGTTGGCCGCGCTGGTGGCGGGGGCCCGGCTACTTATCAGCAACGATACGGTCGCCGCCCACCTGGCAGTTCAGGGTGGCACGCCTTGTCTTGTTCTGCTTATGGGCGAGAACTATGGCAAATTCTTTCCTTATCCCCCGCACCTATTACAAGCGCCTTGCAGCTGTCTATACCCACCCAGCCAGGAAGCACGCTTTGCTCAGGGCGATTTCAGCCCACCGTCCCGCGACCCAGACATTAAGCGCATTGAGCCAAGCAACGTGCTAGCCGCGGCAGTAGGACTGTTGAATTGATTGAATAATAGCTCGATATTCCTAACGCCGCAGCTAGCAGGCGCTAGGCTTAATCGCCGATTTATATCCCGGCTGAACAGCTGCATCTTCTGGCCAGTTCATTTATTTGCCAAGTGGATTAAAAACTTGCCCATTTTGCAATGTATTAATCCGGTCGGCGTCGGGGCTTAATTAAGCTGGCGGGGCTAGCCAGGCCACGTCTAAAAGTTGTTAGGAATGCCCTTTGCAAAATGCGCTGCGCTTTCAACGCGTTAGGGTTGCGTCGGGGCGCTCCTTGACTAGGCCTTCCCCACCAGCTTTAGTTGCCGAAGCGGCGCGGACGCTGGGCCGTGGCGGGGGGGCCACCACCCGCGAAAGGTAGCGCGGGCCCGACAGCGTGGCGAACGAATCGACTCGCTCGGCCAACTGGCCAGCCAGCAGCCGCGCCGCCTGGTTGCCCTGCGTGAGGCGGGCACGGTCGAAGGGCTGGTAGCCGCCCAGGGCATCGGTATACACAGTATCGCCGGCCGCCAAGCGGCCCGCTAGCCACCCGCGAAAAGCCGTAGAGTCTCGCCTGGCCAGCCCCACAATGCGCGGCGCGCCGGCGGGGCGCCCCGTAAAATAGTGGAGCTGGTTGCGCAGCGGATTGGGGTCGCGCAGCAAAAACCACGCGCCGGGCGCGGCCAGCACCCGGGCGCGCAGCGCGGGCCCCGTGCCCGTGTAGTCGAGCAAATGCGCCGGCACTAACCCAAACGCCAGGTTCCAACTCAGCAGGGCCGTACCTAAGGCGGCTATTCGGGGCGCGGGCCAGGGCAGGAGCACCCCACCGGCCAGCGCTACCGCGGCCAGGGCAGGCAGCATTACCATAAATTCGGCGTTGCCGGCAGCCTGCACCGCAAAGCCCAGGTGCAGCAGCCCGATGAGGGCGTGGGTGCGCCGCACCACCCGGGCAGTGCCGGCGCTGGCGTCGGCGGGCCCGCCCAGCGCCGGCACTGCCCGGGTGGTGCGGCGCAGGCCCAGCAGGCCATACGCCGCCAGGGCTAGGCTAGCCAGGGCGCAGCCACCCAGCAGCAGCGGCCAGCGGTGCAGCAGCGGCAGCAGGTTGCCGTGCACCTGGGCGGCCGTGCGCCCCAGGTTTATCACTGTTAATACCAGGTCTTTACCACCCAGCTCTACCCTGGCCCCGCCGGTCAGGTAGTCGTGCAGGGCGAAGCGCACCGTACCCAATATTCCGCCGCCCGGCGCGGCCAGGGCATAGGCCAGCGGCACCAGCAGTGCGGGCAGCAGGTAGGCCGTGGCCTCTAGCAGGAGCCGGCCCCGCCAGGGCCGCAGCCCCAGCAGCAGTCCCAGCCACCACCACACCATCAGCTGATGCACTAGGCAGGCCAGCGCGGCCAGCAGCCCCGCCAGCCCCAGCCAGCCGGCACGGCGCCCAGCTTCGGCAGGCAATGCCCGCGCCCAGGCCAGGCTAGCCAGCAGCGCCAGCAGCAGGGGCTGCATATACGTCTCGTTTTCAGTGGCGAAGCGCAGCATACCGAAGCAGCTGCCCACCAGCAGCAACCACGCCGGAATAGCCGCCGCGAGCGCCCCGGCCCGCCGTAGCAGCCGGCCCAGCGCCAGCAAGCTGGCCCCGGCGGCCAGCGCGTTCAGCTGTTGCAGCCAGGTGAGGGCTAGCGGGCCGGCTACCCCGCTGGCTCCCACCAGCCGCAGCCACAGCCAGCCAATGCCGTTGTAGAGCAAGTGATGGGGCTGCCACAGCTCCTGGCCCCAGCGGGCGCAGGCAGCGTAGTACCAGGCATCGCCGGTGGCATTGGCGGTGGGCAGGGCCAGGCACAGGGCCGTGAGCAGCGCGGCCACGGCCGCACTAGGCCACAGTCGGCCGGCGCGGAGGCGAAAGGAATAGGCGCGGCGCGGTATCAAGAGCGCAAGCTACCGATACCGCTTCAAATTCAGCCGCTGGGTTCAGCACATCGCTTAGCTACTTAGCTTTCACAAATAGCAGGGTAGTTAAGCTACCCGCGTTTGATGTCATAGTGCTTTGTAGAATATACCCTTCTCCGTAAAAGCGCTCAAATAGCTTGTAGTACCCCTGACTGGTTTGCGTCAGCCACTTATCGGTAATTCCATTCTCAAATTCTACCTTCTCGCTTTTGCCTTCTCCGCGAGTAATAATAGCCGTAACGTGAGGGCCTTCATAAATACGGACTACCACGATATCGACGGGCGGAGCCACGGCAGCCCGCAGCGGGCTGGCCAGCGCCAACAGGCAGGCGCAGAGTAAGAGAAGGTTTTTCATGCCGGTTAAGGTAAGTCGCCGGCCGGCGGTCTAACGCAGCAAATCCTGCTTGCGGTGGGCGTCGAGGGCCACCAGGGCGAATACTAGGATGGTGAACGACCACAGCGACGAGCCGCCGTAGCTGAAAAACGGCAGCGGAATGCCTACCACCGGCATCAAGCCCATCGTCATGCCCAGGTTCACGGTGAAGTGCACGAACAGGATGCTGGCCACGCAGTAGCCGTAGGTGCGCCCAAACACCGATTTCTGGCGCTCGGCCACCAGCAGAATGCGCCACAGCAGCGTGAGGTACAGCGCAATAAGCACCAGGCAGCCCACCCAGCCCCACTCCTCGCCCACGGTGCAGAAAATGAAGTCGGTGCTTTGCTCGGGCACGAAGTCGAACTTGGTTTGGGTGCCGTTGAGGAAGCCTTTGCCCAGCCAGCCGCCCGAGCCGAGGGCGATTTTGCTCTGCGTCACGTTCCAGCCCTTGCCCAGCGGGTCTTTGCCGGGGTCGATGAGCATCTCGATGCGCTGCCGCTGGTGAGGTTGCAGCACATTGTTGAAGAAGAAATCAACCCCGAACACCATGCCAATGACCAGCGCCCAGGCGCCGAGGCTCAGCGGCAAATGGTGGCGCCACAGCCGCGAGTTCAGCAGGAAAGCGACCCCTAGCACCACCGTAAAGCCGCCCACCAGCCACAGCTTGGGCACCAGCAGGGCCAGCAGCAGAATAACGCCGCCCGCCGCCAGCAGCAGCAGAATGAGCGGCGACATGCCCTCGCGGAAATACGCCAGCAGCAGCGCCGCGAACACCAGTGCCTGCCCGGTTTCGTTGGAGGCCAGAATGAGCACCACCGGCAGCAGCGTGAGGCCGGCCAGCACGGCCTGGTCGCGCCAGTTCTGGTTGCGCAGGTTGATGCCGGCCATGAAGCGCGAGGCGGCCAGCGCCGTGGTAAACTTGGCAAACTCGGCCGGCTGCAAGCGCACTGGCCCAAACTCCAGCCACGAGCGCGAGCCCGCAATGGGCCGCGCAATGACCAGCGTAATGAGCAGCAGCACTATCATGCCGCCATAGAGCACGTAGGCCAGGGTATCATAGGCCTTATAATCAACAACTAGCAGCACCACGATGAGCACGGCGGCCGTGCCCATCCACAGCAATTGCTTGAACCAGTTGAAGGCCATCAGCTCCGAAAAGCTGAGCACCGACAGCGGGTGCGCCGGGGCCTCGGGCGAGTAGCTGGCCGCGTACACGGCCACCCAGCCCAGGCCCACCAGCACCAGGTAGATGAAGAGCAGCGGCCAGTCGATGCTGCGCGACGAACGGGGGGTAACGGGGGACATTTAAATTACTTTCGGCAAAGGTCGGCAGGAAGCCGCGGGGCCGCGGCAAGCCCGCAGGCGGGCCACTTTTACTGGGGCGGCGCGCGGCCTGGCAGGTGGCGCCTTTAGTGCCGCCGCTTGGTGAGGTCGCCGTACATCACCCAGTCTTCCCAGCGCTTGCGGCCGGGGGCCACCTTGCCCCGCAGGTACTTTTCCATCATCAGGCCGGCGGCGGGGGCGGCGGCAGTACCGCCGAAACCAGCATTTTCAATAAACACGGCGATGGCAATCTTGGGGTCGTTGGCCGGGGCGAAGGCCGCAAAAGTAGAGTGGTCGGCGCCGTGCGCGTTTTGCACGGTGCCCGTTTTGCCCGCCACCGAAATCCCGTACTGCGCCAGGCTGGCAAACGAGCCCGTGCCGCCGCGCCCATCCACCACCTGCTGCATGCCCGGCACGAGGTATTTGAAGAGCGCGGTGTCGACGGCCGTGTAGTGGCGCTGCCGAAACTCGGGCAGGGGCTGGCCGCTAGCCCCGATGCCGCGCACAAAGTGCGGCGCGTAGTAGTAGCCCCGGTTGGCGATGGTGGCGAGCACATTGGCCATTTGCAGGCCCGTGATGCCGATTTCGCCTTGCCCGATGCTGAGCGAATACACCGTTTTGTAGTTCCAGCGGTGGTAGCCCAGGCGCTTGTCGTAGTAGTCGGGCGACGGGATGAGGCCGCGCTTCTCATGGCCCATATCCACCCCCAGCCGCTCGCCGAGGCCGAAGGTTTTCACCATTTTCTGCCACTCGCCCAGGCCCAGGCGGGCATCCTCGAAGCGGTTGGGCGACTGCCCGCGCAGCACGGCGGCCCGCATTACCTGGTAGAAATAAGGGTTGCAGCTCTGCTTGATGGCAATGTTGACGTTGCTAGGGTACTCGTGGCGGTGGGTGCAGTGCACGAGGTGCTGGTCGCAGGGAAAGCCGGTGGACGGCGCCACCACGCCCATCTGCATGGCTACCAGCTCATTGACCAGCTTAAAGACCGAGCCGGGCGGAAAAGTAGCCATCAGCGGGCGGTCGAAGAGCGGGCGGTCGGGGTTGCGCAGCAAATCCATGTAGCGGTTGCCCATGCCCTTGCCGGTCAGCATTTCGGGCACGTAGTGCGGGGCCGATACAAAGCAGAGTATTTCGCCGGTTTTGGGGTCGAGGGCCACCATCCAGCCGCGGCGGCCGGCCAGCAGCTTCTCGCCGTAGGCTTGCAGGCCGGCGTCGATGCTGAGGTGCAAATCCTGCCCGGCCTGCGAAAGCGTATCGAACTGCCCCCCGTGAAAGGCGCCCTTGTCGATGCCGCGCACGTTAACGAGCCGGTACTGCACGCCGCGCCGGCCCATGAGCGTAGACTCGTAGAACGACTCCAGACCCGAAATGCCCACGTTTTCGCCCGGCGCGTAGTGGGCGTACTTGGTGCTTTCGAGCAGCTTGGGCGTGATGGAGCCCACGTAGCCGAGCGCGTGGGCCAGGTTTTGGGTGCGGTAGGCCCTAGCCATGCGCGCCTGCACCCGAAAGCCTGGGAAGTTTATCAGGTTGTCGTTGATGGACGCCAACTCGGGCGTGCTCAGGTTCTGGATGAGCGGCGAAGGACGCACCCGCGAGTAGGCTTTGGCCGCGCGCAGGCCTAGCCGCAGGTCTTCGAGGGGCATCTGCATCACCTGGCAAAACCGGGCCGTGTCGAGGCGCTTCACCTCGCGGGGCACCACCATGAGGTCATACACGGGCGTGTTGGACACTAGCAGCGAGTCGTGGCGGTCGTAGATGAGGCCGCGGTAGGGCACCTGCACCTGCCGCTGCAGGGTATTGCGGTCGGCGGCCGTCTTGTAAGAATCGTCCAGCACCTGCAAGTAGAACAGCCGACTGGCGAAGAGCACGCCCACGAGGGTAAAAATTGCCAGCACCACGTAGCGCCGGCCTTCCAGGTATTGCATACTTCAAAGTTACGACTGGCTTAACCGGGGATGCCACAAAATCATTCGCGGCCCGGCCGCGCGGATAGTGGTGGGCTAGCCAGCACGCAAAAAGCCCACCGGCACAAGGCCAGCGGGCTTCACCCGACCAGAAAAACGGGGCGGTATTAGTTGAGCGAGGCCGAGTGCGCCTTCATAATCTGGCGGGCCTGGGCCAGGTTCGTATCCTTCGAGTTCACGGCGAGGTAGATGAACTTGTCGCCGGTGGGCGACAGCTTCAGCAGGTGCAGCTGGTCGGTGAGGGTGAGCAGAATGTCCTGCAACGTCTGATTCAGCTTCAGGGCCTGAATGGCCTTGAGCTTAGACTTTACCACCTCGGTATTATAAGCGGCAGCCGTTTCGATATCGAAGTCGGCCATGTTGGTGTGCGAAGCCAGCGGCATGCCGGTTTCGGTTTCTACTACGGCTACGGCTACCAGAGTGGGCAGTTCAGACTTGATGCCGTCGACAGTTTGTTTGGGAGTTAACATAAAACTTTAAAAAGAAAAAGGAGAGGTAAAATCAAAAATTAAGCGTTTCTAAGTGGTAGCCCGGCGCGTCACTTCCTTGACAATGCCCAGGTTGGCATCGGCCAGGCGCACGGCCACGAAGCAGTGCCACTGGCCACTGGCCACCGGCCGCAGGTGGTGCAGTTGGTCGTCCAGAAAGACCGACACATCGGTGAGCGGGCCGCCGGGCCAAGCGCCCGTGGCCAGGGCTTCGTTCATGGTGCGCAGCTGCTTGGTAGTGCGTACGTTGAGCTGATTGGGGTTGTAGGCCGCGCTAGCCGTGTAAGAAGCCAGGAGGGCCCCCGTCTGGTTGTCGGCCACGTAGGCCAGCAGCAGCTCGGGCAGTTCGCGTAGCAGCGCCGTGAGCATGGCTTCGGCCCGCACACCGGCCTCGCCCGACGCGGCCACTACTTTTTTTACTTGCAGGCGGTTGAAGAAGGGAAAATTCATGCGAGATAAAACGGGGGCACAACGACCTGCGGCTGGTTTCGGACACTGCCCCAGCGCGCGCAGGCCACTTTATTAACGACAAGCGGCACGGCTGGCGGCTCTCTACAACTCGGTTATACCTAGCCGTGCCGCGTATCCTTAAATCAGGCCGTGGGCGGCGGGCTGCCGCTTAAAACTGCCACCAATGGCGCTTTTTGGCGCGGGGCTGCAGAGTCATGTTTTGCTCGCTGCGGCCCGTCACCTGCACCACTTCCTCGGTATAGCCGCCGTAGCCAAATTGCAGCTGCGCCGCCCGGTGGGCGGGCACGGCCAGGGTGTACTTGCCTTCGGCGTCGGTGCTCACGCCCCGGCCGCTAGCCTTGTCCAGAATGGTAGCCCCCACTAGGGGCCGGCCTTTCTCGTCCAGAATCCGGCCTTTAACCGTGCTCAGGCTGGCCATTTCCAGGGTTTCAGCTGAGGCATCCGCGGCTAGGGGGGAGCTAGCCAGCGGGGCCGCCAGGGCAACGCTATTGGCCGAGGTGGCGCGGGTAGGCCGCTCCATCGAGCCAGAAGCAAACACGGCGCCGCTTACCAGCACGCCAACGGTGAACAGGGCGCCGGCCCGCTGCCGGAAACGCGTCGGCTCGGTTTTAATGAGGTGCAACTGCTGATTGAGCCAGCCCACTGGGCGCACCTGGTGGCCGGTGGCTTGCAAGGAGTGAAAGCGCTGGAAAGCTTCGCCCCCTTTGGTAGGGTTGGCCTTCAGGTACGCGTCCACCAGCTCGGTGTTTTTACCCGACAAGTCGCCTCGTAGGTAGGCATCGCGGTAGCCGGGCAAAAGCTCGCCGGTTACCGGATGGAAAGGGTTAGTAGTTATCGCCATTAGCAGAAGAAGAAGGTAGAGAGCAGCGGCAGAAGATATAGGATAATGGTAGAGCGACGGACACTAAGGCAGGCGGACAACTAGACAGTAAGCAGAGGAATAAGGCACTAACAGAAAACAAAGCTAAGCACATTAGCCTATGATGTTGCTACATTCTTCGATGAATAAGCATAAAACCTTGCTAAGAGTGCCAGATAACGGGTATGAGTAAAATAATGTTTTAATCTGCTTTATGATACTTTTTTGCCCTTTTTAACTGCGCATAGTTAAAATTATTGCCATTTAATTTAATGTTGTTTAAGTACAATTTTTATAAACTGAAGAATAACTCCTTTACTTGGCTTTTCATCAGGGCGGTGGGGCTAGGGCGCCTGGCCCCACCGCCACCGCTAGTGCCAGTATCTTTGTGTTTTCATTACCAGCCCATGCCACCGCTCGCCACGCCCACTGCCAACACTGCCTTCACCGGCCTCATTTCGGTGGTTGCCCCCCTGTATAACGAGGTCGACACCGTGGCCCAGCTCGTGGCCCGCGTGGCCACCGTGATGCAGGAGCACAACTACGACTACGAGCTGATACTCGTGAACGACGGCAGCACCGACCGCAGTTGGCACCTGATGCAGGAGCTGGCCAGCCACGACCGCCACGTGGTGGCCATCGACCTGGCCGGCAACTACGGCCAGACCCTGAGCCTGCGCGCCGGCTTTGCCCAGGCCCGCGGCGAGGTTATTATTGCCATGGACGGCGATTTGCAGCACGACCCGGCCTATATCCCGCAATTTATCAGCCTCATCAACGAGGGCTACGATATGGTGGGCGGTGCCAAGGCCAAGCGCCCCGAAGGGCCCATTGCCACGGCGTTGGCCACCACGGCGCACGGCATTATCCGGCGCCTGTCGGGGGTGCAGCTGCGCTACTTTGGGGCCACTTACAAGGCCTACCGCAGCTATTTGGTGAAGAACGTGGAGATGCTCGGCGATGCCCACCGCTTTTTGGGCGCACTGGTGGCCCGCAAAAACCTGCGCTACTGCGAGTTCCCGATTGAGATACACGAGCGGCAGTTTGGCCAGAGCAACTACAAGATTAGCAAGCTCTTCTACGTTATTCTGGACCTGTTTATTCTGCGCTTCTTCATCGTGCACTCGCGCAAGCCGTTTCGGCTGTTTGGCTTATCGGGCCTGCTGAGCCTGCTGCTGGGCGGGGGGCTGGCGGGGCAGTTTCTGGTGCGCTCCCTCTTCTTCGGCCTCAATATTTTTGGCACGTATCCGCTGGAATTTATCTTCAGCTTGTTCCTGATAATGGCGGGCATTTTCCTGCTTTGCTTTGGCGTGCTGGCCGAGATTGGGATGTACAACTACTACTCGCGGCGCTCGCGCAAGCCCTACGTGGTGCGCCACCTAGCCACCTCGGCCGTGCGCGAGCCAGTGCGGTAGCTCGGGGTTTTCGCCAAGAATCAAACCTGGATACCGAGCCCCGTAGGCTCCTATCCTACCCGCCGGACTACGTTGAAAAAGCTCATCATCAACTGCGACGACTATGGCTGGGACGCGCCCGCCACCCAGGCCATTCTGGAGCTGGGCGCGGCCGGGCAGGTGAGCAGCACCACCATAATGGCCAACTTTGCCAGCGCTGCCGACTTGCGGGCGCTGGCCCGGCTAGCCTCTCCCACCCTCTCAGTAGGCCTGCACCTGACCCTGAATGCGGGCCAGCCGCTGAGCGCCGCCGCGGCCGTGCCCTCGCTGGTGGATGCTGATGGGCAATTTTACCCCTCCGGCCAGCTGTGGCAGCGCTACTTGCGCGGGCTGGTGCGCCGCGCCGAAATGAAGCTGGAAATAGCTGCCCAGCTGCGCCGC
>Ga0160429_1001120_pt1 | contig 15845 bp, 11 predicted proteins | sample SolpanmetagenomR_FD_108199 | JGI IMG/M metagenome (GOLD analysis project Ga0160429, IMG submission 108199) | Solar panel surface microbial communities from Lawrence Berkeley National Laboratory, California, USA - R | ecosystem: Engineered > Built environment > Solar panel > Unclassified ...
CAGAAGGGCCTGCGGATGCTGGACACCGGCAAGCGCGGCTTTGTGGGCAACACCCCCGAAACGACTGACAACGAGACGCTTGACCGCCTGCTGAGCGAGCCCAATGAAGAGCGTATTTTCGCTATCAACCAGGCGTTTGAGGCGGGCTACACCATCGAGCGCGTGCACGACCTGACCAAGATTGACCTCTGGTTTTTGCAGCGCCTGCACACCATTATCGAGCTGGGCCAGCAGCTGGCCGGCCAGCGCGACAAGGGCCTGGAAGGCTTAGAAATCGACCTACTGCGCGAAACTAAGAAAGCCGGTTTTTCGGACCAGCAGCTGGCGGTGCAACTGCTGGGCGCGGGCGACGTGAAGGCCGACGAGCTGCGCGTGCGTGCCCACCGCAAGGCCCTAGGGGTGCTGCCGGTGGTGAAGCAGATTGATACGCTGGCCGCCGAGTTTCCGGCCAAAACCAACTACCTGTACCTCACCTACCACGGCACCGAAAACGACCTGGCCCCCGAAACGGAGCAGTCGATTGCCGTGCTGGGCTCGGGCGTGTACCGCATCGGCTCGTCGGTGGAGTTCGACTGGTGCGGCGTGAATGCCGTGCAAACGGCCGCCGCCGAAGGCTACAAAACGCTCATCATCAACTATAACCCTGAAACCGTAAGCACCGACTACGACGTGAGCGACCGCCTCTACTTCGAGGAGCTGAGCTACGAGCGGGTGATGGACATTCTGGACTTTGAGCAGCCTACGGGCGTGATTCTGAGCACGGGCGGGCAGATTCCGAACAACCTGGCTACGCGCCTCGAAGACGCCGGCGCGCCCATCCTGGGTACCTCGGCCGCGAGTATCGACATGGCCGAAAACCGCCATAAGTTTTCGAGCATCATGGATGAGCTAGGCATCGCTCAGCCGCGCTGGAACGAATTGACCTCGCTAGAGGCCATGCACACCTTCGTGGGTGAGGTGGGCTACCCGGTGCTCATCCGGCCGAGCTACGTGCTGTCGGGAGCGGCTATGAACGTGGTATCGAACCCGCACGAGCTGGAAGAATTCCTGAAAACGGCCGCCGAGGTGAGCGCCGAATACCCGGTAGTGGTATCGGAGTTCATCCAGGAAGCCAAGGAGATAGAGCTGGACGCGGTGGCCGACAAGGGCGAAATCGTGAGCTACGCCATCTCGGAGCACGTCGAATTTGCGGGTGTGCACTCGGGCGACGCCACCATGTACTACCCCCCGCAGCGGGTGTACGTGGGCACCATCCGCAAGCTCAAGAACATCGCCGAGAAAATCGCCAAGCGCTACAACATCAGCGGCCCGTTCAACATCCAGTTCCTGGAAAAGAGCGGCGAGATTCGGGTGATTGAGTGCAACATCCGGGCTTCGCGCAGCTACCCCTTCGTGTCGAAGATTTCGGGTAACAATCTGGTTACTAAAGCCACACAGGTGCTGCTGGGCAAAAAAGACATCGTGCGCGACGACAGCGAGCGCGTGTACGACCTGCCCTTCGTGGGCGTGAAGGCCCCGCAGTTCTCGTTCACCCGCCTGCCCGGCGCTGACCCGGTGCTGCGCGTAGACATGGTGAGCACCGGTGAGGTAGGCTGCCTGGGCGACACCGCCGAGGAGGCCCTGCTGAAGTCGATGCTGAGCGTGGGCTACAAGATTCCGACCAAGACGGTGCTCATCTCGGGCGGCCCCATCACCTCGAAAGTGGCCCTGCTAAGCTCGGCCGAGCTGCTGGTGAAAAAGGGCTACCAGATTTTCGCCACCCAGGGCACGCACCGCTTCTTCGCCGAAAACAACGTGCCGAGCAGCCTGCTCTTCTGGCCCGACGACATGCAGGAGCCCAACGTGCTGACCTACCTGCGCGAGAAGAAAATCGACCTAGTCATCAACATCCCCAAGAACCTGTCGAAGGGCGAGCTGGACAACGACTACAAAATCCGCCGCACCGCCATCGACTTCGGTGTCCCGCTGCTGACCAATGCGCGCCTAGCTTCGAAGTTCATCCGGGCCTTCTGCTCGCTGGAGATGAAGGACTTGAAGATTAAGAGCTGGAACGAGTATAAGGCGATGTAAGGCCAGTATCAACTGTATAGTTTCCGGACAGCTCGCCTGGAGGTGTTCGGAAACTATACGTTTGTAGACTCACGGCACTTAGTATATAGCATCTATTTACTCAGCGGCATCCAAGCCTGAACTAATACTTCGGGTATTGTTCCGCCATCATTTGGAAGCAGGAACTGTTGCTTGCCGAGCAGTATGGGGTCGCCGTGGTCCCCGTCAAAAAAGCCGCTTACGTAAAGCTGGGAGTTCGTTAACAAAAAAGCCCGCAGGTGGTCATAATGAGCACCACCTAGGCGCTGGACCCAGTCGAAGCGAGCATTTGTTTTGGTATCGGTCAACTGTGCTACAAACAAGTCGGTCTCACTGCTATTTACCCGCTCGAAAGGCTTAGGCTTAAGCACGATAGCACCTACCGTCAAGCTCGGAGTGCTAAAGACACCGGCTACGTATACGTGCTGGCCACGCACAACCACATAGCGCAGCTCCGCATCCCTATCGGCACCAGTGCCGCGTATGTGCTGTACCCAGGCTGGGCGGACGGTAGTATCAGCTACTACCAGTTTTGCCACGAATAGGTCGCCAGGCACTGTGCGCGCATCAGTTGGGTGGCTAGGTAACCCAAAAGGTTTGTCAGCATCTTCGCGACCTACCACATAAATAGACGTACCGGCCACGGCTAAGCCACAGCCCTGCCCCACCTCGGTATGGGTCCAGTCAAGATGCTCACTGCTTCCTTGGTCGCTGAGCTGCGTCAGCTGTAGGTGATAGTGCGAAAGCGCTATCCCTGCCTCTCTCATGCGATGGTCGGGGATAGGCGAATCGGATTGCCGAATGTTGGCTGCTATATACAGCTTGCTTCGCTGCGTCATAAAAGTGACCAGCTCATACTTATCACGGTTGACTATCCAGGTGCGCTGCCAACCTGGGGTGGCATGGGTACCCGTATCGGTCAGCTTGGCAACAAACGCGCGCATAACGTTCGGGGCCTTATTGCCGGTGGCTGGGTCCCAAGTACGGGGTTCGGTATCAGTAGTCCCAGCTACGTAAAGCGCAGTACCATTGCAAACCAAGTGGTCGGCTTGTGGAGTAACGGTTTCAGTCGTATTGTTGACAGCATAGTCTAACGACTGGGTCCACTTAGCGCTAACATAGTTGCCGTGGTCGGTGAGCTTTGCCACGAACAAGTCTCGAAAACCTGCGGACTTTATCGGGTGACCAAAGCCAGCTGACTGCCCTTCAAAATTACCGAGTACGTACACATCGCTACCGCGCACGACCAAGGCAGTAACTAGGTCAGCATCGCCGTATTGATTACCCATTTCCTTCAGCCAGACCAAACGATGGGTAGCTGGGTTCCATTTAGCCACAAAGGCATTGTAACCTGTTTGCATCGGCGGTCCACCCCCATGCGGGTCAAAAGAACCTTCTCTCAATCGGGTCAGCCAACCAGCCACATACACGTAGCCATTGGCTACTGCAGTAGCTGACACACTTCCAGAAACGCCTAATTGGTGTATATTCTGAAAGCGCATAGTCTGTGCCCACGCACTCGTGCTAGTCAGTAGCCCTAGTACCACCAGCAAATAGCTTGGCAAGACATACGAGTATAAGAGCCGCATAATGTCCCGAATTTAATAACTGTTTGACAGCTTGTGCATCGCCATTACCTTTTATCAACGCAGATTACTGGGCTTACCTTCGCCCTACCGCACGGTTATTCCACCTCACCACACGGCTATTCCTGAAAAGGTGAAGCCCTTGGTACGGGAATACCAAGGGCTTCGGAGAAGTAGGTGGAGAGCACCTAACTTCTCGGTCAGATGAGCAAGAAACGTGCGGCGAAGGTACGGCGAAAGCCGTCCTTCGTAAACCCACACCGCCGGAGCCTGAAAAAGGTTTCTGGTGGTGGCTGATGCTGGAAGCAGCCAAAGTAGCGTTAGCTGCGGCGGCCCGGCATTGGATAGGCTAGCGGGTGGCAAGGTGCGGAGCCGATTGGCTTCGCACCTTGTTTTTTGTGCTTGATTTTATTTTTCGCGGACTGCAAGTCCGCGCTACTGCTCCATGAAAAACTTTCTCTCCTTCGCCGATGCATGCGACTACAAGGCGCTGCTCAAGCAAGCCCTCGAAATCAAACAGAATCCCTACGGCTATCAGCACGTGGGCAAGAATAAAACGGTGGGCCTGATATTTTTCAATCCCAGCCTGCGCACGCGCCTCAGCAGCCTAAAAGCCGCCTACAACCTGGGCGCGCAAGCCTGGGTGCTTAATGCCGGCGCCGACTCGTGGACGCTGGAAATGGCCGACGGCGCGGTGATGAACGGCACCACCCAGGAGCACATCAAGGACGCCATCGCGGTGATGAGCCAATATTGCGACGTGCTGGGCGTACGTACCTTCCCCACGCTGAAGGACAAGGAGGCCGACTACAGCGAGGAGGTACTGAGCAAGATTCTGCAATACGCCACGGTGCCGGTTATCAGCCTGGAAAGCGCCACGCTGCACCCCTTGCAGTCGTTTGCCGACCTTATTACGGTGGCGGAGACGAAGAAAAAGGAGCGCGTGAAAGTAGTGCTGACCTGGGCGCCGCACGTGCGCGCCCTGCCGCAGTGCGTGCCCAACTCGTTTGCCGACTGGTTTTCGGAAATCGACTGGGTGGACTTCGTCATTACCCACCCGCACGGCTACGAGCTAGACCCCAAGTTCACGAAAGGCGCGACCATCGAGTACGACCAGCGCAAGGCCCTGGAAGGCGCCGACTACGTGCAGGCTAAAAACTGGAGCAGCTACCGCGACTACGGCCAGGTGCTCAGCAACGACCCGAGCTGGATGCTGACGCCCGAGCACATGCGCGGCACCGACGACGCAAAATTCATCCACTGCCTGCCCGTGCGCCGCAACGTGGAAGTATCCGACGCGGTGCTGGATGCGCCGGGCTCACTCATCATCCAGGAGGCGGGCAACCGCACGTTTTCGATGCAGACGGTGCTGCATGAGTTGCTGAAATAATGGCTAGCGACGTACTTATTCGCCCCATCGCGCCCAGCGATGCGACGGCCCTGGCGAGCGTTATTCGCACTACTCTCAGCGAGTTTGGCGCGGCCAAGCCGGGCACGGCTTATTACGACGCCAGCACCGACCACCTGCCCGAGCTATTTGCGGCGACGCCTCGCAGCGCCTATTTCGTGGCCGAGCGCGGCGGCGAGGTGCTGGGCGGCGGCGGCATCTTCCCCACCACCGGCCTGCCCGCCGATACGGTGGAGCTGGTGAAGCTTTACCTCCTGCCCGCCGCGCGGGGCCTGGGGGTGGGCAAGGCGCTGATACAGCACTGCCTCGAAGCGGCCCGCGCCGCTGGCTATGCCCGCGTGTACCTCGAAACCACCGAGGAGTTGACCCAGGCCATTCCGCTGTACGAAAAGCTGGGCTTCAGCTACCTCGACCAGGCGCTGGGCGACAGCGGCCATTTTGGCTGCCAGTTGTGGATGATTCGGGCGGTGTAGGTAGACAGCGTAAGCTAGCATGGCAGGCGGCGCTGGCCGAAGGTTTTCTCCCATACAGCACCCTAGGGGCGCGGGAGAGAACCTTCGGCCAGCGCCGCCTGATGGCATTTTGGCCCGCTTGTTCAGCAATTATCTTCTCAATTTTGCAGATTTTTACATGTGCCACTCAATGCAGGCCGTGAGTTAAGCCCTACCCTGGCGAATGCCAATCGGCCGCGCCCGTAGCCAGAGTAGCCCTAGGGCCCCAAGCAGCCCGGTAGCCAGCAATAGCTGCCACAGCCCACGCCGGGCGGCGCTGGGTTGGGAGGGGCTGGTGAAGGTGTGGCACGGCTCGCGGGCGTAGTCGGCGTGGGTAAAGGAGACTTTGTTGAAAAGGAAGGGATAGTAAAAAGCCCGCAGCGCGTCGTGGTAGTGGGTGGCACTTTGTTGGAAGGCCAGGTGAGCCGGCAAATCGGTACCAGCTAGGGCAGTGAGGCTGGCGTGCAGCACCACGGCGGGCGAAAGCCAGGCCAGGCGGCCGGCCAGCTCGTGGCGCTGCCTCAGGCCCTGGGCATAAGCGGTGGCCAGTGGGGCGGCCGACTTATCGCCCAAATATTGAAAAGCATAGTACCAGCGCCACACGAAGCGCTCGCGGATGGTGGCCGTGTCGCGGTACTGCGGGTAGTCGGCAAAGAAGCGGGTCATGGTTTCGGCCTTGGGGCGGTCCCAGCCACCGTGGATGGCCTCGCGCTGCTGCATGGTGAGGGCCAGGCCCTGCGGCACGGGGCGGGCGGCCGCTACAGCTACTTGCAGCAGGCTGGGCACCAGCACTAGCAGGGTCAGCCAGGCGCCGAGCAGGGCCACGGCATTGAACGACGAGCTGCGCTGCCCGGCCGCCACCAGCAGCACCATGCCCTGCCAAAAGGCGCAGTACAGCGCCACCAGCCCTAGCCAGAGCCCCACCCGGCCATCGAGCGGCACCCCGGCCGCCAGCAGCCCCAGGGCCGAGAGCAACGCCACCAGGGCTAACACCAACACTAGCCGGAATACCAGCTTAGCCGCCACCAGCTGCGTGGCGCTGATGGGCTGGGCCAGCAGCAGCGGCAAAATTCCCTGCTCGCGCTCGCTCGATAGCAGATTGAACCCTAGCGCGATAAGGAGCAACGGCACCAGGTACACCAGCACGAAGGCTAGGTCAAAGTTGCCGGTAAGTACCTTGGTAGGGTTCACGTTTTCGGAGGCGTAGAGCTGGCCTTGCAGCCCCAGCAGGCGCAGCTTGAGATAATAGGGATTTACATCGCGCTGCCCCAGGGCGAGGCTAGCCCACGGCGTGGGGCGATGCACGGCGAAGGTGGTGTGGTAGTAGCCGATTTCGCCGGCATCGGCGGGGCCGGGAAACTTGGCTTGCAGCTCGGCTACGTTGCGGGCGGCCAGCTGCGGCAGCTCGGCCAGGTGCTGGCGCTGCCGCGCCACCTCGGTAGTGCCGTAGTAGATGCTGTACACCCCCACCACCAGCAGCAGGCCGGTGAGCAGCACCAGCCCCCGCGAGGCTTTAAAATGCAGCCACTCGTAGCGGAGCAGGATGTTGAAAATGCGCATAATTTATAAAACTGATTTCTATAAAGCGTCATGCCGCGCGCTGCTTCGTTGCGCGCTGCATAACCGCCCGATTATTCCCTACATCAGCAGCTTATCGAGCCGCCGCACCCCTAGCCAGCTCAGGCCGGCGGCCCACAGCACCAAGGCCAGCGCGGGTAGCAGCAGGTGGGGCGCGGCCCAGCCCAGACCGGGTGGGCGGTAGGCAAAGGCTGGGATGGCCTGCCAGGTGCGGGCGTCGAGGCGGCGCTCCTTGTCGCCGTAGCCCATGCGGGCTTGCAGGCCGTTGAGGTGCTGCACCAACTGGTAGCGGTAGGCTTCGGTGGCCTGCTGAAAGTGCACGTAGTGGTTGAAGTCGCTGCCCGCCAGGCCCATCGACAGCGGCCGGATGGCCTGGTACGGGTTGAGCAGGCCCAGCCACTCGGCGAGGGCATTTTGCTGCGCGTAGGTGCGGTTGAGGGCCGCGAAGTGCTGCTGATATACCTGGCTGCTGTATTCTTCGCCGGCGGCCATCGTCAGGCCGGCCACGCTCACGGGGAGCTTTTCTTCGGAATCGACGCCGTATTTTTTGAACAGGCTGGCCTTAAGGGCGGCGGTGCGCGCGTCGAGCGGGTCGTGGCCGTTGATGCCCAACTGGGCGGCCTCGTGCACCTGGGCATCGAGTTGGGCCTTGGTGATGGCGGGGTGCAGGCTGGCCCCAAGGTTGGCCGCCGCCTTGGGCAGCACGATGCAGCCCAGCATCCAGCAGCCGAGCAGCGTGAGGAGGGCCGTGCGCGAATGCTGCTGCCAAGCCGACACCAGCACCGCGCCCACTAGTATCAAAAAGAAATAAACCACGTAGGCCAGCCCGAACAGCGCCAGCCGCGCCCCGCGGTCGGCCCCGCCAGCCCCCTCCCCGGCCCCGAACAGCAGCGCGGCGGCTAGCCCCAGGGCCGGCCCCACCACCAGGGCCACCGCCTGGCCGTAGCCCGCGATTTTGCCCCAGGCCACCTGCCGCATGGTCAGCCCCTGGCTGAGGAGTAGCTTGAGCGTGCCGGTTTCGCGCTCCTCGATGAAGGCGCCGAAGCACAGGAAAATGATGAGCAGCGGCACCAGCGTTTGCAGCACGAAGGCCACCGTAAGCTCGCCGAAGCGTAGCAGCGAGCCGGCCTGCTGGGCGGGGCTGAAATTGACGCTGTTTTGCTGATGCGCCTCCAAATACACCACCGCGCCGGTAAACGAGTCGATGCCCGCCTCCAGGAAGCGCAGCGCTGCCGGCGGCCGGAACGCGAACGTGCCGTAGTGCGCCACGCGGTGCGGGTGCCGCCCCGGCTGGTGGTGAAACTGCTCATCGACGGCGTGCTGGGCCGTGGCGCGCTCCTGCTGCAAGGTGGCGGCGGCCCCGCGGCCCACCAGCACAGCGGCCAGCAAGAGGCTCAGCACCAGCAAACTCAGCACCGCGAAGCGGCGGTCGCGCAGGGTGCTGGCCAGCTCTTTTTGGGCGAGGGTTCTAAGCATGGGGCTGGCCGGCTAGTCGTGCATGTGGGTGAGGTAGAGCTGCTCCAGCTCGCGGGCGTCGAGGGTGGCGGTGGGGCGCACGTCCACCAGCTCGCCCTCGCGCATAATGCCCACGCGGGTGCCCACCTCCTTGGCCCGAAAAATGTCGTGGGTGGCCATGAACACGGCCGTGCCCTGCGTGCTCAGCTGTTGCAGCAGGGTCGAAAACTCGTTGCTGGCCTTGGGGTCGAGGCCCGAGGTGGGCTCGTCGAGCAGCAGCACCTGCGCCTGCTTGGCTACGGCGATGGCGATGCCCACTTTCTGGCGCATCCCCTTGGAATAGCTGCCTACCCGGCGCGCCACCGCCTCGGCCGGCAGCCCGGCGCGCAGCAGGTAGTCGCGCAGCTCGCTTTCGCGGTAGCGGAAGCCCGCCAGGCTGCTGAACAGCGCCAGGTTTTCGAGGCCCGTGAGGTGCGGGTAGAGCAGCACGTTTTCGGGAATGTAAGCCAGGTGGCGCTTGATTTTCAGCGGGTGCCGGGCCACTTCCAGCCCCGCCACGTAGGCCGCGCCCGCCGTGGGCGTGATAAAGCCCAGAAACAGGTTGATGGTCGTGGACTTGCCCGCGCCGTTCTGGCCCAGCAGGCAGAATACTTCGCCTGGCGCCAGCTGCAAGTTCAGCCCGCGCAGGGCCAGCTTGCCAGGGTATTCTTTGCGCAGGTTGCGGGCTTCAAGGATGTAGGACATGGGAAGGATATGGTGGGCGGTGCTAACGGGGGCGCCTCACCCCCTAGCCCCCTCTCCGAAAAGGAGAGGGGGAACTAGTTCTAGTTTTAGTTATGGCCTGTAGGTATCATTAGGCTCCCCCTCTCCTTTTCGGAGAGGGGGCCGGGGGGTGAGGGGCGCCCGGCTCCGCCTCGTTAAAACGTGTACCCCAGCGTAGCCAGGAAATTGCGGGGCGCGCCGGGGCTGGCGCGGAAATAATCGTAGCCACCCACGAAGTGGTCTTTATCGAACAGGTTGCGGACGTTGACGTGGAAGCTGAAGCGATTGACGCTGTAGAACAGGGCCACGTCGGCCACGGCGTAGCTGGGCCAGTAGGCCCACACGGGGGCGGTGCCGTCGAGGGGCGTCACCTGGTTTTCGAAGCGGCGGGTGGCTACGTAGTTGCCGCCCACGGCCACGCCCAGGCCGCGCAGGCCGGGGGCCAGGATGGTGTATTTCAGCCACAGGCCACCCGAGTGGCGGGGGGCATTGGCCAGGGGCTGGCCGTTTTCAGCGGGTAGGTCGGCGTCGCGCACGCTGGTGGCGTTGAAGGCGTAGTTGGCGTTCAGGCTGAGGTTGGGCAGCAGGTTGCCGGCGGCCTCCACCTCCACGCCGCGCGAGAGGGCGCGGCCGTTTTGGCGGTAGATGGGGGCGCCGTCGGCGGTGAGCGAGCCGGTGGCAACTAGCTGGTTGCGGCGCTCAATCTGGTACAGGGCCACGGTGGCCAGCAGGCCGCGGTCGAAGAACTCGCCCTTGAGGCCGCCCTCCACCTGGTAGCTGGTTTCGGCATTGAAGGGCTCGCGGCGGCCGTAGCGCTCGGGAAAGCGGATGAACTCGGGCTTGAGCGGCCGGAAGCCGGCGCTGTAGCTGGCAAAGCCGTGCACGTTTTCGCGGAAGGCGTAGGTGAAGCCGGCGCGGGGCAAAAACCGGCTTTGCGGCACGGTAGTGAAGCCGTCGCCGTAGTCGCGCTCGTCGGCAAACAACTCGTAGCGGGCCCCGAGCAGCGCATTGAGGCGCGGCGAAATGGTGACTTGGTCCTGCACGTAGAGGCCCGTGGTGTGGTACACCGCGTTCAGGTAGTCGGTGAAAAACTGCGGCAGCGGCCGGCGGAGGTACTTGCTGGGGTCCTGAATTTCGTAGACCGGGTTGTTGAGGTCGAATTGCAGCGGCACTACGCGCTGGCTCACGCTGCCGCCGGCCACGGTGGTCACCAGCTTCTGACGGGCCTCAAACATGGTGCTTTCCTTGTCGGTATCGAAGCGGATGTAGTCGGCCCCGACCACCACTTTGTGCCCTAACGGGCCGGTGGCGCGGTTCAGCACGAAGTAGGCCGACAGGTTTTTGGTGTACTCCTCGGCCCGGCGGTCGAAGTAGCGCAGGTTCATAATGGAGTTGCGCGGCTTGGTCGGGTCCGAGTTGTCGTAGCTGTTGAGGGTGCGGTGCTCGCTCAGCTCCTCGCGGTAGGTGAAGTCGAGGTAGGAGGCATTGAACGACAGCCAGTCGGTGAAGCGGTGGCTGAGCGAGGCGTTGAGGTAGTAGGTGCGGGTGCGCAGGTAGTCGCTGGGCTGGCTGAGCGTGAAGGAGCGCGGCACGGCAAACAGGTCGTTGCTTTTCACGGGCAGGCCGCGGTCGAGGTAGCCGTCCACCTGCGTGTACACCACCTCGGCGTTGAGGGTGGTTTTGTCGCTCACCAAAAACGTAACCGTGGGCGCCAGCATCAGCGAGCGCGTGTCGTTCACGTTGCGAAAGGTGTTGCTCTTCTCGTAGCCCGCGTTGAAGCGGTAGAGCACGTTTTTCTGCTCGTTGAGCGGGCCGGTGAGGTCCGTGGTGAGGCGGCTGGTGTTGAAGCTGCCCGTCGAAAACACCACCGCCTGCCGGCTCACGTCGAGCGGCTTCTTGGTGACCATGTTGATGGTGCCACCGGGGTTGATGTCGCCAAACAGCGCCGCGCCCGGCCCCTTCAGCATCTCCACCCGCTCCAGGTTCACGGTGAGGGGCGCCTGCACAAACGAGTTGCCGTAGCTGAAGCCCGAGCGCAGCCCGTTGATGAGCCGAAAGCCGCTCTCGTAGCCATTGCGGAAGCCGCGGATGGTGAAGTCGTCGTAGTGCGAGTACTGCGTCACGCCGGCTACGTTCTTCACCACGTCGGTGAGGCGGTAGGCCTGGCGGTCCTCCATCAGCTCCTTGGTGACGGTCGAAATCGACTGCGGCACGTCGAGCAAGTCGGTGGCCGTGCGGGTGCCCACCAGGCTGTAGTTACTCTTGTAGCTGGTTTCCTTGCGGCCCAGCACCTCCACTTCCTGCATGGCGTTGGTGCTGGCCGCGAGGGCAAAGTCGAGGGTCGCGCTGGGCTGCTCGGCCGTGAGCGTTACCTCGCGCCGCGCCTCGGCGTGGCCCAGGCTGCGGGTGAGGAGCGTGTACGACCCTAGCGGCAGCTTATCGAGCACGTATTGCCCCTTGCCGTTGGTGAGCGTGCCGTAGCGCCCGCCCTGCTCTACCACCGAAATACCTTCCAGCCCGGCCCCGTCGGGGCTAGCCACGCGCCCGGCAATACGGCCCGGCCCCTGGGCCAGGGCCGGTGCAGCGAGGAGGAACAGGCCGATGAGCCAGCCTAAGGAAGACGCAGACATTTGCAACATAAAATCAACTTAGCAAACGAAGCTCAACCATGCGCAACGGGCATAAAAAAGCATTTTTGGCAATCTATCCGTTGTGTCAGGAGCACAAAGGTAGAATCATCGACCCTTTTATGCATCAATGTTGCAAATTTATTTCATCCGAAGCTCACCTGCTGCATCTGCCCCCCCTTGTCGCAACGCAAATGTCAGAAACGCTTTCGCAACGAGGTCGAAGTGAGTATCCGGCCGCCGGGCGTAGTATTGCCGCCAGCTTTTCGGCCCCTTATGCAGTCCATTATTCCCATCTTGTTTGCGGCCGTAGTCGGCATGGGCCATGCCTTTGAGCCCGACCACCTGCTGGCCGTGAGCACGCTCGTCACGCGCCACGACCGGCTGGGGCCGGCCCTGCGCGACGGGCTTTTCTGGGGCCTGGGGCACACCACCATGCTGGTGCTGTTTGGCTCGGTCATCATTTTCAGCCGGGCTGCCTGGCTGCACTCGGGCTACTTTGAAGCGGCGGTGGGCGTCATGCTCGTCGGCCTGGGCATTGGCCGGCTGCTCGATAAGAACTCCTATCAGTCTTTCCAGAAGCCCAAGCAGCAGGCGGGCTTTGCCTACACCGTGGGGCTGGTGCACGGGCTGGCGGGCAGCGGCGCGCTGGTGCTAGCGGTACTCGGGGCCATTCCGCAGCTGGCCTGGGCGGTGGCGTACATCCTGGTTTTCGGGCTAGGGTCAGTGCTGGGAATGCTAGCCGCCGTGGGGCTGATGCACCTGCCTTTCACGCAGCGCATGCGACTGGGCAAGCGGCTGCGGGCTAGCGCCGTGGTGCTGTCGTCGGCGCTGAGCGTGGGGTATGGCGGGTGGCTGGTCTGGGCCAATGTGTAGCAGCTGCCCACCCCTACCAGCCACCCGCTGGGAAGCGAGCCCCTCCCGTTGGGCCGCCACTAGGTGCCTTTCCCGGCGCTACGCCTACATTAGCACCTGACATTGCCCTTGCCCCATGCACCTTGCCCCCAAAGACCTCGATAAACTCGTGCTGCACCAGGCCGGCGTAGTGGCCCAGAAGCGCTACGCCCGCGGCCTGCGCCTCAACTACCCTGAGGCTGCCGCCCTGCTCGCCACCCAGCTGCTAGAGTTTATCCGCGACGGCGAATCGGTGGCCGCGCTCATGGACAAGGGCAAGCAGCTGCTAGGCTTCGCCGACGTGCTGGAGGGCGTGGCCGACCTGCTGGCCGAGGTGCAGGTAGAAGGCACCTTCCCCGACGGCACCAAGCTCGTGACCGTGCACCAGCCCATTTGCCGCGAGCACGGCGCGCCCGAGCTGGCCCTCTACGGCAGCGGCCTTAGCCGCACGGCCCCGGCCGCTGCGCCGGTGCCCGCCGCAGTGCCGGGCGAATACCTGCTGGCCGACGGCGACATTATCCTGAACGAAAACCGCCCCATTATCGAGCTGGAGGTGCTAAACCGGGGCGACCGGCCGGTGCAGGTGGGCTCGCATTACCCCTTCTTCGAAACCAACGCGGGGCTGGACTTCGACCGGGCGGCGGCGTTTGGCTACCGGCTCAACATCCCGGCTGGCACGGCGGTGCGCTTCGAGCCGGGCGAGCGCAAGCGCGTGCAGCTAGTAGCCCTGGCCGGCGAGCGCCGCGTGTACGGCGGCAACGGCTGGACTGATGGCTCGCTCGATGAAGCCGGGAAGCAGCAGGCGCTGGGGAAGCTGCCGGTTTCTAAATAAGCTCCCTGTTTCTAAGATTTAGGCAATGCTACACAAAGCCTTACTAGTTATCTCCAGTTTAATTGGCTTTACTACCTGTAATAGTAAACCTAGTAATATTCAGCATGAAAATTTAACAGGTATTAGCGCTAAATACTGGGACGAAATTTATGCGACTGATATCTATGGCATTGGGTATAGCCCGATTGATAAATTAGGCAATCCTACGCATTGTAACAAATTCGAAACCTCCGGTAAAGTAACACATTATAGTTACTTAGATTCTTTATCAATAAGTGAAAGTGACTGCGGTTCTGACTTAGTTGTTAATCCTGATAGGTTCAATTTTGAATCAGATTCAACACTTCATTTTGGCGGTAGAACTTACAATGTGTACGTGCTTTCAAAGGATATTATGGTGCTAAAATTCGGCTCTAGCAAAAACAGAATTGCTACTGTTATTTACAAGGCTAGCAAACTGCAAAGCAAGAAGTTGGTGAAGTGTAATTAACCTTTCAATAGTTTCCCCGCGAAAATATGTCCCTACCCCTTTCCCGGCAGGCGTATGCCGCTATGTATGGCCCGACCGTGGGCGACCGGGTGCGCCTGGGCGATACCAACCTGCTGCTGGAGGTCGAGCGCGACTACTGCGTGTACGGTGATTGATGGCCCGCTCAATGAAGCAGGCAAGTGGCAGGTGCTCGGGAAGCTGAGGTAGGCTTTAATATTATGTATTATGAAAATCGCAGTACTTATTTCGCTGAGTGTACTATCCTTTTGCAGCTTATCAGTTCCTGTTTGTTACGGACAGCATCACGACAAAACATACAAGGCTACTTTTGATAGCAGTCTTAGGACTCATGTCCTAGTTGATAAAACAAGCCTTACTAAATATATTCTAGATACAGCACGCGTGTATATTACTGCTGTTGATAGTAGTGGCCGACAACTATGGAAAACAAACCCCAGAGAAGCGAATAGACTTGAACCCTATCGCACGTCGAAGCCCATAATATGGAGATTTTATTTCGACAAGTTTTCACAAGACGATTATATAAGCAAAAAAGAAAAAAGGAGAAAACTCAGGAACGGTACTCTTGACGAGGGCAAAGAGGTTATTTGGATAGTATACAATAATTCTCAACTTGGATTTGCAGATAAACGCACTGGCGAGTTCACCTTATTATTTCAGCTATAAAAACTAATAACATGTCTCTACCCCTTTCCCGGCAGGCATATGCCGCTATGTATGGCCCGACCGTGGGCGACCGGGTGCGCCTGGGCGATACTGACCTGCTGCTGGAGGTCGAGCGCGACTACTGCGTGTACGGCGAGGAATGCAAATTTGGCGGCGGCAAAACCCTGCGCGACGGCATGGGGCAGGCGGCCGGCATCGGGCAGGCCGACGCGCTCGACCTGCTGATTACCAACGCGCTGGTGCTCGACTACACCGGCGTGTACAAGGCCGATGTCGGCATCAAGGGCGGGCGCATCGTGGGCATTGGCAAGGCCGGCAACCCGCACATCATGCCCGGCGTGGACCCGCGCCTAGTGGTGGGTGTGACCACCGAAGTAGTGGCCGGCGAGGGGCACATCCTCACGGCGGGTGGCATCGACTGCCACATCCACTTCATTTGCCCGCAGCAGATAACCGAGGCGCTGGCCTCGGGCGTGACCACGATGGTGGGCGGCGGCACCGGTCCGGCCGCTGGCACCACGGCCACCACCTGCACGCCGGGCGCGTTTTACATCGAAATGATGCTCAAGGCTACCGATGCCTTCCCCATGAATTTCGGGTTTTTGGGCAAGGGCAACTCCTCGAAGCCCGAGGGGCTGGCCGAGCAGGTAGAGGCCGGGGCGCTGGGCTTTAAGCTGCACGAGGACTGGGGCACCACCCCGGCCACGATTGATAACTGCCTGAGCGTGGCCGAGAAGTACGACGTGCAGGTGTGCATCCACACCGATACGCTCAACGAGAGCGGCTTCGTCGAAAACTCGGTGGCGGCCTTCAAGGGGCGCACCATCCACTCGTACCACACGGAGGGCGCGGGCGGCGGGCACGCGCCCGACATCATCAAGATTTGCGGCGAGCCCAACGTCATTCCGTCGAGCACCAACCCCACGCGGCCGTTTACGGTGAACACC
>Ga0160429_1001121_pt1 | contig 15835 bp, 12 predicted proteins | sample SolpanmetagenomR_FD_108199 | JGI IMG/M metagenome (GOLD analysis project Ga0160429, IMG submission 108199) | Solar panel surface microbial communities from Lawrence Berkeley National Laboratory, California, USA - R | ecosystem: Engineered > Built environment > Solar panel > Unclassified ...
CCCGCAAGGCATCGCCGCGCTTTATTGCCGCCGCGATCTGCTGAGCTCGATGCGACCAATCGCCTGCGGCGGCGGCCAGGAGCGCGGGCTGAGTCCGGGCACGCTGCCCACCGCACTGTGCGTCGGCTTCGGCGAGGCGTGCGCGCTCGCGACGGATAGGCTCGAGGCGGATGCGCGGCGGATAGGCGGCCTGCGTGACAAGCTGATGCGGGGCCTTCTGGAGGGGTGTCCCGGCGGAGCCGTGAACGGGTCGGTTGAGCACCGGGTCCCGGGCAACTTGAACATCTCCTTCCCGCGCATCGACGCGGACGCGCTGCTCGCGCGCCTGCCGGGGCTCATCGCTTCGACCGGCTCCGCATGCAGCTCGGGAGCGATCGCGCCCTCAAGCACGCTGATCGCCATGGGCCTCTCCGCCGATCGGATTGCCGGAGCTGTCCGGTTCGGCCTAGGCCGTGGATCCACATCGGACCAGATAGTCCGCGCAATCGCGCTGGTGCTTGCCGCCGTTGACGCTCTAACAACGGAAGCTGGGCAATGATCGCGGGAGGTGGGATGTTCACGAAGGCGTCCGCACGCCCGGAGAATGCTTGGATGGCGGACGCAGGGCTGAAATTCTCGGGGCATGAGTCGTTCACGATCCGCTACGGCTGGCTGCCCAAGCTCTACGAAGCTTTGGCCGAGTGCCCGGACGTGTTCTCCTCAGACGAGCGCGCCATCCTCGCCTTCGGGCTGGGGCGCAACATGGTTAAGTCGATCAGGTTCTGGGGCGACGCGCTGGGGTTGACGGAACAGCGAGGCCGCGGCGTCGCGCTCACCACGCTGGCGGGCAGCCTGCTCGATCCGGTCCGCGGCCGCGACCCGTACCTGGAAGATACAGGGTCGCTGTGGCGCCTGCACTGGCTGCTGACCACTCGCGCGCGTCTCGGCGCGTGGGCGACTTTCTTCATGGATATGCGCGATACGGTCATCCCGCGGGCGCGCCTGGTATCAATGGTCGTGGGGCGTGCTGAGGCGTCGGGATCGCGGATCTCGCAGGGCACGGCAAGCGCCCATGTAGATATCCTGGTGCGGACCTACGACGCGGGCAGAGCGGCAGGCGTGACCGTACTGGAGGACGCCTTAGGCTGCCCGCTGCAGGAGCTCGAGCTCGTACGGGAAGAGTCGGTCATGGGAACGCCGACGCTTAGACTGTCGCGCGGACCCAAGCCGACGCTGGACGTTCCTGCCTTCGCGTTCGCGCTGCACGATTTCTGGAGCGGCGCAGCACCGGGTTCGCGATCGATCTCACTCCGCTCGCTGATGCTGTCCCGGCGCTCGCCCGGCATGGTCTTCGCGCTTGACGAGGCCAGCCTGCACGAGCGGCTGGGAGCCGTCTGCGCCACCGCAAGCGGTCTTGAGTTGCAGGATGACGGGGCTGGCGGCGTCGACCTGGTGGCAACGCGCAATTGTGCAATCGGGCGTCTAGAGGAGCTGGCATGGTGATGCCCGGGTCGATTGACCAGCACTTGGAGATCACGCGCCGTTACGTCCGCTCGACCGACCTGCGGCGCGACCTGAACGACGCCGAGGCTCTCGACGGCTACGTCATCACTGCAACGGCGCGCGAGGCCGTACTACGGGTTACCCATGGACTGCGGCCGGGATCTCGCCAGCGCGCGTTCCGGATCACGGGCCCCTACGGCATCGGCAAGTCGACGGTCGCGCTGCTCCTGGCGAAGCTTCTCCGCGGAGATGCCGACGCCACCCGCGTAACCGCCCCGATCCTCCCCGCCGGATCCGAATTGCCGCGATACGACCCGATAGTCCTGAATGGGCGCCGCGCGAGCTTCGTCGACGACCTGCTCGATGAGATTCGCGATGCCGCCACCCGGCTCGGGGCGGCCGACGTTGCCGAGCAGGCAAACCGCATCCGGGCGGGCGAAGACCGAGCCCGGCCGGCACTCGCGGCGCTGGAGGAACTGGCGGTCCGCCTTGAGGAAGCGAGCGGTCGCGGCCTGCTGCTCATCGTCGACGAGATGGGGCGATACCTGGAGTTCGCGGCGTCACACCCGCGGCTGGAGGATCCGTCCGTGTTTCAGGCGCTCGCCGAGCGCGCCGGCGGCCGCGGCCGCGCGCCGCTCGCCGTGGTGACGCTGCTGCACCATCGCTTTTCGGACTATGTCGCCGGGCTGGGCGAGTGGATCGAGGCCGAGTGGTCGCGCACTGCCGAGCGCTACGAGGAGATCTCCTTCCGCGAAAGCGCCGAGCAAACCCTCTTCCTGCTCTCGCACGCCCTGGCACCGATCAACGGCCTGCCAACGGTCGCCAAGCAAGCCCGCGCGCTGTTCGCCGCCGCAGGCGTGCGAGGCATGTTTCACACGGGTACGACCGAGCTACGCGCCATGGCGCCAAGGCTCTACCCATTGCACCCCGCCACCGTTGCGGCGCTGTCCGCCATGGCCAGGAGGTTCGGCCAGAACGAGCGCTCGGTGTTCGGCTTCCTGCAGTCTCATGAGCCGCATGGCTTCCGCGACCACGTGCAGCGCACCGCTTACGGCCCGGGAGGATGGTATCTTCTCCCTCGCATCTTCGATTATCTGGCCTCGCAGGGCGAGCTCCGCCTGCGCGCGCCGGACCGGGAGCGACGCTGGCAGCTCGCCCTGGACGCCCTGATCCAGGCCGACGGGCTCCCGCCGCTCGACACCGACGTGCTCAAGGCCGTCGCCGTGATCGCCGTCCTGTCCCCCCTGCCCAGCCTTCGGACCGACGCGGCCTCGATCGCTTGGTGCCTCGGGGTTGCGGTTGAGGATGCCGAGGCCGCGCTGGCCAGGCTTGCGGCACGGCGTATCCTCTACAGGCGTCCCCATCGTGACGACTACAGCCTTTGGTCGAGCACCAGCGTCGACCTGGATCACTGGATCGACGAAGCGCGCATCCACGTTCCTGCCGTCTCGCGGATCGACGGAATCCTATCCCGGCTGCCGTCGGCGCGGCCGATCGTGGCGCACCGCCACTATCACCGTACCGGCACTCTGCGGACCTTCTCGGTAACAATGGTGGATGGGTGCCGAGATGGCGACGGCGCGATCGTTGTGTTGCCCCTTCACCCCGACCAGGACGAGGCTTCCGTCCTGGCGGAAGCGGCCGAACGCTCTCGCAAGGCCTCGCCGCTCACAATGTACTGCGTGCAGCGGATCGAGGCTGCCGATCTAAAGTGGGCCCACGAACTCGCCATGTGGCGGTGGATCAGCGACACTTGCGAGGAGTTGCGGGTCGACGACCTGGCGCGTGGTGAGGTGGCGGCGCGACTCGCCGCCGCCGAGACGGCGCTCGGCCGGACGCTCAGCGACTTGGCCAGGCCATCGGTGGGCGAGCGTTCCACCTGGTTCGACCGTGGCTGCGAGCTGGATCTGTCCACGGCCGCCGAACTCAGTCGCCACCTCAGCGACATGCTCGACGAGACCTTCGCGGGTGGGCCGGTACTAAGGAACGAGCTGATTAACCGCGGCCGCCTGTCGACCGCGGTCGCGAGCGCGCGGATGAGGCTGCTCGAGCTGATGGTCACCAGCGCCGAAGAGCGCTACCTGAAGCTCGAGGGCGCGCCGCCCGAGCGGACGATCTACCTCGCGATGTTCGATGCATCAGGCATGCACCGCGCGGCGGCGGACGGCCGCTTCGAGTTCGCACGGCCCGACCCGGACCCGTTCAACTGGCGCCCCGCCTGGGACCATGTCGGCGAACTCATCCAGGATGCCGGGCTGGTCCGCTTCGACCACCTGGTGACGGCCCTCGGGAAGGCCCCATACGGCCTCCGCGCGGGACCGGCACTCTTGCTGATCGCGGCGTACATGCTGGCCAGCCGACGCGACATCGCGCTCATGGAGCGGGGCACGTTTCAACCCGAACTGACCGGTTCGCACTTCATGCGGCTCGCGAAGTCGCCCGGAAACTTCGCTCTCCGCCACCTGGGCAAGGCGGACGACCGACGGCAGGTTCTAGAAAGGCTCGCGGCCGAGCTGGTTGTCTTCAACGCCGGGGCAAAACCGGACGCGGCCCTGAAGCCGATCGTCGAGGGTCTTTACCTATGGTGGCGCAGGCTCCCGGAATACGCCCTCGCCACGCGGAAGGTGTCGTCATCGACGGACCGGGTGCGCGCGGCCCTAGCGAAGGGCCGCGAGCCCGTCGAACTGGTCTTCGGTGAGCTTCCGCTGGCCTGCAACGCCGTGTTGCCTACGGGGGAGATCGACGCCACGCTTCTGGTCGAGAGGCTGAACGCCGCGCTGCTGGAGCTTGCCGACGTCGGGCCGATGCTGCGGGGCCTGGCTTCCGCCGCTTTGGCCGAGGCGTTCGGGGTACGCGACCTTGCCGGCGTCCATGAGCAGGTCAGGGTGGACTATTCCCCTCATCGCCTGGCGTTGCGCGACTTCACGCTCCGACAATTCGTGGAGCGAATGCTCGCGCCCGAGGGTGAGCAACGTTGGCTCGAGGGGGTAACCGGCCTGCTTGGCGGTCGCCGCATCGACAGTTGGACGGACGAGAGCCTGGACACTTTTGCCTTCGAGGCACGCTCGGTCGCCGAGCGCTTGGCTCGGTGGCTGATGGCGATCCGCAAGGCAGTCGCGCAGAAGTCCAACCTCAGGACAGTCCATGTAGTCTCCACGTCGGGCGAAGAGCAGTCGATGGTGGTGCGCGCGGGCGAAGCGCCACGCTCGTCCGCACAGGTCGAGGCCGAGATGCGCAGACTTCTCGAAGGCCGTGCCGACGCAGGGGCGATCCTGGGTCGGCTGCTGGTCGAGCGGATGCCCGAGAAAGCGAGGGAGGAGAACGCGTGAAGCCGACCCGCCACGTGCTGAGCTTGTCCGGCGGCAAGGACTCCGCTGCGCTCGCCATCTACATGCGCGACCGCATTCCCAACATGGAGTACATCTTCTCGGACACGCGAAAGGAATTACCCGAAACTTACCAGTACCTTGAGAGCATCGAGGATTATCTGGGCAAACGTGTCCATCGTTTGAACGCCGACCTAGGCTTCGATCACTGGTATGACGTCTACGGCGGCATGATCCCATCGAACCACCGGCGGTGGTGTACGAAGATGCTCAAGCTGAAGCCGTTCGAGCAGCATGTCGGCGACGACGCCGTGCTGAACTACGTCGGGCTGCGTGCCGACGAGAACCGCTCTGGCTACATCAGCCACAAGCCGAACATCACCCCCGTATACCCCTTCCAAGAGGACGGACTGAGGCTTCCGGATATCGAACGCATCCTGCGCGACTCCGGCGTCGGCATGCCGCCTTACACCAAGTGGGGCCGATCACGGTCAGGATGCTTTTTCTGCTTCTACCAGCAGAAAATCGAATGGGTGCGGCTGAAGGAAACCTACCCAGACCTCTACGAGAAGGCGAAGGGGTACGAGAAGCCGTTCGAGGGCAGCGGCAACACGTTCACGTGGAGCGAACGCGAGAGCCTTACCGAACTGGAGCGCCCTGAGCGGATGCAGGCGATTAAGGACGAGCATGAGCGCCGGCGCATGGCGCACGAACGGCGAGGCGATCACCTCACGCTTGCGGAGGTATTTGCACGTGGCGACGACGAGCCGGAAGGCGATGCGTGCCTGATCTGCACGCTGTGACTGACCCAAGACAAGGAGTTCGACGTGGCGTTTAGGGTCTCGGCCCGCATGATCCTGGAGCTCGGAGCCGAACTGATCAGCTCCGACGCCGTGGCGCTGTACGAGTTAATCAAGAACGCGATCGACGCCGGCTCGCCCGACGTAAGGGTCTCCGTCCAAGTGGTGCTGCGGCGCTCCCTCTTCTTGGAAGCGTTGGAAGCGCTAGAGGATGAGGGCAAGGTTGGGCCAATCCGGGGGAAGCTGCTGGATAATCTGGAGCCCAACGCCCCGCCTGCCGCGCGGGCGGAGTTCCGCGCGACGCTGCTGCGGGCAGGGGACGACCCCGAGGAGTTCGATTCCGCGTTGCGTGCCGCCTACCACGACCACAACTGGATAGAGGTCCGCGATCGGGGCCACGGGATGAGCCGGCTCGACCTCGACAAGATCTTCCTGACGATCGGAACACGTTCGCGGAGGTCCGAGAAGGTTAGCGCCACCGGAGAGTTCATCGCTCCTGGCAGGACCGTGCTCGGCGACAAAGGCGTCGGTCGACTGTCCGCCATGCGTCTGGGCGACCACATGGTCGTGAGGACGACCAGGGCCGGAGAGCAATACGAGAGCCTCCTGGACATAGATTGGACCCGGTTCTCGCACGAATCCTCAGAACTAATCGGCGACGTGGAGCTGGCGCCGACCCGCGGCCCCAGGAAGCCGGACACCGCCCAGCAGGGAACGTGGATCCTGATAAGGGACCTGAAGGGCGACTGGGACACCGGGACATTCAAGCGAATGGTCGACGAGCAGTTCAAGCGCATCATCGACCCGTTCCCTGCGTCCGAGCACGAAAGGAGAAACGACGACCGACGGGATCCGAACGATGTCTTCCAACTCCGCTTCAACGGTCACCGGCACGAGATAGAAGGCATCCCCGGCTGGCTGCTCGGCCAGGCGCACGCCGTCGTTACCGCCGAGTTCGGCTACGAGGCTGACGGCTCCCCCCGGCTGTGGGGCAAAATCGACTATCGCCACCGCTCGCGGGAAAAGGACTTCGAACGGAACGAGGCGGAGCTCATGAGCCTGACGGACCCTATCGCAGACAGGCTAATCCGGACCGGACCACGGACGCTCCGCGACATGGGGCCGTTCAGGATGCAGTTTCATTGGTACAACCGCCGGATCTTGAAGGAGGTGACCGACCTCAAGATGAAAAGGGGCGACGTGCTGGCGGCCGTCAACTCATGGGCCGGGGGACTGATGGTCTTCCGAGACGGTTTCCGCATCAACCCGTACGGCGGCCTGGATGACGACTGGCTCGAGCTGGACAAGAAAGCGCTAGGGGCTCGTGGCTACAAGGTGAACCGGTCGCAGATCATCGGCTCGGTGAACCTCACGTCTCGCAACTTCCATCTTGTCGAGCAGACAAATCGGGAGGGGCTGGCTGACAACGAGTACAAGCAGGTGCTGGTCGGCATGCTGCGTCACATCCTGATCTCGGAATTCCGCAACTTCATCGAGCATGTGGACAAGGAGCGCAAGGTAGCCGACGAATCGACCGTCGACGACCTGGAGGCGCGGATTGAGGAGGCGAGCGACAAGATTGACGTGAAGCTGCTTGACCTGCGCCGCAACGCCCCCGAGCAATCCGAGGCGATCGACGAGCTCCGCAGGCTCGCCGCCACCCTGGCCCGGCTGGTCGACCGCGCTAAGGCGATGGCCCAGGAGTACGAGGACGACCGATCCAAGTTCGTCCACCTAGCCGGCATCGGGCTCATGGTGGAATTCATCCTGCACGAGATCGGGCGGGCGACGACCCGGGCGCTGTCCGTTATGGAGGATATCGACGTGGGCCGCCTCGACCGCAGCGGCTCCGCATCCATGCGGACGCTCCAGGACCAGCTCAAGACGCTAGGCAAGCGCGTCGAGACGTTGGACCCGCTCAGCACGTCGCGCCGCCAGACGAGGGAGCAGTTCGATCTGGCGGAGCTGATCCGACAGATCGTCGACGGCCGGTCCCAGCAGACGGCCCGGCACCGCATAGAGGTGACGTTGCACCTCCCCTCCCGCCCTTTGAAAGTTAAGGCGGTGAAGGGAATGCTCATCCAGATCCTGGAAAACCTGTTCGAGAACGCTGTCTACTGGCTAAAAATCGAGCAGCGCCGGCGGCGCGGCTTCGAGGCCACCATCGAAATCGCGCTCGATGCGCGCGCGCGCGAGCTGACCTTCACAGACAACGGGCCCGGGATAGACCTTCGGCGGTCGGAGCAAGTGTTCGAAGCGTTCGAGACGTCGAAGCCTCCCGGACAGGGCCGCGGGCTGGGGCTCTTCATATCGCGCGAGATGGCGCAATACCACGACTGGGAGCTGTCGCTCGATCAGGATACCCTGAACGAGAACGGGCGCACATCGACATTCGTGCTTGAGTTGGGAGACGGCAGTTGAGCACCATCCAACTGCGCCAGACATGTGACGCCAGGTCGATTCAGCGTGTCGCCATGGTGGACGACGTGTTTGACACGCCCGCGCCGGAACTGCTCAACCGCGAGGCGTTCACGGCCTTCAGGACCGAATATAACGGGAGCGCCCAGCTACGTCAGGCCGTCAAAAGGGTAGCTGGCCGGGGCCCGAACGAACTCGGCCGCTTCGAAGACGTCGAAGATGGTGACATCGGTCCTCTGTGGACGGCCCTGTATCGGACAAGGATGAACGGCCGACGGCTTAATGCGGCGCATGCCGCTACTGTCAGGGCGCTCTTCGAGGGTCACGGACACGACCTGCTCGCGATGCTCGATTTGGTCGTCGAACTCCTTTCTCTATTCAAAGTAGACCTCAAGCGTCTCGTGACGGTCCACGGGTCGGATTACGATCCGACTGAAGTGGCCAAGTCCGACATCGTCCTAATTGACTTCTTCTTGGGTCAGAACATCACGCGCGAACGGGCGTTGGAGTTATCAAGCAAGGCGGTAACCGACGTAGCGGACGCCGCACGGGTTGCTGGACGGGCACCCCCATCATTTCTGCTCGTATCCAGTCGCCCTGAAGAGATTGAGATCGATAAATTCCGTTTGCGCTCAGATCTCATGAAGAGCCGCTTCAGGTTTTTTCCGAAAGCGGCGCTGACAGCGGAGAGCATCGATGAACTTGTAAGCCTTCACGATTTGGTCGACGCTGCCAATCGGGCCAGCGTCGTCGAAAGTTTGCTTGACGACTGGCGGGTTGGGGCCCGCAAGGCGGTGGACGTTGTCTACAATCGGATGCTCGAACTGGACGTGTCCGACCTCGTCTACCTGGACTGCTTTCGCCTTACCCACGAGGGAGTGACGGTCGCCAATTACCTGCGCTGGTTCCTGACAGCCTCGCTTCACGCTCGCGTTACCGGGGAGCTCGACAAAAGCGTTTGGCGCCGGGCCGAAAAACTGAGGCTATTCGAGGTCCTCGGCGAGACAGGCCAGTTAGATCCATCTACCCTGGTCAAGACCTTTGACGGCCCAAGCGACGCCATTGCTCATGCTTACGGCGATATTCTGTTCGATACGTCGCGTGCCGCGGGCGACGAGGCTTTCCCGTCGCCGATCGACTCCGCCGACCTCGTGGAGGGCGACCTCTTCGTCAAGCCCAAAGGACGAGATCGCCGGGGCTATGATGGCGCTGAGGTCAGGCTCGTAATGACCCCGAGCTGCGACTTGCTTCCCCGCGGCGCAGGACTGCCGCCCGCCGCCGGAACGGTGCTGCTCGTCCCCGGCACGATGCGTCTCATGGATGATCATGACATGGACGCCGACGTGACCAAATCAGAGATCGATTTTGTGCGCGTCCGAGAGCGCGGTGTCTGGCGCACATTCCATTTGGCGTGGACGTACAAGAATCCGGCCGCCATCGATTGGCAAACGATGTCGACGGTCGGCGTCGGGCGCGGTTTCAAGCGTCTGGGACGGCTGCGCGAACTATATTTCCATAAGGTTCGTGATCTTTTCGCCAACCAGTTCACGAGGATCGGCACGGAGGTCCCGCCATTATTCCCACGCGCCCGTGCTGGCAGGGTGCTTATCTCCGTCTCGAATGGCGGTCGAACGACATTTGAACCGGTATTGGAGTTCACCGCTTCAGAGGGCTTGGTCTGGGAGATGGGTCCGATAGAGCTCCGGAAGGCCGACGGCAGGCCTGATCGAGCACACCTCTATCAGGGATCCCGCAAGCTGGCCAAGCGGATGACCGCCGCGCTCGATGCCGTCCCGGGCGATCAACAGGCTTTGCGGACTGCAGCGCAGCGCTGCCGTAGCCTACTCAATGACATGGACCTCTATATGGATCTGATGCGACCGATGAAATACGGTCCGCGTGGCGAGGGTGGCTGCCTCGACTTTAAGAAGGCACTCCTTCGCGTCAACGAGAAACCCACTAAGTCAGACGCGAAGATCGTGGTGGTGACCTATCAGGATCCGAAGGAGCTGGCGCCTTGAGCCAGCGCACATCCGATTGAGCATCCAAATGTTGGAGGGTAGATGCCTATGGCAGTCATCCCGCAAGGCCGCGCCAAGCTCGCCGCCTACCTCGCGGCGCTGCTCGGCATGGACGCCGGAACATCACTAACGTCGCGCATGCGCGGCCTCGCGGCCGAGGTGCACGAGCGCTGGCAAGGCCTCGACCGGCGCATCGCCGAGCTAGAGCTATCACCCATCACGTTGGATCGTTTACATAGTAGCCTGCGGCGGCGATGCATTTTCGGCATTCATGCAGGGTCACTCGGTCGAAGGTGGATTGGATCGCCGCCCTCAGTTCCGGGGGCGTGCGGGCCACCGTTAGCGTAGGTTGGCCTACAGCTTCGCAAACATCCGCCACTTTGTGGGCGCCTAGGTTGTGCATGATCACCGTGTCGCCCGGTGCCAGCGTCGGCACCAGGATCTCGGTGAAATGGGCTTGGAAGCGCTGCCGACGCCGCCGTCCCCTTTATGAGGACAAGGACGCGCGGATCTTCATCTTGGCCAACGGGCAATCGGAGGGCCGGATACGTTTATGCAGACTGCTTAGACCAGCGGATCCAGAGCCACTTGCGGACGGGGCGGGCCATACGTTTGGCCGGGACGGAGACACTGTCCAGGCTCGCTCGACGTCAGGCGCTCTCATCGGCCGCTCGCGTTGCCGTCGCCAACCACATTGAGGCACGCCTCCGTCATCCATTGGCAACTTATATATCTCTGCTTAGCTTTGATGCCGCAAACACTCTTCGATGAATAGGGTGTGCATGCTATCTTGGGTGGCCACCGATCATCAAGCTACACTGCCAGGGTCCCAGGACACACCCCTTGAGTTCACTACCGTAGGCAACGCAGAATAGTCCGAGCGCTCAATGGTCGAAAAATCTCGCAGTTTCAAAAAGATAAATCAATCCGCATTATATAAGTTCAATCAAAATTATTTCCGTAGATTAAATGACATATACATAGATACAAGTGCTGTCGTTGAATATCTTAACTTAGCGGCAAATTCAAAAGACCAGACCCTGCTCAAACGTGTGCCTGGAAATATTCAGGTCCCATCGGATGGGGGACAGGCTTCGGTACGCCGGACTCCCAAACAAATAACCGAGATATTCCGGATTGCCGCCGAGACAGGCCAATGGGAAAAGTCTCTTACCTTTGCAATCTCTCTGACAGAGGATCTAGTCGCGAGCTACATAAAGCTTATTCTTCGTGCTAAGCCCCTATTGATCATGACCTCCTTAAAAGGCAACGATGCCAGTGTCAACGTTTCCCTTGCTGAAATTATCAAGTCCGGCACTGAAAAAGTCGTGGAAGATCGCGTACAACAGCGTGTTACGGGAGCAATATACGCCTCCCCTGAGGAGTATGGTAAGTATCTAGGTGCGTTGCTTCAGTTCGAGTTTCCCATGCCGGCCCTCGGTCCTTATGTTGAGACTAAAGCTAGGCGTGATCTGATCATTCACGCGGGCGGATTTGTAAATAATATCTACTTGGAAAAAGCCAAAGGATATACTCAAAGAGCCAAGACGGGAGACAAAATCTCAGTCGACCGTATCTATTTTGAAGAAAGCGTGCGAGTCATGAAAAGACTCGCCAACGCCATCTATAAGCAAGCCGTTAAACAGTACGGGGACGATGTCGAAATTCACAATATCATAGAGACGAAAGGTATTTAGAATTCGAATAATGTAATATTATAAGTTTTAGCAAGGCAATCTATTTTGAGACTACGCTCTGTTTTGCAGCGTTGCGAGCTTGCGCGCGGCACCCCGCTGCGCTCGCAACCGCTCGCCGTAGCGGGCTGGCATCGCCGGCGTCTTCCACGAGCCAGCCTGCATCACCTCAAGCAGCTCGAACCCCGCCGCGAACATGTCCTGCGTAGCCCCGACCCGGGTCGAATGCCCGGAGGGCAGGCGCGCCAGCTTCAGCCCGGCGGCCGTGGCGAGATCGCGGAACACCCGCGCCACCTCCCCTCCCCCGAGCGCGACCGTGCCCACCTGCCCGCCCTTGGTCAGCGGCCGGAACAGCGGCCCGCTCTCGAGGTGCGCGGCCGAGAGCCAAGCCTCGATGTGCGCCATGGTGTCGGGGGCGAGGTACTTGATTGCCCCCTCCCCTTCCTGGTCGGCTTTTGAGCGCCGCACCAGCACGGTGCCGGAGCCGTCGGCGCCCCTGTGCAGATCCCCTATATATAAAGAGACGAGTTCGGAGCGGCGCAGCAGCGTGTCGTAGGCGACCGCGACCAGCGCCGCGTTGCGTAGAGCGATCAGCGGGACTTCGCGTTTCGCCTCAGTGACGCGCCGGTGCAGTCGGCCCGGCGTCTTCACCTCCAGCATGCGCTCGATGCTGCCCCGATTGAGCGGCTCGGCCTGCTTCTGGCGCCGGCCCTTAGTCCGATTCATCCGCTTTACCGCCAGCCGGACGATCTCGTCGGCGCAGGGGTTTGGCAGACCTGCCGCGCGGTGTAACGCGGCGATCGAGGAACGGTAGCGCTCGACCGTAGCGCGCGCCTTGGTCTCTCCCTTAGCGTCGATGAAGGCGGCGACCGTGTCGGGCGTCGCCGGTAGCATCGCCCTCCCCGCCTCGCGGCACCAAGCGGCGAAGATGCGGCTGTCCGCCGCGAGCGCGCGGACCGTATTGTCGGCGAACGCACCGCGCGCTGCGCGGGCGTGCTGCTCCAGTCGCTCGATCAGCAGGTCCAGGCCGGGCGGCAGCGCGTCGGCGAACGGGACGGGCGGAGCGAACGCGTCGCGGGTCGGTTCGGAGGCGGGATCAGCGGCGTCAAGCTCCATGGCTGGAGCTTAGCCTTTCAAATCCTAACGATCCACAAATTTTCCACGATAGTTGGTATTATCGAAGGCAATTTGCCTCGGCGAAAGGGCAACCCGATTTGGATCGCATGTCCGAGGCCAAGCCTGTGTTCGTGCCCTATAGACTGCTTGCGGAGCAAGGGGCTATTTCTCCCAAACTCGTGCTTTGGCGGAGAGAGATATGGTAAAGCCCCAACAGCGATTGGTTCAAGTAGCCAAGAATGGGCGCATGAACCTGCCTGAACCGCGCCGGGTTTCTCGGAGGCCATTTGGTTTGTGTCAGGCGGCCAAGGCTTGCCCTCCAGCCTGAGTGAAGTAGCGCGCTTCAGCCTCGGCGGGAGGCACGTTGCCGATCGGTTCGAGAAGCCGGCGGGTGTTGAACCAATCGACCCATTCAAGGGTGGCGAACTCGACCGCCTCGAAGGACCGCTACGGCCCACGGCGATGGATCACCTCGGTCTTGAACAGGCCGTTGATCGTCTCGGCGAGGGCGTTGTCGTAAGAGTCGCCGACGCTGCCGACCGAGGGCTCGACACCGGCCTCCGCCAAGCGCTCCGTGTAGCGCAGGGCGAGGTATTGCTCAGGTTCAACTGGTCGTCGCAACACCAGCATGACCAGATCGTAGGACCGCGTCGAGAGCCTCGGCGGGCGTTTTCCATCCAAGCGTCTTGCGCGGTCTGCCGTTGAGCGCCGCAGCAACTGCCGCGAGATCGGCCGGGTTGTGGGCGCCGAGGTCGGTCCCCTTGGGGAAGTACTGACGCAGTAGACCGTTGGTGTTCTCGTTCGTACCCCGCTGCCAGGGCGAGCGCGGATCGCAGAAGTAGACCTGCAATCCCGTGTCGATCCGTAGTCGTGCGTGCTCGGCCATCTCCGGACCCTGGTCCCAGGTCAACGAGCGCCGCAGTTGGTCCGGCACACGCGTGATCGTGCGGGCGATCGCGTCGCGCACCGCCTCGGCACCGTGCCCCGCCAGCGCCGGCCCATTCTTCTCACGCGGCGCTACACCGTGTCCTTCCATCGATGGAAGATAAAGCAGCATCGTAAATCGCGTCGTGCGCTCGACCAGCGTACCGATCGCCGAACTGCGCAGCCCGAGAATCAGATCGCCTTCCCAGTGTCCCGGCACGGCGCGATCCTGCGCCTCGGACGGCCGCTCGCTGATCAAGACCTCGGGGGTGACGAACGATTTGCCCCGTCGGCAACTCCGTACCCGCGGCACCCGCAAAGCTCGGCCCGTGCGCAGGCATGCGGTCAGTTCGCGCTTCAACGCACCTCGGCCCTGGACGCAGAGAGCTTGGTAGATCGCCTCATGGCTGATGCGCATCGTCGTGTCGTCTGGAAAGTCGAGCCGCAGGCGCTCGGCAATCTGCTGCGGGCTCCAAGCCATAGCCCAGCGCTGGTGCTGACGTCGCCCGTGCCGCCGCCCTTTCCAGGGTACGGAGGGACCCGGCAGGACGGCTCCGCCAGGAGCGACGACGGCGCCGGCAAGCCGATCCTGGACATATGTCCGCAGAGTTGCGTTCGCGGCCAGCTTCGACGGCTTCGGCCGACGGGCCGAGCGCTCGGCATGCCACTGCGCGGTCGAGGCGCGGTAGTCCAGATTGCCGTTGCGCGTCGCTGCATTCCGTCGCAACTCCCGCGAGATGGTCGAGGCCGCTCGCCCCAGGCGACGCGCCACGTCTCGAACCCCGTGGCCTTGCGCCCGCAGCAGCGCGATCTCCTCACGCTCGGCAAACGAGAGGTAGCGTTCCGAGGACGGGGGCGACGAGGGCCTGAGATGCGAGGGCGCCATCCCGCCTGCCTCCCGAAACCAGCGGGTACCGACCGGTTGAGAAATCCCGCATCCCATCGCAGCGTCCTCGCTCGACAGACCTGACGCGATCATCGCCCAGAACCGGCGCCGATGGTCCTGCTGCGCTACGGGTGGTCGCCCGGGCGACTTCAGCTTACCCCGCAGAGCTCGATCCGAACGCCGCCGACCCGCCATCGTAACTGCCCTCCGAAAGCTGTTGCGACGACCACATGAATCTACCTTGTGAGCCCCTGTCGCTATGATGCACGGGCCCACCGCCCTGGAGGGGTCGGCGCTCGTGCAGGGCCTGCTCCAAGGCATCGAGCACGAAGCCGGCATGGGCGGTCCGCGACGCCCGCCACCCGACGATGCGCCGGGCGAAGGCGTCGATCACGAAGGCCACGTAGACAAAGCCGACCCAGGTCGCGACATAGGTGAAGTCGCTGACCCATAACGTGTTTGGCCGTGGTGCCTTGAACTGGCGGTTCACCCGGTCGAGCGGACAGGGGGCCGCCGGATCGGGGATGGTGGTGCGGACCTTCCTACCCCGCACGATGCCCTGCAGCCCCATGACCCGCATCAGCCGAGCCACCGTGCAACGAGCCGCCGCAATCCCTTCCAGACCGAGTTGCCGCCAGACCTTCCGCACCCCGTAGACGTGGAAGTTCTCCTCGAACACGCGCCGAATCTCGACCATCAGCGCCGCGTCCGAGCGAGCCCGAGCCGGCAGCTTGCCGGGATCGGCCCGCCGCGCGGCATGGGTGTAGTACGTCGACGGGGCGATCGGCAGAACCTTGCAGATCGGCTCGACCCCGTAGGCCTTCCGGTGATCGTCGATGAAGGCGATCATGTCCGCGACCGGCGGTCGAGCTCCGCCAAGGCAAAATACGCGCTGGCCTTCCTGAGAATCTCGTTGGCCTGCCGCAGTTCGCGGTTCTCCCGCTCCAGCGCCTTGATCCGCTCGCGCTCGTCCGTTGTCGGGCCGGCCCGCCGACCTCCGTCCCGCTCAGCTTGGCGCACCCAGTTGCGCAGCGTCTCGCCTGAGCAGCCGATCTTGGACGCGATCGAGCGGATCGCCGCATATTGCGAGCCGTGCTCGCCCTGATGATCAAGCACCATCCGCACCGCGCGCTCGCGGACTTCAGGCGAAAAGGGTGTGCTGCGCTTC
>Ga0160429_1001122_pt1 | contig 15833 bp, 7 predicted proteins | sample SolpanmetagenomR_FD_108199 | JGI IMG/M metagenome (GOLD analysis project Ga0160429, IMG submission 108199) | Solar panel surface microbial communities from Lawrence Berkeley National Laboratory, California, USA - R | ecosystem: Engineered > Built environment > Solar panel > Unclassified ...
GCACGCCATAAAAAACTATTTCAAGGGCGAGAAGCCCAGGCCGGAACCTCGACGGAATTCTTCATCTACCACTAGTACTACTAGTGTGGTGAGGAGGAATAGTAAGAGAGTATCAGTACTAGATAATGGACAAGGGCGATTATCTGGTGTTCCATCGACGATTCAAGAAGGAGGATCTCCAACACTTGAATATACAACATATGAGTCCATGGGAGAGCCAACTCCACTGGCACTTGATGCTGGTGGTGGCGGCGATGACAAGGGCGTCTCACGATTCTCACGATTTTCATTCTACAGTAATATGGGTATGGACATGACAGCGGAAGAAATAGAAAAAGCACGGCATAACTTTCGAAAGTCAATGTCTGGTAATTTACGTAAAAGTATATTTGTCGAAAGGACGGAAAAGGCAGAGGGGGGTATGGATATGTCTGATATACCAGAGTCTATAATGGAGGAAAATATGATGGATGAAGATGATGAAGAGTACGAGAGCACAAATATATTGGAAGAATTGAAACATGAGATTATGGTCAATTACTTGTTTCAACAGCAATGCGCAAAATTATGGATCGCTGATGGAACAGGAGATGTTGAGGGAGTCATGTTACGAAAGTCAAGGGGGAATTACTTGGCTTGTCCGCCTGCACTCGCTGATTCGGTATTTGCCGATTCTTGTGTGGAAATTAACGTACAAGTGAGTTGCAATAAATAAAAGTATAATGTATGTGAATATGGGATCTAACATATTGACAGTGCGCCATGACCGTCAATTCTCGTGTCATAAAAACATTCTTAGCTTGGTCTCCAGATGCTATCGATGTTCCTCTAACAAATGGTCTTCGAGTGCAAGTGCTGCCAACCATGGAAGATTTACCTTCTGCTAGAAAACATCAATTCGCCGCCTTTATAGCTGACGAAGCCTTACTTGTGGTGTGGGACGATGATGTACATAATTTGATCAAAAGAGCTCAATTTATCGAAGATGAGCTAATGGAACTAGTTTGGTCGGCAGGTGACAATGAAGAAATCAAAGAAGGCGAAGATCAAATCAGAAGAGGTCCTGGTGTGGTTGATGTCGAATATGATCCAGTGACTGGTGAAGAACTACCAGAGAAGCGACCTACCCACCTCCAGAATACTGTACTGGTTGCCCTGGCGTTGGTCATTATTTGCGCACTTTTAGGGGCTGGTTTCCGTCAAGTCACTATTGAAATGGCGGTTGATAAGAACTGGCTCAGATTATTATTCTTGATCATGACTCCTGTTCAAATCTTCTTTACTCTTGTAAGTCACATAGTTATTAACGATTTCCTCCCACTGCTTTACTAATTTGATGTGCAATAGTTTTTTGCTCAAGTTATAGTGGGTTGTACAGCACAGATCATCGGACCGATAAAACAGGTTACATCCAACTCTCGCTTCTATTCTGCTCTTCTACCTCGACGAATAACGGGTAGGGCTCTTCCTCATGTAACAATCCAGTGTCCTGTATATAAAGAGGGTCTGGATACTGTGATTGCTCCGACTGTGAAATCAATCAAAGCTGCTATATCGACTTATGAACTTCAAGGTGGATCAGCAAACATGTTTTTCAACGATGATGGCTTACAAATCATCTCCGAAGACGAACGTAACGAACGTATAGATTTTTATACGGATAATAATATAGGTTGGACTGCTCGACCGAAACACGGCTCAGAAAACTTTGTTCGCAAGGGAAAGTTCAAAAAGGCTTCCAATATGAATTTTGGGATGATGATCTCTTGTAATGTAGAAGATAAACTTATCGGATTAGATCGACATCCAGCTTGGGATCAGACTGATGAAGCAGAAGCTTACGGTCGATGTTTACAAGAAGCCCTCGACGAGCATGGACGAGCCTGGGCTGACGGTAACATTCGGATCGGCGACTATATTATCTTGATTGATAGCGACACGAGAGTGCCAGAAGATTGTATTTTGGATGCCGTGTCGGAAATGGACCATAGTCCAGAAGTGGGCATTATGCAATTCTCTTCTGGAGTTATGCAAGTCACATGGACCTTTTTCGAGAACGGAATCACATACTTTACAAACCTAATCTATTCTGCTATTCGATATACCGTGTCTAACGGAGATGTAGCCCCTTTTGTAGGTCATAACGCTATTCTTCGATGGCAAGCTATTCAACAAGTTTCATATCGTGACGAGGACTGTTACGATAAGTTCTGGTCTGAATCTCACGTGTCTGAAGATTTCGACATGTCTCTTCGTTTACAAGTCAATGGTTATATCATTAGACTAGCAGCCTGGGCTGGAGATGGGTTCAAGGAGGGAGTCTCTCTTACCGTTTACGACGAATTGGCAAGATGGGAGAAATATGCTTATGGATGTAACGAGTTATTATTCAACCCTATCCGATTTTGGCTCATAAAAGGGCCCTTTACACATTTATTCAATACGTTTTTATTCAGCAACATTCGGTTTACCAGCAAGATTACCATCATCTCCTATATCGGTACATATTACGCCATAGGAGCTGCCTGGATTTTGACCTTGGCGAATTACTTTGCAATCGGTTGGTTCAACGGATATTTGGACAAATATTATCTTAACTCATGGAACGTCTGGTTCGGACTCGTGGTCGTTTTTGTCGGTTTAGGAAACGTCAGTTTAGCAGTCATGAGGTATAGAATTGGCGAGGCTAAACTCATTGCCTCACTCTGGGAAAACATCAAATGGGTACCGATGTTTGTCTGTTTTCTAGGAGGTTTATCACTACACGTTTCACAAGCTTTATTGGCACATATGTTTGAGATTGACATGACGTGGGGTGCGACGGGAAAAGAGGCTAGTTTCTCGAATTTCTTTTCCGAATTGCCCATCTTGGTCAAGAGCTTCAAATATACGATTTGTTTCTCGTTGTTGTGTATAGTCGGCATGATTATACTAGCGACGGGAGCTTTTATTCCTTGGGACTGGCATATCACTTCCTTTTTGGCTTGGTGGCCAATGGCTAGTTGTTGGGGAAGTCATTTGTTGTTGCCAATTGCACTTAATCCCGCGCTCATGACTTTTTCTTTTTAGATTTTGCATTATTCTTTTTCTATATATTTCTTGGCCTCATAAGCGATGTTTTACTTCTTTCTTCACTTGATCCATACTAGCATGTTTCATGTATCTATATTGCATGTATCTATATTTCAGATTCTTGTATAGTATACATATATATTACCATTATATCTTTTTATACCATGAATGGTTATCAATTTCGGTTCAAGATGAAAACAATTAATAATCGCTTAGTCATCCAAACATGTGAAAGTTGATGTTCAACATTCAATTTATGAAATCAATTCATCCTCATCTACAAATAATGCAAACACGATCACAAAAGCGCAAATTAGACACGGACAACAGCCAACAAAATGACGAAACAGACCTCGTCGACGAAGAATCAGACATCAATAATGAATCCAAGCCTCCCCGACAAAAAGCCGTAAAAGTCACATCCACCGTGCCGGCAAAAGAATTCACAATCCCCTTTTCCGACAAGAAAGCCATCCAATGCATCCGCTACGATCACGCACGTACCTCTGACGCCCAAGCGGCGTTTATATTCACGCACGGCGCTCGTGGAAGCATCAACAGTCCGGGCATGACGACTTTTGCGCACGGATTCGCGACGATATCTCCGATCGTGCTCTTCGAAGGAACGTCTAACCTCGCGCACCGGGTCAAGTATTTCAAGACCGTCACTTCACACGAAAGCGTCCCGTCGTCGACGATTGGTGGGCGATCGATGGGTGGACGAGCGGCGGTCGTGACGGCGAATGAAGACACCGAAGAACAAATCGACGCGCTGGTGTTGGTCAGTTATCCGCTTGTGGGAGCGAATGGGAAGACGAGAGAGGATATATTGCTTGATATCAAACCGGGGACGGACGTTTTGTTCATTTCTGGAAAAAAGGACTCGATGTGTGATGTGAATGGATTGAATGACGTGAGGGAAAAGATGATGGCGAAATCGTGGTTGGTGCAGGTAGAAGAGGCGGATCATGGGCTGAGTGTCTCGATGAAAAAAGGGACGGAAAGGATAGGGGAGATGGTGGGGAGTATAGCTGCGAAGTGGATACAGAAGAGGGATGAGAAAGCTACGGAGATGACAGTGAGATGGAACGGAGATATCTCGGACGTAGATGCGTCGGAATGGACGGAAAGGTGAGTGGTTGTAATCAAAGATGATGATAGAATCGTTTGTTGGTGTGAATCGTCGATGGCGGATTCATCTAAATGATTTGAAAAATGTAGAGGTTCCTTGCTTGGTAAGTTTTACTGTAAGTTAATTAATGCATGAAATGATCCGGTATGATTATAGTCTTTGCTATCTAGTGCTATCTTGTATGTAGCTAGCAAAGTCGCCTCACGCTAATGAAAAATGATAAGCAATTATGTCATTGCAGTAAAATATCACATGTTGTTCCATGATTGTGCATGGAGATGTCATCATATTTGTTCAAAATGTCTCCTCAGTTAATTATGGTGGATCGTCAGACATGCTAGTATAGAACTGCAACGACGAAGGAAGCTTTAAATCACAGGAAATCATATTAGTCCATTGCATATCTCAGCGGGCTACTTTGACGTAACATGAATTTATGTGGCAACATGTGGCAAAATATGTGGCGTAGCAATGTCAATTCTTCTTTCTCACACATCAATAACCTCCTCTTTGACGAATGAAATCCAACCAACAAGTTTTATAAAAACTATACAAAGATGAAACGATAGATTATTGATAGTCAAAGACAAATATTAGGCTTGACACATGTCCGAGGTCAAGCACAGACCAAGGAGAACTAACAGATCTACAGTACGACAACAATAGTCAAGATGTTATTGTTACTATCTTTAAAGTCATCATTTCTTTACAAAGACACCCCTTGCAAATTTTTACTCACCGCTTCTTGTTTGATGGTTGACGTGACACCTCCCGGACGCATGTGGAATTTTTTCCCTAGTCAGCAAATTTTTTCTTTCATCGTGACCCGTTTTATTATTATTAAAGAAAATATAACATGGATTAGAATTGCTGAACACAGTCGTCACTCTTATCGGATATGCTGCTTGTAGGGGAATATAAACAGTCAAAGCTCTAATGCCTTTCCGTCATGCGTATGGGTCATGGCTTCGTGACAAAAAGAAACCACGTTACTGTACCACATTACTGGGTAAACATTGACTTTTTTTGACCAATAATACTGTCGTGCTTGTATGAGTCAATCAAAAGCTGTTGAAGAATGACAAGAATTTCTCGTGAGGCGCAATTTTATTTCATTAGTGAGTCGTTTCAAGGCATTTTTTTTAAACTATTGTGGCTGAAAGGAAAATGGCCAATGCTTTAGCCGCATGATCATGCTGATGTTCCCACAATTGGCAAAGGTGGAGACGACTTTACTTGCGGCTCCTTTTTAGTTTCCTTCCATGGAGCTTGTTTCGCCTGGGAAATGGCTCTTTGCCTTAAAAAAAAAATTCAATATCGAGTCATTGCAGTGTCACATCACGTGTAACATCTCGGCAATTGGAATCTTCCTGATACCGATCGATTGTGGTCCTGTATGCGGTCACGGATATGATACATGTAATTGCTCCACAGTACTCCACTCTTGGCACGGTCATTATCGGGAGCGATAAGATCATCATGATCAATTGCTTCATCAACATTCAACAGAAGATCTAGAAAGAAAATTCTTCATCGAAAAAAATCCATTTTTAGTAACGGAGAAAAGATGGGCCGTGCACACTCAATTGGAATACAGTAGTTCGTGGCTTGTACGGCCATGAACACGGAAGAACTATGCCTAACTGAGAGTTTGTAATCCTTCCCAAAGGTCCACCACACTCCTTTTGCTGCTGGAAACAGCTATCCATTCTTTTATGAATATAAACAAGACTGGTAAATAAAAAAAAAATTCTTGCAGATTTCACCAATTGAAGTCTTCAAATATGAGTATAGCTTTATGATATTTACGTTCGTACCTTATTTCAGCATTACAAGGAAAAACTCTATGAACCACTTCTACCGAACCGATTAACCAAATTTGCTTGTGATTATTGACGCACATTTTTCAAGTCCGCAGTGACGTTTGTCCGTTTTTGACTCCACTAAGCGATAACTCCGTCTCGGTTACTCAAAGTGAAATTTCAACAAAGATATCTATTTTTATGTCACAAAAAGTTGTGAGATAATTTTACTGCATTAAATCCGCCCATGATTCCGTAATCGGAGGAGGACCGTGATGCCTTTTTTCTGCATAAATTACTGTCTGTGACTGCCAACCCTTTTTTTTTTATTTATCAGTCATTCCTTGACCCTCTTTTCCTATCCCTGTTATGTTGTCCAGGATAAGAGTCTGGAAACCCTTGCACAAAACCGATCTTGTGAAACCATAAGGGTCATCCACTCGTCATCAGCCGCGTCTTCTTACAGTTCAACCTTTGTCCATCTTTTCTTGTGTCATATGAAAAAGACCTGTCCATCTCTTGGCCATTTCCACCCCATTCCTTGGCTCGGTACTACCATTCCAATCTTTTTTCTTTATTATTAAATAAACTCATCGATCCATTCTTTTTGAGATCGACACGAGTCGTTTTTATATCAATTGCGGTTGCGGCTCATTTATATATTACCCTACACACTCTCGACAGTTTTTGTTTTGATTCTACAGTATTCACACAATTGCCATTTTGTGGCCATCTATCATATCAATTGCAATGATGGATTGTTTTCCTGACTTTTGTCTAAGCTGTGACAGTCAAATTAGTCACGGCTTATACTGTTCAGAAGCATGTCGACTTGTGGATTTAAGTAAAGGCAGTGTGACCGGTATTACACCCGTTCAACAAAACTATTTCTCTTTGAGTGAAGAGACAATTCCAATGGCATGTCACACACCTTCAACGATCGAATCATCTACTCCTCCTTCTCGTTTCTCAACTTCACTTCCGTCTTCATACACTCGACCTAATATAATATCATCTTATTTCGAATCAATGTCCATGGCAAACTTGACAACCACCATCTCCTCACCCGTCTCGTCAAGTTTCATGTCACTTTCCCCATCATCATCTGGTGCATCATTGTCATCTCATCGAAATTATATCAGATCTGGTACGGAAGCATTATCTGATTCCGATACGAGAGAATTGATGAATTATTTCAATGCTTTTGATACTACAAGAAAAGCTAGAACAAAAACAATGACAGCAAATAAATCCATTAGAATGACAATTGGAGAGACTCCTCGAAACATCAGCGACGACCGATAATGTCCGTTCATACTATAACTTCAATCTCCTCTCATCCTCGACCAACAACAACATCATCATCATCTTCATCATCATCAATTCATCATTATCATCATCAATTCACAGAATTAATGTTGTTACGTCATTACCAAAAAATAATGAATACAAAAAAAAAGTCAAAACACCAGCCTCATCACCATCACATACTTTTTTATTATTACGACCGAATATGACGACATGAAATAGGCGCAAAAGCAACACATGGAGCAAGCAAGAGATTATCTGGCATTTTTTTTACATGTAAAAAGTAACAAGCAAAAAAGCATAGCAAATTTCGGAGGTTTTTCGTAGCATTCGTCATGGAACATACGATATATGATAGCTTACGTCCGCAAAGGAATAAATCCAAGCAAAAATGTTTTTCCAAAAAATATAAATAAATCAAAGAGTCAAAAGAAGGTTTTTACCATCATCATCATCATCATCAGCCAAGACTGAAGGAATCTTGGTAGGATTTATTATGATGTATAAGAACAGATCTAGATAGTTGTCATATATTAAAATCCCAACTTACTGATCATCGATGCTATGTTGTGATTTTTCGAATTCGTTCTGCTCATCAGCTGCTGCGAATGACTGTAATGGTGATGTGTGACGAGTGTAGGTATGACGTAGTAATGGTTCGTTCCTGTGCGTTTGTAATGCTCAGAACTATCCATGATAATAATAATAGACTTTTCACGCGTGGCGCCGCATTATCATACGAGGTCATCAAGAACTTGATCTCCACAGTGGGACAAACTCCGAGGCCATCCTGTCCTATCGACAAGGTATGAGACACGGCACATTCTTGCGAAAAACATTTATGCAAGGACCATTCCACGACATGCCTTTGCGAGCGCAGTTTAAAAAGTAATTTCCAATTCCTACAATCAAACCCGGTTAACTCCATGCGTCATTGAATAGTTGCGATACAGAATCGACGTGTAAATAATATATAGAGTCATAGACATTATATTTGTTGATATAGTGAAAGATGCGCATCTGAATTAAATCGTCGCGAATCTGACGAGAGCAGCTAGGATCGAAGATCTGACTCGATTTGACACGATCTGATCAGATCTGATCTACTCTACTCATCTCTGGAATCGTAGGATTTGTTCATCGTGACGACATCCATGTCGAAAACTAGTGCGTGAAACGGACAGCGTCGGATGTAATGGGAGGAATTTTACCCCTACCGTACTGTAGGTTATTTGAAACACAAACTCCGCGGACATCCGATCCGTCGGTGAGATTCTGACAAAAAGGAAATTTTAGAAAAGGAAAAGGAAAAGTCAAATGCATACGTTTCCGCAGTGGTCCGCTCTGCCAAGGTGAGTGGGAATTGACAAGTCAGAGAACGGGATACGCGATTGGATATCAGAGCGACGGTAATGAATAAAAGATCGATTTATGATAAAGAGGTCAAAGATCAGATCTTTGAGATAAGAGGTCAGGTATGGAGATATACGATATACTAATCCATAGGGTGGGGGTAGATAGATACATGTGCTGATTGCAAATCTATCTCTGTTTTAAATGGCATCGGGAGTGCTTCGTGGGTGAGATATATTGAAATAATACAGAGAGACGTCGTGTTTGAATCGTAACAGTGGTTTGTAGATTGTCAAAGAGGCTTATAAAGCATAGAAAAACTATATGAATGTAAAGATCAAGGACTGTATGAATATAATATAGATGTAGATGTGTAGGTGAAATCAAGTGCGACCAACGCAGTGTAGGCAATACACCCCACAGCTATCCGAGCCTGTCAATCTCCACGATGGTACAATCAGTAACAGAGCTGGTGACTTTTCATAGATGTTGTGTATTGTGCTTTTGCCGCTCTCATCTGCCCATATTATTGATAATTAGCATGTATACAAAAGGAATTTTGAGGTATTTTTCCATCTTTTGTCGTCAATGGTGCAAGTTGAATCCGAAAATAGGAGCTTGTTAGAACATTCAACTGTTTATCAAGGGATGTATACGATGCTGTTTTGGTTCGAGAGGCTGTCTCTACGATTTGTAGTAGTAAGCCATCGATACAGCTTTTTACTTTGAACTTGATTAAGAACAATAAGCCACTTTGACGTGTATAATAAAGTAACCACGTATCTGCTTGCCAGATGTAGCCAAGAGGGATTATATGCTGTAATTACACATGACAAATGTTTGACCAAAATACTCAAATGAAGAACTTGATGATACTGTGTAGCATGTTACAATATATAGTAATTGAACATTCACCCTTCATCGCTCAACAAAGCATATGGTTTTCTTATGGAATAGTATACGCCAGAACAGGTTACAAATACAATTCCAGAATCGCCTTTGCCATCTTCGAATTTTTGAATAGTTCGTTCAAGATCCATTAATCACTGGGCTTCAGACATGCTGCATACAGTATATGATGACCATACAATCTCTAGCCTCTCACCAGAGTTTAAGGTTCATAATCGTGGCGCAGAAATCAATCCACGGCGAAAATCAATAATTTTTGTAATTTCAAATCCACGTGCAGCACGTCACTCCAGCCACAACTTTATCTCCTGATAAGTTATTAAACATGACACGCTCCGAAAACAACCCCTTATAAACCTAGCATACAATTTCACATCTCAGGTATGTCTTCATCACAAATTCCATCTTATTATTATTATTAGTGGAACAACACTCGTAGATATGCAGTTAATGACCATGACCATAAAGATATTCTGATACTATTGAGTAGAGTAGAGTAAAGGTAGGTCATTCATCGACCCCAAAAAAGTCTAATGAAATCACGCCACGACTTTAAATCTTTTATTTTCTGGTACCATGAATTTCCCAGATCGTGATTTTAATGGAAACAACCAAACCAATTAAAAATAAAACGCGATCGGATCTCATCCCTTGTTTTGGTTGCAACACGCGCCGCTTTTTTTTTTACCAGGGATTTTTATTTTTCGTCTTTCTTTTTCTTCATCTTCTTTGAGTACATTACTTTATATCTTCAAATTCTTCGTCGCGTTAGATATTTTCTAAAATGGGAAACGTTCTCACCGCGCTTATACACAGCGTAAGTCCCTACCCCCCTTATTATTCTAGAGTAAAAGGGTGATGCGAATATTGACGTAATGTAGATCAGGGATTGCTTCCTAGCCGTCTTCGCTTTTCTTGGCGATATCGTCAAACAAATTGGAAACGTTCTCAGGACTATTGTCTTGGGTATTGTCTTTGTATTGACTTGTGGAAGAAGTGGTGGAAAAACAAGGGGAGGCGGCGTGGGGGCGGTGTAGCACAGCCAATCCATCCCCATCATGAGATTGAAACTTTCGATTATTGAGAGGTGACATTGTTGATTCCCATCATGAAAGGCGCAGGAATGGAGGTGGATATATAATTGATTCAGGAGTTGACGAGGTGGATATTTGGATATATAAAGTGTTGGGTTTTTTATTCTATACATACCATGATACCCTTTTTTATAACATAGGATTTATTTAATTTTGATTGCTTTATCAAGACATCTGTTCTCTTTTAGTGATGAACTCAATGCTGCAATATGGGTGATATAATTGTTTGTCAATGATTCCACATGTTATATAACTTTAACTGGGTATAATATATACATAAAAGCCATACTATAACAACAATGATAATAATCGTTGGTCGAAATTGTAAAGAAAAAAAAAAGCCAAATAAACCAAACATGTACATGACCAAGTCAAAAGTCATGAATCGTATCTCATAATAAATCATTTCCATCCATATCAATCATTTATTTTCCTTCTTATCAAAAAATGGAGCAAACTCTTCATCATTTTCAACAGCAGGAGTTAGAGGGACTCTCACGTTATTTGCTGTTGACGTGAGATTCTCCCGATCAGGAAAATTAGCATTTGTAGGAGTTGTACTTCTACTTCCAACTCTAGAAGGACCTCTACTGTCCCAAGTACCTGACCGAGGTCTTATTCTTGGTAATGGAACGTCTGTAATTGTCGTTTCGTCGTGCTGAGGAATACCGACGGCTCTCAAAGATTCTACGCTTTTTGCAGTCCGTAACGTCTTTGCTGGAGCGGGAGATCCTGAACTGTGACGGGAACCAGCAGGAATCATGGGAATGGATGAAGTTATTGTTGTTGTCGCGAGTGGTGAACGTGTATGTTCACGGTCTGGCAAGGTACGGTTGACATCCACAAGTGACAAATTCTGTTGAAAGTCATGAGTACTCCAACTTGGTCGATGAGATCTAGCTCCGTATGGAAGATTTGAAGTTGTAAAAGTACTTGAAGAAGTACTCATTCTGCGAGCAGGTCTTGGATCCAGATCTAAAGATTGAGCAGGTGCAGACATTACCTGTCCGATCGACTGATCAGTCATTGATCTTGGCAATCCATGCGGACCAGGAACATCTGAATTTCTATCGTTATCCTCAATTTTATTAACTCGTCGAATTGACGAAACATTAAAATAAGGACCATTTGGTAGATCTGGAGTAACTGCGACTTGTTTGGCGACAGGATCAGGTTGTCTTTCTTGAGAAGCTAATAAAATATGTCTGAAATACTTCTCTCGTTGTGTCCTTAATCTTCTAGGTCTCCATACCTCAATCGGTCTTTCTCGAGTCAAAGACATGTATGATGTAAATGCACCAATTATCATGGCCAAAGCGGTAACAATGACCAATATTCCTTGAATGACGATAATAACGACACCGATAACCGTAGTAATTATACGTCCAAGGTTAAAACTAACATCAAATGCTGCAGAGAGCGCCACAGAAGCTACTTTACTAAATCCCAAAAGGTATACGACAATCAAATTTAGTCGTTGTCCTTCAAACGGACGTGCCCATATGATAAGACAAAAAGCAAGAATTTCAACCACTAATAAGCCAAAAACTTGTGTCAATGCATGTCCCGATGCTCCAGCATAAAAACATGCTCTTATAAATTCATAAAATAACCATGCACTAAAGAACCACCATCGACTTTTCCTAAATCGTGATGCAATCCATCCAAATTTTGTAATATATTCTTCATCGTCATGTATAGAGTTTGGCTTACTTCCACTATTGTTCAAATTGTGGAATATCCATAGTGGAGAGAATCTCTTGGCCGTCGCATCATCTGATGATCTTGTAAACATGCTACGCATTGACAATCGGAAACTCTCCCTACGATTTGCTTTTTCAGTTGTGGTGGCCAATTGATTACCACGATGAATAGTTTCGAATCGATAAGCCAAAGCCATGATAGACAAAACTATTGCTCCAACGAGAAAGATGATAAAAACTATAGCTGCAATAGCCTTTGGACCTGCTGAACTGTCATATGTGAATTGAAACATGGTCAAAAACATAATCATGAAGAATGCGATAAAACAGGTTCGAAGTGCTGCAGATATAGTATTATTGATCCACATTTTTCTGAAAAGGACTAATCGATCATTTCTTACAGCCTTGATATGTATTAATCCTTCAAGTAGCCACTTTGTAGCAATAATACTAGCAATCACTAGAACCAATAGTATAAGGAACCAGAGAAAACCAGTCAGAAATGCATTTGAAGCGCGTATTTGTTCCGTGGCTAATGTACCAGCAAATCCAGAATAATTTCCTGGTAGTGGTAGTCCAGTTGTAACTTCATTTCCATACCATACAAAACCCGTTGAAGCATTGGCAAGGTCGCGCTTGTACAGGTCTCGTGCCAATTCTCCACCTGTGAAATCGAATGGCTCATATATCTTATCAATTATATCATTCACGGGAATTGTATCTAGACTTCTCCTATACAATGTGGCCATATTAACACCTCCTCCTAATAAAGTTTGAGCGGTTCCTGATCCTGCTGATCCAATCTCGGAGATGTTCCCAACATTTGCACTTGTCATTCTGTCAATAGATGATTGCATCGTACTCGTGTTAATCATGCCACCAGCCCATGCAAAATTACTCCACCATGCCACCAGTACACTTGGCCAATTCACCGACAAAGCGCCAGTGAAAAATATATGTTGAAAGACGGCGAATACAACACCAACGGAAAGGGTATGTGCATAGTGTGTTCGCATGGCTGAAATATTATCTCCATACATTGCTGTTGCAATTGAAAAGAAAGCCGTGATCAAAGTCATAACTCCAAGAATAGTACCGACAGAAGATGGTTGACTAAAAGAATGTCCATTCTTGAGTACTGTAGAATAACATGCCACCTCTTGTCTAGTCGTATTGGCGAAGATCCGAAGGATAGCCTCGCCTTCGAAATCTGGAATCGACAAAGCTATCGCAGGGATACCTGCCACGTCGGTTGGAGAAACGGGAATTATAGCGCCTGCTTCGATCGTGATATTTCTTTGTACTGGACAAAGACTGGCGATATTCGTGTTACAAGGATTGAATGGTAGATTAAATCGATCGAGTCCATAAGCGTATACTTCGATATTAAGCATTAATGATTCAGATATCAATCTACTTGAACCTCCGAGATGAAACATTATAGTTGTGTTATCTTTGTAATAAGCAACATCGAATCTGTCGAGTTGTATTGATGATCCCGGTCCATGGCAATCTCCAAAATTACCACTATATAAAGCAGGTCGTCGATTGTCTGCCAAGTATTCTAAAACTCCGTTTGCATTTGGAGCTAGCGTATATCGATTCCCGGCGACTTCCACCATAGTATCGCCTTGACCGAGAACCGAGGAAAAGACCGAACAAAGGCCTAAAGCCTGTACAAATCGATGAGAGAGCATTTTTCGGAAAGATTATTCGACTCCAAGCTCTGCCTTTGATCGAACCCGAACTGCCAAGAGCTATCTTATTCTAGATATCATCACATCCAACACTTTTTCTGTTTGTGAAAGCCAATACTGAGATATAGTAGTTATTATTGATATTAACTCTTCAAGAGAACTTTCTTGTAGGACTGTTTAAATCGTTAAACAATGCCTAGGTGATGACGTTGGATTTCTTCAAACGATTACCGTTGAAGTCGGCTTGATTTGACAGCTGGCAGTTTTTTCTAAAAAGTACTTTATGGTATGATTTCGCGGGTGTTTGCAGAATGAGTATGTAGCTTGGCTGGCTGAAATCGAAGTCGCTGAAACGTTGGGCGGATTTTTATCTTAAATGAGGTAATACAGTACTTCCATTTTAGGCGTCGCTGTCGATCGATATTTTGGGACTTTTCGAGATTGCAAAACGATGAGTAGGTGATTCACTTCTATGGCGAGAGGATCGAGAAAATATCAAACGACTCATCATGGGAATCTTGGGCTTTGTTTAACTTTGTGGTTCAGATCGCTCAAAACGGAAAAATATTGCTCAAAACATACAAGCAGGAAAAATATCAATGAAAATTTGCATCTACAATAGGATGAGGATCACACTAAAATAATAGTCACGATCTCTGTCATGCCGCAATCTCATTCTCATCCTAATGACATCAAATTTGTAAAAGTGATTGGTCAGTTCAGTTATTCAGAGACGAGTAAAGACAAAGTATTTCTTGATACATTGTCCGCTATAATGCAAAATTTGCAAATCTTGTCCATCATTATAATCCCGTCACTTATTACCTGAAAAGTGCTCGCCCGAGTTAAGATGTTAATTTTTCTTATGTGCTCGAGACTAACATGAGTTTTCACTAAGGACACCATGTCACGTAACAAAGTAGTGTGGTAATAAATCTTGTAAGAATTCCTTGTATTGCACGTGGTACACTTGACGACTTTGTCATGGTCGGATGGAAACTCGTTACAGGGTTTTATACCAGCTGATGATTACCCCGCATTACCTCATACTTGAAACAAGTACAGCTCGCATGACATATTGACCTTTCTTCCATACTACGAATCAATATATCATCAACATTATAACAAAAGAAATCATGCCTGTCCAGAAAGAAGAGGAGGAAGTTACTTCACCAAAAGGATGTAAGGATCTCACCATAATATCACCGAGAGCATGAGTTAGGCTGACGCAAGCGCTTATTCTAGCAATTACCGATCAGGTAGCCAAGGAGTCCAAAGACTCGACCGCCTCTGATCATCCATTACATGACGATCCAACTGCGGCGGCCATAAAGGGCAACGTAGTAAGTCTACACACCTCGACATCATATCATTAAAAATCTAATTTCTTTTGAAAGGGAGATCATATCGGGAAGAATCTCGAAGGCGTAGGAGAAGAAGGCACTAGAGAAGACCGTGAGGCGCAAATGAAAGCAATGAACCAGAAATGAGCTCATTCATACGAAACATATAATGAAAAATATCAAATCATGCAATCATGGTGCTATCTCACTACCTTTCCAATCATAACATCTTCCTCTATGTTCTGTGTTTCGACTCTTGATGACGTTCCACAACTGTTCAGCCGCGAAATCCGCACTGAATAATTTTTCTGGTTTTGTCGTGTTCCAAAACTCTTTACTCAAACCCGTCTTGACCGTCCCAGGGTGGAGCGCTATAGCGATTGAATTCTCACCAGCTGCGGTCTTGAGATGATTATCAAA
>Ga0160429_1001123_pt1 | contig 15830 bp, 9 predicted proteins | sample SolpanmetagenomR_FD_108199 | JGI IMG/M metagenome (GOLD analysis project Ga0160429, IMG submission 108199) | Solar panel surface microbial communities from Lawrence Berkeley National Laboratory, California, USA - R | ecosystem: Engineered > Built environment > Solar panel > Unclassified ...
AGCTGCTTGAAACAGAGGAGACAAGTGTTGATGAACTGGAGCTGCTTGCAACAGAGGAGACAGCTGATGATGATGATGAACTAGAGCTACTTGGAATGGTTGATGAAGCTGAAGAAGAAGGTGTGCTGGATATTGATATAACTGTACTTGTGGAAGAGGAAGTACTGCTAGCTACGCTTGACAAACGTGTGGTCGTCGATGTAGAAGCAATAATGACACTGCTTGAAGTGCTGGTCGAAGAAATCACTGCTGTAGTGATAGTCGTCGTAGAAGCTTTGCCTGCAGAGGTTGTAGTCAAAGTACTAGTCACCACTTTGACACTACTCTTTGAAGTGACGACGGTCGACGAGGTACCAGCCCTCGCAGTTGTCTTTCCATTGACGACGAGGCCATTGTTAACTCCTGATAGCACTTGCGCTATTATGGAACTTGCTTGACCCATGTTGGGCTATGTAATATAGTGATGTGTGATAATGACTGTACTGAACGAATGAATGAACGTGGGTTTGTCTTTGTTAATTTCAGAAAGCAGAAAATGAAGGAAAGAAGAATTTTGAAAAAAATGATTTAGAGTACGCCTTACCATGTTGTAATACTTATACTAGCATGCCAATAAAACAACCTTGACTTCCAATACAGGTATACTCCGTTATGTGACTGTCTCAGTAAGAAAAGGCATGGCAAGGGCCCTAAGAAAAAAGACAAAGCGTTCCGTTTACGGTAACGGTTAGAATAACGGAAGAACAGAATAATGTCTTGGATTCGTCTTGTCGTCCGTAATTGAGGAATGGTGCTTTGAACCAAGGTTTTGGTTCAAGTCGGGATAAACGGTAAACTGGTCGATTATTTGACTACTATGGTTTCGATAGTGTCATACTATGGAGAATGACGTTATACAAACCTACTTTCGTATCCCTTTGATTGTACCAAGAACATTCGTAGTATATGCCATTATTTATGCTCAACACTAGACAGTGGAATATACTCTTGCGATAACTAGCAATAGATACAAGCATGTACAATGTACCGAAATCCGCTCTGTACATACAGTATTTTACATGTAAACGTTCAATACGATCGTTTATTGATGACATCAAACGTCTATTTGACACATAAAAGCCGTTGATATTAGTCGTTTAACCAAAAGCACTAAACTCGAACAGACCAGCTCGAAACCATAACGGTAAAGAGTGTTCTAATTGGTAATTTGTGGGCGGGAGGCGTATAGATGTTAATCAATACTGGTCATTATTGGAAATATTTGTGCTTCATTGACGAGAAATGGCAAATGCCAAGTATGCGACCTAAGGAAGTCAACAAAGATGGAGCTGTGGAGCATGATTAAGAGACACAGTATCTCGGCATAATTTCGGCTTGTCAAAACATGACCTCCGCATGTTTTAAATCAGGCTATCTTGAAAGGTAGGCAGACGATTGTAAAGTAGAGCTTTGATCGTCATGAAAATGATCGTCAAAGTACAAGCCATACATGATCATGACCGCCGCCATTATTCTGTTGATAGTTTTTTTACCAGTATTCATGTATGTACAGTATTTATAAATCCAGAAAAAAAGACCATCCAGATGTGCCACCAACGTTCTAGAGCGCTCTCAAACTCGCGTTCAGACGTTGAACCACTTTGACACGGGAGGGGTGAATTATACTCTTTCTCACACACCCAGCATAAACAGATCTGAATTACTATCATGTCGCTGCGCTCGAGTGTGTTTGACTGATAAAGTCTCATCCAGATCTGTGGTGATCGTTGACTCTGACCGACTTTAGCATACATATCTCTCATGGTTAGCTTCATCTTTCCATTCTCATACTTGATTTCACTCTAGTCATTCCTTTTTCCATGTTGCGATGATGAACAAACCCTCGTTCCGTACGACACAGGATGTTGCACCTATCGAAAACCCGCCCACACGTCGTCGATCTAAAAGACTATGCTGGATCATCACCGGAGTCGTGACTTTTCTACTTCTTGCTATTGCCTTGGGTGTTGGGCTTGGAGTAGGACTGACGCGAGATAATGGTGACGACGATGATAGTGACAATAGTGACTCTTCATCCGGCAATAATAATGGAACTAATTTGTCGCCAAATACGACAGTCACTAATCGGGCATTGTGGCAGCCATCTGTTAATAGCACTTGGCAAATCATTCTCTATTCACCATTAATTATTGAAATGAATGCAACGTCAACAACTCCAGACGTCGAAGTGTGGGATATTGATTTATTCACAAATTCTGTTCAAACATTCCAAACGCTTCACAGCCTAGGAAAGAAAATCATCTGTTATTTCAGCGCCGGTTCGTATGAGAAATTCCGACCAGATTCTTCATTGTTTCAAGCTTCCGATATGGGTAAAGTGCTTGATGGATGGCCAGGGGAAAAGTGGTTGCAGCTCTCAAGCCCTAATGTACGGTCAATCATGGCTGCACGTATCAAATTGGCGAGTGACAAAGGATGTGATGCTATCGATCCCGACAATGTCGACGGTTATGTAAGATTATATATTCAATACTGTGACAATCACGATGCTAACTATCTTCCAAAAGTCTAACGACAATGGCTTGGGCTTGACTGAGGCAGACTCTATCAACTATATGCAATTCCTGTCGGCTGAAGCTGCAAAGTACAACATGTCGACTGGTCTAAAGAATGCCGGCGCAATCATACCTGATGTACTTAATGTGACAAGCTTTTCTGTCAATGAGCAGTGTGTTCAATATCAAGAATGTGAGACATTTGCTCCATTTATTAATGCTGCTAAACCAGTATTCAACATTGAATATCCGGAAGGAGCTGGTAAATCTATAAACAGCGCAAAGGTTACAGACATTTGTTCACGAACAGGTGATTCTGAAGGTGCCGATGGATTCAGCTCAGTAATGAAAGATATGAATCTGGATGGTTGGGTAGAATATTGTGATGGGTCTGTATATATTACACCAACCAATACTTCTGGTAATGCCTCATTAATGTAGTTATGTCTTGTCTATAATGTCAATAAATTATGATCATCACAAACAATTCTCGTCTCGCTACAGTACTTCAAATAGCAAACCTTAGAGCGATTCCATAGCCATGGTTGACGGTAAACGATAGTTCGGTGATTTGATTTAGTGACCCTTTTAATCGCGAACCATGGTTAGCAAACAATTGACACAATTTAATCGTCTGGAACCGATATTTACTTCATTAATCAGAACTGTATTGAAGACCTTCTTGTTTGTGAATTATTTCGGCATATGAATGGTCTGACGTCGGATATCAATTCCTGGAGCTATGAAATGTCGTTCTATACGATCTACGATGCATAGAGTGGGGTCGATTTTCCAGTCAAACACGTGCCGTGCGCTATAAGATCGACTCTTAATGACTACGATATTTGCTTGCACTGTACTGTACACCCTTATCATTATTGTATCGATGCCAAGATATTGATAGCAACGTTGCACGGTGCCGGTGAAACGAAGACTGTAGAGTCACGTGAAATTTGACCTTCTTTTGCCGAACCACAAACTCAATAAACAAACGTTTCTTCTTTTATCGTTTTAATATGTGTCAGATCTATCACTTCGAAACCGAATCTCGGTTTGATAGTGTTGAGAAGGAAAAGATCCATTCCGAAACGTTATAGATCTCAGTCCCTGTTAGATCAAAACTACAATCAAGATAATCAAACGTTTTAGTAGACGTTTTGCATACTGCAAACTAAACTCGAGTCGTCTGTCTTCAAAGGTCAAAAGCGATCCTCTTTGTCTCACATCCATTGCAATTCAACAGCATTATTCCATGAATGCGAGCAACGATCCATGGTTCACGAGCCCTACTCATGCTGCTCACCAACTACATTATCGACACTCAAAAGGCGTTACAGTTAAGCCGTAACATACTTTTGTGCGTCATGGACTTGCAAGCTGTACTTTCTTACTTGGTCGTACTACCGTTCTTTCTTTCACTTGAGACATTATCAACCGTCGCCGCGACTATCTCACCAACCTGATAAAGGTAGATCTGTAGTCTCCCTCCACAAAGAGTTTTTCGCTCATTCACTCTCTTAATATAACATTCATTCTGTGCTTTTCTGCGAGTGACAAATCATTCCGTAGTCTGTATCAAGTACCTGTATTATCACGATCAAAATGAGGGTTGATACTGTATTTGGATCAGAGGATTCTTCATTTACAGACTCTCCGGCTGTATCTTCTCCACTTTCATCACCATCTTACAGTGCTGGCACTTCATCCCCCCAAACATCTCCTGAGACATCAGTATACGAGGACCCAACTGGTTTCTTTTCCATTGATGATGCGCGTAGGGCATTTCTTCTCAACAGTACCAAGCACATTATGGTCATTGGCGGCTTAGGCTACATTGGATCGCATACCACCTTGGAACTTCTCAAGGCAGGATATAACGTCATAGTCGTAGACGACCTCAGCAACTCATTCGAAAACGTGCTTGAAATTGTAAAGAAACTGGCTCACCATCATTGTAGCAAACTAAATCTTCAAGTGCCACTTGTCAAGCTTCATCAGTTTGACTATCGTTCGACGTGGATGAGAACTCTACTGGCTCGTTATGCCATTCCATCTTACAATGGAGATGAAGCTCCACGATCGCGCATCTCTGGCGTGATTCATTTTGCGGCCTTCAAAGCTCTTGCGGAATCCATCTCTAAACCTCTACAGTACTACCAGAACAATATCTGTGGTTTAGTAGACTTGCTTGTGGTACTGCAGGAATTTGGCATCAAGAACTTTGTCTTTTCATCATCTGCGACAGTATACGGCACCAAAGCCAACTCTGGGAAACCACTCAAAGAACATGATCTAGTACATCATCCCAAAACTATCGTAAATGATGATGGTTCTGAAACTACTCTTGCTCCAGGAGCGATTGGCATTACTTCACCTTATGGACGAACAAAATACTTTGCAGAAGCCATTCTTGCAGATGTTGCAAAAGCCGATCCATCTATCCGAATTACTGCTTTGAGATATTTTAATCCTGTAGGATGTCATCCCTCCGGGATCTTACGTGAGGATCCTCGTCAAGCTCCTACTAATCTCTTCCCAATCATTGCCCAAGTCTTGACTGGACAACGACCAATTCTCGATATATTTGGTTCGGATTGGGATACGCCTGATGGTACACCTGTTAGGGATTTTATTCATGTTATGGATCTAGCTCGAGGCCATATCGCTGCATTGTCAGCTGCTTCTGAACCATCTATGACTGAGGCTTTCCGTACTTATAATCTTGGTACAGGAAATGGCACAACCGTAGCAGAAGTAGTTGGCTATTTTGAAAAGGCCTCGGGCCGGAAGTTACCTGTTAATCTTGCACCCCGGAGATTAGGGGATCTTGGCTTATGTGTGGCCGGCACAACTAATGTGGAGAAAGATCTTGCCTGGAAAACAGAAATATCGATGGAACAGTGTGCAAGAGATTGTTGGAATGCCATTCAAATGGCAGGATAGGGTGTTTGGCCTTTTCTGTCTGTATTATTCCATACATTTGGACACATGTTGGCAGGTACATCGTGTATTTAACTTTGATTGATAATAATACTATGTAAAATATTTCCTTCGAAAATAATAAAATTAACAACAATAAATATACAACCGAATAGACAACAAATGTAGAAACATAAAATACTTCCTGATCATATTACCTTTTTAAAAACTTCTGTACTCCCACGAAAGTGGCAAAAGACTTTTGAGAAGCTGGAATCCTCATGATTCGATATGGCGAGCAAGACATTTGTCTTACATTGATTACAAAGATGAATGTGCTATAGATAAACAAAATCTAATTGTGTTGTAAATTACTACCTTAGTAGCGAGTTAGGAGCTTAAACATCGATGTTAGCCTCTGCACCAAACTGCACTTCGCACTTATAAATCAGTCACTACAACTCTTTGGTCTAGTATGCTAACTTTTATGATTACAAGCTGCAATGTTTGCATTGTTTGCAATCAAGAGATATTCTTATTACTGTATACTCAAGTACGATTTGCAATGTTTGCAACAATAATAATTTATTACTTTTTATACTTTATGAAATGAAAACGTCGAAACGTTCAACTCGACAGACTGTAGCGGTTTTTAATTTCTTCAATGTACAATGTACCGTATAGAACGCATATACGACTGTGAATGTTTTAACGAGTCATGGCCTTCAATTATTATTACTTTAGGTAAAGCACAATGTTGATGCTTTTTCTCAACCATGGCTGTGGATCCACAGTAACCCTATTAGCACCGCTTAGTGTAGAATAGAGTTTCTGCTTTTGCTAACCACAAGCGTTTCTTTATTGATGGACTCTCTTCATAAAAATGAGAAATACATATGTTTATGTAGAAACGGTCAAAGTTATGACGCATAACGGCACAACGGCTTTTATAGAAATTATTGTGTATCGAAATTCGGCGCAACGGTTTCCATTATACTCACAAAAACTCGACGAGCTTTCCATCCTCGACTTTTTATGGAAGAAAATACAAAAGACAGTTGAGCTAGCGATTGGATATGCTTCTTCGAGGCTGACCGTTCCAATCTGTGAACTAAACAACTGCCCTACAACGGTCATAGTATAATGAATCCCGCCTCGCCTCCGTCGATCTTTGTATGAGCTTACTCAATCTTGGCCATTCATGCTGTCTTATTCCATTCGTTTCTTTTGATCACGTTTCTGACCTCGAGGTCGTTTCAGCTTAGCTTGTGGTCGATCTACATCACTTGACACTTTCTTTTGAGCCTTGCTACGAATCAATCCTCTTTTGTACTCGAGGTTGTCAACAATTGTTGTTGTTTACATTCTTTTTTGCGACTCTGACATCTCTGGCTTTCCTTGCTTGACCTGTTCAGTAAAATAGATTATGATTCCATCTCAGTGATTCTAAATCACTCACAGTCTACCACAGCTTATCAATTGGCACACCCTCGCTATGGCATCGTTCTTTCAGCCTGCCAAGGTCAATCCTGAGGATCTCGATGCACACTCACGGTTCCTCGTCTTTCGCAATGCTGCGCTACCTCGAAATGAGCTTTTCCAACATTGGTATCAATACCTCTTAGTTAGCGTGGGTTGCGCTAGCTTGATAACAGCTTCAACAATATTGTTAGTGAGCTATTTGAAAAAAGAGCGACCCGCAGACAAGCCTAATGTTTTCGTCCTCGCATTTCTATATTTTTTAAAGTTTACAAGACGGCTGGGTCGGGTGCTGCATGTGTATGAGGTGGAAGAGGAAGATGATGAACACATAACAGAGAAAACATCTCATTATCTGGGCGGCATATCAGGTTTCAAGGTTATTGCGCCAAACGGTGCAGGCATAGGACCAGGACTTGATAGTAACATCTGTATTTTACCTGTCACAGCATCACCTCAAAAGTATTGGGATGGAACACGGGCGCCTAGATTGCGAGGCAACTTCACCCCGGGTGGCTCAAGAAGTGGATCTATGACCCCAACAAAATCAGGATGGCAAAGTCCTTTTCGGGGTAAGACTGGTAGTTGGACTCCTTTTACCCGTGCTGGTAACAAAACACCTACAAAAACACATTCTTCTGCCTCTTCAATCTCGGATGCCGAATCTATTGCTCCGATGCGAAGTGGATCTCACCGATCCGATCAATTCATACCAATCAATTTCATGTCTAATGAGGTTCACGAAAGCATGCCAATCTCCGCAGCGACATCAATGTACGAAGGGGTGACTTCTCATTCTAGACCATCAGCCTCAGCGTTATTCTTCGGCTATCAAGGTTTCACGAATGATCAACACGACCCGGAAAACCCTATGGATCCTGACAATCTCTCAGCATCACTAAGTGATACATGCCTTAACCAGGGCTTCGATGGATTAGTCTTACAATTCGACGATACGCACAAAGCCTCCATTATTAACAAATTACTCGAGAATCTACAAAAGGATGGTATACCAGTCATCTTCATGGCTGAGACTGACGCTTTTCTTCTAGACTCACTACATTTTGGTCTCATTGATGGGATCATTCTTCAAAACGCGCACATTCTTCGCAACGGTCTGCGTCGTGATTATTTCCGATCCGGTCGGCTACGAGAACAAACTGCAAGAGTCAAGAGACAGCAAGCCAAAAAGCCAGAGTTCTTTTTCGGATTTCTCGAATTGTGGACTCAACAACCTTCTGCTTCGACGCTTCGAAGAGCTTATAAACTTGCAGACTTTTACGGTGCTAACATAGAAGCTCGACCAGCCTCTTCAACTCTCCAGGACCGACAGGTTAAAGAGATGCCTTTGAGCGGATTCGATTACCTCAAGAAAGCTGATGTTATCTGGATTCAAAAACAATGGTCCAGATTGACTGAAGTGAATTGTGATGGAGAGAATGCTGCAGATACCGTCTCATTTGACGTTACCAAAATAACCGACATTCTTCCTCAAGCGGACAGACTTTTGGCAACTAAGCCAGTTCCGCTCGATCTATTCTCTGGCAAAGATCGTCAAATTTATGAGACGGCTGCTCTGGATTATGCAGTCACTGCGCCTCGCATTTCAGACTTCTGGAACACTGCAAGTTGTGGTGCATCATTATGTCCAGTCGGTTCATTCGAACTTCGTGAAGAAGTGGTCCAAGAACAATACGACGAGATTGTAAAGATTCAGAAACATTTGAAACGACTTGATATGCTCCATCAGATGGCGCTCGTGGAACTGACGGCAACAATCGATGCTTTGACGAGGATCGAAAAGTATACATCTCACCCAGTCTTGTTATACGATCTCCGAGACGGTTTGAGGATGGGGAGAGTGCGTGTATACAAGGGATTGGACAGCGGCTTCACACTTCCAGATAATGGGGGTCACTTCTGGGGTATCTCCGACGAGTATGAGGAGCGCGGTGAAAGCGTTCTCGAGATTTATCTTTCACAAAAGAACGCAGACGATGCTGCAACAATATGGCACGTTTTTCTTGCTCACAACGACATACCTCGATCTATCCGATATATGGAGGAAGTCCACTTCACCAAAGGTCAAACCAACGAGTATGGTGTTGAGATTCCAAAGAGTATTCGAAGAGAGCTTGAAGAGTCAACCGAAGCGGAGTTGTTATACATGCTACAGCAGATCAAACTATCTAATCTACGACATGATCTAGGTGAAGCCATCAAAACTATTAGTACAAAGTTATTGCTTGAAAAAGCAAGCACAGATGACTGGTATGAACTCAACTCAAAGACTTGTCTTGACGGATCCATTACCCTCCGTGAGTTGTTTCAGATTCGACTAGACTTATTACAAGAAAAGGGAGCTACTGCACTACCAGATGTCAACAATCTTCTCGTATTATATAGTCAACTCGAGCAGAAGATGGGTCAATGTCTTTTCGATTGCGATCGCTCGACACTCAATCGTTTGATGAACATACTGCTTCAGACTTACTCTGCCGCTGCAAATGGAAAGCGTGTGGATATCACAACCGATATCTTCGCGTTAATCTACTTTTGTGTGCTGCGAAAGTTTGCCTTTGAAGATGTCTACACCGAGACTACTGACCGCTGTCCGTTATTCTTATCGCAGCATGATCAAGCTGGTGTATTTGCCGAATTATGGATGCTCGGATCTCAATGTGAAATATACTTTGGTATGTTGCCACGTATGCTTGGAGAGATCATATATGACCGTTACCGTGCCTATCTAGATGAGAATCCCCCACCTAGAGATGCGTGGAATGGTAAGGACGTATTTACTGCATATTCAAATGTAGCCCCAAAACACAAGGTTGAAGGGTTTGACCCGTTGATGAAACTCCCGAGAACAAAAGTCTTGCCTGGTGCCGTTCCTGGGCACAAATTGAACGAGCCCGTTAAGGGAAAGCGAACTGGAACAGCTTGGGAACGATTCGGAGCGATTTCGATCTTTTGTTTTCCTGCCATTATCGATGTCTGTCTTTTGACCTTTGTAGGACGCGGATTCTACTTGACAGCTTTCATGGACCGAGAAGTCCGAGAGATGGCGAATTATGCTATTTTGACTGCTCTGATCATGACTTGTGGTACAACTGGATGGGTAGGAAGTACTGGAGGCTTTTATCTTTATAATTATGCCTTTGATAACTTGACTCACTTTCTAGTCCAACGTTTCTCGGCTGCAGTCATGTTGAACATTGCTGTAGGAATCTGTGGATTCGTAGCTTTTGGTATACAACACGGTTGGTTCAATGGTTTTGTATTTGTCTTGTACCTTACCGCTTTGACAACATTCTTGAACCTTCTTGGTGAGTTTTTTGACCTATACTGACGAATATCTAGCAGCTCTGACATTCTTATTTAGGGATCATGGCTACAATGCATCGAGAAGGCAGTCCTCTTACATCTGGACGGATTGCAATGTGGAAGTGCATTCCTATCTTGTTCATATCTCCAATTTTATCAACTTTCGTCAACGGTCACGATCTACTCATCTACATGCTGGTCATTCATACTTTCTTGATCACTCTTATCCTCTATTTCCGCAGTATGTGTCGCGAATGGACTTCATGGCAAGCAAAAATACCTACTATCAAGGAAAAGGATCTGCTCGCTTGGTTCAAGGAGAAATTGGACGAAGATGAAGAGGAAGAAGAGTCAGAGCAGGATAATAAGCTTTTGGCAACCGAAGCAAGAGAACTCCTTAAAAGTGAAGTCAAGCGTTATCAAGATCGGTCCCTTTATGTGAAAATCATGTATACTGTCACTGATGAATTTGTCAAGAAAATGGCTATTGGTCATCCTTTCGCCATGTGGTTACTTGAGAAAGAAGCTGGGGAGGCTGAATTGCCAGAAATGTATACTGCGACTTGGTTCGTTCAGCTTGAATTAGCGCTTGGAAATCAAAGACAGCTTGTACGAGGGCTCAAAGAACATAGTCCATTCATTACTTTCCGATATTCGAAATACGATCTAGGTCAAAATGTAGGACTATTCCTTGGCGCATTGATGGATCGCTGGGTAGCTTTGGCCACGAGTGCCAGACAACCGCAAGCAGATCTGTATTATAGCTTCAGATCCAAATATGCGCTTTGTTTTGGTCTACTTTACTTCTTATGTGGTGCGGTATCGGTTGATGTTGTTCTTCAACGTTACTGGCCCAAGATGTCGGAGATGTCCAAAGAGTGTCTTGTTGATCTCAAAGATTACTACCGTAACAAGGCAGAAGAAGCAGCAACCCGTCGGCAACATTATCGCTCCGCTCTTTTTGAACTACTCACTTTACTCTTCTTGGTACTAGGCTTGGTCACAGTACTTCTTTGGGGATTCGTGGATGATTCCAAGGCTATCATCTTGTTTTTCACCTATATTTCGGGTTACACTGGTGTATTACTCTTCCAATTTCACCGATGCTTTACAAAAAATATTCGCGCGCATGTCATTACTGTATTTTCTTGCTGTGCACTCGGATTCGTTGTCGGAGTCATCCTTCGAGCTCTACCAGCCACAGCTGGTTGGTTTTACGATGACGCAGTTGCACTCAATACTGCGACTATCACAGCAGCGATTGCAACATTTGTGCTGACAGGATACTTTTACAAAACCCCTACATCGCAGGACAACGACGACTCATCAAATGTCAGACGAGAAACGCAGCTGGTCGCCCTCAAATCAGTACAACATGCGCATGATATGATTGCCTCGTTCAAAAGTTGTAAAATCACTCATAGATCTATGCGTGATATATTGCAGAATTTGACATTGGATGTCAATGTTAATGTCAGATGGGCTGCACTTCCGGAAGATGTCAGACGTGTTATCGTCTATCGTGTTTTGGGTCTTCCTACACAACATAACTGGACCGTTCGCACTTGGTTAATCGATAACGGCAAGAATCTCCAGCGATTTAATGATGGTATTACAGTTGCCATGCAGGAATTGCGTATAGCTCTAGCGTCCAAGAAAAAATCAGTGTATATTGTCAAGCAAATCGAAACTATTCCTGGCCTTTCAGAAGAAGGCCCAGAATTGAGTGTTGCACTTCCGAGAGTCAATCTTGGTCCTTCTTGGTATTCAAAAACTGGAAAGTCTATCGTTAGTGGCGTAAGAGATACTACGAAATGGATTGCCATTATATCAGGCGCAGCTCCTGACACTCCAAAAGAGTTGTGGTATTCTTTACGAAAAACGCCATTCCGTTTGTTCATTTTATGGAGTCTGTTAAAAGTATGGAAGCTTTGTGATGTTTTCAAGAACGCCCTTATCCATGCCTTTTTGATATCTCGTCGAAAGCCGTATACAAGATTTCTTGATCTCCTTCACAAAGGCGCACCAAGGTCGCTAGAACCGCATCGAGTTGTCGTTGAAACGGCAACAAATATCCGTTCTGGATTCATATCATCAAGCAGCGCTGGTAACTTGATTATCAGTGTCTATGACGGTGATCAGCTTGTTCAACCAACCAAAGATCCTCTAGCAACCGCCTTTTATGGTGCTTCTTATCGGCTTGTAAGACGAGAACAAGCGAATGGAGCTGTATCTACTTATCAATACGAACAATCAGCAAAGGAAAACAACAGGTGGCCAACGTCTAGACTTGTCATTGAAAATGGAGTTGAGCAGAGAAGTACATATGATCAATTCGGACGAATCAAATCGGGTAGAATTCTGCGAGGAGGAAAAGAATTTGCGTTTGAATACGTGTTTGCAACAAGACCAAAGGATAATCCAGAGGTCCTTCAAGCTACATATTCAAGCAAAACAGAAAAGGGACCTATGACCATGGCTGTTTTCTTTGCCACTCAACCTCGTGGTGGATCCAGTGATATCAAGAACTGGACTCCATCGGAGAAAGTACAACGCGTCATCTTCACAACTGGTGGACAGACTTTTGATGTCAGATGGATATATAACCATGCGCAGAATCCCGAACATGAGACTACTGTCTTGAGTAAGGACAAGACCGAGTCTTATCTCGGAGCTCCTGAACAAATCACAAAAGATGAGCACGGTTTTCTTAAGAAGCCGAAAAATGTTTCGTTTGATGAAGAAGATCTCTTAATTCATCACCCAACAAAATCGGTAAGGAAACTTTGTCGAATTAGTCATACTACGTCAGAAAAAGCAGACTTGCCGTTAGTCAACAAGCCGATAACAAAGAAGAAACGATCGTGGTTCTCATCGGACAAAAAGGTCGTCTATCGCAAACTTTCTAGCTCTCAGTTACGAACAATGCTTTGGAGAGCTTGGGGTAAAGCACCATTTATTGATGCTGTTACTGCTTGTTTATTGGATGAGAAGATCTTACGTAAAGAGAGATTACTGAAACACTACTGGAGTTTACGTGATGCCGGTCACTTGCGTCGTGCAGCAAATGCGCTTGACGAGAATCTCGAACGAATCATTGCCTCTATCGAACCTCAAATCGAAGTATCTCAAACGTGTCCTATGCTTATCAAATCATCAGATCTATTCGAAATGGGTCTCGCAAAAGATTGCAGTCGTTTAACTGCTCGTCCAGAAGATACATATCGTGATACACCAAACTCAACTTCGGTTATCTTTTCTGATAACGGGTGCTGGCCTGATAATCCAGGTGGTGTATCTAATTGTCGTCGTGATCTAGTCAACGGACATACCACGATTCGCGGTCATTGTTTGGCCGAAGGTGCGAACGATTATGGTATTCCAAGATATCAAATTGAAAGAAACGTCAACTCCTTGAAAGTCCTACCTCTTTGGGGTCTCGACGGTAAAACTCCTAATCACTGTTTACTTGACAATCTTTTGCAGGGTCAAATTGATGACCGTCTTTCGGATACGGATGTTGACCATGATGTTGTCAAAATATTCATTCCTCTGTTGAAAAGTTTTGTACGAGGTGCTAGATCTAGACGTTATAAGCGTGAAGATCTTGTGACTTACAGCAATGTCATCTTGAAGATGAATCGATATTTCGAAACTCGTGATTTCAACAAAACTTGGAACTCAGATGTAGTATGGCAAGCATGGATTGAGGCATGGCTGTGCGACTATAAGGATTCTAACGTCATCAACTTTCGTGACATGCTCGAGATAGAGCATCCTACATTGACTGATCTTCGAGGAGCTTTGGATCTCTACATTTGTTACTTTTTCATCTACTCTGTCGAAATCCCAGAGGATTGTCCAAAAGTATTTCAAACAACCCATCACGGTATAAGTTCGCTTTACGGGATACTTCTTAAATATCGTAGAGGAACAACATGGGGGATTTGGGATCACGCTATTCTCTGGCGTGAAACTTGTCTAAACATCAGTCCTGCTCAATGTCTTCTTAACATTCCAGTTCAAAGTATGCTTTTAGCTGGTGTCAAACTGGCGTGTCATTTGGCTTATACCCATGCTGATATTATTCTTCCCTGCACGTCTGTGTTCAATCCTGATTGGGAGATGGATCTCGGTACCGATCAAGGTCTTCGTGGAAGTAAAAAGCTTTTTGCTCGTAAGATAGATCCGATTGTCAACGGTATTGGTAATATGGACGCCTTTCAACCTATCAAGGAAACTCGCACAAAAATACCCACTTGCGTCATGTTGTCAAATGTTCAATTCATCAAAGACGTCAAGAACGCCGTCTTGGCTGCAGATGTCATCATTAACAAGTTTGGGTTTCAGGATTATCGTCTCATGGTTTATGGTGCGCAAGATCGTCAACCTAGTTATGCATTAGAAACTACCACACTGATCAACGCTCGTGGTATGGCTGATAAAGTCATCCTCGCTGGTTTTGGATCACCAAAAGAAGTTCTCAAAGATGCATGGTTGTTTATGAATTCGTCTCTTTCTGAAGGTCTTCCGTTGGCTATTGGTGAAGCTGCCTTGTCTGGTATTCCTATTGTCGCTACGGAGGTTGGAGCTACAGCTTTGGTATTAACTGACCCTGATGATTCAAGCAAGAGATATGGTGAAGTCGTCCCTCCAAACGATCCAGAAGCATTGGCCCGTGCTCAAATCAGTATTCTTGCAATGTTAGGACCTTGGACAGCTTATACTAAAGATGAAACCCCTCCACCACCATTACCCGACGTGTTTACTCCCGAGGACGTTGTCTGGATCACGAAAAGGATGTATGAGAAACAAGAAGATCGCAAAGCATTAGGTTTGAAACTCCGCGACGTGGTTCTCCGTAGTTTCCACGGTAAACGTTATCTGCGTGAGCACGAACAAATGTATTGGATTCAACGAAAACAAGCAGAAGTCAGACGTGCCGGTAAATTATCTAAAATCCATCCTCCTGTAAATGCCACGTTTGGAGAACAAAACTTGTATAGTTATGATGTCGAAGCTGAAAACGAACAATTGGTCAGACCTAGGTGGCAGGAATTTGATGTTAGAAAACTAAATCAGAAAAGGACTATTATTGTAGATGATCAAGAGAAGTTGGATTATGATGGTATACCGGATTCACTTGAAGATAGAGGTTTCTTTTGAACCAACAAACTATTATTTTATTTTCACAAATGTTATATTATTATCACTGTTATTATAGATCTAAAATGCATAATTGTATAGATATGTGTATATATTACTACTACATACTACTATTTCATCTACTTTTATCTGTACGGTAGTTGTGATTGTTGTCTTTTATTTCGGGCAGACTTGGGGGGATTTGTGGGGAAAAACCCTCCCAGAGCCATGGTTCACGGTCTTTACTTTTCGGCCTACAGAACAATAATAATTCGACAACCAAAAAAAAATAAGCTCGTGTCCAAAATCAATAAATATATCCCAACGTCTTTCTTCTTCATTGTGTATTACCCGAAACGAGGAATATTGAACGATTGCATCAAACGGTTCTTTTTCTTCCCGCAA